>Ga0209391_10000444_pt1 | contig 19371 bp, 18 predicted proteins | sample PPLLak3March2015_FD_187246 | JGI IMG/M metagenome (GOLD analysis project Ga0209391, IMG submission 187246) | Freshwater sediment microbial communities from Prairie Pothole Lake near Jamestown, North Dakota, USA - PPLs Lake P7 Core (1) Depth... | ecosystem: Environmental > Aquatic > Freshwater >...
CGAACAGATTACCACCCCAGCCTATCCACTCAAAATGCGTTTCTTGTATAAGCCCAGCAAGGACGGCAAAAGTGCCGACGCGTGGAGCCCCACATTGCAAAACCTGAACGTTCATTACAGTTCAGGCCCTATGAACCGCGCCTTCTATTTTCTTAGTCAGGGCGCTACCAAAACCGGAGAAACCTCTACTTCCTTACTGCCGCAGGGCATGACGGGGATCGGGAACGATAAGGCTGCCAAGATCTGGTTCCATGCCCTGACCAATTACATGACTCCCGACACCAACTACGCAGGTGCCCGAATTGCTTGTATACAGGCAGTAAGAGATCTATTCCCGGTTTCAGGGACCGAGGAAATCGCCGTTTGGAATGCCTTCGCCGGTATCAATGTTGGGAGCCCCTGGACTGGACCCGATGCCCCGCCTACAGTCACAGTTAGCGAAAGTGGGGATAAGGGAACACTTACCTTCAGTGCTACCGCCGTTGATGACAAGGGTGTAGTAAAGGTTGAGTTTCTCCTCGACGGCGCTTTGGTCGGCACGATCAATGCGGCCCCTTACACCATGACCTATGATTCTCTGATGCAGGATGACGGCAATCACACCCTGGTCGCCAAGGCTACCGATACCTCGGGCCAGTACTCCAAAGCCACAATGACCTTTACCATCGCCAACGGACAACTGATCCGTAACGGCAGCTTTGAGAAAGGCTATGGCGTGGGCTGGTCAAATACTCCGGGTATGCAGATCGGTACTATCTTGGGCCAGACGGCTTATGACGGCACCAAGATGGCCAAATTCAACGGCACCGGATCGCAAATGAGCGTAGCCCTTTACCAGTCGGTTGCTATTCCTGCCAATGCGTCTCCGGTGACTTTGAGCTTCGCCCTGCATGTGGAAACCAAAGAGACATCGACAGGCGTCGCCCGCGACACTTTTGCTGTGCAAATCCGCAACAGTTCCGGAGCAATACTAAAAACTCTGGCAACTTACAGTAACCTGAATGCGGCAACGGGCTATAAGCTCTACAGCTTCGATCTGGACGAATACAAGGGCCAAACGATCCAGCTTTATTTCCTGGGCGCTGAAGATGCAGCGCTGTCAACAGGCTTTATACTGGACAAGGTTAATCTCATAGTAACCGGTGGGGGAGGCGGTGGCGGAGGTGACAAGGAAGCGCCTGCTGTCAGTGCCAACGAGAGCGGCAGCAGCGGCACCATTACCTTTTCTGCCATGGCCACCGATAACGTGGCCGTGAGCAAAGTGGAGTTTTATGTGGATGGCAATCTCAAGGGTACGGACGAGACCTCTCCCTACAGCATGACGCTGGATAGCAATATGCTGACCAATACTTCTCACTCTCTGGTGGCCAAAGCTTATGACGCTGCCGGTAATGCGGGTACATCAATGCCCTTCACCTTTACTGTCAACAATCCTGATGTGGACCGAGAGCCTCCGGTCATTTCTGTTAACGAGAGCGGTGCCAGCGGCACTATTACCTTTAGTGCCTCGGCTACTGATAACAAAGGTGTGACCAAAGTGGATTTCTATGTAGACAATGAACTGAATGGCACGGATGCGACATCGCCCTACAGCCTATCGCTGGACTCCCGGCTGTTAAGCGATGGCGACCATACCTTGATGGGCAAAGCCTATGATGCTGCAGGTAATATCGGCATTTCCGCAAGTGTCGCTTTTACTGTTATTAATACCGGACCTACTCCTACTACCTACAACGAAGTTGAGAGCAATGGCAGTACGCGGACCGCCAACATTGTCGCCGATACTGTTACCAAGATCGTGGGCTACATCGGCACTTCTACCGATCAGGATTATTTCAAGATCAACGTTGCTGCCGGTCGAACCTTGACGGTTAATATGACGGGCCCTGCGAAGGACTATGATCTTTATCTGGTGAGCAGTTCCGGTACTACGGTGAAAACCAGCGCCAATGTCGGCTCCACCGAATCCGTAACTTACAAGAACTCCGGTACGGCAATCGCTACCTACTACATCAAGGTGGTTTCTTTTGGAGGCGGAAATACCACAAGCACACCCTATAATCTTGCCCTAAGCCGTTGATTCTGAGCCCTTCTTCAAAGGACCGCATTAATGCGGTCCTTTGAATTCACTTCCCCCTTTGGAAAAGGGGGATTGAGGGGGATTTATTAAAAAATCTCCCCTAGCCCCTCTTTTTCAAAGAGAGGAACTGAATAGTTACGCTAATTTCACCCGTCATAATTAAAATGACTGACTTTAGGGTGTAATCAAACAATTTGGAGGTAGATAATGAACCAGTGGTTTAAATATATCTTTGTCATCATAGCCTTTATCTGTTCGAGCGCCACATCAGCTGATCCGGCCAAGGCGCTCATTGGTAAAGAATTTTCTCTGGGTATTAACCAAACTGTAAGTATTGAAGGAGAAAAACTCGTTATCAAATTCAAGGCTGTTCTTGAAGATTCACGTTGTCCCGTTAATGTTGTCTGCGTATGGGCGGGAAATGGCAAAGTCGAATTCGAAATTCTTGATATTGATGGGCAAAATAAAACGGTTACTCTGAATACAGAAGAGGAACCCAGAGTAACAACACTAAAGGGGCACAACCTGAAATTAATCTCGCTAAATCCACTTAGAATCGACGGTGTTTCGATTTCGCCGGGAGATTACTCAGTGAAGTTGCTCGTCGAGAGAAAGCCGGCTAACTAAACGCGTGATAAGTTTACCGGCGAATAGTGTGCGCGTTTGCGCATATTCGAAGGTGCAATGTTCATACTAATAATTTTCAGATGCACCTTATTTTTATCGTTAAGTCTTGAGTTGTAAGCTTTATTCCAAGGCAAATCGGTGGATACTCACAAACCATGAAGGGGGTTTCATATGAAAACATATCACCAACAATCATCCAGATTTCCGTTCCTTAAATACCTGTGCGGTGCATTTGTTATCAACGTAGTCCTTATTTTATCTACGGGTGTAGCTACAGCTGTGAATGGAGATCCCAACGTAGAGAATAATCACTATGATGCCAGGATCGCTTTAAATCAGGGGTTTATTCAAAATTTAGTTCAGTCGCAACGAGCAAGCATCTCCAAGATGGCACAAAAAGTCCCTGATTTAGCCTTTACTTTCGACAACGCTACCGGGGTCATTAGCTCTCTGACCAGTCAAACCGGTTATCTCACCGAGTCGAAAAGAGGGCAGGAAGCTTTACCTGTAGTAATGAATTTTTTAAGCTCCAATGCGGCCATGCTGGGGATGAACTCCAAAGATATTTCAAGTCTTGAGGTTATCGATCGTATTTATTCGAAGGTAACCGGCACTACCCATATTTTCCTGCGACAGGTACATGAGGGCTTGCCTGTTTATAATAGCCAAATGCAAGTCAATATGGATCGGGAGCAAAGAATCCTGAGCGTTAATAATAGTGCCATGACCGATATGGCGGCTTCAGTAACCGTCACAAAGCCCGGTATCGATTTATCTGCTGCGGTCGGCAAGGCAGCGGAGCACCTCGGTATTTCCTTATCCAACCCACCTAAAACACTCAATGCGGCTGCCGGTACTGAACAGGTCACATCCGTGGATCACAGTGGGATCTCCCGGGAACCGATTCAAGGTAAACTGATGTGGCTCCCGATACATAAGGGGATGATGCGCCTGGTCTGGAATTTTCAAATCCATACACTGGATCAACAGCACGTCTATGATTTTACAGTTGATGCTGAATCCGGTAAGGTCTGGACCCGTTTCGACTGGGTGGCTTCGGAACAATATCGTGTCTATGCCAGACCAGCCGAAAGCCCCAATCATGTATCACCGCAGCCGCCGTCAGACGGCCGTACTCTGGAAAATAATCCGGCCAACGCCACTGCTTCGCCCTTTGGTTGGCATGATACTAATGGCAGCGCCGGGGCAGAGTTTACAACGACACGGGGAAACAATGTTTATGCCTATACGGATACAGATGCAAACAATACACCCGATGCAGGCTCTGATCCTAATGGCGGAAACACACTAAACTTCAACTTTCCTGTTAACCTTAACTCAGCTCCCGATAGTTACAAAAACGCCGCTGTGACCAATCTTTTCTATTGGAATAACATCATTCATGATGTGCAATATCAATACGGTTTTGACGAGGCAGCCGGCAACTTCCAGACCAACAACTATGGCAAAGGTGGCCTGGGTGGTGATGCTGTACGGGCAGAAGCGCAGGATGGCTCGGGTACCAATAACGCTAACTTCATGACACCGGGAGATGGTTCAGCGCCACGCATGCAGATGTATCTGTGGAACAGGTCCAGTCCGGAGAGAGATGGCGACCTGGATAACGGGATCATCATTCACGAGTATGGTCACGGAATCTCAACCAGGCTGGTAGGTGGCCCCTCGAACGCTAATTGTCTTACTAATAATCAGCAACCCGGAGAAGGGCTAAGCGACTGGTGGGCTTTGGTATATACCGCTAAAGCGGGCGATAGAGGAACAGACCATCGTGGAATTGGAACTTATGCATTTGGCCAACCTGTAACCGGAGAGGGTATTCGTGACCAGCCTTACAGTACTGATCCAACGGTTAATACCTGGACCTACGCCAGTATCAATGGTGCGCGAATTCCGCACGGTGTTGGCGCTGTTTGGGCCCAAGCCGCTTGGGAAGCTTACTGGGCGTTGGTAGATAACTGGGGCTTTGACCCAAATCTCTATAACGCTTTGGGTAATGCCGGTAATCAACGAATGATGCTTTATGTTAATGAGGGCTTGAAAAACACTGCCTGTAACCCGACTTTCACCCAGGTTCGTGATGGTATTATTGATGCGGCTAAAGTCCTTCATGGCGGTGAGGATGTGTGTAGGCTCTGGACTGCTTTTGCAGCCTTTGGTCTGGGTACCGATGCGGTTAGCGGCGGCCCTGCAAGCACTAGCCCGACTAATGGCTTTTCGGTACCAGCTTCATGTCAAGTCAGTACAGGACCTGTTACAGCCATTACAGCACCAATGAGCGATGCTACCGTTGGCGGTATAATTACGGTTAGTGCGTCGGCTAATGATCCGGGAGGAATTGCCAGAGTGGAATTTATTGTTGACGGGGATATTAAAGGCTCGGATACAAACTCACCCTACAGCATAACTCTGGACACCAGGACCCTGAGCGATGGTAGCCATACACTGGCATCCAAGGCTTACAATGCCGCAGGTAACATTGGTACATCAGCTCCGATAACCTTCTCCGTTAATAACGCTACACCTGCATCAACTACCTACAATGAGGTTGAGAACAATGGTAGTACCCGGACTGCCAACACTATCTCCGACAACGTTAACAGAATAGTGGCTTATATTGGCACTTCTACCGACCAGGACTACTTCAGGATCAACGTCGCTGCCGGTCGAACGGTGAAGGTCAATATGACGGGTCCAGCCAGGGACTATGACCTCTACTTGCTGAGGAGTTCCGGTACAACGCTAAAGACCAGCGCAAACACCGGTTCGACCGAATCCGTCAGTGTTACTAACACCAGCACGTCAACCGCTACTTACTACATCAGGGTGATTGGTTTCGGACGTGCTTACACGCCAACTACACCCTACAACCTTGTTTTGAACCGCTGATTGCGGAACCAGCGACGAGGGACCTCCTACCTAATAGTCAGTTATTTTTATTTTGTCGAGTAAGGTTTTCAGCCAACTTTAAGACGAGGTTTTTAAACCTCGTCTTTGTTACACCCGTCAAAACCAAGTTGACTGAATACTATGCAGTCCTTCGTGGGCTTTGGACAATCTACAGCCTGTCGGAAAAAGGCAAGCCTCATTGTATGGCAATAGCCTGCATCGCTTTAGTCAGGTTTGGACGCCATTTCCCAGTTTTTGTCAAAAATTCTTGATTTAAATAGAAATCGTTTTGACAGACAGCTTCTAAATCCCCGCCTACAGTAAAATTTGGAATGATTAGACAAGACAAATTAATTCTTTACTATGCAAATGATAACCATTATCATTTGCATAAAAGAAAACTAGAGCCGGTTTTGATATGGAAAATAAACTTATATACATAGCAATCTCATCAAACACCCTGGCATCACTGATTGAAAGCGGATGTATTCATGCCGTCGATTTCAGGTGCCTGGATATTGATTCGAAGAAAACAGTCTGGAAATTATTTTTATCCGCTTTGAAATTGCCAAATATGAATAATTCCGGATGTCAGGAGAATGTTTATGTCTGATACCGACAAACAAAAAGCATTATTAATGATAATCATTACTATTTATATTAATGAATAAGCCATTATCTGAGCCTATTGCATCTGCCACCATTGAACCTTGTACAAACATGAGCGCAACATCGGTTCCAAGACTACGTTTGCACAGCAAAGAACTTTTAGGTTCAGCACACGAGATTGTCATTGAACATGCAGGAGATGAATACCGGTTGCGTTTGACCCGTCAGGGTAAGCTAATTCTGACCAAGTAATTTTTTAGTAAAACAGTAATGAATAGAGGATATTTAACAATGCAAAAACAATCTGCCACATTCCTATTAGTGCTGTGCTTGAGTTTTGCCAGTGAAGCCAGGGAAGCGCTGACTGATGAACAACAGCTTGGAAAACTTCTCTTTGAAGACAAGAATTTATCTTTGAACAGAAATCAATCCTGTGCCAGCTGTCACAGTTTAAACCCCGTGCAACAACAAAATGCATTTCTTAATTTAGTTCCGGGGTTTGTTGATCCTGAAAATGTCAAAAAAGGCAGTCCTGTGTCCTCGGGGTCACTCCTTCATAGAAATGGCATCTTAAATGCGCCAAGTGTTGGTTATGCAGCGTTTAGTCCACTGTTTCACTGGGATGAAGAAGAGGGTCTGTATGTAGGAGGCCAATTCTGGAATGGTCGTGCCAGCAATTTAATCGAGCAAGCCAAAGGGCCATTTCTGAATGCGGATGAAATGGCAATGCCCAGCGAGTGGTCAGTGGTCAGTCGGTTAAAAGAAAACAAAGAATACAGGAAATTGTTTTGGCAAATATATCGTTTGAATTTAGCTACTGCACCTTACATTAGTCATAAGAATAATAAGCAACTCATTGCAAAAAAACCTGCTGCTGTTACTGAAATTTACCATCACATGGCGAAGGCGATCGGTGCATTTGAGCAAAGTCCTGTTTTTAATAAATTCAATTCCAAATTTGATTATGTCCTTGCCGGTAAAACCAAATTTACTCCAATTGAAGAAAAAGGTTTCGCACTTTTTAATGACGAAAAGAAAGGCAATTGTGCCGCATGTCATATCAGTGAAGCTTCAAGAGACGAAGATGGCAATATCATTCCACCGGTGTTTACGGATTTTACCTACGACAATATAGGTTTGCCGCGTAATGTAAATATCCCTAACAACCCGAGACAGGAACAACCCAATTCAGGACTCGGCGGACGAACAGATATTGCTGCGCTTGATGCCGAGGGTTATGAGACCGGCAAGCACAAGGTTATGTCGCTGAGAAATATTGCTCTAACCCCACCTTATGGACACAACGGCGTTTTCGCTACTCTGGAGCAAATCGTTCATTTCTATAATACCCGAGATACCTTGGGCTGGGTGTCCGATAATCAGGAGCCAGGATTTGCAAAATCAGGCTGGCCGGCACCTGAAATTGATCAGAATGTTAATCATGACGAACTTGGAAATTTGGGGCTGACTCCTGATGAAGAAAAGGCGATTGTTGCTTTTATGAAAACCTTGACCGATGACTATCCAAAATGGGGCAGAGATCGACTCGTTCCTTCCGGCACACCCTCTCCTTTTCCAGAAGTGAAGCCACCAGTTCAATAGTTTTCGGTAATTAAGCAAAAAAATCCTGTAGTTAATACAGTTAATTAGATAGTGACATTTAGACAGTAAGGGTGAAAACAATGAGTTCAACTAAGCAACACAAGAAAGTGCGTCTCTCCGGCAATGATGATTGTTGTGTGGTGCTTTGTTCCGAGTGCAATATTTTAGAGCTAAACCTCGGCGCCTCAACATTACGCATTAGTCCTGAATCGTTGCACACGATTAGTTCAATCTTGAATAAAGCCAATATACGGCTTGCCCAGATGCAAAATGCAGTTTCTATAAATGACAATGACCAGTCAATGAGTATGAAACGTGTTCACTAAACTGTTTTCACCGGTAGCCAGCTCAAGTTTTTTGGAAAGCACTCCAGCGCCTGGGTGGGGGAATATGGCTTACGGCAGAGTGACATTCAGCTGCGACCGCTCATGGATAGCCTTGGGATTGGTGGTGTGCGCGCATCTGGCGGCGTTTGCTGTATTGCGGCCGCAGCCACAGTCATTGCTCCTTGAAACGGTCCCTGAACCCATCAAGGTCAGTTTACTGAGTGCGCCGCAAGCTGCGCCACAAAAGCCGAAACCAGCGGCTGATCTCACTCAAAAAGTAGAAAAAACAGTTAAACCGAAGATAATCGAGAAAAAATTGATCAAATACCCAGCCAAACAGGCACCAACTGTTCGCAAAACGCCAGTCAGCAAACCCGTTGTTGCACATAGTCAGTCTTCCCCCCATGCGGCTGCTGTATCAGTAAAACAGACATCGCCTTCAGTAGCAGAGACAAGTTCGCAGCCCATTGCCACACCTGTGGCAACTTCGATCAGTAAACCTGCCACTGATTCGCCGAGCTATCAGGCGCCCAGCTTCAACGCAGCTTATTTAGATAACCCGGCTCCCAATTATCCGTCAGTCTCCCGGCGGCTGGGCGAACAAGGCAAAGTACTGCTGCGCGTACAGGTAGCGTCTGACGGCAAAGCCGATTCTGTTGCGCTGCATACCAGCAGCGGTTCGAACCGGCTTGATCAGGCGGCGCTGGCTGCCGTCAAAAAATGGAGATTCGTACCCGCCAAGCGTGGCGGACAAGCCGTTAGTGCATCGGTCGTTGTGCCGGTCAGTTTTTCAATAGAAGGATAAAAACATCATGCAAATCGAATATTTTTTAGACAACCTGAAATTTATCAGCCAAGGCGGTGTGGTATCTATTCTCGTAGCAATGGTCCTGCTAGCCATGTCCATTGGTAGTTGGACTTTAATGGTTATAAAAGCCATACAGGCAAGAAAGGTAAGACGAGGTAGCGCGGATTTTTTAGCGGGCTTTTGGCAAGCTTCGTCCATAGCGACCGCCATGAATGTGTGTTCGAAAAAAGCAGAAAACCCGTTTACGCGTCTTGCCATATAAGGCATTAACGCGGCCGACCATCATAAGCGATATACAAAGCAACGTCTGGGCGAAGCGCGAAATTATGACGAGTTTATCGCCCGGGCGCTACGTCGAACTATCGGTCAGGAAGCCATGCAACTGGAAACAGGTCTCACCTTATTGGCTTCGGTGGGCAGTATCGCCCCTTTCGTTGGCCTGTTCGGTACAGTCTGGGGAATTTATCATGCGCTCGGCACCATCGCCGTCGGCGGTCAAGCCACGGTAGACAAGGTGGCGGGCCCGGTCGGCGAAGCCCTTATTATGACGGCATTCGGTCTGGCAGTAGCCATCCCCGCCGTTCTGGCCTATAACACCCTGGTTCGCGATAACCGGCTGTTGCTAGGTGAACTGGAAACCTTCGCGCACGATCTGCATACCTATTTGACTACGGGCGTACCGTTGACCACAGGACAAACTAACGACATCACTCCTGACACACTGACAATGGCGGTCATGTCATGCCGGGCTGTCCCTGCCCACCCCCCTTCGGGCGCTTCGCGTGCAAATCCGCTCCAGGCGGATTTGTCATGATGAACTCAGGCGGATTCGGCGGCGATAATCACCATACGCAGCCTATGGCGGAAATCAACACGACGCCGATGGTGGACGTTATGCTGGCCTTGCTGGTCATTTTCATCATTACCGCGCCGTTGCTGACCCATGCAGTTAAAATTGACTTGCCGCAAGCCAGCAGCCAACCCAACCCTGAAAAACCGGACACTATCACCCTGTTGATTAATGCGGAAGGCAAACTGTTTTGGAACGATGCACCTTTTGAAGAGGCAGAGCTTGCCTCGCGATTGGCGACAGAGGCGCAGAAACAACCTCAACCCGAGCTGCATCTTCGTGCCGACAAAACAACAAGCTATCAGCGACTGGCAACGGTTATGTCGGTAGCACAAAACGCAGGAATAGAAAAACTTGGCTTTATTACTGAGCCGAATCCAAAGGAATAACAAAACCAATTTACGCCGTAGTACGCAAGACACGAATATTTAGCCAGCCATTGCCTTTTGTGTATAGCTAGCCAACAACGAGCTAAACAACAAACAAGGCTATTTATGAAAAATTACAAAAAGCGACCGCTAATGCTGGCTACTGCCCCATTATTGAACGCACCACATGCTTTAAAAAGAGACGCCAGAGTAAAATGGCAACTGGGAGCGCTATTACCACTTGGACTGGCATTAAGCACAATATCCCTGGCCGCCGAACCTGTTTCGAAAACGCGCTCGGCTGATGCTAACGATCAGACTCTGCTTACCGTTAAAGTAAAGGCGACGCGCGAGACACAGTCTAATGTTACCGAGGGTTATGTAGCCATAACTAACTCCACGGCCGTCAAGACCGACACAGCGCTGATCAACCTACCGCAGTCATTCACCATTATCACGCCGGAATTGATCAGGGATCTGAACATGCAGAGCATAGCCGATTCGCTTCGCTATGTACCCGGTGTTGGCATGGCTCAAGGGGAAGGCAATCGGGATACGCCGATTTTTCGCGGCAACAGTTCGACGTCGGATATGTATGTCGATGGCATCCGCGACGACGTGCAGTATTTCCGTGACCTTTACAATATCGAAAGGGTCGACGTGCTGAAAGGCCCCAACGCAATGATTTTCGGCCGTGGCGGCTCGGGCGGCTTGATTAACCGCGCTACCAAACAGGCCGACTGGAATACGGCCCGCGAAATGAATATAGAGTTTGGTTCCTTCGATAAATACCGGCTGACGGGCGACTTGAACCAAGCCATTAACGACAACTTTGCCGTGCGCCTGACCAGCCTCTGGGAGAATTCCCACAGTTACCGGGACGGCTTCGATGCCGGACGCTGGGGCGTTAATCCCACGGTATCCTGGCGCCCCAGCAATCAGACCAAAGTCACACTGGGTTACGAACATTACCAGGATGACAGAACCGCCGATCGGGGTATTTCCTCGTATAGGGGTCGGCCGGTCAAAACCGACCCCTCTACGTTTTTCGGCGACCCCGAGCGCAGCCCAAGCGGAGTAACGGTCGATTCCTTCAATGCCTTACTGGATCACGACTTCGGCGGCGGTGTCTCGGTTCGAAACCGCACCCGCTACGCTGTCTACGACAAGTTCTATCAAAACATATTTCCGGGCGCGGTCAATGCCGCCGGCAACCAGGAACCAGGTAGCGATCTCGGCCTACAACAACGCAACCGAGCGCGAAAATTTCTTCAACCAAACGGATCTGGTTTTTTCATTGGACACCGGGCCTTTCAAGCACACGTTTCTGACCGGCGCCGAGTTTGGCCGCCAGGAAACCGATAATTTTCGCAATACCGGTTATTTTACCGGCGTGGGCCGCAACGTTACGTCGGTCAATGTTCCTCTGGCGGATCCCAGATATCACGGCCCCGTCATTTTCCGGCAGAGCGCCACGGACGCGGATAATCACGGCGTTGCGACCACCGCGGCGGGCTATGTACAGGATCAGATTGAGTTGACGCCGCATTGGCAGGCCATTATGGGGGTACGCTACGACTACTTTGATGTTGATTTCCGCAATAACCGTAATGGTCAAAACATTACTAATAATGACAATCTGGTATCGCCACGCGGCGGCTTGATTTACAAACCGCTTGACAACGTCTCCTTGTACGCCAACTACAGCAATGCCTATGTACCCAGGGCAGGCGAACAGCTGTCATCGCTTACGCTGACTAACCAGGCGCTAGAGCCGGAAGAATTCAGAAATTACGAAGTAGGAGCGAAATGGGATATTCGCCCCGATCTGTTGGCCACGCTGGCCTTTTATCAACTTGATCGCCTCAATGCCCTTGCCACCGATCCCAATAATCCGGCGCTGTCGTTTTTGGTCGACGGCCAGCGCACACGCGGGATAGAACTGGGCATAAGCGGCAACATTACCGAGGCATGGAAGGTCTTCGGCGGTTATGCCTTCCAGAACGGCCAAATCACCGAAAGTATGTCAGCCAGCGCCTTGGCGGGCGCTACCCTGGCACAGGTGCCGGAACATACCTTCTCGCTATGGAACCGATATGACATTACCCAACAATGGGGCGTGGGCCTGGGTTCGGTATACCGCAGCAAGATGTATGCAGCCACCGACAACCTGGTCACCCTGCCGGGCTTCCTGCGCTTCGATGCGGCCGTCTATTACGCGATCAATGACACTGTTCAACTGCAGGTCAATATCGAGAACCTCTTCGACAAGGCGTATTACGCCTCGGCGCACAGCAACAACAATATCACGCCGGGCTCGCCGATCGCTGTCAATGGGGGAATCAACGTAAAATTCTGATGAAACATATCCCGCTTTCGTTTCTTTACGTGATGAATTATTTAAAAAGTATAACCGCGCCGGCGAACAAAACAGGCAAGGAAAAATAATGGCACAAACACGATATTTGATGACAGAGCCTATCCCATATTTAACACCATCTCCCTGAATTTAGCCAAAAGCAAGCAGAGAGTCATGTGTAAGTCATTGATTTTACCTTTAGGCAACTGAGTATAGGTGTTGTTGGCGTTTTGTAGGGCCATAATAGTTCACACACCCTATTGCGGATTTTTCCAAACTGCGCTATTTTTTGCGTCATGTATATCCGTCGAACTCATACCAACAACTCGTCCACGGGCGAACGTTACTACACCTATCGCTTGGTAGCTAGCCAACGCGTGGAGGGGAAACCGCGTCAGATGACCCTATTGAATCTGGGTAGGCATTTCGCTGTTGATCAAGATTTGTGGGCTTCGCTTTGCGTAAGAATTGAGCAATTGCTGAGCCACCAGGCTGAGTTATTACCTATCGAATTGCCGGCAGTCGATGAAAAGGCGGCGCAACGCATTGCCGCTCAGCTCATAGAGCAACGGGCGGTCGTCATCAAAGCACCGATAGCGGATGAAGGTCATTCAACCTCTGCTGAGCCGCCGGCCGCGCCTGTAGAATCCGTAGCGGCTGCGCCAGCCGATCTACAAACCGTCGATGTGGACTCCCTGGAATTGACCCGGCCCAGAACCGTCGGCGTGGAACAGTTAGGGCTTTGGGCCATGCAACAACTGAATTTCCTCGAGCTGCTCGCCAATCTGGGCATCAATGGCGCGCAAATAACTGCGATAGTGGGTTCTATTATTGGTCGTATGGCCGGTGTGGGTTCGGAGTTGGCCACCCACAACTGGTTAATGAAGCAAAGCGCCCTGGGTGAGTTACTGGAGGTTGACTATGCAAGCCTGCCCTTGATGACGATGTACCGGGCGGCAGATACTTTGTGGAAACACAGCACCCAAATCGAGCAGACCTTATTTACGCGGATTACCGATTTGTTTGGTTTTTCGACCACCATCACCCTGTACGATCTCACCAATACCTATTTCGAAGGCGAAGTGCCGCACAATACCAAAGCCCGGCATGGACGCTCAAAAGAAAAGCGCACCGATTGCCCGCTGGTGACGCTGGGGTTAGTCCTGGACGGCAGTGGTTTTGTGCGCCGTTCGCAGACCTTTGCCGGTAATGTCAGCGATAGCTAAGTACTCTGGAAACCATGCTCCAAGACCTGAATGCCCCACCGGGTGCCTTGGTGGTGATGGATGCCGGTATTGCCACAGAAGCCAATATTCAATGGCTGCGCACCACTGGTTATGGTTATCTGGTCGTCAGCCGCGAGCGTTCACGGCAATTCAATGCCGACACAGCCATCGCGCTGGAAACCGCCGCCCAGGAAACGGTTCGCTGCCAAAAGGTAGTCGCCGAAGACGGGCAAGAAGTCCGGCTCTATTGCCATTCATCCGGCCGTGAACAAAAGGAACAGGCCATGGCGGAACGCTTCGCCAGTCGTTTTGAAACCGAACTTAACGCTTTAAACGCAGGGTTGCAACGCCCCCGCACCGAAAAACGCCCGGATAAATTGTGGGAACGAATAGGCCGTCTGAAAGAAAAACAGCACGGCATTGGTCAGCATTATCAAATCGACTTGCAAACCGATGACAGTGGCGAAAAAGCCCTGAGCATCACTTGGCAAAAACACCTTGTCCCAGGTTCTTATGTGGATCTCCCGGGTGTCTATTGCCTGCGCAGCAACCAATGCCAATGGACGGAAGAACAGCTATGGCGCACCTACATAATGCTCACTGACCTCGAAGCCGTGTTTCGCTGCTTCAAAAGTGACCTGGGGTTTCGGCCTATCTTTCATAGTAAAGAAGAGCGGGCTGACAGTCACTTGTTCATCACCGTATTGGCCTACCAGTTTGTCCAGCTTATTCGGCGCCGTCTGAAAGAGAGCGACAGTAATGCCAGCAGCAGTTGGCGCACCTTACGGGAAACCATGAGCACACAATGCCGGGTAACCGCCAGTTTCCGTCGTGCCGATGGTAAAGCGCTACATGTTCGCAAAGCCACCCGGGCGGAACCGGAGCAAATGGCAATTTATCATGCGTTAAAAGTGAACCCAGCGCCCGGAGGTATCAGCAAAACCATCGTCTAAAACACTGAGACTAGACGCTATTTTTCAAAGTGTAGTGCCACACGAAGATTTTATATAACATAACATATTGTTATTAAATGAATATTAATTGTATGTGTTAAATATGGGTTAGGAGCATCCCTGGCTTGCGTTTAATCGGCACGGCAGCGGAAAAAACCAGCGTGTTATCGTTTGTGCTGGCTGGACATAGCAATCAGGATATTGGCGTCGCTCTAAATAAGGTGGGTATTGCAGTGCGCACCGGCCATCATTGCGCACAGCCTATCTTGCGCCGTTTTGGTCTGGAAAGCACGGTACGTCCTTCACTGGCGTTCTACAATACTTATGAGGAAATTGATCGCCTGGTCAGTACGGTTAGGCGGATTCAGGGAGGTAATGTAATTTAACCAGCTTGTTTGTGTGATACGCCTCTTATTGCTGTAGGGCTCTCACACATCCGCGCTGTATTTTATACAAAAGTCCAGTAAGTTGGGCAACGGCTTTGTCGTTGCCCAACATTTCAATGTTCAGGGATGGGAAAATTTGCCAAGCTGAATCTATATAGATGCCGGGTAATAAAAGCATGTCTACAAATGAGCTGTTCGCACTTCTACTAGCCTTTATAAAACATGGGCAATTAAAAATTGAGTACAAGGAATTAGCCGATGGCGCTGAAATTACCTATTCCACCGATTATCCAAACCGCCGATATTGTTTTTTAAGGCCAAGTATGAGCCGGATTTGAGACCGTTTAAAGAACCGTTTTAGGGGAGATAGTATACCGGAAACCAAAAACCGGATTTTATGGGGCCGTTATTTTGAAACCAGTAACTTGTAAAGCTCGTGTCATTGCCTGAGATTAACTTCATAATTATTTAACAATGCATCACGACTAATCCAATCCACGTTTAAATGATCAACCGAATTTGAGCGATGTTTCGTTTGTTCGAGTGCATCCGAGACTTCGAAAGAAAATTCAGATTCAGTTAGCTCAAGATAATTGTCTCTCAGCATTTCAAGATTTTTCTTGAAGATATCCAATAAATCCCTGGAATTAAATTGGCATTCCGGGTCGTTGACGGCGGACATTGCCTCTATAATGTTCTCACTGCTTTGGTCAAAACTGTTTAAAACTTTTTTCGGCTTCATGATTTCATCCCCTTATAAATTAAGAATTAAATAAGTAGCTGTGATATTTATGCCTATTTCAAAACGATATAGGTGAGTTCGTGATAATGAAGTTATCTAGCTTCTTAATGCCTGCACAGGCTCAGTACAGTCTATACCAAACGCTTCAGCCACGGCCGGATAAGTCACTAAACCACGGTACGTGTTGAGGCCATATTGCAACGCCAGATTTTTACGCACAGCGTCCAGGCCTTCATTTGCCAGATGTAGTGTGTATATTGCTGTTTGATTGTTAAGGGCAAAGGTACTGGTGCGCGGTACAGCGCCCGGCATGTTGGCGACGCAATAATGCACCACGCCATCAATTTCATAGGTTGGATTACTATGGGTCGTGGCATGTGTTGTTTCTACACAGCCCCCTTGATCGACGGCCACATCAACGATTACCGAGCCTTTGCGCATGGATGGCAGCATTTCTCTAGTAATCAACCAGGGTGCCCGTCCACCGGGAATGAGTACTGCACCAATAACGAGATCGGCGTCGTAAACAACATCTTCAATATTATATTCATCACTGATACGTGTTTGTAATTGTCCGCGGTAAATGTCATCCAGATATTTCAAGCGATCATGACTAATATCCAGAACTGTGACTTGTGCGCCCAAGCCAACTGCAACCCGTGCGGCGTTTGTGCCGACTATACCTGCCCCCAGAATGACGACATTAGCGGGAGCGACACCTGGAACACCGCCCATTAATATGCCTCGACCACCATGGGATTTTTGCAAATAGGTTGCGCCAACCTGGGTTGCCATGCGCCCTGCGACCTCGCTCATGGGAGTCAATAACGGTAGTTGTCCTGTTTCTGTTTGCACAGTTTCATAAGCAATCCCCGTCGTACCGCTTGCTAACAGGGCATCGGTAAGGGGCTTATTCGAAGCCAGATGCAGATAGGTAAATAGAATCAGGTCTGAACGTAAATATTGATATTCCGCAGCAATCGGCTCTTTTACTTTAACCACCATTTGTGCGGCCCATGCATCTTCGGCATAAGGAACAATTTCAGCTCCGGCAGACAGGTATTCTTCATCTGCAAGCGAGCTTCCCTCCCCAGCCCCACTTTGTACCAGCACCCGATGACCGCGTCGTGTCAGGGCTTTCACTGCACCAGGTGTCATCCCGACGCGATTCTCGTTATCTTTAATTTCTTTGGGTAGTCCGATTAGCATTGTTTGGCTCCTGATTGTCGATTTGTGACGTTCTGATAATTGATGTCGACGTTATGTTGTAACAGCTTAGTGTGCTTGTCCCGTTTAACAAAACAATAGTTTCATTATTTTTTCTTGAGTCGTTCTTGTTAGTATCGTTAATTAGTATTGCTTCAAACTCTTCTGGAGAGTTGAGCATTATTAGAATTGCAAGCAGCTGCCTTAATGCTGTAAATCTAATCTAAGAAGCCATCTTAATACATTTGGCATTTTCTGTGTTTTTTGCCCTAGTTAATTGTGTCATATGCCGCGGTTTTAATTTCAGTTTGATTCTAGTCATAATAAAATCCTTATATTTTAAATGGTTAATAAATGGCACATTGCTTGCTTTATAGCTTGCAGGCCCTGCTATTATTGCTTTGAGCCTGCATGAAACAATCACCAAGAAGAGATAATATGAAAAAAACTATTTTAATCAGCACCATCGCAACCATCCTTGCAACGCCGGCATTTGCTGACGAACTTGACCCATTACCCGCAACCGAGAGACATCAAAAAGCCTACGAATACCGCGAGCATCGCGCCAATAGTAATTTTCTCAATTCACCTGCCCTTCACCCGACTAACGGAGACGAATCCACAGTCCTGAATTATTCGGGGCAATTCCACAAATCCTTGCCTCATGCCAATAACGGTATGGTGGACCCCTTGGCTTACGGAAAGCTGCTTGAGGCCATACAAGCCGGCACCTTCGAAGCGTTCGAAAAAGTTCCTGGTGGACCTGTCAAACTGGCCAATCCCTTGGCGGCCCAGGTCTACGATTTAGAGGGAAGAGATTCGCACGATTACGGGATCAAGCTTCCGCCCACGCTCGGCAGTGCCGAAGCAGGCGCTGAAATGGTTGAAGTGTATGCTCAAGCGCTCTTGCGAGACCTGGCTTTCAGCAATTATGTTGGCAATGCGCATATATCAGCCGTTGCCGATGAGTTGGCTGGTCTGACCGACTTTCATGGGCCGACAAGCCCTGCGACGCTGTTCCGCGGCGTTTTCGAGGGCGATCAAGTTGGGCCCTACCTGTCACAGTTTCTTTACAAAGATATTCCGACTGGACCAAAGGTTGTCGATCAAAAATATACGGGCTATACATCAGGGCAGAACTTCATGACGTCCTACAATGAATGGCTGGCAATAGAAAACGGGCAAAACCCCACCGCCTCGGTTGTCACTACACCGGCTCGCTACATGATTACCGGTCGCGATTTAGCCAGGTACGTACATCAGGATTTCACTTATCAGGCCTTCCATAATGCCGCATTGATTTTGCTCAGCTGGGGCTCGAGCGCTTGGGATAACGGCAACCCTTATAAAACCGCCACCAGACAGGGCGCCTTCATCGATCTGGGCGCCGGTGAAATTCTGGATACCGTCGCCAGAGCCGGCAACGCTGCCTTGAGAGCGGCTTGGTTCCAAAAATGGAACGTTCACCGCCGCCTACGTCCGGAAGAATACGGCGGCTTGGCTCAAAACAATCCCGGCTTACTCCATACGCAATTTACCTCATCCCCCGTCCTGATGAAAGTTCAGTCCAAGTATGGCAACTCATTGCTGCCGATGGCCTATCCGGAAGGCGCGCCAACACATCCCGCTTATCCGGCGGGGCACGCGACAATCTCGGGCGCTTGCACTACGGTATTGAAAGCCTTCTTCAAGGAAGACGCCACCGTACCTTCCCCGGTGCAACCGAGCGCTAACGGCAAGTCTCTGGAAGCCATCGGCGATGTATTAACTATCGGCGGCGAGCTCAACAAACTGGCGTCGAATATTTCCTTGGGCCGTGATTGGGCAGGCGTTCACTATCGTAGCGACGGAACGGAAGGGATGTTGCTGGGTGAGGAAATTGGTATAGCGATTCTCAAGGACTGGCGTGATGCCCATCCAAAGCTACCCACGCTGACACTGAAAAAATTCGACGGCGAAGAAATCCAAATATAGCTTTTTCAAAGTCAGTTGAAAGTCGAAGCGATGAAATCCGTCATCGCTTCGACTTTAAATGCTCATACCGATTTTCACCCGGAAAACTTAATCCACAATCACCCTTTAGTCGCCGATTATTTAAAAATGTGTGATTTCACCTACTGACTAAGGCAAATGACGCATAATAATATAATCAAAAAACAAAATACCAATATAATCATATCCTTATAAATGGCACAGGATATGCATAGTCCTAGATGTCTAAACAGTTCTGTTTGGCAGTATTAATTCCATTTATGAGGTATTGTATGAAAACTAAAATAATCACGGGCTTCGCTTTCACATTACTATTGACTGTCCATCCCA
>Ga0209391_10000445_pt1 | contig 19359 bp, 15 predicted proteins | sample PPLLak3March2015_FD_187246 | JGI IMG/M metagenome (GOLD analysis project Ga0209391, IMG submission 187246) | Freshwater sediment microbial communities from Prairie Pothole Lake near Jamestown, North Dakota, USA - PPLs Lake P7 Core (1) Depth... | ecosystem: Environmental > Aquatic > Freshwater >...
CCCAGGATTTAACAGGATTTTGGGTAAATCGATGAAAGTACTTATTATCGGAAGCGGTGGCCGTGAACATGCCCTGGCGTGGCGCACCGCCCAATCAGGACAGGTTGAAACTGTCTACGTGGCGCCGGGCAACGCCGGTACCGGGCTCGAGCCAAAGGTGGAAAACGTGCCGCTGGCCAGCGACGACATCGACGCGCTGGTAAGATTTGCAAAAACCCGGCAGATCGGCTTGACCATTATCGGCCCGGAAGCACCGCTGGTAGCCGGGGTCGTTGACCGGTTCATGGCGGAAGGCCTGGCCTGTTTCGGTCCCACCGCCGCCGCAGCCCAACTCGAAGGGTCCAAGGCCTTTGCCAAGGATTTCATGGCGCGCCACGGCATCCCCACCGCCGCATACGGGAATTTTACCGACATCGGCGCGGCAATCGCCTTTATCCACAAACATGGTGCGCCGATTGTCGTCAAGGCGGACGGTCTTGCCGCCGGCAAAGGCGTTATCATCGCCAGCACCGTTGCTGCAGCAGAAACAGCCGTCAGAGACATGCTGGCGGGGAACACGTTTGGTAAAGCCGGTCACCGCGTGGTCATCGAGGAATTTCTCAGCGGTGAAGAAGCCAGCTTCATAGTCATGGCCGATGGTGAACACATACTGCCGCTGGCCACCAGCCAGGATCACAAGGCACGGGACGAAGGCGATCTTGGCCCCAATACCGGCGGCATGGGCGCGTACTCGCCCGCACCCGTCATCGACGCCAGGCTGCACGAGACCGCGCTGGCAACCGTCATACGCCCGACCATCCGGGGCATGGCCGCGCAGGGCATGCCATTTACCGGTTTTCTGTATGCCGGCCTGATGATATCGCCCAATGGTGAAACCCGGGTCCTCGAGTTCAACGTCCGTTTGGGCGATCCCGAGACCCAACCCATCATGCTGCGTTTGCAGTCGGACCTAGCCTCGCTTTGCCTGGCGGCGGTCCATGGCAAGCTTGACGAAGTGGCCGTGCAATGGGATCCACGGCCCGCCATAGGTGTGGTCATGGCGGCGGGCGGATACCCCGACAGCTATGCAAAAGGCCACGTGATCAAAGGCCTGGAAAATGCAAGCCGGGCAGGCAGCCGGGTTTTCCACGCCGGCACGCACTTAAAGGACGGCAATATCGTGACCGCCGGCGGCAGGGTATTGTGTGTCTGTGCGATGGCCGGTAACGTCGAAGCTGCGGCGGCAGCGGCCTACTCCGGCTGCGACAGCATCCACTGGGACGGCGCTTTTTTCCGGCGTGACATCGGCTACCGCGCAATTGCCAGGGAGCAACTGCTAAGGGCCGGCAGGACCTGAAGCCGATGGATGTTTCCCACCTGCTGGATGAACTGAACGAAGCGCAGCGCGAAGCGGTTACGACCGAATCGCAACATACGCTGGTGCTGGCGGGCGCCGGCAGCGGAAAAACACGGGTCCTGATCCACCGCCTGGCCTGGCTGATCCAGGTCGAGCACGTCTCGCCGCTCAGCATACTGGCGGTGACGTTCACCAACAAGGCGGCCGGTGAAATGCGCGAACGGGCGCAAAACCTGCTGCAGACCCCGGTGCGCTCGATGTGGATCGGAACCTTTCACGGTATCGCCCACCGCCTGCTGCGGATGCATTGGGCCGAGGCGGGTCTGCCGGAAAATTTCCAGATCATCGATTCGGACGACCAGTACCGGATACTCCGGCGCCTGATCAGCGAGGCAGGTCTGGATGAAGCCCAATGGCCGGCAAGACAGGCCCAGTGGTTCATCAACGCGCGTAAGGACGAAGGCCAGCGGTGGGACGCCATCGAACACATGGGCAATCCCGTCACCGCCCAGTGGGTGCGGATCTACGAGCTTTACCAGGGCAGCTGCGAGCGCGCCGGCCTGGTCGATTTTGCCGACCTGCTGCTACGCGCGCATGAACTCTGGTTGCATCATCCGTCGTTACTGGATCACTACCGCAAGCGGCTGAGCCACCTGCTGGTGGACGAATTCCAGGATACCAACTCCATCCAGTATGCCTGGATACGCATGCTGGCCGGGGTAAACGGCAGCGTCCTGGTCGTGGGTGACGATGACCAGTCAATTTACGGCTGGCGCGGCGCGCAGGTGGCGAACGTGCAACATTTCCGGCGTGACTTCAAGGACGTACAGGTGGTCAAGCTGGAACAGAATTATCGCTCCAGCGGCACTATCCTGGAAGCCGCCAATGCCCTGATTGCCCACAATGAAGACCGGATGGGCAAAAAACTCTGGACCGCCGACGACAAGGGCGCACCCATCACGCTTTACTCGGCTTTCAATGAACAGGATGAGGCCCGCTATACCGTGGAACAGGTCGGGCAGTGGCTGGCGCAAGGCCGGCGCGCCGACGAGGTCGCCATCGTCTACCGCACCAGCGCACAATCGAGGCTGTTCGAGGAATACCTTCTCAAGGCATCCATAGCCTATCGCGTGTATGGCGGTCAGCGCTTTTTTGAACGGGCTGAAATCAAGGATGCGCTCGCTTACCTGCGTCTCATCCAGAACCCGAATGACGACGCCGCGCTCGAACGCGTGATCAATACCCCCACCCGCGGCATCGGCCAGAAAACCCTTTCGACCCTGCGTCTGCAGGCGCGTGCAAGCAGTCTGCCGATGTGGCAGGCCGCGCAGGAATGCATGCGGCAAAACCTGCTGCCCGCGCGGGCGCTTGCGGCGCTGAACGGGTTCATGAGCCTGGTTGCCGATATGCGCGCGCGCATGGAAAACTGGACACTGGGCAACCAGGTACAGGGTCTCATCACCGACACCCAACTGGTGAGCCATTACGAAAAAGAACCCCATGAGAGAATGGAATCACGTGTCGAGAACCTGCGCGAACTGGTCAACGCCGCAACGGCATTTATCCTGCCTGCCGAAGACGAGGACGCCGGCATGACCGCGCTGCAGTCATTCCTGAGCCATGCGTCGCTGGAAGCCGGCGAGACGCAGGGCGAGGCCTGGGATGATTGTGTGCAATTGATGACACTGCACTCGGCCAAGGGTCTCGAATTTCCGCTGGTGTTCATCGTCGGCATGGAGGATGGTCTGTTTCCCCACCAGCGCAGCTTGATTGAAGCGGGCGGCCGTCTCGAAGAAGAACGCAGGCTCTGTTACGTGGGCATCACCCGTGCGCGTGAACAGCTCTGCCTCAGTCATGCCGAGGTCAGGCGGATGTTCGGCTCTGAAAGCCATTGCCGGCCGTCGCGCTTTCTGAATGAAATCCCATCGGGCCTGATCAATGAAATCCGCCCGCGTATGCAGATCCAGCGGCCCTGGGTCGCCCCCAGGGCGCCCGAATATCCAAAATTCTCCGCCGCAATCAAACAGGACTGGCCATTTCGCCTCGGGCAAACCGTCACGCACAAGAAATTTGGCAGCGGCACGGTCATCAGTTTTGAAGGCTCCGGTGAGCACGCCCGCGTCCAGGTCAACTTTCGCCAGGCCGGCGCCAAGTGGCTGGTGCTGGCCTACGCAAACCTCAGCAGCTCGTGAAAGCGGCGGCAATCGACATCCACCTCCCGTGGGGTACGCTGAAAGGCCTGCACTGGGCGCGGCCCGGGGCGCCGAAGGTCATGTGTCTGCACGGCTGGCTGGACAACGCCGCATCATTTGTTCCACTGGCGCCCTTGCTGGAAGATTTCGACCTGCTCGCCGCTATCCGCGCGCCCGTTCTGGTGATAACCTCTCGTTCGATTTTCGAACATTTTGGCGAGGCAATGGCACGCAGACGGCTGTCGGCCATTGCTGACTGCACACACGTCATGAGCCAGGGACACCATCATTTTCACATGGAAGACGCGCAGCAGACGGGGCACCGTATCAGCGAGTTTTTACTGCAACACGATCACAGCCAGGAGGCGCATCATGCCGACCGTTAACACCCGCATTCCCAACCGCGAGCGCCTTATTTTCGCGCTCGATGTCGCCGGCCTCGAGGAAGCCCGGGCGCTGATTTCCCGACTGGGTGATTCAGTCGGGTTTTACAAGCTGGGACTGGAAGTGTTCCTGTCCGGTCACTACTTTGAACTGATGGCGGAACTCAAGGGCAAGGGCAAAAAGATATTTGCCGATTTAAAACTGTTCGATATTCCGGCAACCGTGGCTGCTGCGGTCCGGCAACTGGCGCTTCACGATGTGGATTTTTGCACCGTGCACGGCAACGACGGCATGCTCAAAGCCGCTGCTGATGCCAAGGGTGGCATGCAGATACTCGCGGTAACCGCGTTGACGAGTCTCGACCAGGGTGATCTCGATGACCTCGGCTTCCAGTGCGATGCACGCACGCTGGTGTTATCACGCGCAAGACGCGCGCTGGCGCTCGGCTGTGACGGCGTGGTTTCATCCGGGCTCGAGGTCAGCGTCCTGCGCGAACACGCCGACCCCAGGCTGATAACGGTGTGTCCCGGTATCCGGCCGATTCACAACGATGACGACCAGCAACGCGTCATGACCCCTTTCGAGGCGATTCGCGACGGGGCGGATTACCTCGTCGTCGGCCGACCGATACGCATGGCCAGCGATCCGGCCTCGGCCGCCGAAGCGATACAGTCCGAAATCGCCCGGGCCCTCATGAATCCCTGATCAATAGCGGGAAACTTTACTTTTGGCGTGATTAATCGTAAAAATACGCCCCCGGTTCCATTCGGGGTGTTGACAACTATTAATGTTTAACATTACGATACACCCATAACTAATTAATAGATTAATATTTTTTATATTATATCCAATTAAGCGGTCCTCTCCGGCTCTGCCGGATTTTCCGGGCAGACCTCGTGTCTTGCCCGGATTTTTTATGCCTGCTCACAAATCCAAGTTAGAATAGCGTCCCGCTGAGCAAAATTTAAAACCATGGGCAAGCAAGACACAGAACTGAATCCGACTGACAAGCTAAAATTGCGTTGGTACCTGTTCCTGCGGTCGATCCTCAATTTATGGGTCAAACCCCGCATCAAGGCAGACCCGGATGGAAAAACCGGTGGCGACAGTGGCAAACCCGTCTGCTATGTCATGGATTCGTATGCCCTGTCTTCCGTGTTGATCCTGGATCAGTATTGTGAACAGCAAAAGCTGGCCCGGCCATTATTGCCGGTGCCCGGTATAGCGGGAGTCCCGGCCCGCTCCTATGCCGTGTTACAGCGTCTTACGGGGATTTTCTTCCGCAGTCCGGAACCGCGCCGGCACTCCAGGATGCTGCAACTGCTGATCGAACACAGCTGGGCGCATCCGGAACTGGATATCCAACTGGTGCCGGTAACCATATTGATTGGCCAGAGACCGAGCAAGGACAGCGGTCTGACACGTGTCATATTCACGGAAAACTGGGAGATCGGCGGAAGGCTTCGCCGTCTTTTCAGCACGCTGGTCAATGGCCGCAAGACCTTTATCCAGTTCAGCCGTCCGATCTCCCTGAAGGCACTGGCGGCCGAAGGTCTGGACGAGAATGTCGCCGTCAGAAAAATTTCCCGCATACTCAGGGTCCATTTCAAGCGTGTCAGGACCGCCGCCATCGGCCCCGACCTGTCACACCGCCGCACCATGGTCGACCAGGTCGTCAACTCGCCCACCGTGCGCGCCGCCACTGAAGAAGAGGCGCGGCGAGCAGGCATCCCGCGCGACCAGGCACGCCGCCAGGCGATAAAATACGTCCGTGAAATCGCAGCCAATTATTCCTATTCAGCCATCGTTATCGCGGAGATCCTGGTTGCGTGGCTCTGGCACAGGATTTACAAAGGCATCAAGGTCAACTATTTCGAAGGGCTGCAACACCACGCCCTGGGTCACGAGGTCATCTACGTACCCTGTCACCGCAGTCACCTGGACTACGTGCTGGTATCGTACCTGGTGCATGAACACGGTTTTATTCCACCGCATATCGCCGCAGGCATCAACCTGAACCTGCCGCTCGTCGGCCCGCTGGCCAGACGCTGCGGCGCGTTTTTTCTGCGCCGGTCCTTTCGTTCCCAGAAACTGTATTCGACAGTTTTCTATGAATACCTCAGCATGATCCAGACCCAGGGCGTCTCGATTGAATATTTTATCGAGGGCACACGCAGCCGCACCGGGCGGTTGTTGACGCCCAAGGCAGGTATGCTGGCGATGTCGGTGCGCAGCTACCTGAATGCGCCCGTCAGGCCGATCATGTTTCAGCCGGTCTATATCGGCTATGAGCGTCTGGTGGAAGGTGACAGTTACACGACGGAATTGTCCGGAAAGACCAAGCGCTCGGAAAAATTCTCGGATCTCGGCAAGATTTTCGGCATCCTCAGGCACAATTACGGCGAGGCCCACGTCAGTCTCTGTGAGCCCATATTCCTCGACGACCTGCTCAATCAGCAGGATCCGCAGTGGCAGGAAACCATACGCAAAAAAGCCAGGCGGCCCGACTGGCTGAACACCGTCATTGAAGACCTTGGCCAAAAGATCATGACCAACATCAACGCCAGCGCCGACGTGAACCCGGTTAACCTGTTGGCACTGGTGCTGCTGGGCACGCCCCGGCATGCGATGGGTGAGAAACAGCTGGCGCGGCAAATCGACCTGTACAAGACCCTGCTAAGCCGAAAACCGACACCTGAACGTGTGACGGTGACCGGCAAAAGCGCCGGGGAGATCATTGCCTATGGTTTTGCAATGAAAATCCTGCAACGCCAGGAACACGTGCTTGGCGACATCATATCCCTGCGGCCCGAGCGTGCCGTGAGCCTGACATTCTTCCGTAACAATATAGCTCACCTGATGGCATTGCCTTCGCTGGTCGCCGTCTGCTTCCTCGAGCATCGCCATTTCCTGATCAAAAACCTGCACAAGTTTGCCATCATCATACAACCGTTTCTGCAGGCGGAACTGTTCATCCCGTGGAGCCAGCGGCACATCACGCGGGAACTGGACGAGTCCATCGAACAACTGGTTCAAGCCGGTCTGCTATACCGCAGGGAGGACGGGGAAACGCTGTCCCGCGCAAAGGACAATCCCGAAGCCGCCCTGCAACTCAATATCCTGGCGCACAGCCTGTTGCAGACCATCCACCGTTACCTGATCACCATCTCGATCCTGGCTCGCTATGGTTCGGGGACCATGACCCGGGTGGAACTCGAGGACCTCTGCATCCAGACCGCCCAGCGGATATCCATGCTGCACGAGTTCAACGCGCCGGAATTTTATGACAAGGCCCTGTTCAAGGAATTTATTGCGGAACTGCGCACGGTCGGTTACCTGGCACCCAACGAAGACAACAAACTGGTATTTGACGAACGTCTGGAAAAAATCAGTAAAGAGGCGAGGTACATACTCGGCGAGGAAATCCGCCTGGAAATTGACCGCCAGACACCCATTGCGCAGGCCGTGGTGGCGAACAACTGAAAGCCGGTCAGGCGTCCATATCCGGTATCAATTTGGATTCCAGCCGGGTAATCCAGTCCTTGAGTTTCAACTTGCGTTTTTTCAGACGCCGCAGATGCAATTGATCCTGCAGCGGGTCCATGGCCATGCGTGCGATCGCCATATCGAGGTCGCGGTGCTCTTCACGCAATTCAAAAAGCAGTTGTCGTATTTCTGAAGTATCGTCCGATTTCATGAAATTCCGATCTGATATAGACTTCTTTGTTTCACTATAACACCAAGCGTGTCCAATATAATCCACAGCAGGAGAAATTGATCCATGGATCGAAGAAAATTTGTAGCTGCCGCAGGCCTGGCAGGCGCGACGGGATTGCTGGGCGCGTGTGCAAAACAGACCGGTTCCGAGACCGGCTGCGGTGAGCAAGGCGCAACGGCGAATTTCACATGGAAAATGGTCACGTCATGGCCGCGCGACTTTCCCGGCCTGGGAATCAGCGCCAGCCATCTGGCCGATTCCATCGGCAAACTCAGTAACGGCCGGCTGACAATCAAGGTCTACGGCGGCGGCGAACTGGTGCCGCCTTTCGAGGTATTCGATGCGGTACAGCAGGGCATTGCCGAAATGGGCCACAGTGCGTCCTACTACTGGAAAGGCAAGGCGCCGGCAGCGCAGTTCTTTTCGGGTATACCATTTGGCATGACTGCACAGGAATTGCATGGCTGGATTTACCACGGCGGTGGTCTCGAGCTGTGGCAGGAGGTCTATGCGCCCCACGGGATCGTCCCTTTTCTCGCCAGCAGTTCAGGCCCGCAGATGGGTGGCTGGTTCAACCGCGAGATCAACAGCATCGACGACATCCATGGTCTGAAAATGCGTATTCCCGGCGCCGGGGGAGAAATCCTCAAACGGGCCGGCGGAACACCAACCAATATCCCTGTCGCCGAACTGTTCACGGCCTTGCAGACCGGAACCATCGATGCGACTGAATGGGTCGGTCCTTACAACGACCTGGCCATCGGTCTGTTTCGGACGGCGAAATATTACTATTACCCGGGCTGGCAGGAGCCCGGCTCCGGGCTTGAGTGCATGATCAACCAGGCGGCCTGGGAAACACTGCCGGCCGACCTGCAGTCCATCGTGAAAGTAGCCTGCCAGGCCGCCGTCATGGACAGCCTGTCCGATTTCACCTACAACAATGGCGTGGCTTTGAAGACGCTGATCGAAGAACACGGCGTCGAACTGCGCCGCTTCCCGACCGAAGTGCTGGACCATTTGAAGGCAATCTGTGATGAATTCATACTCGAACTGGCAGCCGGGTCGGAATTGGCGGGGCGGATCCACAAGTCTTTGATGGCCTATACGGAGCTCGTCAGACCGTGGACAGCCATTTCGGATCACGCACTTTTAAACCTGCGGACGGGGCAGTAGGGCACAATCTGAATATTTCACCGACCGGTGAAACGTTCGGGTCAACCGGGATAGAGCGCGGCGGGTAACCAGGTCGCCAGTTGCGGCCATAACCACAACACCCCCAGCATCAGAAGCTGGATGGCGATGAAAGGGATCACCCCTCTATAGATTGACGACGTCGTGATCTCCGGCGGCGCCACGCCCCGCAAATAAAACAATGAAAATCCAAACGGTGGCGTCAGGAACGACGTTTGCAGATTGACTGCGATCATGACTCCCAGCCAGATCGGATCAATCCCCATGGCCAGCAACACGGGTCCGACGATAGGGACGACCACGTAGGTAATCTCGATGAAATCCAGGATAAAACCCAACAGGAATAGCGCCAGCATGACGATCAGCAGCGCCCCGGCCTCACCGCCCGGCAAACTGGTCAGCAGGGATTGAACGTATTCATCGCCGTGATAGCCGCGGAACACGAGGCTGAACAGCGAAGCACCGATGAGGATCATGAAAACCATTGCGCTGATCCTGGCCGACTGGTAGACAACCACCCGCATGGTTGCAAGCGACAGTTGTTTTTGTTTCAGCGCCAGTAGCATGGCGCCGGTCGCACCGACCGCGGCCGCCTCGGTGGGCGTCGCCAGCCCCACCAGGATGGAACCAAGCACGGCCACGATCAGCAACAGGGGTCCAACCAGCAAACTCAGAAGATGGGGCAAAGACACATCTTCGTCCGCATCCTGCGTGACGGCGGGCATGAGCGACGGCTTGAAAAACGCCAGCAACCCCAGGTAAAGCATATAAAGCGCCACCAGCACCAGGCCCGGCAGCAGGGCCCCGGCGAAAAGCTCAGCGACCGACATGGTCTTTGGACTGAATATGCCGATTTGCAATTGCGCCTGCTGATAGGCGTTGGAAAGCACATCGGCGAGCAGTATCAGGATAATGGATGGCGGGATGATCTGGCCCAGCGTGCCGGCCGCACAGATGGTGCCGGTGGCGATCGAAGGCGCATAGTTGTTACGTAGCATCGTCGGTAAGGAAAGCAGACCCATGGTAACCACCGTCGCGCCGACGATACCCGTACTCGCCGCCAGCAGGGCCCCCACCAGCATCACCGCCAGACCGAGGCCGCCGGGAATCCTGCGCATCACTTGCGCCAACGCCTGCAATAACTGGTCGGCAAGCTTTGAACGTTCCAGCATGACACCCATGAAAACAAAAACCGGCACGGCAATCAGTGTCTCATTGCTCATGATGCCGAAGATGCGACTGGGAAACGCACCCAGGAACGCCGCGTCAAAAGTACCGGTCAGCATGCCAAGAAACGCAAAAATCAGCGCAACCCCTGCCAGCGTAAATGCGACCGGAAACCCCGCCAGCAATGCCAGGCCCACCGCAAGAAACAGACCAAGAGGCATCAAGCCGGACATTTCACTGAAACCCCGTTGCAGGCCGTAAAGATGGCTTCATGGTTATTAATCGAGGGATTGCAATGGCTTATGATTTTATGCGTGTAAAACGCATATTTACCCTGCAAGCCGCGCCCGGCACACCTCCAAATCCCATGCTTATGCACAGTTGAAGTCAACGAGTCAAAAAACATGGGCTTAATACATCTGTTGAAGAAAAACTGCGTAAAATAAGCTTTATGTTTCTGTTTTTTATGATATTTCATGGCGAGCGCACCAAAGACACGTTGCAGGCAATCTTAGCACGCTGCGGAACAGGCGTGTCCCTCCGGGTTTTACTCACAGAGTTATCCACAGACCGGCAACCATCTGCGGCGTCGGCGGTAAAACCGGCTAAACGGTAGTCCGGTCGTAATTTCCCGAGGGAAATAAATTACTTTCAAGCGGCACCAAGCGTTTTCAGGGTTGACTCAAACGTTTACAATAGTTTCCTTTCGCGTTGTCTCCAGGCAACCGCTTACTGGGCTTTTCATTTGAAAGAACACATCGAAGAATTATTGATTCAGGCAGTTTTACACCTGATACGTGATGGCGTATTGACTGCAGACTGCGAGATCACCCCGCAACTGGAGCGCACACGTTCTCCTGAATACGGTGAATTCGCCTCCAATGTTGCCATGGTGCTCGCCAAGCGCGCAGGTATGCCACCACAGGAACTGGCGCGACGCATCATCGACAAACTGCCACGCTCACGCCAACTGAATCATGCCGAAGTCGCCGGACCGGGCTTCATTAACTTCCATATGAACCAGGTGGCTTTAACCACGGTGGTCAAGGATATCCTGTATCACGGTGACAGTTACGGACATGTACCACCCGATCCAAAGCGCGAGATTACCGTTGAGTTTGTCTCCGCCAATCCGACCGGACCGCTACACGTTGGTCATGGCCGGGGCGCTGCCTACGGAGCCAGCCTGGCCAGTATCCTGCAGGCCTCCGGTTACCGGGTACAGCGCGAGTACTATGTCAATGACAATGGCCGTCAAATGGATATCCTCGCCGTCAGCGTGTGGCTGCGTTACCTGGAACTGTGCGGTGAACAATTGCGTTTCCCGGAAAACGGCTATCGCGGTGATTACATCTACGCTATCGCCCGCAAGGTGCGCAACGAAAATGGCGATAAATGGCGCTTCAAGGATCGTGAGGTTTTCGACAATTTACCAGCCGATGAAGCCCACGGCGGCAACCGCGAGTTACACATAGACGCACTCGTTGACCGGGCCAGGCATTTGCTGGGGAAGTCCGGTTACCGGGTGTTTTTTGATACATCGGTCAACGACATTCTCAGTGACATACAAAAGGACCTGTCAGAATTCGGAGTCAATTTTGACCACTGGTTCTCAGAGCAGGAACTCGAAGACAGCGGTGCAATTGAACGCGCTATCGCGCGACTCGAAAAAAACGGACACCTGTACATCAAGGATGGCGCAACGTGGTTTCGCGCATCCGAACTCGGTGACGAAAAGGACCGGGTCATCATACGCGAAAACGGCCGCACCACTTACTTTGCATCCGACATCGCGTATTTTTTGAATAAGATGGAACGCGGCTTTGAAAAGGCGCTGTACATTTTCGGCGCCGACCATCACGGTTACATGGCGCGTTTGCGGGCTGCTGCCCTGGGGCTGGGCGAAGACCCCGATCGTCTTGAAATATTGCTGGTCCAGTTTGCCGTGCTTTACCGTAACGGCGAAAAAGTCCAAATGTCCACCCGCTCCGGACAATTCATCACCTTGCGGGAATTGCGAGAAGAAGTCGGCGGCGACGCGGCCCGGTTTTTCTACGTCATGCGTTCGCATGAGCAGCACCTGGATTTTGACCTTGACCTGGCCAAGTCACGCACCAATGAAAACCCCGTGTATTACATCCAGTATGCACATGCGCGCATCTGCAGCGTCTTCAGAAACCTCGAACAGATGGACGAGACCCACAACCTGGCCATCGGGGAAGCAGCCCTTAACCTGTTGACCACACCCAACGAGATCATGTTATTGCGCGCCCTGGGCCAGTATCCCGAAGTTATCGAATCCGCGGCCCGCATGCGCGCTCCGCACCAGCTAGCCCACTACCTGCAGGCGCTGTCGACCGAGTTTCACGCCTATTACAACTCGGAGCAGTTCCTGGTTGACGACGAAAACATCAGGAATGTGCGTCTGAACCTGATTCTGGCCACGCGTATTGTTCTCGCCAATGGGCTGGCGTTGCTGGGAATTTCTGCGCCGGAAGCGATGTAACATGCCCATTAACCGCAAGTCAGGCAGCAATCGCCGCGGCGCAAGAAGAAACGGTTCAGGCGGAATTCCAGCGTGGTTCTGGTTTATTGGTGGAATCCTTATCGGGCTGGGTGTGGCGGTCATGCTGATGATCAAGGGTTACGTGCCGGAAATCAGGCAGCACCTGCCCGCCGTTGACGACAACTCCGCCGGTTCCAGCGAAGCCGCAGCGGCAGGAGAAGAGATTGCCGAACCAAGGAAACCGCGTTACGACTTTTTTACGGTCCTGCCGGAAATGGAAGTCGTTGTCCCCGAGCAGGAGTTGAGCCGCAAGGCCGACACGCCCGAACCGTTAACCGATACACCAGCCAACAGCGCGCCGGACAATTACATTCTGCAGGCCGGTTCATTCCGCAACGCCCCGGATGCCGAGCAATTGAAGGCACAACTCGCATTGCTCGGCTCGATCGCAACCGTACAGAAAGTCACGGTTGATGACGAAACCTGGTACCGGGTGCGTATCGGACCATTCGCGGACGCCCGTGCAGCCAATGAAATGCGCCGCACGTTGGCCGACAACCAGATCGAAACCCTGGTCATGAAAGCCAACCCCTGACCTGTTCCCGTCACCCCCGCCACGCCGTTTAAAGTTTCTTAAGCGAAGTTTAAGCAAAAATTTAGAATCACTTAAGCGTGGATTAAGCCTGCCGACGCTATCGTATGAGGGTGTCGCTGAACGCTATTGCATCTTCGGATCATTCAGCAGAATTCCAGTCGGAATGACGTCCGGTCCTGATGCGTGGCAACCACACACTTGTTTCAGATTACGGTCGTGCGATGGAGATGTTACCGGGGCAACAGCCATTGCCCGAGGTCGGTTCGTCCGCGGGAAATGGCATTTTTGGAAATCTATTAGTAATTGCCTAATTCAGGAGATGATCGTATGAAACGGATGATGATATTAGCGCTGATGTTGCTTGCCGCACTTTTCGCCGCACCCGCGTGGTCTCACCATGCGGCCGAGGGCATCGTGTCAGATGATATCTGGCAAATGATAGACGGCCTGCTGGAAGACGCGAACAGCCCGCATCTCAACATCGATTTTGATGATGTCATGGACTCCATGGCTGTCGCGGCCGCTTCCGGCGGTGGTGACAACTGCACCGGTGATGCCGACTGCGGCGGCAGAATGCTACTGGTAACCAGTATCGTGGTGCCTACCGGGTACGTCGACGAATACATGATTTACATCGATTTCGCCGTGTCTGACACGAATCGTGTCCCCTCCGGCAAGACGAGCAGCGGAACCTCGCTGAGGCTTGCAATAGAAATCGAGGACCTGGGAGACGGCTGGTCCGAGATCAGCCTGCTGGAACCCATCGGAACGGGTCAGCCCACGGACAACCTGGCGGCATCCAAACCAGGGCGGTAAACCCCAGGACGGTAAACCTTCAGACAAGCCTGCGCGTGCGGCTTGCCCGTCAGCGCGCGTACAGGTCCGGTTTGTCACCCACTGTGGCAGACCGTGGCCTGCCGGCGCTGGCCTGCCAGTGTTTGAACGCACGCCACAATGGTTCACCTTGCCACGCACCCTCGCCACTTTCGTTGAAGCCGCTGGCATTGAGTTCTGCCATTGCATTGCGCAAGGACGGATCGCGACAGCTTGCACCGAAGTCACGCATGCTGCCACGCAGTTCCGGTGGTGCATAATTCCTGATCCATTGTGCGAGACGATTACGTGCTGCGGAAGCATCATTTCCCCGGCAGGCCTGCTGAATATCTTTTAGCAATGCCTTTTCGTCCTGCGTGGACGAACCATTTTGAGCCACCGGGACGACACCTGGGCCACTGCGCCGGAAATAGAAAATCAGGGTCAGTAGCCACAGAACGGCAAACACCGCCGTGCTTGATTTCCATAGGATCGGGTTACCCGTCAACACCGTGTCCCGCGTTGATACACCCATGGCAGGTACCGGTACCGCAGCCACTTCCGCTGGCGCAACGCCGACCGAAGTATTCAACTCGGACGGTAATACCTTGACCGTGTGTCCCGGCAAAATGGCCGTGCGCTGCTCACTTTTAACCGTATCCCACCATTCCAGGCGTATCTCCGGCAACCTGAGATCACCGGCCTGCTCCGGCACGATGGCATAGCGGAATTCCTTGTGACCCAGCACCCACTCACCATCATCACGGGTGATACCCTGGGGTTGGTCAGGGTAAATACGCGCGTCATCGATTTCCGGCCAAACGGGTTCTTCCAGCATATTTTCTTCCAGGCCCACGGCATCCACGATCACCGTGCGCGTGATCGGTTCGCCAACACGCAGCTTGGCATTGTCTGAAATCTGCTGTGAGATGGTGACGCGCCTTGCGGGCAACCAGAAATCACCCGTGAAAGAAGCTGGCCGCGGACTGATCTCCAGCACCAGCGGCTCGCTCTCAACCTGCACCCGGCGACCGCGCACCGTCGGCTGCCACAAGCGGTCCGAAGACGAATCGATCAGACGCCCGCTGAGCTGCATCGGCGGAATCGTCAGCGCTCCTGAACGCTCCGGGAAAATGGCATAACGTCTTTCCAGCACACGGTAGCGTTCGCCATTGCGGTCAGACTGGTAGGGAATTTCATCCAGCAGTCGCACCGAGGCCTGGGCCGGCGACGGCGGACTGATGGCGGCTTCCGTCAGGCTCGCCTGGTAGAAAATCCTGACCGTCAGGCTGACCTGTGCAAGCACGTAGTATGGACCCTGTTCGGGTTGCACCGACACTTCGATAAAGACCGGTTCGGCCTCGCCCGGAGCCAGCGCCGGGGCTGCCGTGACCTTTAATGTCAGCGGATTTGAACTGGCGCCCGGAAACTGCAGGGCGGGGATCAGCAAATCACCCTCGCGTTTTGGTTCGAGGGTTATCACGAGGCGGACGCTCGCGGTCTGGGTGCCGTTCACGAATGACATCTGCGTTTCAGAACGCCGGTTCAGGACGTCGAAATCCGCCTGCAGAACCGAGAAATCGGCGTCCAGGCTCTGGTTGGTGTCAGCGGTTTCCAGCACAAGGGTGACCGTTTCACCGACGACGGCGTTGTTGCGATCCAGTTTGGCGGTAACCCCCGCGGCCTGGGCCAATGTACAAAACAGCAACAGGATGACGGCCAGGGTCAGGCTACCCGGCTGCTGGCGTGCTTGACTAAAAACCATTTCTACCATTCCCGATTACCATGTCTCGTTTTCATCTGCGGGTGAACCCCGGCGTTCGTGCTCATTGCGAAATTTACGTCGCAGCAGACCGCCCGGATCATCCGGGATGCGCCGCAGCCATTGTTCCATGGCCTGTGCATCTTCCTCCGACCAGTTCTGCTGCATCTCGGCGTCTGAAGGCCGGCCGGTCTCCTCACCGTCCTTTTGCGCGTCGGATTCTTCTTCGCCCTGCTGGCCTTCCTGCTGGTCCTCGGAGGACCGTTCGTCGCCCTGCTCGCCCTGTTCAGACTCATCACCCGACTGCTCTTCGTCGGACTCGCCTTCTTTATCCTTTTGGTCCTGCTGCTCCTGCTGTTCCTGCTGCTTTTTCATCTGCTCCACCAGGTCCCGGTTGAAGACTGCGTCCTCCATCTCCGGGTCCAGGGCCAGGGCAGCGTCATATTCGGCAATCGCGGCATCGAACTGGCCCAACTGTGCCAGCGCGTTTGCGTAGTTATAATGGCTGTCGGCCTGGTTTTGCTGCGCCCACGACTGTCCGGCGTTGACAAAATCACCAGTCCGGTAGTAGGCCTCGGCGGCAATCGCGGGATCTTTTGCCAGCCGGACGGCATCGGCCGCACGCTGCTGCCTGAGCGCGGCCTGCGCCTGCTGATCCCTGGTCGTCCACAGATCGTCCCAGAAACCCGCCCTTGCCTCGGTGCTGATCAGCAGTCCGGGCACCAGCAACAATGGCAGGGCAAACAGCAGACCACGCCGGAAACCAAGCGCCACCAACGGCAACAGGACCACCACCAGCCAGGGCCCGACATCCTTCCAGCGTTCACCAAGGGCGTCATCCTTGCGGGCAAACTCGCTTCCCCCGAGCGAGGCCCAGGGTGAGTCTGCAGAGCTGCCTGCGGTCAATTCCGAGTATTTTCCGCCACCGGCCCGGGCGATGGATTGCAGGGCGTCGCGCTCGAGACGGGCGACCACGATATTGCCCTTGCTGTCACTGACGAAGCCGTCGCCACTGGGAATCGGTGTGCCCTGCACGGTGCCGACCGCCAGCACCGATGTGTTAATCCCCTGTTTGGCCAGGTCGGCGGCAACTTTGCTGGCTGCATCGCTGCCACTGTCGGCAATCAACAGGATTTCACCCCGGCTCATACCGGAGCGCTGCAACAGTTCGGCCGCCAGTTTCAGAGCCCGGTCGGGGCGACTGCCGGGCACCGGGATCACGTCCGGGCGTAAAGCCGGCAACATGGTCCTGATGGTATTGGTATCGTCGGTCAACGGCGAGACAACGAACGCGTCTCCGGCGTAGGCCACCAGGCCTGTCTGGCCTTCAGACGCGGCGCCGAGCATGTCTGACAACTTGAAATTCGCCTGCGCCAGGCGGCTGGGTTTGAGGTCTTCGGCAAGCATCGACAACGATAAATCCAGCACCAGCACACGCGCATCGCGGGAGCTGAAGGAACTGTCCGGCAGCTTTTGCCAGCTCGGTCCAGCCAGTGCGACAGCGGCTATCAGCCATACCAGCCCCGCCAGCCATGGTCCGAAACGCGATGGCTTTGCGGCGGCGTCTCCGACACTCAGCCAGCGTAAAAGATGCTCATCACAAACCTTGCTCCAGTCACCTGACGGACGGCGCCAGCGCCGCCAGACCAGTGGCAGGATCACGGCCAGTGGCACGAGTGCCAGCCACAGGGGACGTATGAAATGCAGCGACAGTATATCCATCACGTAGTCAGAAAACCCAGGTTGAACGGGCGGATTGAAAACAGGGCCGCCAACAGCGCCAGCAGATAGGCAAGACCCAGGGGCCAGTAAAACAATTCATCGATGGGGCGAATGATTTCGACGTCGCTCTCAACCGGTTCCAGCTCATCGAGGATTGCATATATGCGCTCGAGGCTTTGCACATCCCGGGCCCTGAAGTAACGCCCGCCGGTCTGCTCCGCGATCGCCTTCAGCGTATCTTCATCAAGGTCCGCAGAGGGATTGACCACGCGGCTGCCGAAAAAATCCTGCACCATCATTTCATCGGCGCCTACGCCAACGGTGTAGACCGTCAGCCCGTCGCGGGCTGCAAAACCGGCAGCCTGCAAGGGCTGCACCTCACCGGAGGTATTTGCACCATCGGTCAGCAACACCAGCACCCGGTCAGCCGCCGCATCCTCTCTCAAGCGCTTGACCGCCAATCCAATGGCGTCACCAATGGCTGTTTCACGTCCGGCCAGACCGATTTCGGATTCTTCCAGCAGCGTGGCCGTGGTCTCGGTATCAAAGGTCAATGGCGTTTGCAGGTATGCGCGGCTGCCGAAAAGGATCAGCCCGACCCGATCGCCATGACGCCGCTGGATGAATTCACCGGCAACCTTTTTAACGACTTCCAGCCGGTTTACAGCGGTCCTGTTCAGCACCATGTCCTGGGTATCCATGCTGCCGGAAATGTCGACCGCCAGCAGCAAATCCCGCCCGGTCACCGGCAGGCTTTCGATTTCACCCACCCACTGTGGCCGTGACGCGGCAACGACCAGCAGCAACCAGACCAGTGACGCGACCAGGGCCAGCCAGGGTCTGCGCAACCAACCCGACCTGTCAGCCGCCACCGCCGAGAACCACGGCACACGCAGGGCCTGCAAATCAGCCGATGTTGATGCCGGCAACAGCAACCGCAACAACCACGGCAGCGGCGCCAGCAGTAACAGCCAGGGCCAGGCGATGGTGAAACCGGTCGTCAGGATTTCGTCAGCCATACCGCCTGATCCAGGCACGCGTGAGACCACACAACATTTCCGGGTCGAATACCGGAGCGGGGTCATAGGGACCCGCAGCCAGCACCCTGAGCGACTCTGCCGACTGCGATTGGGGCATTTTTTCCATCAGGAAGCCGGTCCACGCCTGGCCGTTCATGACCGCACATTGCCGCTCGGGAAATGCCCTCAGTGCAACCAGTTTGAAAATCCGGTTCAGCGTGGCAAGGTAGGCCTGCGGATCACGCCGGGGATCGATATGCGCGTTCAGATGATCGATCCATGCCAGCATTTGCTTGCGTCGCCGCCTGACCCGGTAACGTGCAAGCACACGCCGCAACAGCCAGCCCGACAATACCAGCAGCAAAACGGCCAGCACCCACCATCCCGGCGCCGGCGGCCACCACGGCACCGGCGCTGCGCCGTGAATATCGCGTAGTTGTGATAGCAGGTCCGGATTCATGCGCGCCTTCCGACCAGCAAACGCAATTCGCGGCCCAGCACGTCCACCGGGTCATCGGTCGTCTTTAACACCATCCAGCCACACTTGTGACGCTGAAACATACGTCTTGGAATCTCACCGTGTTGACTGCTCATCTGCTCAAATTTCCGGCGTGGCAGCTCCTGGTAGGTGTCCAGCATCGCACTGTTTTCGCCATCCGAGATCGGAAACCTGCCTGCGGGGAGAGACTCTTCGGCCGGATCCATGACCTGGCAGCCAATCACGTCGTTGTGTTGCCGCAAGCGCGACAAGTGACGGTGACATTGTTCATCCAGGTTGAAGAAATCGCTGATGATCAGCACCAGGCTGCCGGGACGCACGGCGTGCCGGACCCGCTCCAGGGATACCGAAAGGGGTTTGAAACCCTGCTGGGGTCGAGCCGGATTCAACCAGTCCACCAGACCCTGTATGACCCGCATTGCGCCCCTTCGCCCGCCGGCCGGACGTAACTCGCG
>Ga0209391_10000446_pt1 | contig 19354 bp, 24 predicted proteins | sample PPLLak3March2015_FD_187246 | JGI IMG/M metagenome (GOLD analysis project Ga0209391, IMG submission 187246) | Freshwater sediment microbial communities from Prairie Pothole Lake near Jamestown, North Dakota, USA - PPLs Lake P7 Core (1) Depth... | ecosystem: Environmental > Aquatic > Freshwater >...
GAGGCGCTCGAGCAGGTCCTCCGCGACGTCCCGCCGCAGCCAGCCGCTCAGCTGCATCGCCGACGGCTTGAGCGGCGCGAGCACCATGCCCGGCAGCGCGTCGCCGCTCGCGACCTGCAGGAACGGATAGCTCGCCGCGGCATCCTCGTGGATGACGAGCACTCCGAGCGCGCCGGCCTGCGCCGCCGCCTGGATCTTGCTGCCGACGCGGCCCGACAGCACCATGCGCCGGCCCTCGAAGCCGAGGTCCCTGCCCGCCTCGAAGTCCGGGTCGTTGGCCAGCACGACGACGATGCGGCCGCGCAGGTCGACGCCGCCGTAGGCGTCCCAGCCGAGTGCCGGATCGACGACACCGTAGCCGCCGAACACCAGCGGCGCATTCGCCACTTCGGTGCGTCCGGCGTTGCGCAACGACAGGGTGGCCTGCTCGCCGACCGCGAGCGGGATCGCGTCGTCGCCGACTTGGAGCGAAAGCTTCGCGCCGGGCGCGCGATCGAGACGCACCAGGGGCACCGGCTGCGTCCAGAGCCCGTCCACGCCACCCGGTTCGAGACCGGCCGCGGCGAAGGCGCGCGTCAGGTACTCGACGGTCTTGTGCTCGCCGGCCTCCCCCGGGCCTCGACCCCCGAAGTCATCGGAGGCGAGGACTCGCACGTCCTCGCGGATGCGCTCGGCGGAAATGACGGGGGCCTGTGCAGTGGCCGCGGCGAGGACCAGAGGCAGGATGATCATGAGCCATCATGACGACAGCTCCGTCGTCCTCGCAAGGGCACCGTGGGCGGGGACGGGCCGTGCCCGCTCGACGGGGCCGCGGCCGCTCAGCTCTTGATGTCGTCGAGCTGCAGCCGCGGCAGTCGAACCCCGGTCGTGACGCCGGGATCCCAACTGATCGCATTGTTGCCGCCCGCGGTCTTCGCGAGCAGCAATGCCTGCTCGGCGCGGTCCAGGGATTCCTCGGCGCCCACGTCGGGATCGAGCGAGGCGAGCCCGAACGAGGCCGTCATCGTCAGCTCGACGCCGTCGGGCCCGCACCACAGCGGCGTGCTGGCGAAGGCCTCGCGCACGCGCCTCACGACCGCCTGGGCCATGGAGAGGTCCGCGCCGGGCAGGGCGATCAGGAACTCGTCCGCACCGTAGCGGTAGATCTTGTCGAAGGGGCGCAGCAGCCGCGTGAAGCGCATGACCGCTGTGCCGAGCACGGCGTCGCCAACGTCGCGGCCGTGCGCATCGTTGATGGCCGTGAAACCGTCGAGGTCCACGACGACGATGCTGCACCTCTGGACGCCGCGCGCGGCGAGCTCGCGCCACGCCCGCAGGTCGGGCAGCAGTCCCGAGCGCGCCGCGGCGCCACTCGTCGCATCGAGCGTGCGCACGGCGAGGTCGACACCGTGCCGCAGCGAACCGAGCGTCGCGTGCAGCCGCTCGTTGCCAGCGACCAGCTCGTCGAATTCCTCGACGTCGACGGGCGCATCGATCTCGAGCTTGTGCAGCAGCCGGTCGGCCAGGCGGTGCAGGCGCCAATGCTCGACGCCGAGCGCCGCGAACGCAGGTTGTCCCCACAGCTCGGCGGGCGCGCGGTCGAAGTACCAGCGATTGAAGCCACAACCGCGGTGCACGCCGTCGGTGGGCAGGTTCGGGTCCAGCGGCAGGCCGCGGACGACCGCCTCGAGCAGCCGTTCCTGCCAGTCGATGTGCGCGCGTACGGCCTGGGCAAGCTGTTCCAGTGCTTCGCCCAGCCGGGTTGGATCGATTTTCCGCATCGTGTTGGACCTCCTCGGCGAACGCTCGGCACCGAGCCACGTGGCTGTGTCGACAGCTTCCCAGTTGGACCACGGGCTTGCCAGTGCGTTGCCCCGGTATTGCGGGGTAATCGCGTTAAGCACGTCACAAATCGGATGAATGCGCCCACTCAACCCATGGCCGCCTGCGTTAGTTTCGCGCCTCCATCACCGCCACCCACGGGAAGCCTGCCATGCCCTCCTCCAGCGATTTCGCCTCTGAGCGCGCCTCGATCCTCGGCCCGACCCTGCGATTCAAGGGCGAGCTGTCAGCCGCCGAGGATCTCGTGATCCACGGCCAGGTGGAGGGCAGCATCGGCCCGGCGCCGAAGGTGACGATCGGCCCCGAGGCGCACGTGAAGGCCGGCGTGACCGCGGACGTGATCGTCGTCGAGGGCCGTGTCGAGGGCGACCTCAAGGCACAGGCGTCGATCGCGGTGCGGCCGAAGGCCAACGTGCGCGGCAACCTCGAGGCTCCGGTCGTCAACATCGCCGAGGGCGCGAAATTCAACGGCAGCATCAAGATGGAAGCCGGCACGGCCGCGACGAACTCGACGCCGTCCCACGATCACGAGCTGAGCGTGGTCCGCACGGGCACTGCGAACTGACCGCCCGAGGTACGACGCCATGTGGAAGCGCAAGCAGCCCGAGCCCGTCGATCTCGAGGACGTCATGACCGAGACGCCCCCCGTGTGGCCGATCGCAACGCGTCCGGCCGCCCCCGATCCGGCGCCCGCGGCGGATGTCCCTGCCGAACGCAGCTCCCCCAGCCGGGCTTCGACGCTCGGAGCGACGCTGCGGATCAAGGGCGACCTCGTCGCCGACGAAGACCTCGTCATCCAGGGACAGGTCGAGGGATCCATCCTGCACACCCGCAGCCTGACGATCGGCGCGCAGGGCAAGGTGCGCGGCGACATCCGTGCCCGGCGCATCGTCGTGGAGGGGTCGGTCGAGGGCAATCTCTTTGCGCTCGAGAACGTCAGCCTGCGGCCCGGCGCCACCGTGCGCGGCGACATCTACGCCGCCGCGATCGCGATGGAAGACGGCGCGCGCCTGATCGGCCGCATCGACATGGACAACGCGCCCGCCGTGCCGACGGTGAAGGTCGCAGTGCCCGGATCTCTCGAGACGCCCGGCGCGGAACTGACCGATTCGCAGTCCGATGAGCTGCTGACCGGATCCTGAACCGCAGGGCCTGGGCACGAGCGTCGTCGGACGCGCCCGGCCCGGGCCACTCACCTTGCGGTGATCGTGGGCAGCACGTGGCCCGTGATGTAGATTCACGGCACCGTGCGAGCACCAGATGCCACTCGCCTGCCGGGATTTGCGTTGCATGCGGCGACGTGGGCACTGCTGTTGCCTGCTGCAGGACTGGCCGACACTGGAACCTCGCCTCCGCAGATCGTGGAGGAAGTGGTCGTCTCCGCCCCCGAGCCGCGCTACGTCGCGCCGACCACCCGCGACCGCATCGGCCGCATCTGGGCCCCCGTGCTGATCAACGGGATGGGACCGTACCGCCTGGTGCTCGACACCGGCGCCAGCCGCTCGGCGATCTCGACCAAGGTGGCCGCCGAGCTCGGCCTGCCGATCCAGGCCGACTCGGTGCGGCTGCAGGGCGTGACGGGCTCGTCGATCGCCTCGACCGTGGACGTGGACACGCTCGAGTTCGGCGACCTGCTCGTCGCGAACACGAGGATGCCCATCCTCGCCGACGCCTTCGGTGGCGCCGAGGGCGTGCTCGGCGGCGAAGGCCTCGAGGACAAGCGCATCGTGATCGAATTCCGCAACGACCGCATCACGATCAAGCGCTCGCGCCGTGCTGCGGCACCGGATGGCTACTCGGTCGTGCCGTTCAAGTACCACCCGCAGCGCGGCATGCGCATCAGCGTCAGCGTCGGCAACGTGAAGACCGTCGCCATGATCGACACGGGGGCGCAGCGCACCATCGGAAATCTCGCCCTCCACCAGGCGCTGACCCGCCGCGCCGGCAAGGCGGAGGCGTTCGACGTGGAGGTGATCGGAGTCACCGAGGACGTGCAGAAGGCCGCGCCCGTGCGCATCCCGCGCTTCGTCGCCGGCGACATGGTGGTGCGCAACGCCGAGATCGTCTTCAGCGACGTGTACATCTTCGAGCACTGGCAGGTCCGGGACGAGCCGGCGATGCTGATCGGCATGGACCTGCTCGGCCTGCTCGACACCCTGGTCATCGACTACCGGCGCAGCGAGCTGCAGCTCAAGACGATGCGTTGACCGGACGCCGCCCGGCGCTATGCGCTCGCCGGCGCCTCCACGATGGACTGCAGCGCATCGCCGGCGCTCGCCGGCTTCGAGAGCGCGAGGTCGCCCAGCGACACGATGCCGACGAGCCGCTTCTCGCGGTTGAGCACCGGCAGGCGCCGGATGTGGAGATCACCCATCACCGTCGCCACGTCGCGAACGGATTCGTCGTCGTAGACGTACTGGACCTCCTTGGACATGGCGTCGCGGACCTTGCCTTCCTGCGGCGACAGCCCCCGCGCGACCGCGCGAATCGTGATGTCGCGGTCCGTCAGCATGCCCACCAGCCGCTCGTTCTCGGCGACGGGAAGGCTGCCGCAATCCTCCTGCTCCATGAGCCGGGCCGCGGACTCGAGGGTATCGTCCGGCGAGGCGATCCTGACTTCGCGGGTCATGACTTCGCTGATGATCATGGGCTGGCTCCTGTCGCGTGGTAGTGGGTGCTGCCTGCGAATCTAATTCCCGCGCGCGAGGCGTCCCTTCCGGCCTTGTCCTGAATGCCTGTAGGAGGAGTCCGGCGGCAAGGACCGGTTGTAGGACGCTGCCTACGCCACGCCGCAGCACTGTGCGGCTGACGGCCGGATTCGCCCTCGTACACTCGGGCGATGCCGCTCGAATCGTCGGAACCGCGCGACTGGAGGCTGCGCAGCCAGCAGGCGCTGGTCGTCATCGCCACCGTTCTCGTGGTCGGCGCCGTGCACGTCGCGAAGTCCGTGATCGTGCCGCTGCTGTTCGCGGTCTTCCTCGCCATGCTGCTGGCGCCGGCCGTGGCCCTGGTGCAGCGCACCGGCGTGCGTCGAGCGGTCGCGGCCGGGATCGTCGTGATCTCCCTGATCGCGGTGGTGGGACTCGGCCTGAACGCGACCTGGCGACCCGCCAGGGACTGGCTGGAGCAAGCCCCGCAGACGATGCGGATGCTGGAGCGCAAGCTGCGCCCGGTCACAGGCTTCATAGCGAAGGTCGAGTCCGTCTCCGAGCAGGCCGAACGCGTGACCGACCCAGGCGCCGCGAAGAACGGCACGGCCGTGCCCGCGACGGCCGCCGAGAAGAAGTTGACCATCGCCAACACGCAGGAGTGGCTGATCGCGATCCTGACCACGCTGATGGTGACTTATTTCCTGCTGGCCGCCGGACCCTCGCTGCTGGTGAAGATCGAAGCCTCGCGCGGGGGGCGCCGGATCAACACGCGCCTGTTGCGCCTCGCCGCGGCCATCAGCGACGACGTGAGCCGCTACTTCGCCACGGTGACGCTGATCAACCTGGGGCTCGGGGTGGCAACGACCGCGGCCATGTACTGGCTCGGCATGCCGAACCCGCTGCTGTGGGGGATCGTCGCCTTCGTGCTCAACTACATCCCGTACGCGGGCTCGGCGGCGACACTGGTGCTGCTCACGGTGGTGGCACTGGTCTCGTTCGACGGTCTCGGCAAGCCGCTCGCCGTGGCGGGCTCCTATCTCTCCCTCACCACGATCGAGGGGCAGGTCGTCCAGCCGATCCTCGTCGGCCGACGCCTCGACGTGAGCCCCCTGGTCGTCTTCCTGAGCCTCTGGTTCGGCGGCTGGTTGTGGGGCATCGCCGGGGTCGCGCTCGCCGTCCCCCTGCTCGTGACCGCGAAGGCGCTGGGACTCGGACTCGGCGGAGCCACGCCGTCAGTGGCCGACGAGGCTGCGGCCGCGGGCGAGGCGCCGCCCGCGGCCGCGCCGGACTCACTTCTGCCGGATCTCGATGTCGTTGCGGACGACCGCGACGCCGTCGACGGAGCGCGCGAGCTCGCCGGCACGGGTCCTGGCCGCCGTTGAGTCCACGAACCCGGTCAGCTGCACGACGCCCTTCTGCGTTTCGACGTTGATCTGGTGGGCCTTGGTCGCCGATTCCTCGGCGAGCATGGCCTTCACCGAGGCAGTCACGGTGGCGTCGTCGATGACCTGGCCCGCCGTCGCCTGGGGCGTGCTCACGCGCAGGTCGTTGCGCACCTCCTTCACCCCCGTGACCAAACGCGCCACCTTCGTCGCCTGCTCCTTCATCCGCGCGTTGTCCACGAAGCCGCCGAGCTGGACCACGCCGCGGAAGGTCTCGACGTTGATCTGCCCGGCCTTGGTGACCGGATCGTCGATCAGCGCGACCTTGACCTTGCTGGTGAGCACGCTGTCGTCGATGACCTCGCCGGCCGACTGCTGGGTCCGGGTCGAGGAGCAGGCACTGACCATCGCCAGTGCCCCCGCGATTGCGATGAGCTTGGTGATTCCACGGTTCATGTTCGTCTCCTGTCGTGTTGCAAAGCGATGTGCCGACGATCTGCACCTCGCCGGCGCCGCGGCGCCGGCGAGAGTCAGCAGGCGCAATGCAACTCACGTGCCATCGCGGGCTCGAAAGCGCCCGGACCGAGCGGAGCGACTCAGGCGCGCGATGTGCACTCATCGTGGATCAATCGCTTGGCCTCGCGGTGTAGGACGGTCACCGACACGCCTGGACGGAGTCTCTGAACGCGATCTGCACGACCGCCGATGCACCGCCGACCGGGTAGTTGTTACAAAGTGACCGTGAACTCGTGTAAGGAATCGCCTCGGACCCGCGGCGATGGCACGCCACGGAGGATGACCGATGACCCAGACAGCACCCGACCGAACGCGAACCCCGGACGATCGGGCCCTGCCCGTCGTGGCGTCCGCGTCGCTCGTCGGTGAGTCCGGCCCGATGAGCCGGGTGCGGGCGCTGGTCGACCGCGTCGCGGCCACCGAGGCGTCGGTGCTGGTGATCGGCGAGAGCGGTACCGGCAAGGAGATCGTCGCCCAGGCACTCCACGCAGGCAGCCCGCGTGCCGATCGGGAGTTCCGCGCCATCAACTGCGGAGCCATCCCGGCGACCCTGATGGAGTCCGAGCTGTTCGGCTTCGAGAAGGGCAGCTTCACCGGCGCGACGCGCACCCACGACGGCATCGTCGGGCAGGCGCAGGGCGGAACGCTGTTTCTGGACGAGATCACGGAGATGCCGATGGACACGCAGCCGCCGCTGCTGCGATTCCTGGAGACGCGCCGGTACTTCCGCGTCGGCGGGACGCGGGAACTGGCCACGGACGTGCGGATCGTCGCGGCCACCAACCGCAGCCCCGCCACCGCGGTGAGGGAGAACCGGCTGCGCGAGGATCTCTACTACCGTCTCGCGGCATTCCCGATCGAGCTGCCGCCGCTGCGCGAACGCGGCGACGACGTCGTCGAGCTCGCGGAGCTCTTCCTGGCGCGCCTTAACGAGGCGGCCGGCACGTCGAAGCGCTTCACCGCCGGCTCGCTCGATGCCGCGCGCCGCCACGCCTGGCCGGGCAACGTGCGGGAGCTGAAGCACGCGGTCGAGCGCGCCTTCATCCTCGGCGATCGCCTGGTGGACCTTCCTGCGGCGCTCGGTTGCTCCGCGGATGCTCCCGCGCGAGCGATGCCGCCGCAGGGACCCGGCGACGCGCTGTGCGTTCTCATAGGCTCGCGATTGAGCGACGTCGAGCGCTGGCTGATCGAGGCGACGCTGGACCGGTTCGCAGGCAACAAGCGGCGCGCCGCGGACGTGCTGGGTTGCAGCGTCAAGACGTTGTATAGCAAGCTCAATCGCTACGCCCAGGCGGCGAGCGAGACGTGACGGGAGGCGTAATCAGATGACGCGCGTACTGATCGCCGACGACCACGCCCTGTTCCGCGCCGGGCTGCGCCAGTTCCTCGTCGATGCGCTGCCGTCGGTCGAGATCGGCGAGGCGGCGTCGGGCAACGAGGTGCTGACCTGCCTGCAGCGCAAGAGCTGGGACCTGCTGGTCCTCGACATCAACATGCCCGACCGCACCGGGCTCGACATCCTGCGGCATGTGAAGTCGGGCCACCCTGCCACGCGCGTGCTGGTACTTTCGGGCTACCCGGAGCGACAATACGCCCTGAACGTGCTGAGGGCGGGCGCCTCGGGCTACATCGCCAAGGATGCCGCACCCGAGGATCTGCTCAAGGCCGTGAGGATGGTGCTGCAGGGCCGCCGGTACGTCAGCGAGAGCCTGGCCGAGCTGCTGCTGCTCGACATGGACCGCGCCGACAAGCCGCTGCACACTCTGCTCTCGGACCGGGAATTCCAGATCTTCGGCAAGCTGGCCGCGGGACAGGGGGTCTCGGAGATCGGCCGCGAGCTGTGCCTTTCGGTGAAGACCGTGAGCACGTACCGGACGCGCATCCTGGAGAAGATGCGCATGAAGAGTAATGCGGACCTGACGAGCTATGCGCTTCGCAATGAAATCATCCAGTAGCGGCCCGGGCACCGGGGAACCGGTGAGTACGCGTCCAGACCTGCGGGTGCTGCTCGTCGAGGACTCGCCGGTCATCCGTGCGCTGATCACGCAGATCATCGACGACATACCGGGCGTACGCGTGACCGAAAGCGTCGAATCGGAGCGTGAGGCCATCGAGGCGATCGGCCGCCTCGGCGTCGACGTCGTGATACTCGACCTTCAGTTGCGCAAGGGCACGGGATTCGGGGTGCTGCGGGCGCTGCGCGACATGCCGAAGAAACCGGTCGCCGTGGTGCTCACCAACTTCGCCCTGAAGTCGTATCGGGAGAGCGCGTTTGCGCTCGGCGCCCGTGACTTCCTCGACAAGTCGCGCGACTACGACCGGCTGCCGGCCATCCTCACCGAGATCGCGTCCTTGCCGGCGAACTGACGCTCAGGTCTCGGCGCCGGCCTCCGGGCCAAGGACCCTGTACGTCCCGGAGTCGCAGTCGCCGGCGCTCGTGCGGCTCACACTCGCCAGCGGGACCGTCGCCCGGACCGTGGTGCCCCGGCCCGGCGCGGAAGAGATGTCGAGCCGACCACCGAGCACCTGGATCCGGTGGCGGATCCCCGCGATGCCGTGCGATCGGGGTCGGCTCAGGTCCGAAGCAGCGGCACCGGCGCCGTTGTCCCGGATCGTCACGACGACGTCCCGGTCGGTCAGTTCGAGCGCGATGTCCACCTCGCTCGCTCGCGCGTGCTTGGCCACGTTGGCGAGGGCTTCCTGCACGACCCGGAACAGCGCGATCGCACCGGCGCGGTTGAACTGCGGCTCGTCGTCCGGATACCGCTCGGTGCAGCTCAGGTCCGCCCGCCTGCACGTCTCCTCGCACTGCCAGCGCAGCGCGGCCAGCAGGCCCATGGTGTCGAGCAGCGTCGGACGCAGTTCCTCCACGACGCGCCGCTTGAGTTCGATGCCCTGGTCGAGGACCTGCTTCAGGCGCTCGAGACGCTTCTGGACCTCGGCTTCGTCGCCCGCCGCGTGCCTCTGCATCCAGGTCACGTCCATCCGCGCCGCCAGCAGCACGCCGCCGAGTTCGTCGTGCAGGCCGCGGGAGAGGCGTGCGCGCTCTTCCTCCTGCACCTGCTGCAGGTGCCTCGCCAGATCGTTGATTTCAGCCGTCTGGGCGTCGAACTGCGCCTTGAGCTCGTCGTGCTGACGCTGCAGTTCGACTGCACTCTCCTTGAGCTGGCGCTGGCTGCGCGCGAGCGCCAATGCCGCGATCGCACTGAGCAGCAGGCCGAGCAGCAGCGTGGCGAGATTGAGGCGACCAGCCAGCGTGAGTTGCCGCTCCCAATTCTCCAGCGAGCTGCTCAACAACGCGCTCTCGAAATCCCGCACGACCCCCGCGATCTCGCGGAACCTCGCCATCGTTTCGTACGTGTACGGCATGTTCGCCAGCCGCATCGCGGCCGCCGGGCCCTGCTGCTCGAATGCCGCGGCCGATTCGTGCATCTGGGCGATGCGTCGCGCCGCAACGATTCCGACCTCGCGGATCGCCTCGCCGACCGCCGCATCTTTGCCTCGATAGGTTTCCAGAAGCTCGCGGCTGAGCGTCTCAACCTGTCCTTCGGCGCGGTGGAGTGGTTCGAGGTAGGCGCTGTCGCCCGTCAGGAGGTACGCGCGGTGCCCGCCCGCGGCGTTGGTCAGCAGCTGGTGCACATCGACGATCCGGATCAGCTGCGAATGCGCGCGGCGGACGTCGTCCTCGGCCTCCACGAGCCGTAACCGTCCGATCTCGGCAATCACGTACAGCAGGATGACGAAGCCGACGGAGACGGCGATGACTAGCGCGAGCTGCCACCATTTGAATCGCATCCGCCTCTTCTACCCGGCGACTGGCCGGGTTGTCCACACCGCCGGCCGCTTCCCGGGCGTGTCGTGTGCTGATCGCCTCTCAAGCGTTCTGCTCCTCCTCGAGCGCGATGATCGCATTGGTGACCTCCGCCAGCCGCGGACCGACGTTGTTCGAGCCGGGCTCGGCAAGCATGTTCTCCTCTCCGGCCTTCTGCAGCTGCACGAGTTCCTGCTTCCAGTTGCGCAGCACCGTCAGCTTCTCTTCGTGCGACAGTTCGCTGCAGCGAACCACGGCCTGCGGGTACTTGAATACGGACTGAGGGACCGTGAACGCCTTCTTGCGGTCGATCGTCGTCACCGTCGTCATCGAGACCTCCTGGCGAAGCAGCGGGTGAGAGAACCCATCGTCAGGCGCATCTCACGCCCGGCGTCCACCGCCGCCAATCGGCCGGTCGACCTTGGGACCGTCGGACTCCGCCTACCTCGACGACGTAAGCGATGTCCGACACGCCCAGGCGTCGGCCTCCGATCACGTCGCGCCCGCTCCGGGTCGCATCACTGTCGCCACGGAACACAGGTTGAATGAAAAGGCGGTCCCACCCCAACCCTCACCGCCTTACACTTGGCTCTCGCCGGCTCACGCCTCCGAGAGCCTCTTTTTTTCCGGTCGTTGCCTTCGCTCAAAGCTGCGATGACAGCAGCGCCGAGGCGTGCTCGAGGGCCTTCTCCTGCCAGGGCCTTGCCTTCCACGTCTCGTAGGTGATGCGGCGGGCGCGCTTGAGGTCTTCCTCGAACACCTCACTGACGCGGATCGCGAACTCGGCGTCGTAGACGTTCAGGTTCGCCTCGTCGTTGAGCCGGAACGACCGGTTGTCGAAGTTCGTCGAACCGACCGACACCATCAGCCGGTCGACCACCAGCATCTTGCAGTGGAACATGGTCGGCTGGAACTCGTAGATCTCCGCGCCCGCCTCGAGCAGCTCGCCCCACTGGGCACGCGACGCCTTGCGGACGACCTCGGTGTCGATGTGCTCACCGGGAACGATGATGCGCACGCGCACGCCGCGCTCGAGCGCCGCGCGCAGCGCCGCCCGGGTGAGGTCGTCGGGGACGAAGTAGGAGGCCGACAGGTCGATGGTGTGCTCGGCGGCGGTGATCGACAGCAGGTACATGAGCAGCATGCTGTCGCCGCCGCCGCTCGGCGAGCTGGTGAACACCTGCGCCCTTGCATCCCCCACGGCGGCCAAGGGCGGGAAGTATTGCTTCCCTTGCAGCACCGTGCCGGTGGTCTTGATCCAGTTGTCCATGAATGCCGCCTGCATCTGCGCGACGGCCGGCCCTTCGAGCCGGTAGTGCGAATCGCGCCAGTGATCGGGCGCGGTGGCGTCGCCGTCCCAGTTGTCGGCGATGCCGACCCCGCCGGTGAAACCGACCTCGCCGTCGACGATCAGCAGCTTGCGGTGCGTGCGATTGTTCATGCGCGCAAGGTGATACCAGTGCAGCGGGTGATAGCGCTCCACGTGGACCCCGGCCTCGAGCATGAGGTCGAGCAGCGCCTGGTCCATCTTCTGGCTGCCGACCCAGTCGATCAGCACCTGCACCTCGACGCCGGCGCGGGCGCGCTCGGCCAGCGCCTCGGCGAACGTCCGGCCGATGTCGCCGGACCAGTAGATGTAGGTCTCGAAGTTGACGTTGTGCTGCGCCGCCTTCACCGCCTCGAGCATCGCGGGAAAGATCTCGATCCCGTTCTCGAGGTTGGTGACCCGGTTGCCGTCGATGATCGGCGGCCCGAGCAGGATGCCGAGCTCGCGGCGGAATTGCGGGTCGTCGACGGTGTAGCGATGCTCCAGCTTGCGCTGGATCTGCTTCTCGCCGGCCACGAAATTGAGCGCGACCAGAGTGATGACCGCCGCGATCAGCGCACCCGCGAGTCCCGCCACGATCATGCGCCTACGGCTCCATACCATGCGACGCCTCCCCGTCACGGCCGCGGGCGTGACGGCGCCGCGGAGTGCACGCGCACCGGGCGGCGGCAGGACACCGCCGCCCGGTGGCGGCCCGGCCGCACTGCGCGTCACGCGGGACGCGCGGCGGTCGTTCCCGATCGAGCGTGGCTACCGCGCCGCTCCGCGGCGAAACATGTTCACCACGAAGAGCAGGATGATCGCCCCGCCGAACGAGACCAGCAGTCCCATCAGGCTGAAGTCGCCCTGGTTGACCGTGCCCGCCCCGATCAGCGGCGAGAGGAGCCAGCCGCCGAGCATGGCGCCGATGATGCCCACGACGACATTCAGGATCACGCCCTGCTGTGCGTCGGTCTTCATGACGAGACTGGCGAGCCAGCCGATGACACCGCCCACGACCAACCAGATGATGAGGTTCATATCGCTCTCCTGTCCGCTCAACGTCCGTCGTTGTCGAAGTCACCCGGCATCATGCGTTCGACCCGATGCCAGGCAGCCCGGACGGCGTCCCTGGCGTCGTCCCAGGCCAGGCGGGACTTGCCCTTGATGCGCTCGTAGTTCGACCGCAGCTCGGACTCGAGATCGTCGAAGCGCCTGCCCTGGCCGAGGTAGCGACCGCCCGCCTCGTAGCCGGTGCGGTAGGCGGGCGCGTAGTCGTCGTAGTTGTAGTCGGTCCGGTAGTACGGCTCGCGCGAATACGCCTCGCGCCAGTAGATGTCGTGCACGCTCGGGTTGAACGCGCTGCCCTCGGTCTTGCCGGTGGAACGCGAGGTGGACTCACCGGTCCGCGGGTCGTGCCGGGCCGGATTGCTGTCCGTACGGTGCGTGTCTGCCATGGGGTCCTCCTGCATGTGAGTGGTTTCGAGGCCGGTGCAGTCTGCGCAACCCCGCCTGGCTCCTCCATAGGACCCGACCGCGCGTCGATGTAGGACAGCAGCCTCGCGCCAGACGCTTTCCGACATGTGGTCGAGTCCGCCGCCGACATGCGACGCCGGGCCACGCGGTCATTCTCGGCAGGCGCGCTCTGCGCAAGCACCCATGACGGAGGACGCTGATATGGAAGCAAGACAGTTCGAGAACCTGATCCTCGAAGCGCTCGAGCACGAGAAGGGCGGTGTGAAGGTCTACCAGACGGCGATCAAGTGCGCCGTCAACGACGACCTCCGCGAGGAGTGGGAGAAGTACCTCGACGAGACGCGCTCGCACGTCGAAGCGCTGACAACCGTGTGCCGCAGCCTCGAGGTCGACGCCTCGGCGGAAACTCCGGGGCGCAGGATCGTCCGCCACCTCGGCGGCGCGCTGGTCGAGGCCATGGAGATGGCGCTGAAGGGCGGCACGCCTGAGACCGCCGAGCTAGTGGCCTGCGAGTGCGTGGTCATCGCGGAGACCAAGGACCATCTCAACTGGGAGTTGATCGGCAAGTCCGCGAAGAAGCTCAAGGGTGAGTCCGCGAAAGCGGTCCAGGCCGCCTACGAGGAGATCGAGGAGCAGGAGGACGAGCACCTCTACCACTCCCAGGGGTGGTGCCGTGAGCTGTGGATCCAGTCGCTCGGGATGAAGGCGGTGCTGCCGCCGCCCGAAGAGCGCAAGCACGTGAAGACCGCCATCGGTGCATCGCGCGCGCAGCAGGCGAGCGAACGCAAGCGTTGATGACGAGAAGGCCCCGGGGGCGCGATCCGCGTCCCCGGGGCCGTACTGTCGAGGGCCAGTCGATCCTTACCGTTCGGCCGGGCTCCTGCCCGGCTTGCGGCCCCTGGCGCGGGCGCGCCCTTCCCGCTCCGCCTCGAGCATGTCGCGCTGCTCGGCTTCCGACCGGGGCGCGGCATCGCGGGCAAGCTCCTCGATCTCTTCCTCGTCGTGCCCGGCGACGAACTCCTGTAGGTCGCGGCGATGGCGGCGAGCCGACCGGTAGTCGCCCTCGCCCTGCACGCGGGGATCCTGCTTGGTGTTGCTCACTTTGGGTCCTCCGCTGGAAGCTACTTGCTGGCGCTGCGGGTGGAGACGATGTCGAACACTTCGTCGTTCACCTTCTCGTCGCCCACCCAGACCTCCGCGCGATAGTCGCCGGGTTTCCAGCTCCGGGTGCCCTGCTTGACGAACTTGAGCGTCGATACGCCTGCGGCCACCTTCTGGATCTGCGTGTCGATCGGTTTGTCGCCAGGGCCGATCCACACGACCCGGATCGGCGTGCCGGGCGGCGCGTCGCTGACGTCCATCGTCAGGTAGATGTCCTCCCCGGGCAGGAAGTTGTCGGGGCCCTTGCCGGCCGGGACGCGTCCGTTGCTGTCGACGGCAATGCCGATGTTCACGTCGTCCACCATCGCCTGCGCGACGGGCGGTGACACGTCCCCGGGCTTCGAGATCCCGGGCTTCTCGGCGACCGTCGGCGCCCTGTCGTCGCCCGCCAGCGCCGGCGCGGACATCGCGGCGAAGAGGACGAACATGGCGTTCGTGAGTTTGCGGTTCATGGAGCCTCCTGTGTGGGTGCCCGCCGAATCGCGGGTAACAGGGATGCTCGCAGGGACCGGTGCCGGGCTCAGTAGGCGGACGACACCACCGCCTGTAAGACTCCGCCTCAATCGCGCGACAGGCGATCGATCTCCGCGAAGAAGCTGCGGCGCCCGCTGGTCAACCCGAGCGCCCGCCAGGTCGGCGCGAGCCGCACGACGCGCTCCCTGAATGCGTCGTCGTAGTACTCCTGGTCGAGGTAGCCCTGCTGGTACTGGTAGTGCATGTTGTCCCAGTGCGTCTGCTGGGCGATCTGCCACATCCGGAACCGTCCGCGCTCCTCGTCCGTCAGTCCGTCGAGCGCCGTGACGTCCTCCGGGTAACCGAGCTCGGTGAGCTTGATGATGATCGGCCCGATGTGATCCGAGTCGGCCGCGTGCACCAGCATGGCCTGCAACGCGTCGGAGCGCATCTGGTAGGTCTGCGCGAGCGCGAGCCGGCGCCCCTCCTCCATCGCGTGGGTGTTCTGGCGGATCTGCTTGGCGAGGTAGATGAGCGTGACGACCACGGCCAGCGCGCCGACGACCTCGCCGATCGCTCCCCAGTCCTGCAACGTCATTCGAGTCCTCCCGTCAGTGGACGTGCCGCCGCTCGGGCCGCGGGGGACCGCCACGTAAGCGGTGGCACGGCTTCAACGCAACTGGCTGTCCTTGCTGCCGCGCCGGTTGTAACCGGTCGATGCCTGCTGCTCGCGGTCCGCCCCGGCCTGGCAGGCGAGGCACAGCCGCACGCCCGGCACGGCCAGCCGGCGCGCTTCGGGTATCACCTCGCCGCACTCCTCGCAGTTGAGCAGGCCCGGACCGCTCGGCAGTTGCGCACGGGCGCGCTCGATCGCGTCCTTGATGCTGTCGTCGATCTGTTGCTGCACTGCGCCGTCGCCGGCCCAACCCGTCGCCATGGCACCCGCCTCCGTTTGCCATGGATACCTTACCCGGATAGGGTGGCCGAGTCTCCTGCCACGGGAGACCGACGGGAGGGGGAGCTTTGAATCAGCAGAGGCTGATCGTCGACTACGCGCTCGAGCACGCCGCGCGGCGACCCGGTCGCGTGTTCCTCACGCAGCCTGTAGGCGGCGGCACGGTGCTGGACCTCACCTGGGGCGAGACGCTCGATCAGGCGCGCCGCATGGCCGCGCACCTTCGCTCGCTCGGATTCCCGCCCGGCGCGCGCATCGCGATCCTCTCGAAGAACTGCGCGCACTTCATCGTCGCGGAGCTGGCGATCTGGCTCGCGGGCTACACGACGGTCGCGATCTTCCCGACTGAAACCGCCGGCACCGTGCGCTTCGTGCTGGAGCACAGCGGGGCCAGCCTGCTGTTCGTCGGCAAGCTCGACACCTGGCCGCAGCAGCAGTCCGGCGTGCCGCCCGGGTTGCCGTGCATCGCGCTGCCGCTCGCGCCGCCCACGGACTTTGAGACGTGGGATGCGATCGTTGCACGCAGCCCGCCGCTTGCCGAGCCGGCGCAGCGGACCGCCGACGAGCTCGCGATGCTGCTCTACACGTCGGGTTCGACCGGGCAACCCAAGGGCGTGATGACTTCCTTCGGTGCGCTCACGCGCGCCTCTGAGGGCATCTGCGCCGAGGTACGGCGTCACCTGTCGCCGGGGGTCGAGGGCCGCCTGCTCTCCTACCTGCCGCTTGCGCACGCCCTCGAGCGCACATGGGTCGAGGGTGCCTCGCTGGTGGACGGCGGCAATCGCGTGTTCTTCGCCGAGTCGCTCGACACGTTCGTCGACGACCTGCGACGCGCGCGGCCCACGCTGTTCATGTCGGTGCCGCGGCTGTGGCTCAAGTTCCAGCAGGGCGTGTTCGCCCGCCTGCCGCCCGCGCGGCTCGACTTCCTGCTCGGGGTGCCACTGCTCGGTCGCGTGATCGGACGCAAGGTGCTCGCGGGACTCGGCCTCGACCAGGTGGCGCTGGCCGGCAGCGGCTCGGCCCCGATCCCCGCCGAGGTCATCCTCTGGTATCGCCGCCTCGGCCTGCGCCTTTACGAAGGCTACGCCATGACCGAGGACACGGCGTATTCCCACACCTCCTCCGAAGATCTGAATGCCCCGGGCTACGTCGGCGCGCCGCTGCCGGGCGTCGAGGTGCGCCTCAGTCCCGAGGGCGAGATCCTGATCAGGTCGCCCGGGCAGTTCAGCGGTTACTACAGACAGCCCGAGCTGACGGCTGCGTCCTTCACCGAGGACGGATTCTTCCGCACCGGCGACCTCGGCGAGCGCCGCCCGGACGGTCTGCTCAAGATCACGGGCCGCGCGAAGGAACTGTTCAAGACCGACAAGGGCAAATACGTCGCTCCGGCGCCCATCGAGAACCGTCTGAACGTGCACCCGATGATCGAGCTGTCGCTGGTCTCCGGCGTCGGCCGTCCCGCCGCCTATGGACTGGTGGTGCTCGCCGAGGACGCCCGGGCGCAAGTGGGCGACGCGGAGTTCAGGCGCACCGTCGAAAGCGAGCTCGCCGAGCTGCTGCGACAGGTCAACGACGAGATCGCGGATTACGAGCGCCTGCGCATGCTGGTCGTCGTCCCCGAACCGTGGACGATCGAGAGCGGCTGCCTCACGCCGACCATGAAGGTGCGTCGTGCCGTGATCGAGGCGCGCGTCGCGCCGCTGCTCGACGACTGGTTCGCGAGCGACCGGCCGGTGCTGTGGATGCAGCGCTCGCAGGACTGACGCAACACCCAACGAGAGGAGATGCCCGCATGGCCAAGTTCGTCCCGGGTCGCGACCAGGAAGTGAAGTCCGCCGAACCGACCCTCGAGATCATGGTGGACCGCACCAAGCCGCTCGCCGTCGGAAAGCACACGTTCCAGCTCGTCGTGACCGACGACTCCGGCAACAACAGCGAGCCCGCGGTCGTCAGCGTGATCGTGCTCGACCGCGACCGTCCCACCGCGGTGATCGACGTCCTGAACGCCGCGGGCAGCGTGGTGCCGCCGCCAGTCCGCCTGGGATTCGGCGAGAAATTCACGCTCTCGGGCCGCCGCTCGAGCGACGTCGGCGGTACGGTCAAGACCTGGACCTGGACGCTGCTGCCGGGCTGAGATCAAGGCGCCGTCATGGAGACGCTCGAACTCGGCGCGCGACTCAGCACCGGCGCGCCCGAGGTGCAGATCGACCCGCGGCTGCCCGCCGGACGGTATGTCGTGTCGCTGACAGTGACCTCGGAACGTGGCGAGAGCCGCGTGGCGACGATGCAATTCACGGTGGTGGCGGGCCGGTCCGGGCCGTCGCGGGCGGGCGAAGCGAGCACAGCGAAACGTCATCCCCGGTAACTACAGGAGCGGGCATGTACCGATCAGCGCTGGCGGGAGTCGCGACGTTGGCAGTGGTCGCGACGGCGGCGTTCGGGATCGCCGCGGCGGCACCGGCCGCACCGTCGCCGGTCGCGGCACCCGAGCCGCAGCTGGTGGCGCCGGGTGTCTGGATGATTCCCGGAGGCATCCGGCCCAACCGGCAGCCGGACGGCAACTCTGTCATCTTAGAGGCGTCCGCGGGCCTGGTCGTCGTCGACACCGGCCGCCACGCCTGGCATCGCGAGGCGATCCTGTCGCTGGCCCGCGCGCAGAAGAAAGACATCGTCGCGATCGTCAACACGCACTGGCACCTGGACCACGTAAGCGGCAACCCGGACCTGCGCGCCGCGTATCCGGGCCTGCGGGTGCACTCGAGCAATGCAATCGACGGCGCACTCACCGGGTTCCTGCATGCGAGCGCGGCCGATTCCGCGGCCTATCTCGATGACCCGAGGATTCCGGAGGAGACGCGTGCCGACATCCGCGCTGACCTGCTGACCATCGAGAACGGAGCCGCGCTGAAGCCGGACGTGGTCATCCCGGCCTCCGGCACCATGACATTCGGCGGCCTGGCGCTCGGAGTCAGCCTCGTGCCGGACGCGGTGACGGCGGGCGATGTCTGGCTGTACGACCCGCAGCGCCGCTTCGCCGTGCTCGGCGATCTCGTCACGCTGCCGGCGCCGTTCCTCGATACCGCGTGTCCGCAGGGATGGAAGGCCGCGCTGGACGCGGTGGCCGCGACGCCCTTCGAGGTGGCGATTCCCGGTCACGGCGCGCCGATGACGCGAGCGCAGTTCCTGCTCTACCAGGCTGCCTTCGAGGCCTTCATCGACTGTTCGTCCACGACGGTCGCTGGGGACGATTGCGCGACTCGCTGGGCGGACTCGATCCGGCCGCTGCTGGGCGACGATCCGCTGGAGCACAAGCAGGCACGGGGAATGGCCGCCTACTACGTCGACCTGTTGCGGGCCAATGGCGGGCGCAGCAAGCACTGCGCCGCCGCCCCGCCGCTCGCCACGGACGCCTGCGCCGCCTTGAGCAACACCACTCGAGCAACCCCGGCTTCGGCCGTCGCTTCGCGACGCTACCCGATGCTGGCGCCCCGCTCCGCGAGCAGTTCCCGCAGCACGGAGCGATGGCACCGGGCCTCGTCCGCGCAATAACATCCGACCGAGAAATCCGCCGTGTGCGACAGCGCCGCGAGCGTGTCGAGCAGGGCGCGGTTGTCCGGGTGCTTCATCTCCGCGCGGTAGCGCCGAACGAAGGCCTTCCAGCCTCGCTCGTCGCCGGCCGCCACCGACGCCTGCGCCGCCTTGAGCAGGTCCTCGCTCGGCGCGAGGTTCGGCAGCCACACGTCATAGAGATTGCGCTTCGCGTACTCGCTCTTCGGCACGCCGCGTGGCGGCCGGCGCACCGTGCCGATCCGCAGTCCTTCG
>Ga0209391_10000450_pt1 | contig 19214 bp, 18 predicted proteins | sample PPLLak3March2015_FD_187246 | JGI IMG/M metagenome (GOLD analysis project Ga0209391, IMG submission 187246) | Freshwater sediment microbial communities from Prairie Pothole Lake near Jamestown, North Dakota, USA - PPLs Lake P7 Core (1) Depth... | ecosystem: Environmental > Aquatic > Freshwater >...
GACGCGCCGCCCGGTGCCCGGCAGTTCGGCCAGTGGGTGATCGGCACCTCGTTGGGGCTCTACTTCACGCCACAGGTCGTGCGCGACGTCGCCGGCTGGTGGCCGCTGCTCGTCGCCGGTGCGATGTTCGCGCTCGCCGGCGGCTACGGCGGCGGCCTGGTCCTCGCCCGCCTCGCCGGCATCGACCGCACCACGGCCGTGTTCGCATCGGTGCCGGGCGGCGCCTCGGAGATGGCAGTGCTCGGGGAGCGCTACGGCGCGCGCGTCGACCAGGTGGCGGCGGCGCAGAGCCTGCGCATCATGATCGTCGTGATCGTCGTGCCATTCGCGTACGCGCTGCTCGGCGCGCACGGCGACGATCGCTACGTGCCTGGCGTGACGAGCGTGGATGGAACGGGACTCGCCTTGCTGCTTGCCGCGACATTCGCCGGCGGCGCAGCCGCGCAGTGGTTGCGCGTGCCCAACGCTTTCATCCTTGGCGCGCTCGCGGTGGCGATCCCGCTGACTGCGGCCGACGTTCACCTCTCGGCCGTGCCCGCGGCGCTGTCGAACGTTGGCCAGTGTGTCCTGGGCTGCATGCTGGGCTCGCGGTTTCAGCCGGACTTCGTGCGCGGTGCACCGCGTTTCATCGCTGCGGTTGGCGCGACGGTGCTCGCGGCGATCGGCATGGCCGGGCTGTTCGGCATGCTGCTCGCGTGGGTGTCGGGCGCGTCGTTCTATACGCTCGCCCTCGGGCTCGCCCCCGGCGGCATCGCCGAGATGTGCATCACCGCGAAGGCGCTGCAGCTCGGGGTGCCGCTGGTGACGGCGTTCCACGTGACACGCGTCGTCGTGCTGCTGCTGCTCACCGGGCCGCTGTTCGGCTGGATGCGCGGGCGCTGGCGTGCGCGCTGCGAGGGAGAACGAAGGTGAGCTGGAACCCGGGGCAGTACCTGCAATACGAGAATGCGCGATTGCGGCCGGCGCTCGATCTCCTTGCACGCATCGGCGTGGAGACGCCGGCCGAGGTCGTGGACCTGGGGTGCGGGGCGGGCAACGTGTCGCGGCAACTCGCGCGCCGATGGCCCGCTGCACGCATCGAGGGTGTCGACGGCGACGCGGCGATGCTCGAACGGGCGCGCGCGGCGACGGCCGGGGACGGGCGCTTCTGGTGGACGCAGTGCGATCTCGCGGCCTGGCGACCACGCTCGGACGTCGACGTGCTCTACAGCAACGCGGCGCTGCACTGGCTCGACGACCATGCGCGATTGTTCCCCGCGCTCTTCGCGCGGGTTGCGCCGAGTGGCGTGCTGGCCGTGCAGATGCCCGACAACTTCCGCGCGCCGTCGCACCAGGCGCTGTTCGACGTCGCGTCGCGCGCACCGTGGCGGGAGCGTCTCGCGCCGCAGGTGCGTCGTGCGCCGGTTGCGGCCCTCGCCCGGTATCACGATTGGCTCGAGCCGCTCGCTGCGTCGCTCGACCTCTGGGCTGCCGAGTACCTGCAGTGGCTGCCGAAACGAGCGGACGGCGAGCATCCGGTGGTGGCGTGGACGCGCGGCACCGCGCTGTTGCCCTTCCTCGGGGCGCTCGACGGTGCGGAGCGCGACGCCTTTCTCGGTGCGTTCGCGGAGCGGGTCGAGGAGGCCTATCCGCGGCGCCGCGACGGCAGCGTGCTGTTTCCATTCCGCCGAATATTCATCGTCGCCGTGCGCGGCGCCGCACCCGGGCATTGATCTCGCGCAACCGGGCGACGTTGGGTTCGCCGCTCCAGCGTGCTAGAGTTTTTTTGACCCCGCGGCTAAGCGCACTACGCCGGCACCGAACCGTTTCCATCCGACAAAGAGCCACGATGAACCAGCCCGAATCGATCAAGAGCCTCGCCGCGTCAGTGAACGCGCCCGACTACGTCGCCCACGCCCGGCTGCTCGGCTGGGTGCGGGAGATCGCCGCGCTCACCAAGCCCGATCGCATCGAGTGGTGCGACGGCACGGAAGCCGAACACCAGCGGCTGTGCGTGCTCATGGTGAAGAGCGGGACGCTGATCAAGCTCGATCCCGCGAAGCGTCCGGGCAGCTATCTCGCGCGCTCCGATCCGTCGGACGTCGCGCGTGTCGAGGACCGCACGTTCATCTGCAGCGATCGCGAGGAGGACGCGGGCCCGACCAACAACTGGCGGGCGCCTGCCGAGATGCGCGCGACGCTGGGGACGCTGTTCGACGGGTGCATGCGCGGCCGGACAATGTACGTCGTGCCGTTCTCGATGGGGCCGATCGGCAGCCCGATCGCGCACATCGGCGTCGAGGTCACCGACAGCCCGTACGTGGTGGTGAGCATGCGGGTGATGACGCGCATGGGTCGACGCGTGTTCGGCGTGCTCGGCTCCGACGGGCCGTTCGTGCCGTGCGTGCACTCGGTCGGCGCGCCGCTCGCCCCGGGACAGAACGACGTGCCGTGGCCGTGCAACACGACCAAGTACATCGTGCACTTCCCCGAGACGCGGGAGATCTGGTCGTACGGCTCCGGCTACGGCGGCAACGCGCTGCTCGGCAAGAAGTGCTTCGCGCTGCGCATCGCGTCGGTGATGGGGCGCGACCAGGGATGGCTCGCCGAGCACATGCTGATCGTCGCCGTCACCAATCCCGACGGCTTCAAGTATCACGTCGCCGCCGCGTTCCCGAGCGCGTGTGGCAAGACCAATTTCGCGATGCTGATCCCGCCGAAGGCGTTCGAAGGCTGGAAGGTGACGACGATCGGCGAGGACATCGCCTGGATCAAGCCGCACGCGGACGGCAGGTTCTACGCGATCAACCCCGAGGCGGGCTGCTTCGGCGTGGCGCCGGGGACCTCGTACGAGTCGAACGCCAACGCGATGGCGATGCTCTACGAGAACGTCATCTACACCAATGTCGCGCTCACCGACGACGGCGACGTCTGGTGGGAAGGCATGACCAAGGAGCCGCCGCAGCACCTGATCGACTGGCAGGGCAAGGACTGGACGCCGGGCTGCGGCCGTCCGGCCGCGCACCCGAACGCGCGGTTCGCGGTGGCCACGTCGCAGTGCCCGTCGATCGACCCGGAATGGGAGAATCCGCAGGGTGTGCCGATCGACGCATTCATCTTCGGCGGCCGGCGCAGCGACACGGCCCCGTTGGTGGTCGAAGCGCGCTCGTGGGAAGAGGGCGTGTACATGGCGGCGACGATGGGCTCGGAGATGACGGCGGCCGCGGCCGGGAAGATCGGCGAGGTCCGCCGCGACCCGTTCGCGATGTTGCCGTTCTGCGGCTACCACGTCGGCGACTACTTCAAGCACTGGCTGGAGATGGGGCACAAGGTGCCGTCCCCGCCGAAGATCTTCGCGGTGAACTGGTTCCGCAAGGATGCGAACGGCAAGTTCGCATGGCCGGGCTTCGGGGAAAACATGCGGGTGCTGCAGTGGATCGTGGCGCGCTGCGCCGGGCATGCGCCGGAGGTGGAAACGCCGCTCGGTCTCATGCCCGAGTACGACGACCTCAATTGGGAGGGGCTCGACTTCGGTCCCGAACGCTACGCCCAGGTGACAGCGATCGTTCCGGACCAGTGGGTGCGCGAGCTCAAGTCGCACGAGGAACTCTTCGCCAAGATCGGCGCGAAGCGTCCCAAGGAGCTCGCACGCGAATTCGATCGACTGGCGTCGCACTTGTTGGTGTGATCGCTTACTTACCCGGCGCACCGGCCCGCTCATTATCCATAAACGATTGATTTCAATATAGTTGTTGCTGGACGCCGCAAGCATTCGTGGACGATAGTCTTGGGCGGGCGCGCCGAAGCATGCATCCCGACCTGGCGGTCGGGTCGGGGCGGCGCCGCGGCCTGAGGGCGTTGCCGACGCCCGAGTGGTGGTCGCGGAACGAGTGACAGGGCAGCATGACGAGGGCGCGCCTGCGTGGCGTCGGCTGGGCGGTCCCCGTTGCATGGCGTTTCACGTGGAACCGAAGCGCCCCGGGACGTCTGGCGCCGAGGCGGCTAGTCGCGAATTGGACAGCCTGCCGGCCCGCGCGTCAGTCGCACGCGCGAACGTGGCCCTGAGCGCCGCCTCGTCTGCGAACGAGACGTTTCACGTGGAACCGTGGCTTCATCGGACGGGACGGTTCGCGTACAATGGCGAGCCCTGCGGTCGCGGGCGTCACGCCGCCAAAAACGCATTCAAATCATGTACTTTCCGGAGCGATTCGACGTCGTCGTGATCGGGGGCGGCCATGCCGGCACCGAGGCGGCACTCGCGTCGGCCCGGATGGGGTGCAAGACGCTGCTACTCACGCACAACATCGAAACCCTCGGGCAGATGTCGTGCAACCCCTCCATCGGCGGCATCGGCAAGGGCCACCTGGTCAAGGAAGTGGACGCGCTGGGCGGCGCGATGGCAATTGCCACCGACGAGGCGGGCATCCAGTTCAGGATGCTCAATTCGAGCAAGGGGCCGGCGGTTCGCGCGACACGTGCCCAGGCCGATCGCATTCTCTACAAGGCGGCGATTCGGTGCCGCCTCGAGACGCAGCCGAACCTGACGCTGTTCCAGCAGGCCGTCGACGACCTGCTGATTCGCGGCGACCGGGTGGTCGGCGCCGTCACGCAGATCGGGGTCGTCTTCGAGGCGGATGCGGTGGTGCTGACCACGGGCACCTTCCTGTCCGGGCTGGTGCACGTCGGGCTGCAACACTACGAGGCCGGCCGCGCGGGCGACCCGCCAGCCAAGCGGCTGGGCATGCGGCTTCGGGAACTCGATCTCCCGGTCGGGCGGCTCAAGACAGGGACGCCGCCGCGTCTCGACGGACGGACGATCGACTTCGGCGCCCTGGCGGCGCAGCCGGGCGACGATCCCGCCCCCGTCTTTTCGTTCATGGGCCACCAGTCGATGCATCCGCGGCAGGTGCCCTGCTGGATCACCCATACCAACGGCCGAACTCACGAAATCATCCGCGGCGGGCTCGACCGCTCGCCGCTTTTCACCGGGGTCATCCAGGGCGTCGGCCCCCGCTACTGTCCGTCCATCGAGGACAAGGTCGTGCGTTTCCCGGAGCGGGACGCGCACCAGATCTATCTCGAGCCGGAAGGCTTGGCCACGACCGAGATCTACCCCAACGGCATCTCCACCTCCCTGCCGTTCGACGTCCAGCTCGCCCTGGTGCGGTCGATGAGAGGCTGCGAACGGGCACACCTGCTGCGCCCGGGCTACTCGATCGAGTATGACTTCTTCGACCCGCGGGCGCTCAAGGCCACGCTCGAGACGAAGTCGATCGCCGGTCTCTTCTTCGCCGGACAGATCAACGGCACGACCGGCTACGAGGAGGCCGCGGCGCAAGGCCTGCTCGCCGGGATCAATGCCGCGCGGCTCGTCCGTGGCGAGGAGGGATGGTCGCCGCGGCGCGACGAGGCCTACCTCGGCGTGCTGGTGGACGACCTGATCACCCGGGGCGTGACCGAGCCTTACCGGATGTTCACTTCGCGTGCCGAGTATCGCCTGCAGCTCCGCGAGGACAATGCCGACCTGCGCCTGACCGAGCACGGCCGGCGCCTGGGCCTGGTCGACGACCGGCGCTGGGAAGCGTTCTGCCACAAGCGCGACGCGGTCGCGCGCGAGCACGAACGCCTCAAGTCGACCTACGTGAGCCCGTCGATTGTGTCACCGAAAGAAGCAGAACGGGTTCTAGGACAAGCCATAGAGCGAGAGTATGCGCTCACTGACTTGCTGCGTCGCCCGGGTGTCCGGTACGCGGAACTGATGACGCTGCCCGGTGCAGGCGAGCCTGCGGCGGACGCTGCGGTCGGCGAGCAGGTGGAAATCGCGACGAAGTACGAAGGCTACATCGACCGCCAGAAGGACGAGATCGCGCGCCATCTCGCCCACGAGGAGACCCGACTGCCGGGGGATCTCGACTACCGTGCGGTGCGCGGCCTCACCGCCGAGGTGCAGCAGAAGCTCGCGCACCACCGTCCGGAGACCGTCGGACAGGCGGCCCGCATCTCCGGCGTGACCCCGGCCGCCATCTCGCTCCTGCTCGTGCATCTGAAGCGCCTGGCTGCCGAGCCGGTGGCGCCGAACGCGCTTCGCGCATGACGGCCGCACGCCAAGCCACCGAGTCTGCGGTCGTGGCGGACGAGCACGACCTCCCGGCGCTGCTCGATCGTGGCCTCGAGGGCCTCGGCCTGCCGCTGCCGCCGGCAGCTCGCCAGCAGCTCCTTCGCTACGTTGCGCTGTTGGCGCGCTGGAACCGCACGTACAACCTGACCGCGATACGCGAGCCCCAGCGGATGGTCACGCACCATCTGCTCGACAGTCTCGCGGCGGTGCCCGCACTGGATCGCGTGGCCGCCGGGCGCGCGGCGCTCGCCGTGCTCGACGTCGGCAGCGGCGGCGGCCTGCCCGGCATCCCGATCGCCGTCGCGCGGCCCGAATGGCGCGTGACGATGGTGGATCCGGTGCAGAAGAAGGGCGCGTTCCTGGTGCAGGCGATCGCGGAGCTCGGGCTCGGCAATGCGCGGGCCGCCATCGTCCGCGTGGAGGAACTCTCCTCGCCCGTTCCGTTCGATATCGTGATCTCGCGCGCGTTCGCCGACCTCGCCGCGTTCGTGCAGGCTGCGCTTCCGCAGGTTGCGCGCGACGGCCGACTCGTGGCGATGAAGGGCGTGCACCCGGACGCCGAGCTCGCGGAGCTCCCGCCCAGCGTGGAGGTCGAGGAGATTCTCGTGCTCGCCGTGCCCTTCCTCGAAGGCGCGCGCCACCTCGTCGTCATGCGACGCCGGACCTGACCGCCACCGCGCTGCCGATCGGAGCCCCATGAAATCCCCGCGCATCATCGCCGTTGCGAACCAGAAGGGCGGCGTCGGCAAGACGACCACCGCCGTCAATCTCTCCGCGAGCCTGGTCGCGATGAAGCGGAGGGTGCTGTTGATCGACCTCGATCCGCAGGGCAACGCCACGACCGGCTCCGGCATCGACAAGCGCGCGCAGACGCAGAACGTCTACCAGGTGCTGCTCGGTGAGCGCTCGATCGCCGACGTGCGCCTGGCCTCGCCCTCGGGGGGCTACGACCTGGTCCCGGCGAACCGCGATCTCGCCGGCGCGGAGGTGGAGCTGGTCGACATGCCCGAGCGGGAGACGCGCCTCAAGGACGCGCTCACCGAGGCGATCGCGCAGATGAAGAACGCGATCGACGTGATCGCCTCCGACTACGACTTCATCATCCTCGACTGTCCGCCCTCGCTGTCGCTGCTCACGCTGAACGGACTGTGCGCGGCGGACAGCGTGCTGATCCCGATGCAGTGCGAGTACTACGCGCTCGAGGGCCTGTCCGACCTCGTGCAGACGCTGAAGAAGGTGCGCGCGCACCTCAACCCCCGGCTCGAGATCGAGGGTCTGCTGCGCACGATGTACGACCCGCGGAACACGCTCGCGCAGAACGTCGCCGCCGAGCTCGAGCGGCACTTCGGCGACAAGCTCTACCGCACGCTCGTGCCGCGCAACGTGCGGCTTGCCGAGGCACCTTCGTACGGCATGCCGGCATTGAAGCTCGAGGCGAAGTCGAAGGGCGCGCAGGCCTACCTCGCGCTCGCCGGCGAGGTGCTCCGTCGCATGGAGGCGCGCGAGGGCGGAGCGGCCGAGTCGACGGCGATGACGACGGATGCCGCAGCCTGACGGCGCGGCGCGAGCAACGGGAACGAAGATGATCCGACCCAAGGGACTTGGCCGCGGCCTGGACGCGCTGCTCGCCGGCACCGAAGACACCGCATCGCCGCGAGATGCGCTGCAGACGCTGCCGGTCGACCGGTTGAGGCCGGGCAAATACCAGCCGCGCGGGCGCATCGACGAGGCCTCGCTCGCCGAGCTCGCCGACTCGATCCGCGAGCAGGGCGTGGTGCAGCCGATCCTCGTGCGTCCGGTCGAGGGCGGCCGCTTCGAGATCATTGCCGGCGAGCGGCGCTGGCGCGCCGCGCAGCGCGCGGGCCTCCACGAGGTGCCGGTGCAGGTGAAGGTGGCCTCGGACCAGGCGGCGCTCGCGCTCGCGCTGATCGAGAACATCCAGCGCGAGGACCTGAATCCCCTCGACGAGGCCCACGGCCTCGCGCGCCTGATCGAGGAGTTCGGCCTCACCCACGAGGCCGCGGCGAAGGCGGTCGGCCGCTCGCGCTCGGCGGTGACGAACCTGCTGCGGCTGACACAGCTCGCCCAGCCGGTGCAGGACATGCTCCTCGGCAACCAGATCGAGATGGGGCACGCGCGCGCGCTCCTCGCGCTGCCCGCGGCACGGCAGACCGGCGCCGCCGCGCGCCTGGTCGAGCGCAAGCTTTCGGTGCGCGACGCCGAGCGGCTCGTGCACGAACTGCTGCACCCGGCCGAACGCTCTCCGCGGCGTCGTGTGCGCCCCGCCGCGGATGCGGACACGGCGCGCCTCGAGAACGAGCTCGCCGAGCGCCTCGGGGCGAAGGTGCGGATCGAGCCCGGCCGCAACGGCGCCGGGCGCGTGGTCATCGGCTATTCGAGCCTCGACGAGCTGGACGGCATCCTCGCGAAGCTCCGTGGCTAGCGCGGGAGCGAGACGGCGTCCCGACGGGCCGCGGTCGTCCTGCCGGGTCCGCGCCTGCGTCAGCCGAGCTGCTTCAGCATCGTCTCGGCGTCGGAGACTTCGTACTTGCCCGGCGCCTCGATGTTCAGCGCCTTGACGACGCCGTCGTCGACCAGCATCGAGAAGCGCTGGCAGCGCATGCCGAGCCCCTTCGCCGCGAGGTCGAACTCGAGCCCGAGCGCCTTCGTGTACTCGGCGCTGCCGTCGCCCAGCATGCGCACCTTGTCGCCGGTCTTCTGGTCGCGTGCCCAGGCGCCCATGACGAAGGCGTCGTTGACGGACATGCAGGCGATCGTGTCCACGCCCTTGGCCTTCAGCTTGTCGTAGTTCACGAGGAAGGAAGGGACGTGCTTCGCGGAGCACGTCGGCGTGAACGCCCCGGGCAGCCCGAAGATCACGACCTTCTTGCCCTTCGTGAGGTCTTCGACCTTCACGGCGTTGGGGCCGATCGAGCAGCCTTCCTTCTCGACCTCGAAGAATTCCATCAGTGTTCCGGCGGGAACCTTGTCGCCGACCTTGATCGTCATGCCGTGTCTCCGGTGTGGGTTGTCGCGGGGAAGAAAGGAGGGCGCCGAGCGGCGCCGTCCCGGATCTCGGACTTTCGCAGCCTCGCGCCCGCATTGCAACCCTGCGGAGGGCGCGGTTCCCCGCATCGCCCGGCAGGTCATACGGTGCGTCGCCCCTTGCCGGCCGCCGGCGCCCGGCGTAGCGTGAGGCGGTCGCGATCTCCGGAGTCTTACCATGCCTCGTGCACGCACCCGGCCGGCGGCCACGCCGGCGCGGCCGGTCACGCTCTACGTCGCCACCCGCAAGGGCCTCTGGACGTTGACGAGCGACCCGGCACGGCGCGGCTTCAAGCTCGCCGGCCCCCACTTCCTCGGCCACATCGTGCATCACGTCGTGCTCGACCCCCGGGACGGCCGCACGTTGCTCGCCGCCGCCCGTACCGGCCACCTCGGCCCGACGGTGTTCCGCTCGAGCGACCGCGGGCGGCGTTGGGTCGAGGCGAGCCAGCCGCCGGCGTTCAAGTCGGGGAGCGGCAGGGCGGTCGACCACACGTTCTGGCTCACCCCGGGACATGCGTCGTCGCCGGGGGTCTGGTACGCGGGGACGTCGCCGCAGGGACTGTTCCGGTCCGACGACGGTGGCGCGACCTGGGCCGGCGTCGACGGCTTCAACGAGCATCCGCAGCGCAAGGCGTGGTGCAGTGGCGACCAGGACGGCACGCCGGACGGCGCGAAGCTGCACTCGATCATCGTCGACCCTCGCGATCCCGCGCATATCTACATGGGGATGTCCAGCGGCGGCGTATTCGAGTCGAGCGACGCCGGCGCGAGTTGGCGACCGCTCAACAAGGGCATTCGTGCCGACTTCCTGCCCGAGCCTGCGCCCGAGTACGGGCACGATCCGCACTGCCTGCGCTTCGCCGGCGGCAACCCGGACCGCCTCTATCAGCAGAATCACTGCGGGATCTACCGGCTCGACCGTCCGGGTGAAGTCTGGATCGAGATCGGAACCGGCATGCCAAAGTCGGTCGGGTCGGTCGGCTTCCCGATGGTTGCCCATCCTCGCGAAGCCGACACGCTCTGGGTATTCCCGATGGACGGGACGGACGTCTGGCCGCGGGTCGCGCCCAACGGCAAGCCGGCGGCCTACCGCTCGCTCGATGGCGGACGTACGTGGCGGCGCCAGGACGAAGGATTTCCGGCATCGCAGGCCTGGTGGACGGTCAAGCGTCAGGCAATGACCGTCGATGCCCGCGAACCGGCCGGCGTCTATTTCGGCACCACCTCGGGCGAGGTCTGGGGCAGCCGCGATGAAGGCCGGACGTGGCGTTGCCTGGCGCGGCACCTTCCGCACATCTACGCCGTGGAAGCGGCGTAGATGTGCAGGCCCTAGGGCAACCGTGGCGAAGGCCAGCGCCGAGGCGGCCGCGGTGGTCCGCGTGCGCATCCCGTCCCCGCTCCGCTCCTACACGGGCGGGGACGACGAGGTGACCGTGGCCATCCCCCTGCTCGCGCCGGAGAACCCGCCGTCGCTCACCGCCGTGCTCGCGGCGCTGGAGGGGCGCTTTCGGGGCCTGCGCTTCCGCATCGTCGACGAGCAGGGCCGCCTGCGGCCGCACATCAGGCTGTTCGTCGGCGGGACGCTCGCCACCGACCTCGGGGCGCCGGTACCGTCCGGAAGCGAGGTGATGATCGTCGCGGCGCTGTCCGGCGGCTAGCCCGGCGATCGGGCCGACCGGAACGGGCGGTTCCGCAACGCACCAAAGCGTTGCGAGCGGGGGGCGCGAAACGCTACAATTCCAAAGTTTGCTGCCGCCCGCACCGCGCTGCAACACGCACGCGCCGGAGTGACCGCACCGCTCAAGACCCGTCCGATCCGCATCCTCCTCCTGTCCCAGGCGATCGCGACCCTCGCGTTCGCCGTCGTCGGAGGGTTGTGGGCCGGCGGTCACGGAGCGGTGTCGGGGGCGCTCGGCGGACTGGTCAACCTCGTCGCGAATTTCGTCTACGCGCTGATGGGGGGAATCGTCCAGCCCGCCACGGCGATCGGTGCGTTGTACCTGATCCTGCGTGCGGAAGGCTTCAAGGTGGCCCTGGTGCTGGTCCAGCTGATCCTCGTGCTGGTGCTGTACCGGGACTTGGTGAGCGCGCCGTTCATCCTCGCGTTCGTCGCCACTGCGTTGATGTTCGGGCTCGCGTTGCGGGTCCGCAGTTAGAGAACGACGCACCCGACCCCGTCCTCCCCACTCCGAAGCGAACCCAGACCATGGCGGCCGGACCTACCACCCCCACCGAGTACATCACCGGCCACCTCACCCACTTCGCGCGGCCCGTCGCGGAAGGCGGCGGCTTCTGGACGGTGCACTGGGACACGGTGATCACGACGCTCGTCGTCGGCGCGATCACCTTCGGCTTCCTCTGGCTGGTGACGCGTGCCGCCACGTCCGGGGTGCCCGGCAAGCGGCAGGCGGTGGTCGAGCTCCTCGTCGACTTCGTGCACGGGCAGGCCAAGTCCGTCTACCACGGTGCCTCGACGCTGGTCGCGCCGCTCGCGCTGTCGACATTCGTGCTGGTCTTCGCGCTCAACTCGATGGACTTCCTGCCGGTCGACGTGATGGCGAAGGTCACGCACACCTTCGCGCCGCATTGGCGGATCGTGCCCACGGCGGACGTCAACACGACGCTCGCGCTCGCGCTCTCGGTGTTCTTCCTGATGATCTTCTTCGGTATCCGCAGCAAGGGCCTCGGCGGCTGGCTGTGGGAGCTCATGACCACGCCGTTCGGCAAGTTCCCGCTGCTGTGGCCGGCGAACCTCCTGATGAACGTCGTCGAGTACCTGTCGAAGCCGCTGTCGCACTCGCTGCGTCTGTACGGCAACATCTACGCCGGCGAGATCATCTTCCTGCTGCTCGGCCTGTGGGCCGCCACCGGGCTCGCCGGCACGATCTTCGGCGGCGTGCTGAACCTCGGCTGGGCGATCTTCCACATCCTGATCGTCACGCTGCAGGCCTTCATCTTCATGATGCTCACGGTCGTCTACCTGTCGATGGCCGAGGAGCACCACTAGCGTTCCGCACCACCCCTTCGCACGTCACCACCGTCACTGAAAGGAAAGAACGATGGACAAGATCCAAGCGCTGGCGATGATCCAGGCGTACACCGGCATCGGCATCGGCCTGATCATCGGGCTCGGCGCGCTGGGCGCCTGCATCGGCATCGGCATCATGTGCTCGAAGTTCCTCGAGAGCGCCGCCCGCCAGCCCGAGCTCATGCCGCAGCTGCAGGGCAAGGTCTTCCTGCTGCTCGGCCTGATCGACGCGTCGTTCATCATCGGCGTCGGCCTCGCGATGCTGTTCGCGTTCGGCAACCCGCTGCTCGCCGCGATCGGCTGATGCTGGCGCGACCAGCGCCGAAACTGCCGCAGGGACCCGCACCATGAACATCAATCTCACGCTGCTGATGCAGGCGGCGGCGTTCGCCGCCTTCATCTGGTTCACCGCCAAGTTCGTCTGGCCGCCGCTGATGCGCGCGGTCGAGACGCGCCAGAAGCAGATCGCCGACGGGCTCGCCGCAGGCGAGGAGGGCCGCAAGAGCCTGGCCAACGCCGAGAAGCGGATCTCCGACCTGGTGGGAGAGGCCCGCGCCAAGGCGGGGGAGATCGTTGCGCAGGGTGAGAAGTTCAGGCAGGAGACCGTCGAGCAGGCGAAGGCCGAGGCGAAGGCCGAGGCGGATCGCATCGTCGCCGCGGCCAAGGCCGAGATCGTGCAGGAAGTCGCGCGCGCGAAGGAGGACCTGCGCCACCAGGTGTCGAGCCTCGCCATCGCCGGCGCGGAAAAGATCCTGAAGCGCGAAGTCGACGCCAAGGCGCACGCCGACCTGCTCGCCGAAATCCAGCGCCAGGTGTAGGCCGAAGCCATGGCCGAACGCACCACGATTGCCCGCCCCTACGCCGACGCCGCGTTCGAAGCGGCGCGCGACAAGAACGACCTCGCGGGCTTCGGCACGATGCTGGCGCTCGCGCAGACCATCGCCGCCGACCCGAGGATGGCCGAGGCGCTGGCGAGCCCGAAGCTCGACGCCGACGCGAAGGCGTCGCTGTTCCTGTCGATCGCCGGCGACCGCTTCTCCACCGAGATGCGCAACTTCGTGCGCATCATGCTCGATGGTGACCGCATCGGCGTGCTGCCGGAGGTGCGTGCGCTCTACGAGACGCGCAAGGACGAGGCCGATGGCGTGGCGAAGGCGACGATCGAGACGGCGATGCCGATCCCTGCGGCGCAGCTCGCCGAGCTCACCGGAGCGCTCGAGCGGCGCTTCGGCAAGAAGATCGAGGTGACGGTCGCGGAGAACTCCGCGCTCGTCGGCGGGGCGCGCATCACCGTCGGCGACACGGTGATCGACGGCTCGGTGCGCGGCAAGCTCGCCGTGATGGCCCAGGCGCTTTCGGACTGACAACCAGACACTGACCCCCGCGCCTGCGGCACGGCCGCCCGGCGCGACGCGAGGAAACCATGCAGTTGAATCCTTCGGAAATCGGCGAACTGATCAAGAGCCGGATCCAGAACCTGGACATCGGCGCGCAGAAGCGTACGCAGGGCACGGTGGTGTCGATCAGCGACGGCATCTGCCGCGTCCACGGCCTCTCCGACGCGATGCAGGGCGAGATGCTCGAGTTCCCGGGCAACACGTTCGGCCTCGCGCTCAACCTCGAGCGCGACTCCGTGGGCGCGGTGATCCTCGGCGCGTACGAGCACATCTCCGAGGGCGACACCGTCAAGTGCACGGGCCGCATTCTCGAGGTGCCGGTCGGCCCCGAGCTGATCGGACGCGTGGTCAACTCGCTCGGCCAGCCGATCGACGGCAAGGGTCCGGTGAACGCGAAGGCGACCGACGTGATCGAGAAGGTCGCGCCCGGCGTGATCGAGCGGAAGTCGGTGTCGCAGCCGGTGCAGACGGGCCTGAAGGCGATCGACGCGATGGTGCCGGTCGGGCGCGGCCAGCGCGAGCTCATCATCGGCGACCGCCAGACGGGCAAGACCGCGGTCGCGATCGACACGATCATCAACCAGAAGGGCAAGGACCTCTTCTGCGTCTACGTCGCGATCGGCCAGAAGGCGTCGTCGATCAAGAACGTAGTGAGGAAACTCGAGGAGACCGGCGCGATGGCGTACACCATCGTCGTCGCGGCCTCCGCGTCGGAGTCCGCGGCGATGCAGTACATCGCGCCCTACTCCGGCTGCACGATGGGCGAGTACTTCCGCGACCGCGGGCAGGATGCCCTCATCATCTACGACGACCTCACCAAGCAGGCGTGGGCGTACCGGCAGGTGTCGCTGCTGCTGCGCCGGCCCCCGGGCCGCGAAGCCTACCCGGGCGACGTGTTCTACCTGCACTCGCGCCTGCTCGAGCGCGCCGCGCGCGTCAACGAGGACTACGTCGAGAAGTTCACCAAGGGCGCGGTCAAGGGCAAGACCGGATCGCTCACCGCGCTGCCGATCATCGAGACCCAGGCCGGGGACGTGACCGCGTTCGTGCCGACCAACGTGATCTCGATCACCGACGGCCAGATCTTCCTCGAGACCGACCTCTTCAACGCCGGCATCCGCCCCGCGATCAATGCGGGGATCTCGGTGTCGCGCGTCGGCGGCAATGCGCAGACCAAGGTCATCAAGAAGCTGGGCGGCGGCGTGCGCCTGGCGCTCGCGCAGTACCGCGAACTCGCCGCGTTCGCGCAGTTCGCCTCCGACTTGGACGAGGCCACCCGCAAGCAGCTCGACCGCGGGCGCCTCGTGACCGAGCTCATGAAGCAGCCGCAGTACCGGCCGCTGCAGGTCAACGAAATGGCGCTGACGCTGTTCGCGGTCAACCGCGGCTACTTCGACGACGTGCCGGTGGACAAGGTACTCGCGTTCGAGGGCGCGGTGACGCAGTACATGAAGAGCCAGCAGCCGGCGCTGATGGCGCGCATCGAGGACACCAAGGACCTGACCGCCGACGACGAGAAGGCGCTCGCCGCGGCGATCGAGGACTTCAAGAAGACCGGAACCTATTGATCGTTCGGCCGAAAGTACACCCCTACTTTCGGTCGGGCTAGCTTCCCGGGAACCGGTGGCGGAGCCACACGGTCCCCGGCGGAAAGGGCAGGAAACGGCGCATGGCGGGTTCCAAAGAGATTCGCAACAAGATCAAGAGCGTGCAGAGCACGCGCAAGATCACCAAGGCGATGGAAATGGTCGCGGCCTCGAAGATGAAGAAGGCCCAGGACCGGATGCGCGCCTCGCGCCCGTACACCGAGCGCGTGTTCGACATCATGATGCACATCTCCGCGGCCGCCACCGAGTACCGGCACCCGTTCCTGGTGCCGCGCGAGGCGGTGAAGCGCGTCGGCGCCATCGTGGTCACCACCGACAAGGGCCTGTGCGGCGGGCTCAACACCAACGCGCTGCGCCTCGTGCTGAACAAGCACAAGGACTGGAAGGCGAAGGGCATCGAGGTCGATTACGTCGCCGTCGGCAGCAAGGGCCTGGGTTTCCTGCAGCGCATGGGGGGCAACGTTGTCGCGAGCGTCACGCAGATCGGCGACCGCCCGCACATGGAGCGTCTGGTCGGGCCGGTCAAGGCGCTGCTCGACCTCTACGTCGATGGCAGGGTCGACGAGGTGTGGGTGTTCTTCACCACGTTCATCAACACGATGCGGCAGGAGCCGCGCGGCGGGCGGGTCGTGCCGGTGCCGCAGCAGTACCGGTCGCTGTCGGGATCGGGCGAGCTGCGCAAGGGCCAGACCCAGAGCGGATCGTGGGATTACATCTACGAGCCTTCGGCCCAGGAGCTCCTCGACGGCATGATGCGCCGCTACATCGAGTCGGTCGTCTACCAGATGGTCGCCGAGAACATGGCCTCCGAGCAGTCGGCGCGCATGGTGGCGATGAAGGCCGCGTCTGACAACGCGGGCAAGATCATCAACGAGCTGCAGCTCATCTACAACAAGACGCGCCAGGCAGCGATCACCAAGGAACTCGCGGAGATCGTGGGTGGCGCGGCGGCGGTATGAAAGTAGGGTCAGACTCGACTTTCCCGCACGCCAAGCGTCGGACGCGCTCCCCGCGGAACGGGGAAAGTCGAGTCTGACCCTACTTTCCAGCGACGAACGTTCAGGATCTCAACATGAGCCAGGGAACCATTGTTCAGTGCATCGGCGCGGTGGTCGACGTGGAGTTTCCACGCGACAAGCTGCCCAAGATCTACGACGCCCTCAAGATGGACGACATCGGGCTCACGCTCGAGGTCCAGCAGCAGCTGGGCGACGGCGTCGTGCGCACGATCGCGCTGGGGAGCTCCGACGGGTTGCGCCGCGGCATGCAGGTGGTGAACACCGGCGGGCCGATCATGGTGCCGGTCGGCACGAAGACCCTCGGCCGGATCATGGACGTGCTCGGCCGCCCGATCGACGAGCGCGGGCCGGTCGCCGCCGAGAAGTCGATGTCGATCCACCGCGCCGCGCCGGTGTACGAGGATCTGTCGCCCTCGACCGAGCTGCTCGAGACCGGCATCAAGGTCATCGACCTGATCTGCCCGTTCGCCAAGGGCGGCAAGATCGGCCTGTTCGGCGGCGCGGGCGTCGGCAAGACCGTCACGATGATGGAGCTCATCAACAACATCGCGACGGCGCACTCCGGCCTGTCGGTGTTCGCGGGCGTCGGCGAGCGCACTCGGGAGGGCAACGACTTCTACCACGAGATGATCGACTCCGGCGTCGTCAACAAGGACGACCTGTCGAAGTCGAAGGTGTCGATGGTCTATGGCCAGATGAACGAGCCGCCGGGCAACCGACTGCGCGTCGCCCTGACCGGTCTCACGATCGCCGAGTCGTTCCGCGACGAGGGCCGCGACGTGCTGCTGTTCATCGACAACATCTACCGCTTCACGCTCGCCGGCACCGAGGTGTCGGCGCTGCTCGGCCGCATGCCGTCCGCCGTGGGCTACCAGCCGACGCTCGCCGAGGAGATGGGCCGGCTGCAGGAGCGCATCACCTCGACCAAGACCGGTTCGATCACCTCGATCCAGGCCGTCTACGTGCCGGCGGACGACCTCACCGACCCCTCGCCGGCGACGACGTTCGGCCACCTCGACGCCACGGTCGTGCTGTCGCGCGACATCGCCTCGCTGGGGATCTATCCGGCCGTCGACCCGCTCGACTCGACGTCCCGCCAGATCGACCCGAACGTCATCGGCGAGGAGCACTACGCGACCACCCGCCGCGTGCAGCAGACGCTGCAGCGCTACAAGGAACTGCGCGACATCATCGCGATCCTCGGCATGGACGAGCTCTCGCCGGACGACAAGCTGGCGGTGTCCCGTGCGCGCAAGATCCAGCGCTTCCTGTCGCAGCCGTTCACGGTCGCGGAGGCCTTCACCGGCTCCAAGGGCAAGTACGTCCCGCTCAAGGACACGATCAAGGGCTTCCAGATGATCGTCGACGGCGAGTGCGATGCCCTGCCCGAGCAGGCGTTCTACATGGTCGGCCCGATCGAGGAAGCGTTCGAGAAGGCCAAGACGCTGCAGTAGCGGAGCCCCCCATGGCCGCCCCCACCATCCGAGTCGACATCGTCAGCGCCGAGGAGCAGATCTTCTCCGGCGAAGCGGAGTTCGTCGTGCTGCCCGGCATCATGGGCGAGCTCGGCATCTACCCGCGCCACACGCCGCTCTTCACGGCGATCCGCCCCGGCGCCGTCCGCATGCGCGTGCCGAACCAGGCGCAGGAGGAGTTCGTGTTCGTCCAGGGGGGCTTTCTCGAGGTGCAGCCGCACCACATCACCGTGCTCGCCGACACCGCGATCCGCGCCAAGGACCTGGACGAGAAGTCGGCGCTCGAGGCGAAGCGCGCGGCAGAGGAGGCGATGTCCAACAAGACCAGCGCCGAGGAGATCGCCACCGCCGAGGCCGAGCTCGCGATGGCCATGGCGCAGATCGAAGCGATCCGCAAGATGCGCAATCGAGCGTAAGCGCTTACTCTCGCAAAAGCGCAAGGGCGGCCAGGTGTCGCCCTTGCCTTTTTCTGGTTCGCCGCGTGATTGGCGCGACACCGCCCGGACGTGCGCCGCTTGCGGCATCGCAACACACCCCGCAGGCCTTCATGGGATAATTGTTGCATTGCAACATGCGAGCCCACGCGGCGTCGCCGGGCATCCATGGCGGATTGCAACACCCCCGATCGACCACGCCAACAGCACGTCGCGGCGCGTCACGAAGACAGGATGACACCATGCAGGACTACGGCAATCGCACTTTCGACGAAATCCAGATCGGCGCTTCTGCTACGGCGACGCGCACGCTGACCGCCACCGACGTCGAGGCGCTCGCGCTCGCCGCGGGAGACGTCGAGGGGCTGCACATCGAAGGCTACGACCCCAACGAGCGGCTGACGGCGCAGGGGGCCGCGGCGATCGCGATGATCGCGGGACTCGTGAACCGCCGCCTGCCCGGCCCGGGGGCGCGCATCATCCTTTCGCGCATTCACTATGCCGGCATCATCAATATCGGCGACACGCTGACGGCCAGCGTGGTCGCGAAGGCCAAGCACAAGCGCGACCACGCGATCGAATTCGACTGTCGCTGCGTGAACCAGGCCGGCGAGGTGCTCGTCGACGGGTCGCTGATGGTGACGGCCCCGACCCAGCGCATCCAGTATTCGAACGTCGCGACGCCCGAGCTGATCCTGCGCCGCAACGACGGTTTTGCGCCGCTCTTCGCCCGCTGCAAGGCGCTGGACCCCATCACCTGCGCGGTCGTGCACCCTTGCGACAAGGCCTCGCTGCTCGGTCCGATCGAGGCCGCGCGCATGGGCCTGATCGTGCCGGTGCTCGTCGGCCCCGAGGCGAAGATCCGGGCGGTGGCGAAGGACGAGGGGATCGACCTTTCGCCCTACCAGATCGTCGCCGTCGAGCACAGTCACGCGGCCGCCGAGAAGTCGGTGGAGCTCGCGCGACTCGGGCACGTCGAGGCGCTGATGAAGGGCAGTCTCCACACCGACGAGCTGATGGCCGCCGTCGTGCCCTCGGCGACCGGGCTGCGCACGGCGCGCCGGATCTCGCACGTGTTCGTGATCGACGTGCCGACCTACCCGCGCCTG
>Ga0209391_10000451_pt1 | contig 19205 bp, 13 predicted proteins | sample PPLLak3March2015_FD_187246 | JGI IMG/M metagenome (GOLD analysis project Ga0209391, IMG submission 187246) | Freshwater sediment microbial communities from Prairie Pothole Lake near Jamestown, North Dakota, USA - PPLs Lake P7 Core (1) Depth... | ecosystem: Environmental > Aquatic > Freshwater >...
AGGGGTGATGAGCTGCTGGACTTGACCGCGGCCACCATTCGCTCAATTACCGTGGGCGTTCTCGGCATTGCCTTTATCCAGGCTATCTTGGGCGGTGTGGGCATGTTGGCCGCTGGCGTGCCTGCTACTGGCGTCTGGGCGCTTTTCATACTGATTCTGGCGATCGCGCAATTGCCCCCGTTGCTGGTATTACTGCCTGCAATCATTTACGTGTTTTCCACCGGCGACAGCACCGCCACCGCAATCGTGTTCACGATCTGGAGTTTGCTGGTTTCCTTTAGTGACGCCGCACTCAAGCCCCTGCTGCTGGGCCGTGGCGTCGAAGCGCCAATGCTGGTCATACTGTTGGGTGCAATCGGTGGAATGATCCATTCCGGCATCGTCGGTCTATTCCTGGGTGCAGTGATTCTCGCGCTTGGTTACAAGCTGTTCGTGGCCTGGCTGACATCGGGTGAGGCAGGTGTAAAGGGTGATCCAGCGCAAGGTGAGGTCAGGTAATAGCCCTGTGCTGTGCCTCAACAGGGCACTTGGGCACGCCAATCACTCTATACTGCTACCATCATGAACAAATACGCCTGCTTGAGCGCGTGCCTGACGCTGCTATTATCAGCCTTTCCCAGCCTGTGCGGAGCCAGTGAGGAAACCGTGAAAAGCAATGTCAGCTACAGCAGTGTCACGGCTTTGAGTTTCAACCAGGCCAAGGCAAAACTGGTGTATGGCGCTGACAATCCCGCTCTCCAGTATGGCTTGCTGTGGCTGCCTGACAGGCTGACGGCGGGTCAGAAAGCGCCGCTGATCGTCTTCATCCATGGCGGTTGCTGGCTCAACGAATACGATATTCAGCACAGTTTTCCGCTCAGCGGTGCCCTTGCGCAGGCGGGTTATGCGGTCTGGTCGCTCGAGTACCGGCGCACCGGTGACGCGGGCGGTGGCTGGCCGGGCAGTTTTGCTGACATCAGGCAGGGACTTGCGTTTGCGTCCACGCTGAAGGATTACCCGCTGGACCTGGACCACAAGGTCGTCATGGGTCATTCCGCCGGGGGTCACCTGGCCTTGCTGGCAGCGTCCGGAAATGCAAGCGTGCAGGCTGTCATCGGCCTGGCGGCCATTACCGATATCATCGAGTACTCGCGTGGTACGAACGACTGCCAGACCGCGACCAGCGGTTTCATGGGTGGGGATTACGCGGCCAACCCGGACGCCTACGACGCCGCCAATCCCGCCGGCAAACCCACTCACGCAACAACCCTATTGCTGCACGGAGATATGGATAACATCGTCCCCGCCGGGCAGGCGCACCTGCCGGGTGCGACCCCGGTCATGGCCGAAGGTGCCGGACACTTCGACTGGCTGCATCCGGATACCGGGGCCTACCATTTGCTGCTCTCGACACTGGAGCAATATTTCCGCGACTGACAACCGGGCAGGGGTGACGGCGCGCGTGGTTCGCCGCTTGTCGTGGGCGCCATGCCGGCGCCGGCACGGTGACTCACGGAGAAACCTGACTCTGACGATCCGGAACCGGTGGACATTCACACATTGGGAAACGGCAATTTCTCGACTATACTCTATGGGTGCTGCCCGGCTTGACAGAAGAACAGAAATTTCCGCTCTTCTGTACCCAAGGCGTTCAGGATGAGCGGTGTTCCGGTTGACAATTCACCAGGGTCTTTTGCTCATTACAACGCTTTTATGCCGTTGCGGCATCTGAACCTGTTGGATTCCCAAGCCTGTATTCAGGCGGGTTTGAGTTTTCAGCAATGCGTGTTAGTCCGTGTTCGTGGTTTGCCGTTTTTTCATTGCTCATTCACTGGGGAGAAAAGCATGCAATTCGATTACACAAAAACACTGGTCTTGGTCAAGGGTGGTCTTCTCGACCACGAGAACACCTGGAAAACCTACCTTGAAAATTGTCCCGATTGGCAGCAGACCGCGCTGGTGCTGACCGGACCGTTATTCCTGGCCAGTGTACTGCTGACCCATATATTGTCCCGGCTTACCGGCGGCTACGCCATGTACCTATATGGCAGCAACTGGTTGATGGCCCTGATTTCCGGCCTTGTAATGGGCGCAATCGGTTTCTTCATTGTCGTGCTGGTATTCAATTACCTGGCCGGCGTGTTCAAGGGCACGCCCAATTTTTCCCGCGCGTTTGCAGCCGTTTCGCTGGCGATGATTCCCGCTTGGGTGGCCGGGCCGATTGGTGCCCTGATCCCCTACATTGGCTTTTTGGTTACGCTGGCCGGCGGCATACTGACACTGGTTTTCCTGTACCGGATCACGCCCATGGCCCTGCACGTGGCGGACGACAAGCGCGTGGTCCACTTCGTGGTTTCGCTGGTGACCGTGATTGTCATCAACATGATTATCGGCGTGATGTTTGGTCTCGGCAGCGTTGCCGGCCCGCAGTCCAGCATTGGCTAATTGGCCTCCGAAATTTCTGCGGCGAAAGTGTAGACAGAACGACGACGTCGATGGTGATTGCACGCTTGGGATAAATAACTTCTGCGGCTGGACAAAACGCCTTTTACGCGGCTTGATATGACTTTTTGAGACGCTTATCCGGCTGACCGTCGCCGTTGCGTCATGTCAAGCGCACGACTGCTGAAGGTCCAGGCTTGTGCTATTCTTCGGAAAAAGCCGTAGCAATAATCTTGCGTTGCCCACTTTCCTCTCCTGTTTATTCGGAAAAGCTGAGATGAGTAAAAATTCAACTTTAACCCGAAGATTGTCCACCTTACTGGTATTGATGCTCACGGTCCGCTGCGTTTTTGCCGAACCTGGCTTTTACGAATCCGAGCCCAATAACACGCCGGCTGAGGCCAACGCGGTTGCCGGCGAGGTCACCCTCTACGGTGCGATGGTCAAAGGCGACCAGGACGGGTTCATGTGGACCGTATCCGACGATGACGCGCGCAAGCTGTGGACTTTTGAATTGCACGGAATCCCCGGCGCACTGACCATCGCCGAGATCGTGCGGGTCGAGTATGCCGACAACGGTACCGATGTGGCTTCCACCCGGCGGCTGGTGAAGATGGGTACACGCGACGGTCTGACACCCTCGATACACAAAGACCTGATGTTCGAACCCGGTGAGTACCTGATCGGCATCGCCTACGCGGGCGGCGGGTCCGAAGCTGCCGGCGGCGCGCCCTTTCGGCCACCGGCCGACGGCCTGTCATTCGGAGACCACGGCCGACCCGAGAGCACGGTAGCGGAAGCCGGCGCGGGTCCCGCTGATGCACCGGGCGCTTACCGTCTCATGATCCGCGAGGGCACCTGGCTGTACCCGAGCAGCGACAAAAAACCCAGGAATAGCCGTGAACGGGCCATCGAGGTCAGGCTGGGTCGGCCATTTACAGCTTTTGAAAGCGACGCAAGCACCTGGTACAGCCTCCAATTTGATGACAAGGCGGCCGCCCAGCGCTGGAATATCCAGGTGCAGGCACCGCTCGGCCGCGAGCTGAAAGCACGTCTGACCGATGCACAGGGCGCTCTTTTGGCTGAAGCTTCTGTGGATGCCTACGGTCTGCTGATGTTCGCCGAAATGGCGCCGCCGGCGACCACCTGGTACCTGGAGTTAATCAGTCCCGAAACCGGTTTTATCCGCTCGGTGAACAGTGAAATCACCGGCCAGCGGGTGAGCGGGGAAGAAGCCGAGCCGAACGGTAAATTGCAACTGGCCAATTTCGTCGACCTTTCTCAACCCCTGAGCGGGCGTATCACCGCCGGCGATAGCGAGGATTACTTCCGGTTTTCCGTAGATGAGGCCACGGCGGAGCAATTGCTCACCTTGCGTATCGAATCCACCCCGCCGGTCAATCTTAATTTTTGCCTGTCAGATGCAGCGGGCCAGGTGCTGCAGTGCCGCAACCGGGAGACACCAATCGAACTTCCGGACCTGTTGCTGGCGCCCGGTCCATGGGTGCTCAGCGTGTCGCGCGCGAAGGAAACCGTGTATAGCATCACGCTGTCCACGCAGGGGCCGCTGGCAGCCGGCAGTGAAGTCGAACCCAACGACCGCATCGAAGACGCCAGCGGTGTTCCCGCCAACCTCCGCATCAAGGGGCGGTTCAGCGGCGATGACAGCGATTTTTACCAGATCCTGATCCCGGGTGATCCGCAGTTGTGGCGTTTTCAGGTCATTGGCGATGAAATCTCCAAACTGCATTATTACAACGGCGCAAAGCTTGACCGGGCGAAGCTACGGGCAAAACCTGGCCAAAAGCGGGTGCAACTCGACAACGTGTTCCTGCTGCCCGGTCGCCACTTTCTGCAGGTCAGTGGCCGCGACGGTGGCAGTTATACCCTGCTTGCCCGTGCGCTGGGGCCACCGGACCCCAACGGCGAAATAGAGCCCAACGATGACTCCAACAAGCAGCGTCTCGCGTTTGGACAGACGCGTAACGGCATCCTGGCTGAGGAGAATGACAAGGACTATTACCGTTTTTTCCTCGCCAACCGCGACCACATCAGGCTCACCATACATCCGCCAGCGGACGGTCTGATTGAACCCTCACTATACTGGTACGGGGTTGGCCTGGCTGGCAACTTGCCGGGCGGGAAAGGCGAACCCCTGTCAATCGAGGGGCTCTTTCCGCCGGGTGATTACAGCTTCTGGCTGAGCCCCAGGCAGGTCAGCGACGCCGAGTACACGGTCAAGCTGGAACGCCTGCCGCGCTTTTCCTGTCCAGCGGATTGCGAACCCAATGGTCTTCATACCTGGTACGGGGCAGCCTCCTTGCCGCCCGACCTCGTGCTACAGGGGAAGTCCGGGGAATGGAAGGATTGGGACACTTACCAGCTACCCGGGTTTGACGCACCAACGGAATTGCTCATCCATACCGGGCAGCCCGTTCGTGAACTGACCCTGGGGACGCTGACCTCAAATCGCGTGCGTCAGACCTACGAGCCGGAAGCCGCACTCTACCGCGTGAACGTGCCAGCCGGTGATGCTTACCAGATAGGCGTTGATTCCCGCGGGCAGTCCTACCGCCTGGGACTGGAGTTTCCCGGCGGACAGATACTGCCGGTCACGCAGGCCTTGGCAGCGGACCTGGAGCTCACGCTGGATGCCGCTACGGTCTCGGCATTCCGCAATGACGGGCAACAGGTCTTCGGCACACTGCAGGTCACCAACAACGGCGGTAACACGCTCGAGGCGGAACTGGAGGCGGTGACCAGTGACTATCGCTGGACGGTGGCGCTCGATCAGTTGATGCTGATGGTGCCCGCGGGTGAAACATTGAGCGTACCCGTAAGCGTCCAGGTGCCTGCCGATGCCTGGGCGGACCGGCCCGTGCGCATCAGCGTCAGGGCGCGCGACGCATCCGGTGCCCAGGCTGAAACCTGGAAAGAAATCGGTGTCGAGCGGGACATTGGCCCTGTCAATCCCAACCTGGTATGGCCCATCCCCGCTTCCCTGCGCGGCGGATTCAATATCGCGTGGCTGCCCCTGGGTGCCGAATGGACCGAAGGGCGGCCAGCGGGGCATCGCCCGGATTTATTACGCGACAACCTGGTATTCCCCGGCGCCCAGCATGAATGTTGCGGCAAGGCTGGCGGTTGGGAAAGGGGCCAGGAACCGGTTTTTACGCTCAAACTGCCCGGTGAACAGCCGTTACCGGTAGCCGGTGTCGCGCTGAATCATTTCGGCACCACCAATCCGTTCAAGAACATTCGACTGGCCACGCTGTTGCTGTCGCAGGATGGAATCGAGTTCAGCGAAGCTTTGCGTATTGAAACACTGCCGGTACTCAGCGAGCAGTTTTTCGCGTTGGAAACACCTCGGACCGCCCGTTTCGTGAGGCTCAGAATTGACGACACCTATGAGGAACGGGACAAGGACGGCAGGGCTTTCTTCAGCGAATGGAAAGTCATATTGCAGCCGGGTTTCGACCCGTCCGCGGGGGCCGGATTCAATATCGCGAGACCTGAACTGGGCGGCCACCTGGTCTGGGACTGGCCACCCGAACCCTCCTATGCGGCGAACAGCGTGCTGGTCGAAGGCGACGCCTCCAACCGGGCCGGCACACGGCGCGAAAATGCCAAAGATTATGTTATCGGCTTCAACCACAACCGCGCGGCGCAGATCACACGCCTGGAATGGCAGTACCGTGAAGGCCTGGAGGACCGTTGGAAACAATTTGACCGGGTGATGGTTTCGGCCAGCCTCGGCTCGCCGGTGGGTCCTTGGCAGGAACTCGGTGAAATGGACCTCAGCGGTCAGAAAAATTCTGCCAGCCTCGAACTACCCGGGGCCACCTGGGTGCGGTTCGTGCGGTTTACGGCCCACCTGGCAGACGGTGCGAAATTCTCGGAGGAACCGGGTGTGCTGAAGATCTGGGAGCGGCCGTCCGGGGACGATTACCTGTCGGTGCTGGGCGAGTGGGGCGGGCAGGGCTCCCGCGGGTATTACGAACACATGGCCGGCTTGCAGACCGAAGCCGCGCCCGAGGTGGCAGGCAACGACACGCGGGTGACTGCCGCACCGCTGGCAGCGGCAGTTTCGGCGCGTGGCGAGGTCTCGCTGGGCCAGCAGGAACACTGGTACCGGCACCGGATGTCCGGCTCCGAAAATACCCTGCTCATCGAACTGACGGGTGATCCGACCGTGCGCACGGTGGTGGAAGTGGAGGATGAAGCCGGCAACAAGCTGCCGCTGCGCCGCACCGACGGCAAGGACGTGTTCAGCCGCCAGGCATTCGAGGCCATCGTCGAACCTGGCAGCGAGGTCTGGTTACGCATTGCCGAACCGCCGCGCAACGTGGTCTTCACCTGGGACACCAGCGCCAGCGTCAACGCCTACATCCCGCAGATCAACAACTCGCTGATGGCCTTCAGCGGCGAGGTGGTGCCGGGCCGCGAAGCGGTCAACCTGATGCCGTTTTCGATGGACCTGTTGCTCGAGGAGTGGTACGGCGAGCCGTACAAACTGCAGACCATACTGAACGACTACCGCAGGGTAGGCGCTTCCAGTTCGGCGGAGGAGACCATGAAGAACGCGACCCTGGAACTGGCGCCGCGGGCCGGCACCAAGGCCATGGTGCTGATCACCGACGCGCAGACGCCGCACGACGGCGAACTGTGGGGACCGCTGCAATCGGTCCGGCCGCGTATTTTCGGCATCGGTGTGGCCGGCGCCGACATGGCCGACCAGAACCGTTTCCGCGACTGGGCCAGCGTCAATGCCGGTACCTATCACCAGTTGGTCTACGATGGCGAGATGGAAGTTGCCTTCGACCGTGCCAGCACGCTGATGCACCGGCCCGCAGCCTATACCGTCAAGGTGACCAGCGAGTACAGCGAGGCGCCCGGTCCGGGGCTGCTCAGCGTGTCCGCCAACGCCGGCAAGGGCGCGTTGGCCGGCGCCGCCGTCGAACTGATCCTCGACGCTTCCGGTTCGATGTTGCAGCGCATGGAGGGCAAGCGGCGCATCGTGGTGGCCAAGGAGGTTCTGACCGAGGCCGTGCTGCAGCACATCCCGGCGGGCACGCCGCTGGCGTTGCGTGTGTTCGGCCACAAGCAGGCGGACGCCTGCCGCACCGATCTGGAAATCCCGCTTCAGCCGCTCGATCCGAAGGCAGCGGCGGCGAAGATCGCCGGCATCCAGGCCATGAACCTGGCGCGTACGCCGATCGCGGACTCGCTCAACGCCATCAAGTCGGATCTTAAAGGCGCCAGCGGCGGTGCCGCCATCGTGCTGGTCACCGACGGCGAAGAAACCTGCGAAGGCGACCCGGGCCAGGTGATCGAGGCGCTGCAGGCCGAGGGTTTACAGATCAGCCTCAACATCGTCGGCTTCGCCATCGATGATGTCGAACTGGCGGCACAGTTCAAATCCTGGGCGGAACTGGGCGGCGGGCGCTATTTCGCGGCCAACAACCAGGAAGGCTTAAGCGGCGCGCTCGGCGAGGCGCTGAAAGTGTCATACACGGTCTACGACCAGGGCGGCAACGAGGTGGCCACCGGCCAGGTCGGCGGTGAAGCGGTCGAACTGGCGCAGGGTTTCTACCGCGTCGTCGTGCATGCGCTGCCGCAGCAGACTTTCGACAAGGTCGAGGTGCGGGCCGAGGCTGAAGTTGCGCTGGAAGTGAAGTGACAGGACACTATTGGTTGGGACAGGTTGAGCGCAACTGGTCGTTGCGGCTCAGGTCCGCGGTCGTGATGCCATTCAGGACGATGCCCGGCATATCGCCCGCGGTGGCCGACTCCGGCGTCAGGCGTCCCAGTTCGATGCTCTCGACCCTCAACTCCCGCTTGCCGGCCTTTGCCGACAGCAGGCAGACGCTGTCGCCGACCCTGACAGTGCCGGAATCGATCCCACCTGCAACGACCACACCTTTGCCGGCGATATCGAAAAAGTCCAGTATCGTCATGCTGAACGCACCCGGGCCGGCATCTGCCCCGGCAGTCTGCGCTGACGTTGTGCCGGGTGGCAGTGTCTTGCCGCCGGCATCCATTTGCTGCTGAACCTGCGCCAGGGCCGCACTGACCGTGATGGCCGACAGCAGAGCCGCCAGCGCGTGAGGCCTGAAAAGTCCTGTGCGGATTACCGTTTTGATATTCATGCTGAGAAACTCCCTTAAGTCATAGAGTTGGCCGCTGGCCTTAAGTATTCGAGAATGTAAAGAAGTCATTTTTCCAGAAAACACCGAACCGTCGCTGGGAGGCGCTGGGCCAGTTCAGCGCTGCCATGCACGAGGCGTCTGGCGGCGCCCGCATGACGGCTTACCAGTCGGTGGCCTCCATCTTGTCGCAACCCAGTTTCGCGGTGGGCATCAATCCCTGGCCGCCGGTCGCGGAGGCGGTGGCGTAATTCAGGATATCGAATAGCGCGCCGCCCGCGGTGCCCGCCGTGGCGCCAAGCAACGAGCCAAAGCCAAGGCCCGCGACGTTGTTGATGTTGGCCTCGACCAGGCAGCACATCTTGGCGATGTCGTTGGACTGCTTGTCACAATCCTTAATGGACTGCAGGGCCTGCACCATGTTGAAGGCGATGCCGACGACCTCGGTCAGGTACTCGACGACATCCTGCCCGCGGCCGTCGCCGGTCATGCCGAGAGTTTCACCGCTGGCGGCGTCGATGCGCCACCATCCCGCCATGCCGACACCTTGCGGCAGCCTCTCGGGCAGAACCACCATGTAACCCCGGTCGAGATCGGCCTGCACGAAGGCGGCGGCGTTGGCGTCGAGGCCGAAGCCGGACAGCGAATCCGTCGCGCCGGGGTTCACAACCCTGATGGGAATGTTTTGTTGGGCGGCCTTTTCGAAGACCGTCATGGTGCTGGCGGATGCGCTTTCATTCACCCTCAATGCTTTTTGCGGGACGCTCTCCAGGACCGTGTCCCAGACCCCGCGGGCGAGACCCGCCGCCGGCACCTGCTGCAGGCCGTTTTCGGTCACGCGCAGGTGTTCGATGGGGTTGGCGACGATATCGACCGCCGCGAACGAGGTGTCGGCATCGCGGTAGCCGCGCAATAATCCCACCAGGCTGGGTGTGGCGCGATAACTGACCACGCCGGTCTGTGCGAACGGGTTGTCATCCATGAACCGGTAATGGGCGAGCACCGGGAAGTCGGCGGGTATGTCCGCGTCGGGCTCGGCCATGCGCTTGTCCGGTTCACGGAATTTCAGGATCGTGGCCGAGAGCCATGCCTGGTCGTTAATGGCGGTGGCCAGGTAGCGTTCGGCGAGGTAATCCAGCGGTTGCCCACCGGCGTTGACCTGGTAGCTGTGGCTGGTCAGCAAGGGCCAGAGCAACTCGCGTTCTTTGGAATTGTGGTCTACGCGCGGCGCCACGAGGTAGCGGCGGTGTGTCGTCTGCGCACCACCCGGCGCGGTAAAGGTAAATTCCAGCCACATGCTGTCCAGCGCCATGACCGGTTGCCCGTCTTCGCGGTCCATCAGGCCGCCGGTGACCGCGGTCATCTTGTCTCCCATGGTCTGGAAAATGCCGGCATTGGAACCCAGCGCCATCGGGTCAACCACCCGGCCCTTCAGGTCGAAGGCCATGGCGCCCGGCGCGGTCGCATCGTTGAACATGGGGACCAGGATTTGCGTGCCCGCGATGACGGCCGAAAGATCGCCCGCGTTATCCCGGTTGAGGCCGCTCGGTGAATTGCGGTAACGGATCGTCTGCGTATCCAGGTTGGCCACCGGACGGGTCCAGGGTGTCATGACCTGGTGGCTGACGACCTTGCCCGCCAGCCACTGTCCGACCCACGCCGAAATCGTCAGAAGGTGCTGATACGCCTCGGGCACGGAATCCTGGAAAAATTCCTCTGCCGTCGCACTTTCCGGCGGGGGACTGGAGGCGTATGCCGGGTGGGCATTCTGCCAGCCCTGCGCCGGGCCGTCCCGGTACTGCACCCAGAAGTATTGTTTGGCGGCGGGCAGCCACTTGTCCTGGACATCACTGGCCGCCATATCGACACCCGCATTCTGCAGGGAGGTTGTTAACGCATCCACCAGTTTGCCGGCGTCTGCCGCGAGCCTTGTATTCGACCACGCCACGGCTTGCGGCGCCTGGCCGGCTTGTTCACCGAAATTCGCGGCCAGGGTTTTCTGCAGGTAATCCAGCGAATTGCCCGGCTCGGCCTGGCGGGTGCCACGCAGCAGGCGCAGTGCGTCTGCATCCGTCAGCGTGCCGCGGGCGATGCGTGCATCCAAACCGGCCGTCTTCAGCAGGTTGGCGAGCAGAATAGCCTGGTCGAGACTGTTGCCGGCGCCGGCGCGCAGGGTACCGTCGACACCGCGCAGGGCGCCCGTATAGGGTTGGTAAACGATGGAGTCGCGCACGAAGCCGATCACGGCTTCTGCGTCGAAATCGAGGCTGTCAACCAGTGCGGCAGGCTCGAAGCGCGCGCGGTTGATATCGGCACGGGTCTTTTCCAGGGCAACGGTCAGGTTGTCGATGCTGTTTTGAATGGCGGCGTAGTCGATCAGAGCGGCGCCGATATCCGTACCGTCCGACTGGCTCAGCACGTCACTTGAAACAAGGCTGAAGCACAGGATCGCAAGTATGCCGGTGCCACGGAATTGGCGAATTTCGATTGGATTCTGCATGTTTGGTCTCCCGCCCGGATTTGATCTGTTCGTTGAAAAACAAGTATAGGTGACCCGCAAAAAAATGTCAGACCACCGTGCGCCCGGCGCCGTCCGGAAATACACGCCGTTCCGCACTGGGAAACTTCAATTTCTCGTCTATACTTTCAAGGATGCTGAGTGTGTGCGGAGAAGAACAGCAACTTCCGGATTTGCGCTCAAACATTCGCGGGATGCGCGGTTGACCAAATGCGTGGTTGGCCGTCATCCATCACTCATTCCATCAGGGAGAAAAGCATGCAGTTCGATTTTACAAAGACGTTGGCCTTGATCAAGGGTGGACTTCTCGACCACCAGAACACCTGGAACAACTACCTTGAAGATAGTCCCGGCTGGCAGCAGACCGCGCTGGTGCTGACCGGTCCGCTATTCCTTGCAAGTATCCTGATCTCGCTCATTTTTTCCAGGCTCACCGGCGGCTACGCCATGTATGCTTATCCGGGAAATTGGTTCACGGCGTTGCTCTACAGTCTGATCATGGGCGCGCTCGGCTTTGCGATTGTCGTACTGGTATTCAATTTCCTCGCCGGCACGTTCAAGGGCACGCCCAATTTCTCACGCGCGTTTGCGGCCGTATCGCTTGCGGTCATACCGGCATGGGTGTCCAGCGCGGTTGGCGGGTTGGTGCCTTACCTCGGAGGCCTGATTGCACTGGCCGGTGGCATATTGTCGCTGGTATTCCTGTACCGGATCATTCCGCTGGCACTGGGCGTGCCGGATGACAAGCGCACGGTCCATTTCGTGGTCTCGCTGGTGGCCGTGATCGTCATCAACATGATCATTGGCATGACGCTGGGTCTCGGCAGGGTCGGTGATCAGTACCAGAGTACCGGCTATTCCGCGCCCGATGATTCAACGCGCAAGAGCGCCAGTTCGGGGGTCATCGCTGAGGGCGTGCGCCAGGCCGAACTCATCGATGCCGCAAGTTCCGACCGCTTTGATCCACCCGCCGATGGCAAGCTCGATGAAGACCAGGTCGAGGACTATGTCTCGATCATGCGCAAGACCAAAGCGCTGCGTGATGAATACGCGCAGAAAATGGACAAGCTTGCGGCGGAAATGAAAGCCAAGGAGGAAGCGGGCGAGAGCCCTTCCATCGCGGACCTCGGCAAACTATACAGCGGCGCAGGCGGCCTGGTGAGCGCGAATAACGCCGAGATGGAAGTCGTCAAGACAGGCGGCGGCAACTGGGCTGAACACGAATGGGTCAAACAGCAACTCCGGACCGCCCACGTCCAGCAGGGCGAGGGCTCGGAAGCCAATGAACACAATTACAAGCTGTACAAAAAGTATGCAGACGAACTCAGTAACTGACCGGCGATGATTGACCGGCGAGATGGCATACGTTCTGCCAATCTCAAACATGCCTCACCCGGCCCGGCCATGATGTGTATATAGACCGCCTGACCGGGATGCCGTCAAAGCCACAGAAAGTCAAAGGAATCCAAACAGTGTGCACACCTGCATCACCTGGCCTTTGCATATTGATTTTGACCCTGGCGCTGCTTGGCGCCTGTTCAAAAGAACCACCCGGTGTGACCGCGCCAGCAGGCTCAACGGGCGCTGGCGACCGCCTGGTACAGGCCATGTCGACGGCCGAATACGCCAAGGCCTGTGAGCAGACGCCGGGCTGCACTGATGCCGCGAATCTCGCGCCACCCGTGAGCGAGAGCGTTTGGCGTGTCCAGGTTACCAGAGATGCCGGCGGCGCGATCCGTATCGGCCGCGTGGACCGTGTTGAAGTCGCCGTGGGCGACGGGGTTCCGGTCGGGCCGGCCTATGGTGAACACGCGCTGGTCGGTCTGGACAGGGATGGCGGAGTGGTTGACGGACAGGTCATCCGGTTTCCCGGCAGCATGCGTATCGAGGCACTGGAACCGCCTGGTTCCGAGAGCATCGACCTGGCGGACAAAAACGTGGATACGCTGGCCTACCTGCCGCTTTCACCCGCAATTGTCGCGCTGGCGGTGCAGGACCGCGAAGGCAAGGTTCTCGACCGCGTGGATGTCCCGGCCGGCGACAGTTCCACAGGGCTGGACCGTCTGATGAGGTTCATCGGCGTCTCCCAGGCTTGGGCGCTGACCCGGCCTTTCCAGGGCCTGCCACCGCACTGCTCGCATATCATCGTCCTGCAGGGCGAAGAGGACCGCGACCTCGCGGCAGGCAGCCAGTGGGAGTCGAGTGCACGGCTGGGCTGGCCGGGTCCGTACCAGCTCGCCGCCACGCAGGCCGCGCTCGCGCGTTTGACACCATTGCTGTGCCAGTCGATCGGGCGCATCGCCTTTGCCTACGTGCCGGACATCGGCAATACATTGGCCGCCGTCAACTCCTTCGGCGCCGGCGATACGCTGATGATCAACATTTCGACGCTGTTGTCGGAAGCGGAACTGGAATCGAAGCTCAGCCGCCGCCTGATGTTGCAGGCCACGATCGCTCACGAGGCCGGTCACGCGGCCGAAACCCTGCTAACGGTGGAGAGCTCGGGTAACGACAATCTGCTGGCGAACAATTACGCCGGCGCGTGGGGTTTTCCGGCCCGCACGCTGGCCAACAAGACCATCGAAAACGTGCGTCTCGAGGTGGGTATGGAAGCTGAGTGGCGGCGGATGCACGCATCGTTCGTCGCCGAGGGCTGGGCCAGGGATTATGGTGTGTTTCCTGAGGAGCGCGGCAACCCGCCCGCCTGGAACCCCAAAGACATTGCCGATGCCGGTTTCATTTCCTGGTATGCCTCGACCAACTGGGCGGAGGACATCGCCGATACCGTCGCACACGCGTACTACTCCAAAATCGTCGGTGACGCCTATGAGGCCAACGAGGTCGGTCATCTGCGCGGCGACCTTGGCTGTATCGAGATGAATGCATACGATCAGCAAAACCTGCCATCGAGACTGGCTGCACTTTACACCAAGTTGCAATTTCTGAAGGACCTCGGGCTCGTGCATCCCCAGGGAGTGAAAGAATGCACCGGCGAGAGCCTTGGTGTGCCGCGCGACGAACCGGGTTTCCACGTCTGGCAGGATGGTAGCAAGAAACGCAGCTTCCAGAACCAGCTTGCTGCACATATCGGCACAAGGGAAAACGGTGCGCCGGTATTCCAAATGGAAGGCAGCGGTCAGGCCGGGTTTGGCGACAAGACCTATCCGGCGAAAGTCAGACTCCGCCTCGACCTGGGCAACCGTTTCCAGGGTGTCGACAAGGTCTCTTGGCCGCGTGGTGTTTATCAACTCGGTCTCACCGGCGACAACAATTTCATAATCCGCCTCGATGGCGCGAAGGCAGGAAATTTCGATGCGATGGACGGTTACGTGCTGGTTGCCGAGTCTTCGGCCAAACGCATTGCCGGGTCCATCGCGCTGCAGCGCGTTTTCCGGCTTAACGCACCCTTGCCCGTGCCCGAGCGATACGACCCGCCGCTGGTTGTGCGGTTTTCGATGGACAAGTAGTCGTTTTCAGCACCGCAGGGTCAAGGAAACGGGTGATGCGGGTGGTATTAGTCGCGGATTTGAACTATAAGAACAGGCAATACAGGTAAGTAAAAAACACTTAATTGCAAAGGAGAAAACCATGAAGTCATTGAACGTCGCCGTGTTGACGGTATTTGCGGTATGTACACTGACTGCACCGTCGGTCTTCGCCGATGTCACGTGGCATCAGAATATTACCGTGAGCGCTTCGGGCATGATGTCGATGATGGGCTCCAACGGCACCATGACCACCACGGTCTCCGGCGAGCGTGCACGCACCGAAAACCACATGGAGTCAACTTCCAGCCTGATGAGAAAATTCGCCAAGAACATGAACACCGCAACCATCGTCCGGCTGGATGAAGAACTCATGCTCAACCTGGCGCCCGAAAAGAAGGAGTATTCACAAATCACCTTCGAGGAGATGCGTGCCCAGATGGAAAAAAGCATGCAGCAACTCGAAGAGATGTCGGAGCAGGACAGCCTGCCGGTCAGCGAGGAAGAATGCCAGTGGACACCACCTGAAATGGAGGTGAAGAACACCGGGGAGAAGCAGAAGTTCGCCGGCATCAAGGCGGAACAGACATTGATCACCGTCACCCAGACTTGCAATGTTCCGAACAGTGGCAAAAGCTGCGAGATGATCTGGAACCTGGAGTACTGGAATGCCGACAAAATACCCGGCGGCGATGAGGCCATGGCCTTTCAGAGGGGGATGGCACGCGCGATGGGCGGTGACGAGGCGCTCGGCGTGGCACAGACCTACGCGCGCGGGTTGATGGCCATGTTCAAGCAGGGCTGGGATGACGTATTGAAGGAAGGTGGAAAAATGGAGGGCTTTCCGGTCAAAACGGTGATGAGCCTGGAGATGGGCGGCGAAAATTGCACCACCGACTCCGGCCAGCCGATCGCCATGGACGACGTCTGGGGCCAGGCCGCCGATGCCGGCAAGGACGCCGCCATGTCCTCCGCATCGGGGCAGGCTGGCAGTGCCATTGGCAACGCTACGGCCAATTCCATGGGCAACAGTGTCGGCGGCTCAATTGCCGGTTCCGCGGTTGGCGCCGCCAGCAGGGAAATCGTCAGCGGCATGTTTAACAAACTCGGCAAGAAAAAAGCCAAACCTGAACCGGTTGCAGCGACGACGGCCGTCAGTGCATCGGATTCAGTGACGATTTTCGAAATCACCACAGAGTTGACCGGCATGGATAACAGGAACGCACCCGACAACCTGTTCGTCGTCCCGACCGGCTGGAAAAAGGTTGCCAACAACTGGTGATGCGCCGGCTGAGACCGCTAAACGGTCCTGAAACAGGCGGTCCGCAGGGTGGGCATGGGCTATGCTTGTGAAGCTTCGGCAGGCTACCCGTAACGATATTGACGGCATGCACAGGGTCCGGCTCGCGGTGCGTGAGAATGTACTCTCGTCGCCAACCCGGATTGCAGCGGCCGATTACCAGGCGTCGATCGAGGTCAAGGGCCGTGGCTGGGTTATCGACGGCGGTGGTGAAATCATCGCGTTTGCCATCGGCCACGAGACTGACGGCAACATCTGGGCGTTGTTTGTCGACCCCGCTCACGAGGGCTGCGGCTACGGCAGGCGGTTGCACGATATCATGGTTGACTGGTTACGCGGGCGTGGCCTCGAGCAACTTTGGCTGACGACCGACCCGCACAGCCGCGCCGCCGGTTTTTACCGGGCGGCGGGCTGGCGCGACGCGGGTCTGGATGCCAATGGTGAGATGCGTTTTGTGCTCGGCGAGTTTCATGCACAATGAGGGCGATCGCTATACCCAGTACAGCATCAGTTTCCGGATGTATGGAGGCGAAGAGCCGGACGTGCAAGTATAGATCGACGGGTTTCGGTCAACGGGAGCTATGCCTCTTTCAACAGTGCTGGCATGACTGCGGTAACGGGCGAGATGTCCGTCCGCTGCGGCCAGTAATTCTTTTCCAACCCTGACACATGGAGTAGCTAATGAAAAAAAGTAACCATCGCATAACATTTCTGACCACACTCTCCAGCTTCCTGATTTCGACCTGTCCGCTGGCTTGGGCCGAGGACTGCGTGCCCGAAGGCACGAATGAGGAAAGGCCGCCGGTGGCAATACCCGACCTGTTCCCCGCGACCATCCCGCTACCGGAGGGTTACACCCTGATCAGTGCCACGGGCGGCCCGGCCGACGAATACAACCCGTACCCTTTCGCGATGCTTGAGTTTCTTGCCCCCATTGGCAAGGAAGCGTTGTTCAGCTACTACGAGCAAGCCCTTCCGGCGGCCGGTTACCGCATCGTCATGTGGGAAAAGGATGACGGTGCAACCGGTTTTCGTGTGCGCGGCGATGGCATCGACCAGGCAAGTTTTGCCATCAGTGATTACGATTGCCAGGGCTACGCGAATATCAGCGTCTCTTTACTGCCCTGAGCGGGTCCGGGCTCCGTGGCCCGGTTTCAATAATTTTTTTCAATGCACAGGGAGGTGGTCGTGACCATTTTGCATGTAAGGTATCAACTGGCGGCAGTGCTCCTGTGCGCCGCGACGTCAGTGGTGGCTTTCGCGGCGGGTCTGACCGCTGACGAGGGTGTTTGTCCCTTGCTCGACCCAGGTCTGGTAGTGAAACATTTTCCCGCAGGCGGCGACAACTTCAAGGTGCGCTATCGCGAAAAACCCTATGCCTCCTGTACTTTTACGTGGAAATCCGTGGCAAAAAAGACGATTAGCGTGGCTGGACAGATCATCGAATCTCCCGGTGAAGGCCGCCTGAGCGTGACCCGGGCCGCGGTCAGGTCGGCGCAACCGGACTGGCTGCGCGTGCTGAATCAATACGGCGAGGAGGACCTGCTGGAGGTGGAAGGAATCGGCGAGCGCGCTGTCTGGTCCTCACGGCGCAGCCAGCTGTCCGTGCAGGACGCAAAATACCTCGTGCAGGTCGCGGTCGAGGACCCGGATAAGCCCGATAACCTCACGCAAAACGCAATTGCCATCGCCGTTGAGTTGCTCGGACGGACCGAGTGAGCGTCATTGGCAACACGGATCCGGGACGAACACGCATGTAAAAAGCAGTATTGGTCTGCACCATCTATACTCGGATAGGTAGTCTGTATTTGGCTGTTTTCACTGCATTTGCAGTATGGCCTGGCCCGCCACTTTCGCGTTGGTAGTCCTGACCAGGCGGGTGGAAGTCAGCATCGACGAAAACTGGTCCGCGCTTCGCTTCCGGCGGGCGGAATTTATCAGGATATTCAAAAGGGATACGTCACATGCGCTATCCGTCAACGGACGAGCGTGCGCGGTTGGCGGGAAACAGGCAGGTAAACCGTCATCAATTGTCATACGCACGGCAAAAGCCGAAAACGGGAGGATAGGATCTCATGACTGATCTGAACAAGGCGATCGAAACACAACTGGCTAACATCGAAAAACGCACCGGCAAGACGCTCGCCGAACTGACCGTCATCGTCAGGGGCAGTGGCCTGGCAAAACACGGCGAACTCGTCAAGATGCTCAAGACCGATCTCGGCATGGGTCATGGTGACGCCAACACGTTGGTCCATTTCGCACTCAAGTCCGACGGCCAAAGTGCGGCCGAGGGCCAATCGACGGACCAGGTGCTCGATGGACTTTACACGGGCCCGAAGACAGCGCTGCGGCCCATCCATGACAAGCTGTTGCTGGCGATGCAGAAGTTCGGGGACTTTGAGGGGGCGCCGAAAAAGACCTATGTCAGTTACCGCCGCAAAAAGCAGTTCGCCATGATCGGGCCGGCGACCAGCGCGCGGGTCGAAGTGGGGCTCAACGTGAAAGGCCTGCAGGCCGGACCCGGCAAAAGGTTCGTGACCTTTCAGCAACCGGATTAAAGAGAGAATCGCGCATGGTTTCTGACCTCGACTTTGCCGGGTACGTGGTCGACCAGAGGACCTTCATCGGCAATGTCGTTGAAGTCCCCGCCTATCCGGGCGCCAAGGAAACATAGGCATTCAATTCAATTCCCACATGTTGATACAATCGCTTCCACCCAACCACGCTGGCAAATGCCCGAATCAATAACATGAAAATATCCAAACGTGAATTTCTTGCCCTGACCGGCGCATCCGCGGGCGCGCTCGCCGTTGGTGCCACTTTAACCGCGCAGGCTGAAACGGCCGCTGCGAAACTGGGCTCCATCGTTGGCGATGTCGTGCCCATCGGCGTGGAGGAACGTCTGGCCAGGGTGGCAAAGGCGCAGCGTCTGATGGCTGAAAATAACATCGATGCCATCCTCTTGGAACCGGGTGCCGCGATGCTCTATTTTGCCGGCGTCAGTTGGTGGCGCAGCGAGCGTCTGACCGCGGTGGTGATCCCGCGCGAAGGCGAAATCGCCATCGTCACGCCGTTTTTTGAAGAGCCGAGCGTGCGCGAGTCGATGACCTTCGGCAGCGACGTCCGCACCTGGAACGAACACGAAAACCCGTTCGAACGTGTCGCCGGCATCCTGAAGGACCGCAAGCTGAACGGTGGCAGGATCGGCCTGGAGGAAACGGTGCGGTACTTCGTCGTGGATGGCCTGCAAGCGGCCGCGCCCGGATTTGAAATCACCAGTGCGACACCGGTCACGCAGGGCTGTCGCATGTACAAGTCGGCCGCCGAGATCG
>Ga0209391_10000453_pt1 | contig 19179 bp, 14 predicted proteins | sample PPLLak3March2015_FD_187246 | JGI IMG/M metagenome (GOLD analysis project Ga0209391, IMG submission 187246) | Freshwater sediment microbial communities from Prairie Pothole Lake near Jamestown, North Dakota, USA - PPLs Lake P7 Core (1) Depth... | ecosystem: Environmental > Aquatic > Freshwater >...
CATAGGCGCGGAAGCTCGACGGCATGAACTGAGGAATGCCCATGGCGCCGGCGTACGAGCCGTGCGGTGCGAGCGGATCGAGGGTCTCCTCGCGCGTCATCAGCAGGAACTGCTCGAGCTCGCTGCGGAAGAACGGGCTGCGCGGCGGATAGTCGAAGGCCAGCGTGGCGAGCGCGTCGATTACCCGATGCTTGCCGGTGATCTCGCCGAAGAACGTTTCGACGCCGACGATGGCGAGCATGACCTGCGCAGGCACGCCGGTGTCCGCGGCCTTGCGCAGCGGCCCGGACTGCAGGCGCGCGGTCTCGACGCCGCGAGCGATGCGCCGCTCGGTCAGGAAGCGCGCCCGGTACTCGTGCCAGGCCATGGTTTTTTCCGCGGGCCGGCTGATCGCGGCGACGATCGACGGCCGCGATTCGACCTGCGTGAACACGCCGGCCAGTGCGGCGGCCTCGAAGCCATGCCGATCGACCATGTCACGAATGAACGTCGTCACGTCTTCCCGTTGCTCGTCGAGCGCGAGGGCAGGCGTCGCGACGAGCGCGGCGAAAACTGCTAGAGCCAATACGCGGGCGATTATGGGCATCCGGTGCCTCGGATTGAGGCCGGTCACGTGGCGACCAGCTTGCGACGGGAGTGGATCGACATCAGGATACCGAAGCCGGCCATGAGGGTCACCATCGAGGTGCCGCCGTAGCTGACCAGGGGTAGCGGCACGCCGACCACGGGCAGCAAGCCCGCCACCATTCCACTGTTGACGAAGACGTAGACGCCGAACGTCAGCGTCAGCGCGCCCGCGACCAACCGCGAGAACGTGTCCTGGCCTTGTGCTGCGATGTACAGGCCGCGCGCGATCACCAGCAGGTACAGCGCGATCAGCACGCCGAGGCCGACGATGCCCCACTCCTCGCCGATCACCGCGAAGATGAAATCGGTGGAGCGCTCGGGCAGGAACTCGAGCTGCGCCTGGCTGCCGTTCATGTAACCCTTCCCGAACAGCCCGCCCGAGCCAATCGCGATCTGCGACTGGATCGTGTGGTAGCCGGCGCCGAGTGGATCGTCCTGCGGATTCAGGAACGTCAGCACGCGCTGCCGCTGGTAATCGTGCAGGAAATGCCACAACACGGGCACGGCGCCCGCGAGCAGCGTGCCGATCCCCAGGATGTAGCGCAGTTGCAAGCCGGCGAGCAGCACCACCAGGCCGCCGCCGGCTGCGACCAGCAGCGACGTACCGAGATCCGGCTGCTCTGCGATCAGCAGGACCGGCACCAGGATGGCCACGGCCAGCGCCACGAGCGTGCGGAAATCGGGGGGCAGCGGGCGGTCGTGGACCAGCCAGGCGCAAGCGAGCGGCAAGGCGATCTTCATGATCTCCGACGGCTGGAAGCGGATCACTCCCAGGTCGAGCCAGCGCTGCGCGCCCATCGCCACGTCGCCGACCAGCGCGACGGCCACCAGCAGCAGCACGCCCAGTGCGTAGAGCCACGGCGAAGCGGCGCGCAGGATGCGCGGCGGAACCTGTGCCACGAGCAGCAGCACGCCGAGCGCGAGGCCGACCCTGGCCGCCTGGCGCAGGAACACGCCGAGGTCCTCGCCCGCTGCGCTGAAGAGCACGACGAGCCCCGCGACGCAGACGGCGAGCACGGCAAGCAGCAGCGGCCCGTCGATGTGCAGTGCTTCGAGCAGCCGGCCCGACAGAGTGAACGTGCGCTGCGCGCGACTCGAGGATCCCGGGCCTGCGATCTCTGCTTTCATTCCTCGACCCCTGCGGCGGGCGGTGGCGCGGCGACGGTCGCCTCCGCGGTCGCCGCGGCCCCGTCGGGCGGCAGCAGGTACGCGTCGAACACCTTGCGGGCGATCGGCGCCGCGGTGCCGCTGCCGCTGCGTCCGTTTTCGACCACGACGGCGACCGCAAGTTGCGGGTCGTCGGCCGGTGCGAACGCGACGAACAGCGCGTGGTCGCGCATCCGCTCGGCCACGTCCGCCTCGTTGTACTTCTCGCTCTGGCCGACGCTGAACACCTGCGCGGTACCCGTCTTGCCCGCGATCTTGTACGGCGCACCAGTCTGGCTGCGGCGGGCGGTGCCCCACGGGTCGTTGGTTACGCCGACCATGCCACCGATGATGAGGTCCCAGTGCGCGGGGTCCTTGACCGGCACGCTCGGCAGCGCCACCGGCGGCAGGTCGCGAATCTCGCCGGTCTGCGCATCGCGGATCCGGCGCACCAGCCGCGGCGCGAAGCGCTGGCCCCGCATGGCCACGGCGGCCGTCACGTGTGCCAGCTGCAGTGGCGTGGTGAGCATGTAGCCCTGGCCGATGCCGGCAATCACCGTCTCCCCCGGGAACCAGACCTGGGCCTCGCGCTTCTTGAACGCGCCGCGCTTCCATGCCGTGGACGGCAGCAGGCCGGCGCGCTCGCCGGCGATGTCGATGCCGGTCTTCTGGCCCAGGCCGAACAGCGACAGCGATTCGTGCATCCGGTCGATGCCCATGTCCGCCGAGACACTGTAGAAGTAGACGTCGCAGGAAACCGCGATCGCCATGTGCATGTCGACGCTGCCGTGGCCCGATTTCTTCCAGTCCCGGTAGCGGTGGCTCGAGCCGGGCAGCTGGAACGCGCCCCGGCAGAACTTGCGCTCCTGGGGCTCGATGACGCCGTGCTGCAGGGCTGCGAACGCGACCATCGGCTTGATCGTCGAACCCGGCGGGTATAGGCCGCGCAACGCTCGGTCGTAGAGCGGCACGTCGATGTCGGTCGACAGCGCGTTGTACTCCGCGTAAGTGAGGCCGCGCGCGAAGCCGTTCGGATCGAAGGTCGGTGTGCTGACGAACGCGATGATGTCGCCATTGCGCGGGTCGATCGCGACGACGGCGGCACGCTGGCCCGCGAGCGCTTCCTCGGCGACCTGTTGCACACGCGCGTCCACCGCGAGGTAGAGGTCGTTGCCGGCGATCGGCTCGCCCCGTTGCAGCTGTGGCGTCGAGGGCCCCACCCGGTCGACCCGCCGCCCCTGCGCATTGACCAGCAGCTGCTGGTGCCCGGTCTGGCCATGCAACTCGTCCTCGAAGGCACGCTCGACGCCGAGCTTGCCGATCAACGTCGTCCCGGCGTAATTCGGGACGTCGATGCGCTCCTGGTCCTGCTCGCTGATCGAACCGACGTAGCCGATGGCGTGAACGCCCGTGCCGCCCTTCGGGTAGAAGCGCGTCAGGCGCGGCCGCACCTCGACGCCCGGAAAGTCCGGTCGGTTGACTGCAAAGCGCGCCAGTTCTTCTTCGGAGAGCTGCAGCCGGATCGGGACCGCATCGAAACGGCGTCTTGCCTGGATCGTGCGCCGGGTGCGATCCAGGTCTTCTGCGGGCAGCAGTCCCATCTGCACCAGGCGGGCGAGCGTGTCCTCGAGGTCCGGCGTCTGCTCGCGCACGAGCTCGAGCTGGTAGGCTGGCCGGTTGAGCGCAAGGGGCTCGCCGTTGCGATCGAGGATCAGGCCGCGGCTGGGCGGGATCGGCTCGATCCGGATCCGATTGCCCTGCGAGAGGTCGCTGAAGTAATCGTGCCGCACGACCTGCAGGTAGAAGAGTCGCGAGAACAGCGCCGCGACGAGCAGCACGATCACGAACGTGGCCGCGATCACGCGGCGCCCGAACATGCGCTGCTCGGCCCAGTGGTCCTTCAGTCGAACGGAGCGTGCCATGCGCCGGCCTGCGCGTCGGTCAGCGCGAACGGCGCGTCAGGGTGTCGCCGGCCGCCACGATCAGCGGCCACAGCAGCGCGCCCGAGAGGACCGGCAGCCAGCGATTCCATCCTGTATAGCCGTGGCCGGTCAGTCCATCCGTCCAGAAGATCACGAAGTGGTAAACCGCGAGCAGCACCATCACGGCGCCGGCCTGGTGCAGGATTGGAAACATCCGCATGCGCAATTGCGCACGGTGCGCCAGGAACGCGACCAGCACGAAGCCGAGCGCATGCTGGCCGAGCGTGAGGCCGCGCAGCACGTCGAGGAACAGCCCGGCGAGCCAGGCATAGCCGAGTCCCGCAATGCGCGGACGCGTCAGGATCCAGTAGATCACCATCAGCAACGCGAGGTCCGGACGCAGCGGGCCGAGCCAATCAGGCAGCGGCACGATCGCCAGGACGAGACCCAGCGCGACGCTGGACCAGTAGAGGAGCCGCTGCGCAGCGCCGCTGGGCCTCACTCTTCGTCTCCCGGGGCCGGGGCGGCCGTTGCGGTCGGTTCAGGCGCAGCCTCTGCCGGCGGGGCCTCGGGCTGCGCCGTTTCAGCCGCGGGCGGTGGTTCCACTGCGGCCGGGGGGTCGAACCAGACGAGCAGCACCTCGCGGTCGCGATCGAGGCGCGCAGTCGGCCGCGCATCGACGAGCGCGAACGTCGTCGAGGCATCGCGGACCACCTGGGTGACTTCCGCGATCGGGTAGCCCGCCGGAAAGACGCCACCCATGCCCGTCGACAGCAGAAGATCGCCTTGCTTGAGGTCGGCTTCCACCGTGACGAACGGCAGCGACAGGCGCTGGGAGTCGCCCGTGCCGACCGCGATCGTGCGCAGGCCGCTGCGATTCGACTGCACGGGGATCGCGTGCTCGGCGTCGCTGATCAGGATCACCTCGGCGGTCTTTGCGTGCACCTGCGCAACCTGGCCGAAGATGCCGTCGGCATCGAGCACGGCCTGCCCCTTGAAGACGCCGTCGGCGGCCCCCTTGTCGAGCAGCACCCGATGCCGGAACGGGTCGAGGTCCACGTTGAGGATCGAGGCCACCAGCACGCGATCGGCGACACCGGCAGAGTTCTCGCGCATGTCGCGCAGGCGGCGGTTCTCGTCCTCCAGCGCCGCGAACCGCTGCAAATGCAGGTTGGACAGGCGCAGGCGCGCGGTGAGTTCGAGGTTTTCCTGGCGCAGGCGGCTGCGATCGGCGAAAGAGCCGCTGACCCAGTCCCAGGCGCGGAAGGGCAGGTCGACGGCGACCTGCACCGGGTAGACCGCAGCCGACAGCCACGCCCGCACGCGGGTGAGCTGGTCATAGCGCTGGTCGGCGACCATCAGCGCGATCGCCGCGATCGCCAGCGTCAGGAACGTGGCGCCGAGCGGCGGCCCGCGGCCGATGATCGGGCGGGTGTCGTGCGTCAGTTCGACCAAAGTGGCGGCAGGAACATCAATCCAGGCCGAACAGGCCCGGGCCGTGCTCGTCGATCAGCTCCAGCATCTTGCCGCCGCCACGCGCGACGCAGGTGAGGGGATCCTCGGCCACCACGACCGGCAGGCCCGTCTCCTCCATCAGCAGCTTGTCGATGTCGCGCAACAGCGCTCCGCCGCCCGTCAGCACGATGCCGCGATCGGCGACGTCGGAGCCGAGTTCCGGGGGCGTCTGCTCGAGGGCCGCCTTGACGGCGCCGACGATGCCCTGCAACGGCTCCTGCAGTGCCTCGAGGATCTCGTTGGAATTGAGCGTGAAGCTGCGCGGCACGCCTTCCGACAGGTTGCGGCCCTTGACCGAGATCTCGCGCACCTGCTGGCCCGGGTAGGCCGAGCCGATCTCGATCTTGATCCGCTCGGCCGTGGCCTCGCCGATCAGGATGCCGTAGTTGCGGCGCACGTAATTGATGATGGCCTCGTCGAAACGGTCGCCACCGATGCGCACCGAGGCCGCGTAGACGATGCCGTTCAACGAAATGACCGCCACCTCGGAGGTACCGCCGCCGACGTCGAGCACCATCGAGCCGCGCGCCTCGTGGACGGGCATGCCCGCGCCGACCGCGGCCGCCATCGGCTCCTCGATGAGCCGCACCCAGCGGGCGCCGGCACCCTCGGCCGACTCCTGAATCGCGCGCCGCTCGACCTGCGTCGAGCCGTAAGGCACGCACACCAGCACGCGCGGGCTCGGGCGGATCAGGCGGTTGCCGTGCACCTTCTCGATGAAGTACTGCAGCATCTTCTCGGTGATCGTGAAGTCCGCGATCACGCCGTCCTTCAACGGGCGGATGGCCGTGATGTTGCCCGGCGTGCGGCCGAGCATGTTCTTGGCCTCGGTGCCGACGGCCTCGATTTTCTTGCCGCCGCGCGAGGGTTCCTCGCGTATGGCGACCACGGAAGGCTCGTTGAGCACGATGCCCTTGCCGCGCACGTAGATCAGGGTGTTGGCCGTGCCCAGGTCGATCGACAGGTCGTTGGAGAAATAGCCCCGGAGTTTCTTGAACATCTGGTCCGCAGGAAGAAGAATTTGGGAAGGGTGCGCGAGACGGCGCGAATCCGCGGCAATTTAACCATTGTCAGGACTTTCCACAAGGCGACGTGTATGATTTACGTCGCTTTTTTCCCCTTTCGATCGAGCTTTCAAGCATGAGCCTGACGCGCCCGCAGGTCGAGGCCATCGCCCACCTGGCCCGCCTCGAGATCACCGAGGCGCAGATGCCGGTGTACGTGGACAGCCTCTCCCGCATCATCGATTTCGTCGAACACCTGTCCGCGGCCGACACGAGCGGTGTCGAGCCCATGGCCCACCCGCTGGCGGACCAGGTCCAGCGCCTGCGCGCGGACCAGGTGGCCGAGACGGACCAGCACGAGAAGTACCAGCAGAACGCGCCTGCCGTGGCCGCCGGGCTGTACCTCGTGCCCAAAGTCATCGAATAAGACCCGACCATGTCGCTGCACACACTGACCGTTGCCGAGCTGGCCGCGGGCCTCGCGGCCCGGCGTTTCTCGAGTCTCGACCTCGCGCTGCACTTCCTCGGCCGCATCGAGCGGCTGGCACCCGAGCTCAATGCCTTCGTGACCGTCACGGCCGACCGGGCGTTGGCGGACGCCCGGGCCGCGGACGAGCGTCTCGGGCGCGGCGAGGGCGGCCCGTTGACGGGCGTGCCGGTCGCGCACAAGGACATTTTCTGCACCGACGGCATCCTGACGACCTGCGCGTCGAAGATGCTCTCGAACTTCGTGGCGCCGTACGACGCCACGGTCGTCGAGCGCTGGCGCGCGGCCGGAATGGTGCTGCTCGGCAAGACCAACATGGATGAGTTTGCGATGGGCTCGTCGAACGAGACCAGTTTCTACGGGCCGGTGCGCAATCCCTGGGATCGGACCCGGGTTCCGGGCGGCTCGTCGGGCGGCTCGGCGGCCGCGGTTGCAGCCTGCCTGGCCCCAGCCGCGACTGGTACCGACACCGGCGGTTCGATCCGCCAGCCCGCCGCGCTGACCAACCTGACGGGACTCAAGCCGACCTACGGCCGCGTATCCCGCTACGGCATGATCGCGTTCGCCTCGAGCCTCGACCAGGGCGGCGTGCTGACCCGCTCGGCCGAGGACGCGGCGCTGCTGCTCGGCGCAATGGCCGGGTTCGATCCGCGCGATTCCACGAGCGTCGATGCACCGGTGCCCGATTACGTCGCCGAGCTCGGCCAGCCGCTCAAGGGCGTCCGCGTCGGCGTGATCCGCGAGTTCTTCGACCAGGGTCTCGAACCCGGCGTCGGCAAACTCGTCCAGGACGCAATCGAGGCCCTGCGCCTGCAGGGCGCCACCGTGCGCGAAGTGAGCCTGCCCGCGCTGCCGTTATCGGTGCCGACCTATTACGTGGTCGCGCCTGCGGAGTGCTCGTCAAACCTGTCGCGTTTCGACGGCGTGCGCTTCGGGCACCGCTGCGATTCGCCGCGCGACCTGCTCGATCTCTACAAGCGTTCGCGCGGCGAAGGGTTCGGTGACGAGGTCAAGCGCCGCATCATGACGGGCACCTACGTCCTGTCGGCGGGCTACTACGACGCCTATTACCTCAAGGCGCAGAAAGTGCGGCAGCTGATCGCGGCGGACTTCGAGCGCGCCTTCGCCGAGGTGGACGTCGTGATCGGCCCGACGGCGCCGACGCCGGCGTTCGAGCTCGGCGCCAAGACCAGCGACCCGATCACGATGTACCTGAACGACATCTACACGATCGGTGCGAACCTCGCCGGCTTGCCCGCGATCTCGATCCCGTGCGGCTTCGTGCGGGAGGCCGGCAACGACCTGCCCGTCGGCCTGCAGTTGATCGGACCGCATTTCTCCGAGTCGCGGCTGCTCGCGGTGTCGCACCAGTACCAGCAGCTGACCGATTGGCACCGCCGCGTACCCGAAGGGTATGCGTGAGGGGAACGGGGATAGAGGATAGGGGATAGGGGATGGTGAAAGAGGTGAGTTTCCTGATGTCTCGTTATGCACCGAGAGCTGGGTCTGGCTGCCTCCGGCCCCTATCCCCTATCCCCTATCCCCTATCCCCTTCTTTCAGTCTTCCACGCAATCACCACCACACATGACCTGGGAAACCGTCATCGGCCTCGAGATCCACGCGCAGCTCGCGACGCGCAGCAAGATCTTCTCGAGCTCCGCCACGGCCTACGGCGCCGCGCCCAACACGCAGGCGAACCTCGTCGACCTCGGCTACCCGGGCGTGCTGCCCGTGCTGAACGGCGAGGCCGTCCGGATGGCCGTGCGCTTCGGGCTCGCGACCGGTGCGAAGATCTCGCGCCGTTCGATTTTCGCGCGCAAGAATTACTTCTACCCGGACCTGCCGAAGGGCTACCAGATCAGCCAGTACGAGCGCCCGGTGGTCGAAGACGGCTCGCTCGAGATCGTGCTCGAAGACGGCACGCGCAAGACGGTCGGCATCACCCGTGCCCACCTCGAGGAGGATGCGGGCAAGTCGCTGCACGAGGATTTCCACGGCCTGTCGGGCATCGACCTGAACCGCGCCGGCACGCCGCTGCTCGAGATCGTCTCCGAGCCCGACCTTCGCTCCGCGAAGGAAGCCGTCGCGTACATGAAGAAGATCCACACGCTGGTGCGCTACCTCGAGATCTGCGACGGCAACATGCAGGAAGGCTCGTTCCGCTGCGACGCCAACGTCTCGGTGCGTCCGCAGGGCCAGGCTGAATTCGGCACGCGCGCCGAGATCAAGAACCTGAACTCGTTCCGCTTCGTCGAGCGCGCGATCAACTACGAGATCGAGCGCCAGATCGACCTGATCGAGGGCGGCGGCAAGGTCGTGCAGGAAACCCGTCTCTACGACCCGGACCGCGGCGAGACCCGTTCGATGCGTTCCAAGGAAGAGGCGAACGATTATCGCTACTTCCCCGATCCCGACCTGCTGCCGCTCGCAATCGACGAGGCGACGATCGAGGCGGTGCGCGCCACCTTGCCGGAATTGCCGGACGAAAAGGCGGCGCGTTTCGCCCGCGATCACGGCCTGTCGGAATACGACGCCGGCGTGCTCACCGCGAGCCGCGAGATGGCCGAGTACTACGAGTCGGTCGTCCAGGGCCTCGGCGGCAACCCGAAGCTCGCCGCCAATTGGGTCATGGGCGAGCTCTCCGGCGCCCTGAACCGCGACGGGCTCGACGTCGCCCAGAGTCGCATCGACGCCGCGGGGCTCGCGGGCCTGCTCGCGCGCATCGCCGACGACACGATCTCCGGCAAGATCGCCAAGGAAGTCTTCGAGGCGATGTGGACCGAGGGCCGCGGTGCAGACGAGATCATCGAGGCGAAGGGCTTGAAGCAGATCACCGACACCTCGGCGATCGAGCGTGCCATCGACGAGGTGATGGCGAAGAACCCACAGCAGCTCGCGGATTACCGCGGCGGCAAGGACAAGCTGTTCGGCTTCTTCGTCGGCCAGGTGATGAAGGCCACCCAGGGCAAGGCCAATCCGGCACAGCTGAACGAGCTGCTCAAGCGCAAGCTGGGCGGCTGAGGAGTCGCGCCATGACCGTGATTCGCGAGGACGATTTCGTCCAGAGCGTTGCTGACGCGTTGCAGTTTATCTCGTACTTCCATCCAGTCGACTACATCGAGCACCTCGGCCGCGCCTACGAGCGCGAGCAATCGCCCGCCGCGAAGGACGCGATCGCGCAGATCCTGACCAATTCGCGGATGTGCGCCGAAGGCCACCGGCCGATCTGCCAGGACACGGGCATCGTCAACCTGTTCCTCAAGGTCGGCATGGACGTGCGCTGGGATTCGAAGCGCAGCCTCGCCGAGATGGTCAACGACGGCGTGCGGTGTGCCTACAACCACCCGGACAACCGGCTCCGCGCCTCGGTCGTGGATGACCCGTTGTTTGCGCGCAAGAACACGCAGGACAACACGCCGGCCGTGTTCCACGTCGAGCTGGTGCCGGGGCACGAGGTCGAGGTGACCGTGGCCGCCAAGGGCGGCGGCTCGGAGAACAAGTCGAAGTTCGTGATGCTGAACCCGAGCGACTCGCTCGAGGACTGGGTGCTCAAGACAGTGCCGACGATGGGCGCCGGCTGGTGCCCGCCGGGCATGCTCGGGATCGGCGTAGGCGGTACCGCCGAGAAGGCGATGTTGCTTGCGAAAGAAGCGCTGATGGACCCGATCGACATGCACGAATTGATCGAGCGCGGGCCGCAGAACAAGCTCGAGGAACTGCGCATCTCGCTCTATGAGAAGGTGAACGCGCTCGGCATCGGCGCACAGGGCCTGGGCGGACTCACCACGGTCCTCGACGTGAAGATCCGCAGCTACCCGACCCACGCGGCCTCGAAGCCCGTCGCGATGATCCCGAACTGCGCCGCCACCCGGCACGCGCACTTCGTGCTCGACGGCTCGGGGCCCGTCGTGCTCGAACCGCCCTCGCTCGAGCACTGGCCGAAGGTCACCTGGAGCGCGGGCCCCGGCTCGCGTCGCGTGAATCTCGATACGCTCACGCGCGCCGAGGTGGCGGGCTGGAAGCCCGGTGAGACGCTGCTGCTGAACGGCAGGATGCTCACGGGCCGCGATGCCGCGCACAAGCGTATTGCCGACCTCATTGCGAGCGGGCAGGGGCTGCCGGAAGGCGTCGACTTCACCAATCGCGCCATCTACTACGTCGGTCCGGTCGATCCCGTCCGCGACGAAGTCGTCGGGCCCGCAGGTCCGACGACGGCCACGCGCATGGACAAGTTCACCGAGATGATGCTCGAGAAGACGGGCCTGCTCGTGATGATCGGCAAGTCGGAGCGCGGCCCGGTGGCGATCGAGGCGATCCGCAAGCACAAGGCGGCGTACCTGATGGCAGTCGGTGGCGCGGCGTACCTCGTCTCCAAGGCGATCAAATCCGCACGCGTCGTCGCTTTCGCGGAGCTCGGCATGGAGGCAATCTACGAGTTCGAGGTCAAGGACATGCCGGTCACCGTCGCCGTGGACGCAGAGGGCACCTCCGTTCACAACACCGCGCCGGCGCAGTGGTCGGAGAAGATCCGCACGCTCGGCATCCCGGTGCGGGTCGCCTGAACGGCATGGCACGGACCGACACGCTGCGGCGTTTTCTCTTCGAGCGCTACCCGTTCCGTGGGCAGCTGGTGCACCTCGGGCCGGCCTGGCAGGCCATGATGGAGCACCATGATTACCCGGCGCAGGTGCGTGACAGCCTGGGTGAGGCCGTGGTCGCCGCGGCGCTGCTGTCGTCCACGCTCAAGTACGACGGCCTGCTGTCACTGCAGCTGCGCGGCGAGGGACCGATGCATCTCATGCTGGTCGAATGCACCGACGGGCTGGCGATGCGTGCCGTCGCGCGTTTCCGGGACCCGCCCGACACGCGCGACCTGCGCTTGCTGTCGGGCAACGGCACGCTCACCGTCACGGTCGAGAGCGGCGACGCCGCCAACCGTTACCAGGGCATCGTGCCGCTGGCGGGTGACTCCATGGGCGATTGCCTGCGCGCGTATTTCGACCATTCGGAGCAGTTGCCGACGCGGCTGTGGCTGCGCGCGGACGGCGACAGCGCGAGCGGGTTGTTGTTGCAGCGGCTACCTGTGACGGCGCGGCCGCCCGGTGTGACCGAGTCGGGCGCCGGCGGAGTGTCCGAGGAGGAAATCGAGGACGCCTGGCGACGCGTCCAGCTGGTGGCGGACACGGTCACGGCGGATGAGCTCGCGCAGCTCGAGGATCGCGACCTGCTGCGCCGGCTGTTCGCGGAGGACGACGTCCGCATGTTCCAGTCGGCGCCGGTGTTCTTCCGCTGCCGCTGCTCCCACGAGCGCGTCGGCAACATGCTCAAGGCGCTCGGTCGCGCGGAGGTCGATTCCGTGCTGGAGGAATTCGGGCAGGTCGAGGTGCGCTGTGAGTTCTGCAGTCGAGCGTACCGCTACGACCCGGTCGACTGCGCCGTCTTGTTCGCCGGTGAAGCGCACGCCCGGACCGGTGGCTCGGGCGTGCATTGAGTCACGCAGCAAACCTGGCGACCTCTCGTACGGCGGTGAGATCGTCGGGACTCTTCAGTCCGTTGCGTCGCTTTCACCGGGTATCCGCAGACGACGGTGGAGTTAAGAGATTCTCCCCAGGGGTCCAGGATTTACGTGCCTGTCCTTTGATCTCCTCGGATTCACTTTGCAGGCCAGCTTCCGCCTTGGTCGCGACTGTTTCGGGCTCGGCGGTCGGCTTCGCCCGGGTTGGCTCGGGTGCTTCCGCAGCCCCTTCGCCTTCTAAGATGCGTACGGGTACCCCGTGAGGGAAGGTGACTTCGCGAGCCTCGTCCGGCATTGAAACTCCCGAATCCTGGAAGGCCCGTTTGATGTGCCGAATGACGGACGATTTCACTTTCAACCAGCTGTGTTGACTGCCATCGAGCCAGAAATAGACACGCAGGTTTACCGTGGACGGTCCAAGGTTATCCACGAGCACCAAGGGCTCGGGCTCATTCAAAACGGCCGGATGCTCGGCGAGCACCTTCAGGGCGACTTCCTGGGCAGAAGTGATGGAATCGTCGTAGCCGATGCCCACGATGAAATCTTCGCGGCGATTGGGATTGCTGGTGAAGTTGCGGATCGTGCCTTTGAAGACACTCGAATTGGGGACTTGTACCTGATTGCCGTCTGGTGTCGTCAGAACAGTGGCGCGAGAGGTCAGCCGCTGAACGTAACCCGTGACGTTTGCCACTTCGACCAGGTCGCCCTCACGAAACGGTTGCTGCAGGCTGAGAAAGAGACTGGCGAGAAAATTCTCGGTGATGTCGCGGAATGCGATGCCCAGCACCAGACCAATCAGGCCTGTGCCACCCACCACCGTAAGCGCGAGTTGCGTGAGTCCGGCGATACGGAGCACAAGGTACAGACCAACTAGCATTACAAGCATTCCGCCTGCTCGGGCCAATACTTCGCGCAAGAGCCGGCTGAGGGATCGACCTAGAAGCCGGCGACGCAGTGCGTATACCGTTAACCTGGCAATGATCCATGAAATGGCGATTACGGCCACCGCCACGACGATCAGGGGCAGCAATCGAACGAAGCCGCGTGCTATGTCATTCAGTGCCCGAAGGGTCGGATCGAAATCCCAGACCGTCGTGGGCGCCACCTCGATTTGATTGACGACTGCAACCACGCCCTCGGTATTCTTCGCCAAATCTCCGGCCCATTGCCTGGATTCATCGTTCTCCGTCGTTCCAGTCAGGAAAACGATTCCTTTCTGGACGTTAACCGTGGGCTCGCTGAACCAGCTTGTCGCTTCAAGAATATCCGCGATCCGTTGCCTGATCTCGTCATCCTTTGCGACGGGTTGGACTTCGACTACGCTTGCGGGTTCGGGATTACCGCCACGCGCTTTCGCCGGCGCCGGCTTATCCTCGCTACCGTACAACTGTTGCGCAGCAACTGGCGTGGACGTCAACACGGCGCAGCACACGAACGCGGCGCAGATGAGTCGGGCCGGTCGAGGTGTTTCGTGCACTGGCGCTCGCCCATCCGTCCGAGGGATGGAGGACGAAACCGAGGTGATCCCGCATCTGCGTCGCTGCTTGAACAAGAACTCGCCCGGTAAGAAACGGACCATTCCGATCACCTCCCGCCAAGGGCTAGTCACCAGTACCACCCGCCCGTGGATTCCGGACGCCGTCGAGACTGGAGAGGCAACCGCCTTCGCCCCGGCGAATCACGCTGAACGAGCCGTCCGTCTCCAGTACGACCGCCTCGGCATCCACGAGGCAGGCGAGCCCAGCGCGCCCGGACGCTGGACCAGGTAACCAGGAATTGCAGTCCCACCAACAGGCCGAACGCGAGTGCCCCGTCGGCCAGCGCCACGTCCTTGGCCAGTAGCACGGTCGCCAGCGTCGAGCCAAGGGAGACGGTCACGACCAGGTCGAAGGCGTTCATCTTCGACAGCGTGCGGGCGCAGGCAAAGAGAATTGCCACGAGGGCGTGGGCAATCGAAAACGCGCGGTGAATGGACTTCATCGGTTGATCGCGTCACTTGCGCGTGGACTCGAGGTCCCTGATGAGCGCCTCCATCTCCGCGATTTCTCGCTTCTGTGTCTGAATAATTTCGCCCGCAAGGTTCCTGGCACGCGGGTCCGCGATAGTTGCCCTTTCACTGGTGAGTATTGCAATGGAGTGATGGGGAATCATAGCTTTCATCCAGGCGACATCATTGACCGTCGACTGGCTTCGAACCAGCCAAAGGCCGAGGACCATCAACGCAACGCTGCCAACGATTATGGCCACGTTTTTCTGCGTGCTCTTATACATATGGCGCATGAAAAAAAGCATCACCAGCGCCATCGACCCCGCCATGATGAATGTCATGAACAAGCGGGTCTGGCTGAACCACACGTGGCCGACTTCGTACGTATTGAGGTACATAAGGCCGTGCATGACCGTAGAAGACACCAGAATCATGAGCACGAAGTTTCTGTACGGGTGCATCGGTACTCTCCTGCGACGTCTCGCCCATCGATCTGTCATTTGCGCAAACTTCCGCATATGGTGGACCCGATCTCGGCGCTCGAATGTTCGCTTGCGAACAGAGTTGCTGCGCGCAACCGCGCGCTCCTGCTCCCGGTCGGGCGCCGGCACGGTGGTCGAGCCGCCTGCGTCACGCAGAGAATTCAAATGACCGCACTGTCGCGACTACGCTCAGGCTCAAGCAGATCAGGAGCCCGCCATCTCACGCATCGCAAAAGCTGGGAAGGGCGCCCGCCGGCCAAACCGGAAGCCCGGGGCATGCTCGAGGGATAGCTCGGCCCATGTGGGTAAACGCCAATGGGCCGCGATCGCGGCTCCCGCGATGATGCCGACGCCATCTCCAGCTGCACAGTGCATCGTCGATCCGCGGACTTGGCGCCACGAACCACTACACCTGAGCGGCTCGCGGCAGCCAGAAGCATAGATAGAAGGCGTTCGAGTTCGGCTTCGAGGAACACGCGCAGATCCTTGACCGCGGCGCTGCGCGGGCATGACCCTCGCCGTATTTCTGCAGGAACAGCAGGGCCTTCGCCCTGAGTATCCAGCCAGGATTGGGAAACTCGCTGGACTGTAAATAAAGATATCTTTATATTTGTGATATATGCCGGCTGCCTTCGAAAACCTGCTGTTGCGCTTTCGGGCGATCGCGGAGCCGACCCGGCTGCGGCTGCTGGCCGTGCTGGCCCGCGGCGAGTTCTCGGTCTCAGAGCTGACGGAAATCCTCGGCCAGAGCCAACCGCGGATCTCGCGCCACCTCAAGTTGCTCGATGACTGCGGCCTGCTCGAGCGGTTCCGCGAGCAACACTGGATGTTCTACCGCGTGGCGGGAGACTCCGAGGGAGGCCGGCTGGTCAGGCTGCTGCTGGAGCAACTCGATGCCGACGACCCGGCGCTCGCCGGCGACTTCGAGCGCATGGGGCGCGTGCTCGAAGTGCGGGCGGGCCGTGGCATGACGGGTGAGGGCGATGCCGGCGCGGCCGAATCGTACGAACTCGTGCCGCTGATTGCGGCCGAGCTGGGCAAGCAGGGCCAGGACGCCTTGTTCTACTTCGGTGTCGCGCCCGACGAAGTGCTGGCCGGGCTCGGATCCCGCGCGCGACGCGCCGTCGGCATGAACCCGTCGCGCATGGTCGTGCAGCGCGCGCGAGCTCGGCTGCATTCCGCCGGGCTCAATCACTGCGTGCTGCAGCGCGGCGAGCTTGCGGCGCTGCCGCACCCGTCGCACGGCTTCGACGTCGCGGTCGTCGATCGGGTGCTCGCGGCAGCGGATCGCCCTGTGGAGGCGCTGCGCGAGGTGGCGCGCTTGCTGCGGCCGACGGGGCGGCTGCTGGTCGTCGAGAACTTCGAATCGCTGGACCTGCGCACGCCCGACAGCAACCCGCTCGAGCTGCTGCGCGCATGGCTCACCGACGCGGGCTTTGCCTGCGACCGTCTGCGTCCGTTCGATGTCGTTGGCGCCCACCTGCTGCTCGCCGTGGCTGCCGTGGAACCCGAGGCGGTCGCCGCCTGACGATCCGACCACAACCCTTTTCCAGAGTGACTGACATGCAGCCGGTATCGGTATCGTTCGAGTTCTTCCCGCCCAACGACGCGGCGATGGAGCAGACGCTCTGGGAGTCGATCCAGCGCCTCGCGCCCCTCGCGCCTCGTTTCGTGTCGGTCACCTACGGCGCGGACGGGTCGACCCGCGAGCGCACGCACAATGTCGTGACGCGGATCCTGCGCGAGACGCCGCTGACCGCGGCACCGCACCTGACCTGCATTGGCGCGCCGCGCGGCGAGATCCTCGACATCGCGCGCGGCTACTGGGAGTCCGGTGTGCGCCACATCGTCGCGCTGCGCGGCGATGCCCCGGTGGGGCAAGGCGCCTACGTGCCGCATCCGGACGGGTTCGCCTACGCCGCGGATCTCGTGCGCGGACTCAGGGCGGTCGGCGACTTCGACATCTCGGTGGCCGCCTACCCCGAGGTCCACCCCGAGGCGCCGAACGCGGACTTCGACCTCGACAACCTGCGCGCCAAGATCGACGCGGGCGCGAACCGCGCAATCACGCAGTTCTTCTTCGACACCGATGCCTACCTGCGCTTCCGCGATCGCTGTGTCGCGAGCGGGATTCGCGCCGAGATCGTGCCTGGCATCCTGCCGATCACGCGCTTCCCGCAGATGCTGCGCTTCGCGAAGCGCTGCGGCGCAAGCGTGCCCGAGTGGCTGCAACACCGCTTCGACGGGCTCGACGACGATCCGGACACCCGCCGCATGATCGCCGCGAGCTTCGCGATCGAGCAGGTGCGGCGGCTGCAGGAGCACGGTGTGCAGGAGTTCCACTTCTACACGCTGAACCGTGCCGAACTCACTTACGCGATCTGCCACGCGCTCGGCGTGCGCGCACCCGCGGCCCGTGCCGCCGTAGGAGCCTGAATCATGTTGCGGCCCGATCGAGTCCGTGAGTTGCGCCGCCTGCTCGGCGAGCGCGTGCTGGTGCTGGACGGTGCGATGGGAACGGTCATCCAGTCCTACAAGCTCGGCGAGGCGGATTACCGCGGCGAGCGCTTCCGCGACTGGCCGAAGGATCTCAAGGGCAACAACGACCTGCTGGTGCTGACGCGCCCGGAGGTGATTGGCGAGATCCACCGTCGCTATCTCGAAGCTGGCGCCGACATCGTCGAGACCAATACGTTCAACTCGAACGCGACCTCGCAGGCCGACTACGGCACCGAGGCGCTGGTGCGCGAGCTCAATCTCGCGGCGGCGCAGATCGCCCGCCGCGCCGCAGACGACGTGGCGGCCCGGACCGGCCGGCCGCGATTCGTCGCCGGCGCGCTCGGACCCACGAACCGGACTGCCTCGCTGTCGCCGAACGTCAACGATCCCGGTTTCCGCAACGTCTCGTTCGACGAGCTCGCCGCCACCTACGTCGAGGCGACCCGCGCGCTGCTCGAGGGCGGCGTGGACGCGATCCTGGTCGAGACCATCTTCGACACGCTGAACGCCAAGGCGGCGCTATTTGCCGTGCGCCGCGTGCTCGACGAGCTGCAGCTCGACCTGCCGGTGATTGTCTCCGGTACGATCACGGACGCCTCGGGCCGTACGCTCTCAGGGCAGACCGTCGAAGCGTTCTGGAACTCGGTGCGCCATGCGCGGCCCGAGGTGATCGGCCTCAACTGCGCGCTGGGCGCGAAGCAGCTGCGTCCCTACATCGAGGAACTTTCGCGCATCGCCGACGCATACGTCTGCGCGTACCCGAACGCTGGTCTGCCGAACGCGTTCGGCGAGTACGACGAGACGGCCTGCGAAACGGCCGACCTGGTGCGCGAATACGCTGCGAGCGGCTTCGTCAACATCGTCGGCGGCTGCTGCGGCACGACGCCCGACCACATCGGGCACATCGCCGAGTCGGTTGCGGGACTGCCGCCGCGCCGGCCGCCGGTGATCGAGCCGCGCTGCCGGCTGAGCGGCCTCGAGCCGCTCAACATCGGCCCGGACAGCCTGTTCGTCAACGTCGGCGAACGCACCAACGTGACGGGCTCGGCGAAGTTCCGCCGCCTGATCGAGGCCGACGACTATGCCGGCGCGCTCGAAGTGGCGCGCCAGCAGGTCGCGAGTGGCGCGCAGGTGATCGACGTCAACATGGACGAGGGCATGCTCGACTCGGAAGCCGCGATGGTGCGGTTCCTGAACCTGGTCGCCGCCGAGCCGGACGTCGCGCGCGTCCCGGTGATGATCGACTCGTCGAAGTGGACGGTCATCGAAGCGGGGCTCAAGTGCCTGCAAGGCAAGGGCATCGTCAACTCGATCAGCCTCAAGGAAGGCGAACGGCCGTTCCTCGAACAGGCGCGGCTGCTGCGCGCCTATGGCGCGGCCGTCGTCGTGATGGCGTTCGACGAGCAGGGCCAGGCGGACACGGTCGAGCGCAAGGTGGAGATCTGCAAGCGCTGCTACCGGCTGCTCACCGAGACCGTCGGATTCCCGGCCGAGGACATCATCTTCGACCCGAACATCTTCGCCGTTGCGACCGGCATCGAGCAGCACGACCGCTACGCGCTCGACTTCATCGAGGCCACCGCGCAGATCCGCAAGGCCTGCCCGCACGCCCTCGTCAGCGGTGGCGTCAGCAACGTGTCGTTTTCCTTCCGCGGTAACGACATCGTGCGCGAGGCGATGCACTCGGTGTTCCTCTACCATGCAATCCGCGCCGGGTTGACCATGGGCATCGTCAATGCGGGCCAGCTCGCGATCTACGAGGACATCGACCCGGAGCTGCGCGAGCGCGTCGAGGACGTGGTGCTCGCGCGCCGGTCCGATGCGACCGAGCGCCTGCTCGAAACCGCGAGCCGCTTCAAGGGCGAAGCCGGGCAGAAGCGCGTCGAGGACCATGCCTGGCGCTCGTGGCCGGTGCGGCAACGTCTCGAGCACGCGCTGGTCAAGGGCATCGACGAGTTCGTGACCGAGGACACCGAGGCGGCGCGCCTCGAACT
>Ga0209391_10000454_pt1 | contig 19160 bp, 15 predicted proteins | sample PPLLak3March2015_FD_187246 | JGI IMG/M metagenome (GOLD analysis project Ga0209391, IMG submission 187246) | Freshwater sediment microbial communities from Prairie Pothole Lake near Jamestown, North Dakota, USA - PPLs Lake P7 Core (1) Depth... | ecosystem: Environmental > Aquatic > Freshwater >...
TCGTTCAGCAGGATGTCGTTGATGGTCACGTACATGGCGTGGTCCGACACCGGCGTCTTGATCTTGTAGGTGGAGCCCACCAGCATCTCCGGACGCTCGAGCTTCTCGTGCATCCAGATGACCTTGGCATCGTGGGACTCGACCAGCGGCTCTTCCCGCTTCGAGTCGGCCTTCGACTCCGCCTTGTCGCCCGGCTTCACGACCCGGTACTTGACGATCTTCCGCTCAATCTTCTGCGCGCTCATTGATTCTCTCTCTGCATCACCGGGACGCCGCGGCCGCGACGACTCAGAACTTGCCGTAGTAGCCTTCCTTCAACGCGTCGAACAGGTTCGCGGCGGTGTGCATCTCGCCATCGTACTCCACCTGCTCGTCGCCCTTGAGCGACACCTCGGTGCCATCCTCGAGGGTGAACACGTAGGTCGTGTTCTTGAGATCCTCTTCCTTCACCAGCACGCCCTGGAACGCCTCGGGATTGAAGCGGAAGGTGGTGCAGCCCTTCAACCCCTGCTCGTGCGCATAGAGGTAAATGTCCTTGAAATCGTCGTAGCGGTAGTCCGTCGGGACGTTCGCGGTCTTGGAGATCGAGGAGTCCACCCACTTCTGCGCCGCCGCCTGGATGTCCACGTGCTCGCGCGGCGTGACGTCGTCGGCTGTCGTGAAGTACTCCGGCAGCTTTTCCGCCGCGCTGGTGCCACCCGGCATGGCCGCACGGTTCACGAGCTCGCGGTAGGCCAGCAGTTCGAAGGAGAACACGTCGATGCGCTCCTTGGTCTTGCGGCCCTCGCGGATCACGTTGCGGAAGTAGTGGTGCGCGAACGACGGCTCGATACCGTTCGAGGCGTTGTTCGCGAGAGACAGGGAGATCGTGCCCGTGGGTGCGATCGAGCTGTGGTGCGTGAAGCGCGCGCCGGTCTCGGCCAGCCTGTCCACCAGCTGCGGCGCGACCTCGGCGACGCGCTGCATGTAGCGGCTGTAGCGGGCGTGCAGGATGCGCCCGGGCAGCTTCTGTCCGGCCCTGATTCCGTCGCGCCGCATCTCGGGGCGCTTGCGGAGCATCGCCGGGGTGACCTCGAACTCCTCGAGCATGATGGGCGCCGGACCCTTCTCCTCGGCGAGTTCCACCGCAGCCTGCCAGCCGGCGAGCGCGAGTTCCCGCGACACCCGCTCCGTGAAGGCGACCGCGTCGCGCGAGCCGTACTTCATGCGCAGCATGGTGATGGTGGAGCCGAGCCCCAGGAAGCCCATGCCGTGGCGGCGCTTGCGGAGGATCTCGTTGCGCTGCTGCTCGAGCGGCAGTCCGTTCACCTCGACCACGTTGTCGAGCATGCGCGTGAACACGCGAACGACCTCGCGGTATTCGTCCCAGTCGAAGTGGGCGTCCTCGGTGAACGGGTCGCGCACGAAGCTCGTGAGGTTCACCGAGCCGAGCAGGCAGGAGCCATAGGGCGGCAGGGGCTGCTCGCCGCAGGGGTTGGTGGCGCGGATGTTCTCGCACCACCAGTTGTTGTTCATCTCGTTGACGCGGTCGATGAGAACGAAGCCCGGCTCGGCGAAGTCGTAGGTGGAGGACATGATGACGTCCCACATGCGCTTCGCGGGCACGGTCTTGTAGACCCTGCAGAGCACCAGCCCCTCGTCGTTGGAAACGTAGCCGTTGGTGGCGGGCCACTCGCGCCAGACGTACTTCGCCGAATCGCTGGTGTCGTGCCCCTCGACTTCCGCCGCGGTCACCGGGAAGGCGAGCTGCCAGTCGCGGTCCTCGCGCACGGCCTTCATGAACTCGTCGGTGACGAGCAGCGAGAGATTGAACTGCCGCAGGCGACCCGCCTCGCGCTTGGCGCGGATGAACTCCATGACGTCCGGGTGGCCGACGTCGAACGTGCCCATCTGCGCGCCGCGGCGGCCGCCCGCCGAGGACACGGTGAAGCACATCTTGTCGTAGATATCCATGAACGACAGCGGGCCGGACGTGTAGGCGCCCGCGCCCGAGACGTAGGCGCCGCGCGGGCGCAGCGTCGAGAACTCGTAACCAATGCCGCAGCCGGCCTTGAGCGTGAGGCCGGCCTCATGAACCTTCGCCAGGATGTCGTCCATGGAGTCGCGGATCGTGCCCGACACCGTGCAGTTGATGGTGGACGTCGCCGGCTTGTGCTCCTGCGCTCCGGCGTTCGAGGTGACGCGGCCGGCCGGGATCGCCCCGCGGCGCAGCGCCCACAGGAAGCGCTCGTACCAATGCTCGCGGCCCCCCTCCGCCTCGACATCGGCGAGCGCCCGGGCGACACGCTTGTAGGTGTCGTCCATGCTGCGGTCGATTGGCGTGCCGTCCTTGGCGCTCAGGCGGTACTTCTTGTCCCAGATGTCGAGAGACGCTTCCTGGTAGGGAATGCTTCGGGCATCCCGAGTCTCGATTTTCACGGCAGTGCTCATTTCGGCGACGCGGCTCCGGATTCGTCTTGGTTGGTTGTCTGCGGATCCCTTCGGGGGCCGCGCGCCCCCGAGAAGGAGGGCCGGCAGACGCCCGACTGGCCCGGTTCAGCCCGGCTCGGACCGCTCCAAAATCCCCCTGGGAACGCATCGTGCCGGACACAACATGTTGGGTCAGGCGAACAAGAGTAGGGAGGGCACCGGGACTCGTCAACCGCTTTGTTCGCGGCGCCGCAATATTTCTTTAGCCTTTACAAACATGAGCTTACATGTCTGCCAGTGAGTCTGGGCACGATGCCCGAATCGCTCTCCGCGTCAAGTCCGACGCGGATGCGCCGACACAACATGTTGTGTTCACCGGCTGGACACCGGAAATCCACAGCTTGTGCACTTGCATCCGCCCGGTGGCCTGTGGAGAGGGACGCGCGGGTCCTGCGGGAACTCGCACCGGGCCTGCCGGTCTCATGCCGCGTCGCGAGTCGCAGGTCGGGTCGTAAAGATGTCCGCTGCTAGACTCGCGGTCCGCTGAATTCCCCCTTTCGGCAACTCAGGAAAGCTGCATGAAACTGCCCCTCGGCCTCGCCGCGACGCTGCTCTGCGCGTTCGCCCCGCTCGCATTTGCCCAGCTGCCGGCCCAGGTCGGCGACTCCCCCGTCCCCTCGCTCGCTCCGATGGTCAAGCGGGTCTCGCCGGCGGTCGTGAACATCGCCACGAAGGGCACGGTGCAGGAGCAGAACCCGCTGCTCAACGACCCGTTCTTCCGACGCTTCTTCGACGTGCCGAACACCCCGCGGCAGCGCGAGTTCCAGAGCGCCGGCTCTGGCGTGATCGTCGACGCGAAGCAGGGCTACATCATCACCAACGCCCACGTCATCGAGAATGCCACCGAGATCACGGTGACGCTGCTCGACAACCGCGCGCTCACGGCGAAGGTGGTCGGCAAGGACCCCGGCTCGGACGTCGCCGTTCTGCAGGTGCCGGCCGGCAATCTCTCGGCCATTCCGCTTGCCGACTCCGACCGCATCGAAGTGGGCGACTTCGTCGTGGCGATCGGCAATCCGTTCGGCCTCGGGCACACCGTGACCTCGGGCATCGTGAGCGCGCTCGGCCGCTCCGGGATCAACCCCGAGGGCTACGAGGACTTCATCCAGACCGACGCGTCGATCAACCCGGGCAACTCCGGCGGCGCGCTCGTCAACCTCGACGGCCAGCTCGTCGGCATCAACACTGCGATCCTCTCGCGCACCGGCGGCAACATCGGCATCGGCTTCGCGATCCCGGCCAACATGATGAAGTCGGTGATGGCCCAGCTCGTGAAGCACGGCGAGGTACGCCGCGGCGTACTCGGCGTGAACATCCAGACGCTCACGCCTGACATCGCGAAGAGCATGGATCTCGAGAACGTTCAGGGCGCGCTGATCTCCCAGGTGGTCGACGGCTCGGCGGCCGAGAAGGCGGGCATCAAGGCCGGTGACGTCGTCACGGCCGTGAACGGCAAGCCCGTGAAGGACGCGGCCGCGCTGCGCAATGCCATCGGCATGCTCACCATCGGCGACCGCGTGGACGTCGCGTTGCTGCGCGACGGCAAGCCGCGCCGCGTCACGGCCGTCATCGGCGATCGCGACACCGTCGCGGAGTCCGCCGAATCGAACCTGCACAGCGGACTCGCGGGCGCCGATTTCACCGACGCGCAGGGTGGCGGCGTCCTCGTGCGCACGGTCGCCGAGGGCAGTCCGGCCGCCCAGCGCGGCCTGCGCGCCAACGACGTGATCCTGGCCGTGGGCCGTACGCGGGTCGCGAACCTCGCGGAGTTCCGCCGCGCCACCGAAGGCGCGCCGGCCTTCGTAGTGCAGATCCGTCGCGGCAATGCGATGCTTGTGATCCCGATCCGCTGACGGGTTCGGCTCCTCTCCCGGCCGCCGCGGCAGGTGCTTGCCGCGGTGGCCGGTTTGCGTTTGGGGCTGCAGTGGCCGCATCTCGTCTGGAGCTGCGGTGGCCGGCCTGGGATGCCGGTCGCGTTCCGAGTCGCTCCACGTGATTCGCTTGGTCGGAACGCGACCGGCATTCCAGGCCTCGACACGCGCCTGAGCGACTATGCGGCCAGGGCCGCAAAGTCGCACGGCGCACAAGGTAGGTAAGGGATCTCGCCGCGAGGTCGGCGAGCGTCCCGACACCGGCGGGCGAATGTGCGGTCCGCAGCAACAGTGCCCGCCGCTTCGACGGCGGAATCCGGTGGACTCACCTTGCGCCGTGCGAGTTGCCGGCGCCGCGTCGGCAATTCGCTCAGGCGCCGCGGATCAGGCCGGAGGAGCGCGCCGGTTTCGACCAAGCGAATCACGTGGAGCGACCCGAAACCGGCGCGCTCCTCCGGCCTTGCACTGTCGCCGGATCCGACTCGCAAACTGCCGCACGCCGCTCCTCAACCGATAACGACGCCAGCTCCTCGGCACGCGCGTAGAAGGCCCCGAGCGAGCCCGCCGCCTCGAGCTCGCGATGCAGTCCCGGCACGCAATCGTGGTAGGTCGCCACCGCCGCGAGGTGCGCGTTGTTGAGCGTGCGCGCGAACCAGGCATCGTAGCCCGAGTACCCGCCCCACCGAGCGCGCAGCAGCGCGTACTCGAATTTGAGCTGGCCGAATTCCCGCTGCTTGTCCGCCCAGAGCTGCGGCTCGGGTACACCGGAGGCATACAGGCGCCGGAGCCGCTCGCGCGTCGCGCGCAGCAGCGCGGCGAACTCGGTCTCGCGTGCGAGCGCCGCGCGGTACGCCTCGAACTCGCCGTCGCGCCCACCGGCCTGCAACCACAACCGCACGCCCTCCTGCTCGACCACGCTCGCGAACGCCTCGTTGAATTCGCTGTCGCCCGGCACGTACAGGCGTTCGTGCGCGAGCTCGTGGAAAATCGTCCCCACCAGCCGCGTCTCACGCCAGCCAAGCATCGTGTTGAACACTGGGTCCGGCAGGTGGCCGAGCGTCGAGTAGGTGGCGACGCCGCCGACCGTCACGTCGTCGCCGTGCCGCGCGAGTCGGCGCGCTGTGCCGACGGCACGGCCCTCGTCGAAATAGCCGCGGTACGCCACGCAGCCGGCCACCGGATAGCACCATCGCCGCGGCGTGACCGAAAACTCGGGGGCCGCCACCACGTTCCAGACCGCGTACGGACGGCCGAGGTCGGCGTACTTGCGGAAGCTGCGGCCGTCGGGAAGCCCAAGCTCCCGGACCGCGAACGCGCGGGCCTCGACCACGAGCTTGAGCCGCGCGCGCAGCGCGTCGGGCGTCGCCGGGTCCGCGACCAGCTTCGCAATCGGCTCGCTGCGGGCGAGCACGTCGGCCTGTCCGGCAGCGGCCTGCATGACGTAGCAACCGGGGAGACTCGCGGCCGCGGCGAGCACCGCGAGCAGACGAGCCAGCGCGCGATGGACGCGACGGGCAGTGGCTTCCGCTACGATTCCCGGCATGGACATCTACCTCGTCGGCGGCGCGGTCCGCGACCGGCTGCTCGGCCGCACTCCGCTCGAGCGCGATTTCGTGGTGGTCGGGGCGACGCCCGAGGACCTTCTCGCGCTGGGCTACCGGCCCGTCGGCAAGGACTTCCCCGTGTTCCTGCATCCCGACACCAGGGAACAGTACGCGCTCGCCCGGACGGAGCGGAAGACCGGCCCCGGCTATTACGGGTTCGCCACGCGATTCGCGCCCGACGTGACGCTGGAGGAGGACCTCGCCCGGCGCGACCTCACCATCAACGCCATGGCGCAGGACGCCGCGGGCGAGCTCGTCGACCCGTACGGCGGGCAGCGCGACCTTGCCGCACGGGTGCTCCGCCACGTGTCGCCCGCCTTCGTCGAGGACCCGCTGCGCGTACTGCGCGTGGCGCGGTTCGCCGCCCGCTTCGCGCCGCTCGGCTTCACGGTGGCACCCGAGACGCTCGACCTGATGCGCGAGATCGTAGAGCGCGGCGAAATGGCGGCGCTGATGCCGGAGCGCGTGTGGGTCGAAACGGAACGCGCGCTCGGGGAGGACCGACCCACGGCGTACTTCGCGGTGCTGCGCAGCTGCGGCGCCCTCGCGGCGGTGTTCCCGGAGATCGCCGCGCTCGAAGGCGTGCCGCAGCCCGAGAAGTGGCATCCCGAGATCGACACCGGCGTGCACACGATGCAGGTACTCGAGGTCGCCGCGGAACTGTCCCGCGATACGACGGTGCGGTTTGCCGCGCTGGTGCATGACGTGGGCAAGGGCCTGACGCCTCGCGAGGACTGGCCGAGCCACATCGGCCACGAGGAGGCCGGCGCGCGGCTCATCGAGCAGCTCGGCGCGCGACTGCGCCTGCCGGCCGAGCACCGCGCACTCGCGGTGCTGGTCGCGCGTCACCATGCGCGGGCGCACCGGGTAGCCGAGCAGCGGCCCGGCACCGTCCTCGAGTTGCTCGAACTCACCGACGCGTTCCGGCGCCCCGAGCGCTTCGAGCGCTTCCTGCTCGCCTGCGAGGCCGATGCGCGCGGGCGCGGGCCCGAACTCCGCGCCCGGCCCTACCCGCAGGCCGACCGGCTTCGCCAGGCGCTTGCGGCTGCGAGCGCCGTCCGGCTCGATCCCGAAGTGCTCGCCAGCGAAAGAGGGCCGGTCATCGCAGAAAAAATCCGCGCCGCCCGCATCGAAGCGATCCGACGGCTCAGCGACCGGTGAGGCGCGGAGCCCTCAGGCGAAGTGCCAGACGATCACGCCGGCGAGGATCAGCCGGTACACCGTGAACGGCAGCAGCCCGATTCGCTCGATGAAGCGGATCAGGAAGTGGATGCAGGCGATGCCGGACAGCGCGGCGAACGCGGCGCCGACCAGCATCGGCTGCCAGTCCACGGGCTCGGTGGACGTAACGAGCTTGAGCCCCTCGTAGGCTCCGGCAGCCGCAATGCCCGGTACCGCGAGCAGGAACGAGAACCGCGCCGCCGCCGAGCGGGTGAGCCCCAGCGCGCGCCCGGCCGTCATGGTCACGCCCGAGCGCGAGGTGCCCGGCATCAGCGCCAGCGCCTGCGCGCAGCCGATGGCGAAGGCCTGCGGCCAGGTGAGGCCGAACTCGTCCTTGCTCCCGCGCCCGAACCGGTCGGCGAGGTACATCAGGATGCCGAAGAACGTGAGCGTGCCGGCCACGAACAGCGGGTTGCGGAAGTTTTCCTCGATGAAATCGGCGAACAGCAGCCCGGTGACGCCGACCGGCAGGGTCGCCACGAGGATCTGCCACGCGAGCCGGCTGTCGCGCGTGTGCCGGCGGCGGAACACCGAGTCGATCCAGGCCGTGGCCATGGTGCCGAGCTGGCGACGGAAGTAGATCAGCACCGCGAGCAGGGTGCCCAGGTGCACCGCCACGTCGAAGGCGAGGCCCTGGTCGGTCCAGCCGAAGAAGTGCGGGATCAGGATCAGGTGTCCCGAGCTGGAGATCGGCAGGAATTCGGAGAGGCCCTGCACGATGGCGAGGACGATGGCCTGGACGAGATCCATGGGTACCTACAGAGTGTGCCTGAGATCGCGCACGGCGAAGCCGCGCAGGGGCGCATCGTAACCGCGGGATAGCGCAATCGCCTTGAATCGCTCGCCCATCTCGCCGGGAAGTGTGAGCAACATCGCCTGCCGCGAGAGGTTCACCCGCTCGACGACGCCGAGGTCCGCCACATTGGCGACGAACTCGCCGATGCCGTTGCCGATGAGGAAGTGCGCCTGCGTGGTGTAGCCGGCGAGCTCGAGGCCGGCCGCCTGCGCCGCCTCGGCCACCGCCGTGAAGTCCACCCAGGCAGTGATGTCCTGCAGCCCCGGCCGGGCGAACGGATCGTCGTGAAAGCGGTGGCGGAAATGGCACAGCAGCGTGCCGTCGCTGCGCTCGGGGGCGTAGTACTCGCGGCGCGGCAGGCCGTAGTCCACGAACAGCATCACGCCGCGCGCGAGCGCCGCACTCACCGCGGCCATCCAGTCGGCGAGGTCGAGGTTGACCTCCGACGTGTAGCCCTCGGGCCAGGCGGCGCCGGCCTCGCGCTCGAGGTGACGCACGGCCTCGGCGAGCCGCGCCGTGGCCGGCGCCTCCGACCACGCCGGTCCGCCGCGCTGCCAGGCGACGCCGAGCGCGCGGACCGCCCCGTCGCGCAGCACGAAACGCTCGACCGGTTGCGCGTCGAGCACCTCGTTGGCGACGACCGCTCCTTCGAGGTGATCCGGTAGCCGGTCCAACCATTCGACGCGCTCGAGCAGCCGGGGCACGGCGGCGGCGAGCGTCTCCTGTTGACGCTGGCGCAGGTCGGCGCTCACGTCGAGGATGAAGTAGCGGCGCGGCAGCGCATCGCGCCGCTCGAGTTCCCCCAGCAGGGCCGCCGCCATGACGCCCGAGCCCGCGCCGAGCTCGAGCAGGTCACCGCCACCGAGGTTCTCGAGCACCTCGGCGCACTGCACGGCGAGGCAGCGGCTGAACACCGGCGCCACCTCGGGCGCGGTGATGAAGTCGCCCGCGGCGCCGAACTTCCGTGCCCCGGCGCTGTAGTAGCCGAGGCCGGGCTCGTACAGCGCCAGCTGCATGTAACGGGCGAAGCCGATCCAGCCCCCGGCGCGGCAGATCTCTTCCTGCAGGCGCTCGCCGAGCCGCGCGCCGTGCGCGGCCTCCTCGGGCGTGAGCGCTGGCAGGTCGAGCGCGACGCTCAACGGGCGAATCCCCCGGCCGCGACACCGCGAATCGCGTCGGGTATCTTCAACCCGCCCCACCGCCGGCCGCACACCGACACGACGCCCACGACGCCATGGATTCCGCCCTGCCCCTCGCCGACCGCTGCGTGCTGATCACGGGTGGCGCCAAGCGCCTCGGCGCCGCGATCGGACGCCGGCTGCACGCCGCGGGTGCCCGCCTCGTGGTGCACTACCACCAGTCGCGCACGTCTGCGGATGCGCTGGTGGCCGAACTCGAGGCCCTGCGTCCGGACTCGGCGCTGGCCGTGCGCGCCGACCTCCACGAGGTCGAGCGCCTGCCCGAACTCGTGGCGGCCGCGGTCGCGCGCTTCGGGCGCCTCGACGTGCTCGTGAACAACGCCTCGACGTTCTACCCGACGCCGGTCGGGACGATCACGGTCGCCCAGTTCGACGACCTCGTCGGCACCAACCTGCGCGCGCCGCTGTTCCTGTCCCAGGCCGCGGCACCGGCACTCGCGGCTGCGCGGGGCCTGATCATCAACATGGTGGACATCCACGGCCGGCGTCCACTGCGCGCCCACCCGGTGTACTCGGCGGCCAAGGCCGGGCTCGTGATGCTCACGAAGTCGCTCGCCCGCGAGCTCGGGCCCGAGGTGCGCGTCAACGGCATCGCGCCGGGGCCGGTGATGTGGCCGGAGCGCAACCTCGACGAAGCGCTCAAGGCCGAGATCATCGCCAAGACGGCGCTTAAGCGTTCCGGCTCGCCCGAGGACATCGCGCGCGCCGCCTTGTTCTTCGCCGTGGATGCGCCCTACGTCACCGGTCAGGTGATCGCCGTGGACGGCGGCCGCAGCCTCTGAGCCGAGCCCGATCCCACCGGCCCGATCTCGCCCCCCGTCGCGCGCGATCATTCCGCTCCGGCCCTCGCCGGCCAGCCGAGATCCACGACCTCGAGCGGGTGCGCCTCCTGAGCGAACTCGTGCCACAGCTCGGCGAGTGTGACGCCGAGCGTCGGGTGGACGAACCGCGGCGCGATCTCGGCCGCGGGCCCGAGCATGTAGGCGCGACGCACGAGGTCAGGGCGAGGCAGCACGAGGCCCGGTGCGTCGCACACCGTGTCGCCGAACAGCAGGATGTCGAGGTCCATCGAGCGCGGCGCCCACTTGGGCGCGTGGCGTTCGCGGCCGCACAGGGCCTCCGCATCGTGCAGCCGGCCGAGCACCGCGTGCACGTCGTCGCCGGTGTCGAAGCCGACGACGAGGTTGATGAAGTCTTCGCCCTCGAACCCGACAGCCGTGTTGCGGTAGGCGCGCGAGCAGCGCAGCCTCGGGTAGTGCGTCACGAGCGAATCGAGCGCCCGGCGCAGGTTTGCGACCGGCTCGATGTTGCTCCCCGCCGCGACGAGCACCTCGGTCAAGGCGCACCCGCGCCGGTCGCGTAGTCCTCGCGCCGTCGCTCGACCATGATGCCGACGTCCCGCGAGCCGCGGATCGCACCCTGCTTGTTGAGCCGCACCCGGACCCACGGCACGTCGAACTCGGTGACGACGATGTGGGCGATGCGGTCGGTGAGCGTCTCCACGAGCTGGAACTCCGACTCGCTCACGAACTGCAGCAGCCGCTTCGACACGCGCTTGTAGTCGAGCGTGTCCTCGATCGAGTCGCTCGCGGCGGCGCGCCGGATGTCGGCGCCCATTTCCAGGTCGATGACGACCTTCTGCTTGACGCGGCGCTCCCAGTCCCAGATGCCGATGATGCATTCGGTGGTGAGGCCGGAGAGAAAGATGACGTCCATGGAGGGGCGACTCGCGGGTGAGGGAGGGCGGATCCTGACGGGAGCGGCGCCGACGCGCTAGAGCGACGTGGCGCCCGAGGGGGAAACGAGCTCGGACATCGGCCAGCGCGCGCGGGCCCGCAGCGCGAGGCCGTCGTGCTGGCCGGCCGCGAGGCGCAGGTGACCGAGCAGCGCGATCATCGCCGCGTTGTCGGTGCAGAACTCCACCCGGGGATAGACGACGCGGACGCCGGCCTGCTCCCCCATGGCGCGCACCCGGGCCCGCAGGCGGCGATTCGCCCCGACGCCGCCGGCCACGACCAGCGTGCGTGCGTCGGTGGCTTCGAGCGCCCGCCGGCACTTGATGACGAGGGTGTCCACCACGGCCTCTTCGAAAGCGCGGGCAGCGTCGGCGCGGGTCTGGTCGTCGAGCTCGCGATCGCGCAGGGCCACCACCACGGCGGTCTTGAGGCCGCTGAAGCTGAAGTCGAGGCCGGGCCGCTCGGTGAGCGGCCGCGGGAACCGGAACACGTCCGGGCGCCCGCGCTCGGCCAGCGCCGCGAGCTGCGGACCGCCCGGGTAGCCGAGACCGAGCAGCTTGGCGGTCTTGTCGAAGGCCTCGCCTGCCGCATCGTCGAGCGAGCTGCCGAGGACCTCGTACCGACCGACACCCTCGACCCGGGCGAGCAGCGTGTGGCCGCCCGAGACCAGCAGGGCCACGAACGGAAACTCGGGCGGATCGGGCTCGAGCAGCGGGGCCAGCAGGTGGCCCTCCATGTGGTGCACGCCGAGGCAGGGCACCCGCCACGCATAGGCGAGACTCCGCGCCACCGACGCGCCGACCAGCAGCGCGCCCACGAGGCCTGGGCCACTGGTATAGGCGACGCCCTCGATGGTGCCTGAACCGCCGGCGGCGTCGAGCACTTTCCTGAGCAGGGGCAACAACTTGCGCAGGTGGTCGCGGGAGGCGAGCTCCGGCACCACGCCGCCGTAGGCCGCGTGCAGGTCCACCTGGCTGTACACCTCGTGCGCGAGCAGGCCGACGCGGCCGTCATAGACGGCGGCGGCGGTCTCGTCGCAGGAGGTTTCCAGCCCCAGGATGCGCATGCTTTGCAATTCTTCCCGTCGGTCTCTAAAATTCGCGGTCCTTTTAGCCGGCAGCGCGTCCCCCCAAGGCCGTGGCCGGGAATCCAGCCCAGACCTTCGACGAGGTTTCGATGCCCAGCGTCCGCGTTCGCGAGAACGAATACTTCGATGCCGCCCTGCGCCGTTTCAAGCGTGCCTGCGAAAAGGCCGGCGTGCTGACCGAACTGCGGCGCCGTGAATTCTACGAGAAGCCGACGCAGGAGCGGAAACGCAAGAAGGCGGCCGCCGTGAAGCGTCACCAGAAGCGCGGCATGCGCGATTTCACCGCGCCGCGCGCCCGCAATTACTGACCTCGTCCGTCCCGTGACGCTCAAGGAGCGCATCACCGAGGACATGAAGGCCGCCATGCGGGCCTCCGAGAAGGAGCGCCTCTCGACCATCCGCATGGTGCAGGCCGCGATCAAGCAGCGCGAAGTCGACGAGCGGATCACGCTCGACGACGCGCAGGTGATCGCGGTACTCGAAAAGATGGTCAAGCAGCGCAAGGAATCGATCGTCCAGTTCGAACAGGGCGGCCGCGCTGACCTCGCCGACAAGGAAAAGTCGGAGATCGTACTGCTGCAGTCCTACCTGCCGACCCAGCTCTCCGAGGTCGAGGTGGACGCAATCGTCCGCGAAGCCATCACCGCCACCGGTGCGGCATCCGTGAAGGACATGGGCAAGGTGATGGCGGCCGTGAAGGCGAAGGCCGCTGGGCGGGCCGACATGGGCGCGGTGAGCGCCCGCATCAAGGCCGCGCTCTCCGCCTGACCTGCCGTTTGGTCGGGCGAGCGGCCGCGCTTCGATTCAATCTTTCGGAGTTTCCGCAGCACTTGCGCTGGTCGCGGAGGCGTCGCTGTTGCGACGGTGGCTGGGGTGGGTTCGGGGTCGTGTTCCTGCTCGCGCGGAAATATGCTCGCTGGAACACGACCCCGAACCCACCCATTGGACCCGCGCCTGAGCGACTGATCGGCGAGTAGCGCAGGTGCGGAAATCGCGGCAGCGAACGCTCGCCGATCAATCGCACGGCGCATTCGGCGGAAGGATTGCGAAGAGCGGCCTGATGCGGTCGCCGTGGGCCGCGAACGTGACGCCGGATCCGGCCAGGGCCCCATGCGCCGTGCGAGTTTTCGCGCCCCGGCGAAAACTCGCCCGGGCGCCGCGTGTCCAGCGTTCGATCCGGGTCCGTTCCGGCGAGCATATTTCTTCGCGAGCCGGGGCGGACCCGGATCGAACGCCTGCCACCCCGGTCTGGCTCCGTGAGGAGCCGCACCGCCGACGATAACGACCACTCGCAACCGAGCGAGCCTTGCGACGCAAGCAGCCCACCCCCACTATCGCCAGTCTCCCAACCGCTGATCGCCTCATCGTGGCCGGCCGCATTCCACAGCACTTCATCGACGAGCTGATCGCCCGCACCGACATCATCGAGGTGATCGGCAGCCGCGTGCAGCTGAAACGCGCCGGGCGCGAGTACAAGGCGTGCTGCCCGTTCCACGACGAGAAGACGCCCTCCTTCACCGTCAGTCCGGACAAGCAGTTCTACCACTGCTTCGGCTGCGGCGCGCACGGCACGGCGCTCGGCTTCGTCATGGAATACGACCACACGAGTTTCGTCGAAGCGGTCGAGGATCTCGCGGCCCGCGCCGGTCTCGATGTACCGCGCGAAGGCGGAGCGGCGGCGCCCGCGCAGCCGCACGACGAGCTGTACGTCGCGCTCGAGCGCGCCGGTCTTTTCTACCGCCAGTCGCTGAGTGGCGAAGCCCGGGCGCGCGAGTACCTCGCCGGCCGCGGCCTCGCCGCCGACATCATCCAGCGCTTCGGGGTCGGCTACGCCCCCGCACGCTGGGACGCGCTGGTCGACCGCTACGGCATTACCGAGGACGAGCGCCAGGTGCTGCTGCGCGCCGGACTCGTCATCGAGCGCCAGCCGGACGCCGAGCGCGGCAAGACACCTGGCTTTTACGACCGCTTCCGGGACCGCGTCATGTTCCCGATCCGCGACACGCGCGGACGCAGCATCGGCTTTGGCGGGCGCGTGCTCGACGGCAGCGAGCCGAAGTACCTGAACTCGCCCGAGACGGAACTGTTCCACAAGGGCCGCGAACTCTACGGGCTGTTCGAGGCCCGGCAGGCGACCCGCAGCCTGCAACGGCTACTCGTGGTCGAGGGCTACATGGACGTCGTGAGTCTGCACCAGGCGGGCATCACCTACGCGGTCGCCACGCTCGGCACCGCGACCACGTCCGAGCACCTTCAGCGCATCTTCCGGCTCGTGGGCGAAGTGGTGTTCTGCTTCGACGGCGACCGGGCCGGTCGCGCGGCGGCCTGGCGCGCGCTGGAGAACGCCGCGGGCGAGATCAAGCAGGGTCGCCAGGTCCGCTTCCTGTTCCTCCCCGACGGCCAGGACCCGGACTCGCTGGTGCAGGCGGAAGGCGCGGAGGCGTTCGAGGCCCGACTAGCGAACGCCCTGCCACTGTCCGATTACCTCATCCGCGAGTTGTCCTCGCGCTCCGATCTCAGCAGCGTCGACGGCCGCGCGAAGCTCGTGGAGCTGGCGCGCCCGCTGGTGCGGCGCATTCCGTCGGACGTCTACCGCGAGTTGCTGGTGGCTCAGCTGGCCGAGGTAATCCGCATGCCGGCAGGCCGCCTCGCCGAGCTGCTCGAGACGGAGACGGCGTCGCCGGCCTCGCCGCGCAGCGACGCCACCGCGCAGCGGACGGCGAGGCCCGCCCCCGCCGTGGCTGGGCGCGGCAACCTCGTGCGGCAGGCGATCAGCCTGTTGGTGCACCACCCCGCTGCCGGCGCCCGGATTCCGGTCACCGAGGCTCTCGAGGGGCTCGACCGGCCGGGCGTACCGCTGCTCCTCGAGCTGCTCGCACAATTGCGGGAGGACCCGGTATCGAGCACCGGCGCCCTGCTCGAGCGCTGGCGCGGGCGACCGGAGCACGCCCCGCTGTCGCGGCTCGCGTCCGGGGAATGTCTCGTGTCCGATGCCGAGGCGGCAGTCGCCGAGATCCGCTCGTCGCTGGAGCGGCTGGTGGCCGACCATGCACTCGACCGGCTGCAGGTCCTGGAGGAGAAGTCACGGGCCGAGCCGCTCACTGCCGAGGAAAAGTCCGAGCTGCAGGGCCTGCTGCGCTCCAGGGTCCGATCCGCCCAAGTGTCCGGAACGAAGCCCCGAGGAGGATCGGCGACGTGATGTGGTACCATTCCGCTCTTTTATCCACCCCCTCCCTTTCCTGAGGCGCCCATCTTGAGCAAGACGGTACGCAAGCAGGCCAAGAAAGCCCCCGCGCGCAAGGCTCCCGCCGCCAGACCGGCCGCCAAAGCGGCGGCGAAGCCGGCCGCCAAGAAGGCAGTGAAACGCGCCGCGCCGGTGGCCGCCCAGCTGAAGGCCAAGACTGCCAAGGTGCAGAAGGCCGTACACAAGGCGGTCGCCCCGGCCGCAGCGCACAGGCACGACGCCCGGGCCACGACCAAGCCAGCCGCGAAGGCCGCGGCCAGCCATCCGGCGCCTGCGAAGCAGGCAGCCCCTGCGAGGTCCGCTGCGCCGCCGGTCAGACACCCTGCCGCGTCCGCCGGGCGGGCCGCAACGACGAAGCCAGTCGCCCCGCCCAAGGGTGCAGGGAAGTCGCCGGCCCACGCCGCGGCCCCGTCGGCCCCCGCCGGCAAGGCCCTCGCCGCCACCCGGCCCGCAAAGGCGGCCCGGGGAGCGAAAGGCGCCGCCGATCGTATCGAGATCGCCTTGCCTGTCAGCACGCCGGAGGATCGCCAGTCGCAGCTCAAGCTGCTGATCGGACGCGGCAAAGAGCAGGGTTTCCTGACGTACGCCGAGGTCAACGACCACCTGCCCTCCGAGATCGTGGATCCGGAGCAGATCGAAGACATCGTGCAGATGATCAACGACATGGGCATCCCCGTGTACGAGAAGGCGCCCGATGCCGAGGCGCTGCTGCTGCGCGAGCCGGTCGTGGCCGACGACGAAGCGGCCGAGGAAGCCGCGGCGGCCCTCGCGACCACCGTCGACGCCGAGTTCGGCCGCACGACCGACCCGGTGCGCATGTACATGCGCGAGATGGGGACGGTCGAGCTGCTGACGCGCGAGGGCGAGATCGCGATCGCCAAGCGCATCGAAGAAGGCCTCGACTCCGTGCGCCGCGCGCTCGCGGCCTACCCGCCGACCTGCGAGCTGATCCTGCGCACGTACGAGCCGCTCAAGAGCGGCCAGGGGCGCCTCGCGGACATCATCGTCGGCTTCGTCGACCCGAACGCACCGGATGTGATCGCCGAGCCGATCAACCCGAAGCTCGCGGCGGCGGCCAAGGAAGCCTCCGAAGAGGAGGAAGAGACCGAGGGCGCCGAGGACGAGGAAGCGGTCGACACCGGCCCGGATCCGGAAGAAGCGGCGCGCCGCTTCGCCTCACTGGCGAAGCTGTACGGCCAGACGCTGAAGGCGCTCGACGACAAGGGCGGACGGGATCCCAAGACGGCCAAGCTGCGCCGCAAGCTCGCTGATGAGTTCATGGAGCTCAAGCTTGCGCCGCGGATGTTCGAGCAGCTGATCGGGCAGCTCCGCGAGCACCTGAACGAGATCCGCGGCATCGAGAAGGCCGTGATGCAGATCTGCGTGCGCGACGCCGGGATGCCGCGCTCGGACTTCATCGAGACGTTCCCGCGCAACGAGACCAACCTGCACTGGCTCGACAAGCACGTGCGTGCCAAGCGCAAGCACTCGGCGGCCCTCGGCCGGCTGCGCGAGTCGATCGAGAAGCACCAGTTGCACCTGCGCGAAATCGAGAAGCGAACGCACCTGACCATCGGCGAGATCAAGGAGATCAACCGCGAGATCGCGGTCGGCGAGGCGCAGGCGCGCCGCGCCAAGAAGGAGATGGTCGAGGCGAACCTGCGTCTCGTGATCTCGATCGCCAAGAAGTACACGAACCGCGGCCTGCAGTTCCTGGACCTCATCCAGGAAGGCAACATCGGCCTGATGAAGGCGGTGGACAAGTTCGAGTACCGCCGCGGCTACAAGTTCTCGACCTACGCCACGTGGTGGATCCGCCAGGCCATCACGCGCTCGATCGCCGACCAGGCGCGCACCATCCGCATCCCGGTGCACATGATCGAGACCATCAACAAGCTGAACCGTATCTCGCGGCAGATGCTCCAGGAGATGGGCCGGGAGCCCACGCCCGAGGAGCTCGCGGTGCGCATGGAGATGCCCGAGGACAAGGTGCGCAAGGTGCTCAAGATCGCCAAGGAGCCGATCTCGATGGAGACGCCCATCGGCGACGACGAGGACTCGCACCTCGGGGACTTCATCGAGGACACCTCAGTCGAGTCGCCGATCGAGTCCGCGACAACCGAGTCGCTGCGCGAGACCACGCACTCGGTGCTCGCCGGGCTGACGCCGCGCGAGGCCAAGGTGCTGCGAATGCGCTTCGGCATCGACATGACCACGGACCACACGCTCGAGGAGGTCGGCAAGCAGTTCGACGTCACCCGCGAGCGGATCCGCCAGATCGAGGCGAAGGCTTTGCGCAAGCTGCGGCACCCGAGTCGAAGCGAGCAGCTGCGGTCATTCCTCGAGGACTGAGCGGGCACCGTCCGGGCCCGATTAGCAAGGCTCCGCAAGGGGCCTTGCGCTTTTAAGCCGCGGCGCGGTGAGCGAACGGCTCGCCCTGTGAGAGGCCGACGATCTCGTTGGCCGGCACGCGGCTGTATGCACTGCAGCATGGCCCCGCCTGACGGTAGCGTGCCGCGTAGGTGTTTGCCGCAGACCGACCCCTGCGACCAACGGTGGGTACCCATCCAGGCAGGTGCGGGGCTAGACTCTGGCCGCGGTTCCATGCCCGCAACCAGGGGAGCGAGGTGGCAGTCATGCAAGTCACACGTCGGCAATTTTTCAAGATTTGCGGGGCGGGACTGGGGGCGTCCAGCGTCGCGTACCTGGGCTTCTCGCCCGAACCGGCCCTCGCGGAGGTGCGCACGTTCAAGCTTGCGCGCACCAGGGAGAGCCGCAGCATCTGCCCGTACTGCTCGGTGAGCTGCGGCGTGCTGATGCACACGATGGGGAGTGGCGCCAAGAACGCGTACTCCTCGATCATCCACATCGAGGGCGACCCGGACAACCCTGTCAATCGCGGCACGCTCTGCCCCAAGGGCGCGGGCCTGCTCGACATGATCAAGAGCCCGAGCCGCCTCAAGCAGCCCGAGTATCGCGCCCCCGGCAGCGACCAGTGGCAGGCGATCTCGTGGGACGACGCGCTCACCAGGATCGCGCGCCTCATGAAGGACGACCGCGACGCCAACTTCGTCGTGAAGAACGACAAGGGCGAGCTGGTGAACCGCTGGATCACCACCGGCTTCCTGGCCAGCAGCGCGGCGAGCAACGAGTCCGGATACCTGACGCACAAGGTGGTCCGCTCGCTCGGCATGGCGGCGATCGACACCCAGGCACGCATTTGACACGCACCGACGGTGGCCAGTCTGGCCCCGAGCTTCGGTCGCGGTTCGATGACGAACAACTGGGTCGACATCAAGAATGCCGACCTCGTACTGATCATGGGCGGGAACGCCGCCGAGGCGCATCCCTGCGGGTTCAAGTGGGTCATTGAAGCCAAGGAGAAACGCAACGCGAAGCTCGTCGTCGTCGACCCGCGCTACACACGTTCCGCCGCGGTCAGCGACTTCTACACGCCGCTGCGCACCGGCTCCGACATCGCCTTCCTGGGCGGCGTCATCAACTACCTGCTCGCGAACGACAAGATCCACCACGAGTACGTCCGCGCCTATACGAACGCGTCGTTCGTCGTGAAGGACGACTTCGCGTTCAACGACGGCATCTTCTCGGGGTACGACGAGGAGAAACGCAGCTACGACCGCAGCAAGTGGGCGTACGAGATCGGCCCGGACGGCTTCGCGGTGGTCGACGAGACCCTCACGAACCCGCGCTGCGTGTACCAGCTGTTGAAGCAGCACTACTCGCGCTACACGCCCGAGATGGTGACGCGGATCACCGGCACGCCTCCGGACCGCTTCCTGAAGGTCTGCGAGCTGATCGCGGAGACCGCGGCGCCCGACAAGGTCATGACCATCATGTACGCGCTCGGGTGGACGCAGCACACCACCGGCGCGCAGATCATCCGCACGATGGCCATGATCCAGCTGCTGCTCG
>Ga0209391_10000455_pt1 | contig 19145 bp, 17 predicted proteins | sample PPLLak3March2015_FD_187246 | JGI IMG/M metagenome (GOLD analysis project Ga0209391, IMG submission 187246) | Freshwater sediment microbial communities from Prairie Pothole Lake near Jamestown, North Dakota, USA - PPLs Lake P7 Core (1) Depth... | ecosystem: Environmental > Aquatic > Freshwater >...
CAAGCCCGATACTTTTTCATCGCAATTGCCGCCGGTCCGCGAGCTTGGTTCGCGCACCGGTGAGTGTTTGAGTCACTACGAACGCCTGGGGGAGAGAATGGGAGCAACGTCGGATTGGTCGGCCTTGGGCCGTCGTGGCAGTAGGACTTCCTGGCTGAAGTGGGCTGCCGCGATTCTAGCGACCTCGCTCGGTGCCCCGGTTTTGGCGCAGGTCGTCATTCCGTCGGTGCCGGGTACCTCCAACCCGTATCTCTCCGGGATGCCCAGCGGCAGCACCTGCTGCGGCGGGGACTCGGTGCCCGGGCAGTCGCCGGTACTGGTCACGGGCATTACCCTCGTACCGGGATCGACGGTCACTTTCACCGTGTCGGGCAGCGTGAATTTCGTCCCCGGGCCGTCGGGCAATCCTCCGGACGGGGGGGTGGTGGCCGCCACGCCTGCGAACAACGGGATATCCGGTGCGTCCTGGCCAGCGAATGCGCTGGTGGGGGCCTTTCTTGACAACTCGCTGCCCACCGCTACCCCGGCGCCCGTGGATCTGAATTTCAGCACGCCGGGCTCTACGAGCTTTCCATCACTTTCGCCCGCGCTGAAGCAGGCCTTTTTCATCGGGGACGGCCTCACCGGGAACGGGACCGGCGCCGTACAGACCTTCGTCGTTCCAGCCGGGGCGACGCGCCTGTTCCTCGGTACATCCGACGGCTCGGGGTGGTTCAACAACAGCGGCTCGTTCGCTGTAACCGTCACCGCCGCCGCTCCGCCTCCGACGGCAGCGCCTGCGGCGGTTATCCCGACGCTTTCGCAATCGATGCTCATCGCGATGTCGCTCGCGTTGGTAACGCTTGCCATGCTCGTGATTCGTCGGCGCTGATTCGCGATCAAGATACTGCTCGCGGGCGCGCGACAAGGCGGCCCGTGACCGTGCGCGTTTCGCTTTCGTAACGCCGCTGAATGCGTCGCGGCGCGAACGGCCGCTCGCTGGAAATTGCCACGGCGACCCGGAACGGCGGCTTCTGGCCGCCAGCGTGAGTACGAGGCTGCGCCTGGACGCTGACTTTCGGCGCGATGGCACTGCCGGCCCACTCCCTGCGTTGGGCTGCGCGCGCCGCGTCGTTTGCCTACCGCTCTGTTCCGGATCGGGCACACAACGTGACCGATCCATCAGTCGCTGCCCGGTTCAGGCAGGGCGCGGCGCTGGAGCAGTCACATCACGTCAGCAGTGTAAACGCCACCGCGCCGCCGGGAGAGGCCCAGTTGCGCGGTCAATCAGATCGCTCAGGGTCTTTCGGCGCGACATGGGCGAGATCGCGTACGGGTCCTGGCGGATTGCGACCTCGGTCTTCTGCGCCCGCTTCCTGGCGTCGGTCTTGCGTTGAAACGTCTTGCAAACGGAGCGGGCACCGTTGAGGCGAACCCGTACGCGGTAGCGTACGCCTCCATCGGGTGCGATTCGACGGTCGATAGTGGACATGGCAACGACTCCAGCACAAATCGAATACGCTCGGCACGTGCAACGACGAGCCGATCCGATGCGCCGCCGACTACATAGCCGTAGTCGGGGGCGCGCTCTGATGCAGAAAGTGCAGAAGGTGCTGCAGAAGGGTGTGACCAGGAACCTGCTGGTCCACCCGTGGACCACGCCGCGGGCGTGGCAACGGGTTGGTGACTCTAGCCCGTTGAATCAATTGGTGGCCAAGGGCGGAGTTGAACCACCGACACAAGGATTTTCAGTGGGAGGCACGGGGCATCCCGCGACTTCCCGCCGGTTCCCTCTCCCTTCGATTTCAGGGAGTTGCCGTGCAGATGTCGGCAATCCACTTCCCGGAACATCCCGCATCTGCCCGCGATTTCACGGGGCCATTGCACCAAAACTACACCAACATCCTGCGGCCCTGAGCCGCTCCCCGGCCTTGCATTCGCTCCGATCCCCGCCCCGCCATGCAGGCATCGGCACGACTGTATCCCAACGCCCCCCGCGCGCAGAGTGCAGCCGGTCACCCGCAGCAGCCGCGCTGCTCCTGAACTGGCGGGCACTTCACGGAGCCGAAGGAGCAGAACACGCAACAGTCCCCCGGCTTGGGGCGTAGCAGGGACTTGCACTGCCTGCACTCGTAGAAGAACAGGCACGCATCCGTTGGCATCGTCTCCTGCGCAGCAAAGCCACAGTGCGGGCAGGTAAGTATGGATTCGACCACGACAGCGTTCACGACGACACCGGCTTCCCAGTCAGCATTCCCTTCAATTCGCCGCCCTGAATAAGACGTTCCAGATCACTAGCACCCCCGATCAGGACGCCCTTGACGAACACCATAGGGAAGGTCGGCCACCCGGTCCACATCTTCAAGGCATTGCGGCGCCGCCACCCCTTCAAGTAGCTTCCGTATTCCAGGTACCTGAACGGCACGCCTGCCGCGTGAAGCGCCTTGCGCGCCCTCTTCGGGAAGGGATTCTGCTTCATGCCTACGACAACCACGTCGTCGGCGACAATCGCGGCCTGCACCTCGCGGACGATGTCTGCATGGAAGTTGGCAATGGCGTCTCTGATGGCAGGATGGATGTGAGCTTCATCAAGGATGTTGCGAGTCATGAGTTCCTCTTCGAAATGGACGCCGCCCTGAGGCCGATTGTCGCAGCCCTTGCCGACCTCGATGATGGCGAACTTGCCGCTTTGATCGAGGCCACCAACGAGGCGCCGCAGATCGCGCCGGGTCTGTTGGCATGGCTCGAACACGCCGCCGACTGGGAGCGGCATCGGCGAGCAGGCATGGACTTCCCTCTTCAACCTCCCGTGGCCGCGACTCCACCGGAGGAAGACTCCATCAGCATCGACGCCGCCGTGATCGTCAGGGCGCAGTTCGCGCAGGACGAGCGGGTTGAGGCCCGAGCCGTCGTCAGGCTGTTCGGCGAGGTGGCCGCGATCTTCCGGCTGGGCTTTCGCGTGATCGCGTCCACCGGCCGCGTCAACGAAGCCGAAGCCTTGAAGGCGCTCGGCGCGGCCGAGGTCATCGACCGCGTGATGGCGCCGAAGGCGTTGTGCGAGCAGGCCTGGGCGCGGCTGGCGCAGGATCTGGACCTGGCCAAGCTCGACAGCCTGGTGCGCGAGATCCCGCTGGCCGCGGCCATCGACGCCCACGCCGACATCCTGGCCGGAAAGTTGCGCGGCCGGCTCGTGGTGAACGTCAACGCCTGATATCCCTAAGCCGAACGGTTCGGCCCGTTGACCCGGCCCTGCCGCCCGGCCCAGAATGCGCCGACCGGGCGGCAGGAGGCAACGCATGGCATCGACACGGCGCGGCTGGGCAGGGGCTCCCGCCTGCAGCGGGCTGCTGCTGTCGTTGCCCGCAGGCCGCGGCGTCAGTGCGCGCACGGCGCAGCTGAAGCGGTTCGGCTGACCCGCGGCCGAGGCGTTGCGCAAGTCCCTGTTCCGCGATGCGCCATCGACGGTTGCCATGGGCCCGATGCGAAGCGACACGCGCGGATTCTCCCCGCGCGTCCTGTACCGACCGATTGCGCTGTCCGCAATCGCCGTGGTCGGCCTGCCGCTGGCGGGCGGCGTGACGCTTGCCCAGCCGACACCGGAGGTTCTCGAGCCCATCGTGGTTACGGGCACACGCACCGAGGCGCGCGCCTTCGACCTGCCGATGTCGATCGACGTGATCTGGCGCGGCGACATCCAGAACGGGAAGCCGCGCATCAACATTTCCGAGGACCTGAACCGGGTCCCGGGTACCTTCGTGCAGAACCGCGAGAACTTCGCGCAGGAACTGCAGATCTCGATTCGCGGTTTCGGCGCCCGCTCCCAGTTCGGCACTCGCGGCGTGAAGCTCATCGTCGATGGCCTGCCGGCGAGCACACCGGACGGCCAGGGCAACCCGGGCATCTTCGACCTCGGTTCGGCAGCGCGGATCGAGGTTCTGCGCGGGCCCTTCTCTGCCCTGTACGGCAATCACTCGGGCGGTGTCGTGCAGGTGTTCAGCGAGCGCGGGGTCGCGCCGCCGCTCGGCGTCGCGGACGCCGAGTTCGGCAGCTACGGCCTGCAGCGCTACGCAGTCAAGGGCGCTGTCGCCGAAAGCGCCTTCGGAGGCATGGCGAGTGCTTCGTACTTCCGCGTCGACGGTTACCGCGACCACAGCGCGGCGAGCAAGAGCCAGCTGAACACGAACCTCACGTACGACATCGATGCCAACAACCGCCTGACGGCCATCGCTACCGGCTTCGATCTGCCCAGCGCGCAAGACCCGCTCGGCCTGACGCAGCAGCAAGTGCAGCAGAACCGGCGCCATGCGCAGCCGGTGGCCATTGCGTTCAACGCCCGTCGTTCGCTCGACCAGCTCCAGGGCGGGCTGATCTGGGACTCGACGCCGAGCGCCGCCAGCAGCCTGCGTGTGCTGGCCTACGCGGGCAGCCGCAGCAACGAGCAGTATCTCGCGGTGCCATTGGAAAGCCAGGTCGCACCTACCAGTTCGGGCGGCGTCTCGGTACTCGATCGCCAGTTCGGCGGCGCCGGCATCCGCTGGACGCACCGGCAGGACCTGGCCGAGGGGCCGCTTACGCTCACCGTTGGCGCCGAGTACGACCGCTCCAGCGAGGACCGGCAGGGCTTCATCAACAACTTCGGCGTGCGCGGCGACCTGAAGCGCGACGAGACCAACAGCGTCGACAGCCTCGGCGCCTACGCACAGGTCGAATGGCGATTCCTGCCGCGCTGGTCCCTCTCGGCCGGGGCGCGCTACACGAAGGTCGACTTCTCCTCGGCCGACCGCTACACCACGGCGGGCAACCCGGACGACAGCGGATCGACGAGCTACTCCGAGTGGACGCCGACCGTCGGCCTCCTGTTCGCCGCCACGCCCGCGATCAACCTCTACGTGAGCTACGGGCGCGCGTTCGAGACGCCGACGACTGCGGAACTGGCCTACCGGCCCGACGGCAGCAGTGGCCTCAACTTCGCGCTGCAGCCTGCGATCAGCGACCAGGTCGAGATCGGCGCCAAGGCGATGCTCGGCGACTCGACGCGGATCAATCTGGCCGCATTCGCAATCCGGACGTCCGGCGAGATCGTCATCGCTCGCAGCACCGGCGGCCGCGCGTCCTACCAGAACGCGAGCGAGACCTCGCGCAGCGGCGTCGAGCTGATGCTGGAAAGCGACCTCGGACGCGGCTTCAGCACGCACGTTGCGTTGACCTGGCTGAACGCGCAATTCGATGAGGCGTTCCGCAGTTGCGCGCCGCTGGCGACGTTCTGCAATCCGGTCACGGGCGCCAATACCGCCGTCGTGCCCGCCGGCAACGTCGTGCCCGGCGTGCCCGATGCCTCGCTGTTCGCGGATCTCGCGTATCGCCACCCGGGCATCGGCTTCAGCGGCGCCGTCGAGGTGATCGCGAACGGCCGGGTGGCGGTTGACGACTTCAACTCGGCGTTCTCGTCCGGATACACGATCGCCAATGTCGTGGCCGGGTTCGAGCAAACCATGGGCAAGTGGCGCCTGCGCGAGTTTGCCCGCCTCAACAACCTGTTCGACCGCCAGCATGATGGCGCCGTGATCGTCGGCGACGCCAATGGCCGCTATTACGCGCCGGCGCCGACCCGCAACGTGCTCGTGGGCATCACGGCCACCTACACGTTCCAATGAAACACTGCAGCCTCGCGGGCGGGTAACGCTGCAAGTCTGATCCGGCGTTGCGCGCGCCGGGCCCGCCGAACGGGTGGTTGCCGGCCTGCGACGGGTTCTGGATGTCGGTGACGATGTCGACGCGGTCGGATACCGCGGTGACGGCTTCGTTGACCATCAGGCGCTGTATGCGGTTGGTCCCGGGGGCGGTCAGGTTCGACGTCGAGCACACCCGGATGAACCGGTTGCTAGTGAAACCGGGATCGACAGCAACCCCATTCATGCCGGCTTGGCCTTCGCAGAACAGATCGCCCGCGGTTGATGCGTAACCCTGCATTTTCTCGCTTGGGTTCGTTCATCTCCCTTTTCACGAGCGGAGAGGCGGCGGCGCGTGCGGATTACGACCTCGTCGTGAAGAAGAACTGCCTTGCCTGTCATCAGGTCGACAAGAGAAAGTACGGCCCCAACTTCAAGGAGATCGCAGCCAAGTACGCCGACCGGAAGAACGCGGCCGACGTCCTTGCCAAGAAGATCAGGCGTGGTGGAACCGGCGTTTGGGGCCAGGACGTGATGCCTGCGCAGCCTCAGGTGTCGGCCGCCGAGTCGCGCGCATTGGCGACGTACGTGCTGTCGTTGAAGTGATCCTCTCGCCGCCTCGCGGGCTGGCTTCCGAGAGGCGCGAGAGAGGCCAGTGGGACGCTTGGGGCGGCGATGAGTGCACTGTGCCGGACACTACTTCTGTTCGCCCTTGCCGTCGGCGCCCGGCAGGGTGCTTGCCAGAGCTTCGTCTACGTCGAGCCCGGCATCGCCTCGTGTCCAGCGGCGCCTGTGTCGACTGCCGCCGCCGCGAAGACGGTGCCGCGTGGTGCCCCCGTATCCGGAAGCATCAGTGTGACCTGCGGATTCGACCACGGGTCCTACACGGTGACCTTGAACTCGACCGATCCGGGCGCGACCTTCTCACCGAAGACCTTCCTCGTCAATTTCGGCCGCATCATCGGGAAGGGTGCCTTTACCGTCAGTTTCTCGACGGTTGGTGTGCACAGCGTCTCGGCGGCCATCACCTCGAACATGGGCAGCCCTGCGGTGCGAGGTCACTTTGCGAGCCCGGCCAACGAGTTCAACGTCGTGAATCCTTGATCGGTCGGCCTCGGCGAACGACTCGAAGTTGCCGCTCCATTCCGAGAACGACAGGACCAACGAAAAAGGCTTGCCGCCCGAAGGACGTGCAAGCCTTTGATTGTTTGGTGGCCAAGGGCGGAATTGAACCACCGACACAAGGATTTTCAGTCCTCTGCTCTACCAACTGAGCTACTTGGCCGCGCCGAGGATTATAGCAACTTCCGCCGGCGGCCCGCCCTCGCTTCAGGCGAGGAATTCCGCCAATACGGCGAGCGTGTCCTCCGGCATCTCCTCGGCGAGGTAGTGCCCCGCCGGCAGCGCGCGCCCGCGCACGTCGAGCGCGACTTCCCGCCAGTCCGCGAGGCAGTCGAACTGCGTGCCGACCACTCCCCGCTCGCCCCACAGCGCGAGCAGCGGACAGGCGACCTTGCGCCCCGCCGCAACGTCCTCGTCGTCGTGGTCGAGATCGATCGTCGCGGCGGCGCGATAGTCCTCGCAGCTCGCGTGGATCATCGCGGCGTTCGCGAAGCAGCGCTCGTACTCGGCGAGCGCGCGCGGGTCGAAGATCGACAGGCCCGCCGATCCCCAGCCGCCCATCTTGCGGCGAAGGTAGTAGACCGGATCGCCGCCGATCAGCCGCTCGGGCAGGTCGAAGGGCTGGATCAGGAAGAACCAGTGGTAGTACGCGGTGGCGAACGACATGTCCGTAGCGCGGAACATCTTCCGCGTCGGCGAGATGTCCAGCACCGCGACGCGCTCGACGGAGCCAGGGTGATCGACGCACAGCCGGTGCGCCACGCGCGCGCCGCGGTCGTGGCCCACGAGGCGGAAGCGGGCAAAGCCCAGCTCGCGCATGACCTCGACCATGTCCTGCGCCATCGCGCGCTTGCTGTACGCGGCGTGCGTCGCGTCGCTCGCCGGCTTGTCCGAGTCGCCGTAGCCTCGCAGATCGGCGCACACGACGGTGAACGACTCGGCAAGCCGCGGCGCCACCTTGTGCCACATCGAGTGCGTCTGCGGATAGCCGTGCAGCATGAGCAGCGGCGGGCCGCTGCCGCCCACCACGGCGCGGATGCGCGCGCCGGACGTCGAGACGACGCGCGGCATGAAACCGGGGAACAGCGTTGCGTCGGCGGTCATCGATGGGTCCTTCGGGTTTGCCCTGCGCTCATCATGGCACGCGAGATTGCCACCCGCGCCGGGCGAAGGGTGCTGCAGCATCGGCGGCATCCCCTCCGGCGGCGCACGACCCATCGGGCGAGGCCGGATTGATACCATTACGTGTTTCTCGCCTGCCACGCCCATGAATCCCAGCGCCTGCTTCCGTCTGCCTCGCCTCCTGCTTCCGCGCGAAGGCATCGATCTCGCCAAGTGGGCGGTGGTGGCCTGCGACCAGTACACGTCCGAGCCCGAGTACTGGCAGCGCGTGGAGCGCGAAGTCGGCGAGGCACCGTCGACGCTGCACCTCATCTTCCCGGAGGTTTGCCTGGGCAGGCCCGATGCGTCCACGCGCATCGAGCGCATCCAGCGGACTATGCGGCAGTACCTCGAGCAGGGCATGTTCCGCGCGCACGATGGCGCGGTGTACCTCGAGCGCACGATCGGGGGCCGCGTGCGGCGCGGCCTGATGCTGGAGCTCGACCTCGAGGCCTACGACTTCGGCCGCGACTCGACGAGCCCCATCCGCCCGACCGAAGGCACGATGGTCGAGCGCATCGCGCCGCGGCTCGAGGTGCGGCGGGGGGCGGAGCTCGAGCTGCCGCACGTGCTCGTGCTGATCGACGACCCGGGCCGGACGGTGATCGAGCCCATCCGGGACGACGTCGCTTCGCTCGCGCAGCTCTACGAAACCGACCTGATGCTGGGCGGAGGCCGCGTGGCCGGCTACGCGGTCGACGCCGGGCACGCGCGCCGCGCGACGGCGGCGCTGCGCGCGCTCGTCGATCCCGGCGCGTTCGAGACGCGCTACGGCGTGCCGCCGGGGACGCCGCCGATGCTGTTCGCCGTCGGCGACGGCAACCACTCGCTCGCGACCGCTAAGGCCCACTGGGACTCGATCAGGGCGACCGCCCCGCGCGATCACCCGGCCCGTTACGCACTGGTCGAGGTCGAGAACATCCACGATCCCGCGCTCGCCTTCGAGCCGATTCACCGGCTGCTGTTCGGCGTGACCGCCGACGTGCGCCGCTCGCTCGCCGACGCCGTCGCGGGGGCAACGTTCACCGATGTGCCTTCCGCCGCCGCAATGCGCGAGCGCGTGCGCCGGGTCGATGCGGCGCGGCAGGCGATCGGACTCGCCGGCCCGGGCGCGCGGTACTGCGTGGTCGAGATCGAGGATGCGCCGTCCACGCTCGCGGTCGGGACGATCCAGCCGTTCGTCGACGCGCTCGTCGCGCACGGCGGCGCCGCGAGCGTCGACTACGTGCACGGCGACGAGGCGCTCGAGCGACTCGCGCTGCAGGACGGTGCCGTGGGCCTGCACCTGCCGCAGGTCAGCAAGGATGGGCTGCTGCGCATGGTCGTGCGCGAGGGTCCGCTGCCGCGCAAGACGTTCTCGATGGGGGAGGCGGACGAGAAGCGCTTCTACGTGGAAGCGCGGCGCATACGGTAGCCGTCGCGGGCAATCGTCACTTCCCCGACGCTGGAGCGTTGCGCTGCTGCCGCGCGCGGAACGCCCACGGCGCCTCGGGGTGCGCATCGCGCCACAGGCCGCGTCGCTCGCGCCGCGCCTCGTCCTCGAGCGCCAGCAGCGCGGCGTCGTGCTCGAAGCGCCGGAACACCCAGGCCCAACCATCGCGCACCTGGGCGCGGTTGACGTTCTCGCCGTCCACCTGCACTACGCCGAGCGTTCGACCGTAACCGTCGCGCCCGCGCACGTCGACGATCACCCCGCGTCCGGCGACGCGGGCAGCGAGCGCCCGCTGCGCGGCGTTCGCGTACGGCTGGCCGCGCTCGGGCGCGTCGATGCCGGCGAGCCGCAGGCGGACCTGCGTGCGCTCGACTAGCAGCGTCAACGTGTCGCCGTCGTGCACCGCGACGACGCTTCCGGCGAGCGTGGCCGCGGCCGCCGCGCTGCACGACGCGGCCAGCAGCAGGGCGGCAACGATATCGACGAGCACCGCGACGGGCACGGTGAGCATGAACGGTTCCTTCGCGCACCGCCGACGGTGCGCTCGAGTCAGCGGGCGACCTTAGCGTACGCCCGCCCGTGTCCGGCGGACGTCTGTCCAGCTTGCACAGTTGCGCAGTCGCGCTATAGTCGTCCGTGCGTGACCCCATCCGCGGAGATTCCATGCCCCGTCACCCTGCCGAGCTCCAGACCCGCGTCGCGCTCAAGTCGGCCGCCTGCGCGCTGTTCGCCGCGCTGGCGTTGATGGCGACCATGAGCGCGCGCGCCGCCGCGCCGGAGAGCACCGAAAAGGCGCCCGAGGTGCCGAGGAGGGCCGCTGCCGACGCGCCGAAGGTCGACGACGAAGGCATCGACCCGGACAAGCTGTACTCCGCGCTGGTGCGCGTGCAGACCACTGCAGTGCCGGACGCGCGCAGCAGCGTGACACTCGGCCGCGAGCGCGAGGGCACCGGCACGGTCATCGCGAAAGGGGGCGTCGTGCTCACCATCGGCTACCTCCTCGTCGAGGCCGATGACGTGAAGGTCACCGACAACCGCGGCCGCAGCTATCCCGCGCGCGTGCTCGCCTACGACCACCCCACCGGCCTGGGCCTGCTCAAGATCACGGTTCCGTTCAACGTCGAGCCGGTGAAGATGGGCTCGTCTGCAAAGCTCGCCGACCGCGAGCCGGTGCTGATCGCCGGCTGGGGCGGCATTCCCGATACCGCGCTCGCCTACGTGGTGTCGAAGCGCCCGTTCGCGGCGAGCTGGGAGTACCTGCTCGACGAGGCGATCTTCACCAGCCCGCCAACGACCGGCTGGAGCGGCGCCGCGCTGGTCGACCGCAAGGGCACGATCGTCGGCGTGGGCTCGCTGGTCGTGCGCGACGCCACGATCCACGACCCGAAGGTGCCGGGCAACATGTTCGTGCCGATCGACGCGCTGAAGCCGATCCTCGACGACATGATCCGCACTGGCCGGCGCAAGGACGCGCCGCGGCCGTGGCTCGGGCTGGCCGCCGAGGAAATGCAGGGCCGGCTGATCGTCGCGCGCGTCTCGCCGGACGGCCCGGCGGACCTCGCCGGCATCCGCACCGGCGACATCATCCTCGGCGTGGGCAACGAGGCTGTGCGCACGCAGACGGAGTTCTATCGCAAGGTCTGGGCGAAGGGGAAGGCTGGCGCGGAGGTGCCGCTGCGCGTGCTGCAGGGCATCGACATCAAGGAGATGAGCGTGCGCTCGATCGACCGCGTCGAGTACTTCCGGCCGGTGACGACGCACTAGCGCTGCACCCTCACCCCCGACCCCTCTCCCACCTGTCGGCGGGAGAGGGGAGTGGTGGAACCCTCTCCCCCGGCACGGGGGAGAGGGCAGGGTGAGGGGGAAGTTCAGGCTGCTGCCGCGTACTTCGCGAGCACCTCGCGATTCACTTCGACGCCGAGTCCGGGGCCGTCGGGAACAGCGACCCAGCCATCCGCGTGTTCGAGCGGACACGCGACCAGCTCGCGACGGAACGGGTGCGACGACTGGTCGTACTCGAGGATCGGCTCGCTTGCGAAGAGCGACGGGTGCGCGACCGGCAGCGCGGCGATGAGGTGCAGCGAGGCCGCCTGCCCGATGGCCGAGCCCCAGACGTGCGGGTTCACGGCCACGCCGTGCGCATGGGCAAGCGCCGCGATGTGCCGGCATGCCGTAAAGCCGCCCGCGGCCGCGATGTCGGGTTGCACGACGTCCACCGCGCGCGCGCCGATCAGGTCGCGGAAGCCGAACAGCGTGAACTCGTTCTCGCCGCCGGCAACCGGGCAGCCGACCGCCTGGCGCACCTCGCGGTAGCCCGCCAGATCCTCCTGCGCGACCGGCTCTTCGTACCAGCGCAGCGCGCAATCCTCGAGCGCGCGGCCGAGGCGGATCGCGTCGGCGACGCCGTACGCGTGGTTCGTGTCGATCATCAGCGTCACCGGCGCGCCCGCGAGCGCGGCACGCACCTCGCGCATCACCGCGAGGTCGTCGTCGACGCCGAAGCCGAGCTTGATCTTCATCGCGCGAAAGCCGTTGGCGTAGTGGCGCTGCGCCTCGTCCGCCAGCCGCTTCGCCTCGCCGCGTCCGTGGCGGCGGTAGAACCCGGTCGCGTACGCCTGCACGCGCTCGCGGAACGCGCCGCCGATGAGCGCGTGGACCGGCCGGTTCAGCAACTTGCCCAGCAGATCCCAAAGCGCGATGTCGATCGCGCTGATCGCGCCGATCACCGCGCCCTTGAGGCCATAGTCGCGCGACTGGTTGTACATCCGGTGCCACAGCACTTCGGGGCGCGAAGCGTCGGCGCCGATCAGCAACGGGCGTAACGCCGAACGCACTGTCGCCGCCGCAATCTCCGGCGGCTGCAGTCCCTGGCACAGCGCCTCGCCCCAGCCGGACAGGCCGGCGTCGGTCACGACCTCGACGATGGTCGCGCCGCGCCGGCGCACCCAGCCTTGCGAAAACGCGAACGGCTCGGCCAGGTCGCTCGCCAGCGCCCAGGCCCGGATGTCGGCGATCTTCAACGTTGCTCCCCCGCGTCGCAACAGTGCGCCGCTGCGCCATTCTGCCTCGCGCGCCCTTGCGCGCGGTGGCTTTCCGTACAATGCGCGCTTTGCCCTCCGCGGCAAGCGCTGGCTCCCGATGCTCCTGTACGCCGCCACCATCTTCGTCAGTGCGTTCCTGCTGTTTCTCGTCCAGCCGGTGATGGCCAAGCAGATCCTGCCGTGGTTCGGCGGCTCTGCCACTGTGTGGACGACCTGCCTCGTGTTCTTCCAGATCGCGCTGCTCGCCGGCTACACCTACGTCGACTGGACCGTGCGCAAGCTGGCGCCGCGCCGCTCGGTCGTGCTGCACGTCGGGCTGCTGGTCCTGAGTCTCGCGGTCCTGCCCATCGTGCCCGGCGAGCGCTGGAAGCCGCTCGGCGAGGAAAACCCGTCGTGGCTGATCCTCGGCATGCTGACGCTCACCATCGGCCTGCCCTACTTCCTGCTGTCGACGACGAGCCCGCTGGTGCAGGCGTGGTTCGCGCGGCGCTTCCCGGCAGCGAGCCCTTACCGCCTCTTCGCGCTGTCGAATCTCGCGTCAATGCTCGCGCTGCTGGGCTACCCGTTCCTGCTCGAGCCGTGGAGCGCCACTCGCGCGCAGGCGCTCGGCTGGTCGCTGGCCTACGTCGCCTTCGCGGCGCTGTGCGCCGCGGCGGGGTTCGCGAGCCTTCGCAGGCCGAGCGCGAGACACGTGCCGTCCGGATGGCAAAGCGCCGGCCACGGCCTGCCGCTCCCTGTCGCCGACCGCGGGCACGACGAGCCGCCGCCACCGGCGCGGCAGGTCCTGTGGTGCACGCTCGCCGCCACGGCCTCGATCCTGCTGCTCGGCGTGTCGAACCACATCACGCAGAACATCGCGTCGGTGCCGCTGCTGTGGATCGTCCCGCTGGCGCTCTACCTGCTGACGTTCATCCTCACCTTCGACGGTACCGGCTGGTACAAGCGCGACATCGTGCTGTCGATGACGGCGGCGGCGCTCGGCGTGATGGCGTGGACGCTGGCCGACCCGAGCCTGACGCACGAACTGGAAATCCAGGTCGGCGTATTCAGCGTGGGGCTGTTCCTCGCCTGCATGTTCTGCCACGGCGAGCTCGTGCGCATCAAGCCGAGCCCGCGCTTTCTCACGCGCTTCTACCTGATGATCTCGCTCGGCGGCGCGCTCGGCTCGGTGCTCGTCGGCCTCCTCGCCCCGCTGGTGCTGCCCGCCCACTTCGAACTGCCGGCGGGGCTGGTGCTGTGCGGGCTGCTGCTGCTGTGGCAGGTGCGCCGCGATTACCCGCTGTTCGGCGTGCTCGGGCTTGCATCGCTCGCCGTGACCGTCGGCGGCGCGATCTGGGGCACGACCGAGTTCTACCGCAACGCCATCAGCGCGTCGCGCAACTTCTACGGCGTGCTGCGCGTGCAGGAGACCGACGAGGGTCGTGCCGACCACCGCCGCAGCCTGATCCACGGGACGATCCTGCACGGCAACCAGTACCTCGATCCCGCGCTGCGCCGGCAGGCCACCACCTATTACACGAACACCTCGGGCATCGGCCGGCTGCTCGAGTCGCTGCATCCGCGCACGACACCTCTGCGCGTGGCGGTGATCGGGCTCGGCACCGGCTCGCTCGCCGTCTACGGCGCCAAGGGCGACACCTACCGCTTCTACGAGATCAACCCGGACGTCATCGACGTCGCGCGGCGCGACTTCACCTACCTCGCCGACAGCGACGCGACGGTCGAGACGGCGCTGGGCGACGCGCGCCTGGTGCTCGAGCGCGAGGCGGCGCAGGGTTTCGATGTGATCGCCATCGACGCGTTCTCGTCGGACTCGATCCCTGTTCACCTGATCACCCACCAAGCACTGGCGATCTACCTGAAGCACCTCAAGTCCGACGGCGTGATCGCGTTCCACGTCACCAACCGCTTCCTCGACCTCGTTCCCGTCGTCGACGCGCTGGCGAAGGCGCACGGCCTTTCCGCGGCGTGGGTCGAGGATTCGGGCGAAGCGGCGATTGCCAGCCGCAGCGACTGGATCCTGCTCTCCCGCGACGCGCAGCGCCTCGCCGCGCCGCTCATCGCCGAGGTCGCGCAGCCGTTGCGCTCGCGCGAGGACTGGCGGATGTGGACCGACGACTTCAACAACCTGGTGCAGGTCCTCAAGTGACGACCTGATGGGCGATGAAGTTCAGCAGGGCCACGCTACGGCACCCCCTCACCCCAACCCTCTCCCCCGATGCCGGGGGAGAGGGAGCCGTTCCCCCTCTCCCGCGTGCGGGAGAGGGTTGGGGTGAGGGCGCCGACTTCGCCGCGGGGACGTCTGCCGGGATTCATCGCTAGTCAGGAGTGACGATGCCGCGCTTGCTGCCTGTGTGCGGCTGCGGCATGCTTGACCGATGATTTTTCCGCGGCACGATCCGGCCGACTATCGCGCCCTGCGGCGCGTGCAGGGGACGCGCGCGATCGACGTCATCGACCAGCGCGCGCTGCCGCACGCGAGCGTCGAGGTGCGCATCGCCGACGTGGACACCGCGGCAACCGCGATCGCGCAGATGTGGGTGCGCGGCGCGCCGCTGATCGGCGCCGTGGGCGCCTACGGGCTCGCGATGGCGCTCGATCGCGATGCTTCCGACGCCGCGCTTGCCCGCGCGCACGCGATGCTCGACGCGACGCGTCCCACCGCGGTGAACCTGCGCTGGGCGCTCGACCGCGTGCGCGGCGCGGTCCTCCCGCTGCCGGCTGCGCAGCGCGCGGATGCGGCATGGCGCGAGGCCGACGCGATCGCCGCCGAGGACGAGGCGATCAACCGCGCGATCGGCTTGCACGGCCTCGGGTTGCTGGAGGCGATCGCGCGGCGCCGCGGCGCTCCCGTGCGGGTGATGACGCACTGCAACGCGGGCGCGCTCGCGACCTGCGGCTTCGGCACGGCGACCGCGCCGATCTTCCTCGCGCACGCCGCGGGATTGCCGCTGCACGTGTGGGTGTCGGAGACGCGGCCGCGGCTGCAGGGCGCCAACCTGACGGCGTGGGAGATGGAGCGCCGCGGCGTCCCCTACACGCTGTGCGCCGACGGGGCGAGCGCGGCGCTGATGCGGCGCGGCGACGTCGACGCCGTGCTGGTCGGCGCCGACCGCGTCGCGCGCAACGGCGACGTGTGCAACAAGATCGGCACCTACGACAAGGCGCTGGCCGCGCGCGAGCACGGCGTGCCGTTGTACGTGGGCGTGCCCTCGCCGACGATCGACTGGTCGCTTCCGACCGGCGAGGCGATTCCCATCGAGGAGCGGGCTGCCGACGAGGTGTTGCGCGTCACCGGGCGCGACGACGCGGGGCAGCTGCGCGCGGTCGCCATCGCGCCGCCGGGCGCGCGCGCGGTCAACTTCGCGTTCGACGTGACGCCGGCGCGGTTCGTCGCGGGACTCCTCACCGAACGCGGCGTGGCCGCCGCTTCCGCGGACGGGCTGGCGGCACTGTTCCCGGAGCGCGCGGCCCTCACCCCCAACCCCTCTCCCGCGATGCGGGAGAGCTGAGACGCGAGCGACGAGGCCGGGCCATGAACGCCGACGCCGAGCCGGCGCTGCGCGAGGCGATCGTCGCCGCCGCGCGCGCAATGAACGCCATGGGCATCAACCGCGGCACGGCGGGCAACGTGAGCGCGCGTGTCGCCGGCGGCTTCCTCGTCACGCCGAGCGGGATGCGTTACGAGGACCTGGGCACCGCCGACGTCGTGCGCGTGGCAATGGACGGCACCGCGCATGGCGTGCGCAAGCCCTCGTCGGAGTGGCGCTTCCACCGCGACATCTATGCCACGCGCCCGGAGGCCGGGGCGATCGTCCACACGCACGGGCCGTACTCCGCGGCGCTGGCCTGCCACGGGCGCGGCATCCCGGCGTTCCACTACATGGTCGCGCGAGCCGGCGGCCGCGACATCCGCTGCGCTCCCTACGCGACGTTCGGCACGCAGGAACTCTCCGACCACGCGCTCGCTGCGCTGGCGGGCCGGCGCGCGTGCCTGCTCGCTCACCACGGCGCCATCGCCATGGGCGCCTCCCTCGACGCGGCGCTGGCGCTGGCCGGAGAACTCGAAACGCTCGCCGAGATGTACTGGCGTGCGCTGGCCATCGGCGAGCCCCCGCGGCTGCCCGACGCCGAGATGGACGCGGTGATCGCGAAGTTCGGAAGCTACGGCCAGCGGTGACGCGGCCGTCTATGCTAATGGCATAAGCCGCCCTGATCCGTGCGCCTGCACAGGCTGTCGCCCACATCGTCGACCTGACGCAGTTCCAGCGCGAGATGGTGTGCGCTCGCTAGCGACTCGACGTAGACGACACGCTGTTTCGGCGCGTTCATCCGACGAGCGGAGCGGCAGAATCCGACGAGAATCATGCTGTTCGCATACCCGGCGAGCATAATCGGATCATCGAATCCCGTCGGCTGGAAACCCCATGTTCCGCATGCGCCACGTTGCCGCCGCGCTCTCGGCCGCGGCCCTCTTCTCGGCTCCCGGCTTTGCGTCCGTCGGCCACGTGCTGCCGGCGAGGGCGGCCGTCCCCGATGCCCCGTCGGCAGATGCACGCAGGGAGATTGCCGGCGGGCGCGTCGAGACGCTGACGGTCCGCGACCATCGCCACGGTTCGACTCTGAGCTACCACTCGCTGCGCACCGCCGGTGGCGAGCGCGTCGCGCTGAAGTGGCTGGGCGCAGAGCACGCGGTGGCGGGCGCGACGATCCGGGTCGAAGGCCGGCGCACCGACGGCACCCTGTTCGTCGACACGGCCGCCACGCTCGCGCCGCCGGAGGCCACCTTCAGGGACGCCCCTCCGGCGAACACGCGGCGCTACACCGGCAAGCTCGAGTTCCTCCACGCCGACGACTTCGACCACGACCGCTGCGAGGTGCAGTACGTGCTGACCGGCGCCGACGGCGCGCACCTGCGCCTCGACCTGCCCGTCGTGCCCGACGTGCTCGAGAAGGGCATGACGCTCACCGTCGACGGCGTGCCTTCCGCCGACGGGCTGTCCGTCGAGCCGAGCACCATCGCCATCGAGGCTGTCGGCGCGCCGGCCGCCGACCCCGTCGCCGACGTCTCGGGCACCACGCAGGTGCTGGTCATCCTGATCAAGTACGCCGACACCGCGACCGAGCCGTATACGCAGGCGCAGATCACCAGCACCGTGTTCACTTCCACGGGCAGCGTGGCGAACTACTTCCGCGAGGCGAGCTACGGCCGGCACATGCTTGCCGGGACGATCACACCATGGTTCACGGCGAGCTTCGTCAAGCCGACCACCTGCGACTACAGCCGCGTGTCGAACGAGGCCATCAACCTCGCGCGCGCCGCCGGTTACGTCACCACGAACTACCAGAAGTTCGTCTACGTGTTCCCGTCGCTGCCCGGCTGCGGCTGGGCGGGCCTCGGCGGGGGCTCGAACGCGTGGATCAACCAGGCGGCGAGCGTGCTGGTCATCGGCCACGAGCTCGGCCACACGTTCGGCCTCGGCCACGCCTCCAGCCTGCGCTGCGCCGTCGGCACGGTGACGAACCCCATCGACGGGACCTGCACGCGCAGCGAGTACGGCGACGGCTTCGCGATCATGGGCAACAGCCGCGCGGGGCACCTTTCCGCGCCGCACAAGGTGGAGCTGGGCTACGTCCAGGCGGCGCAGTACCGCACGCACGCCGGCGGCACCGCAACCTACACGCTCTCGCCCTACGAGACCCCCGGCGGCACGACCTACGCGCTGAAGATCCCGGCCTCGCCGAGGCGCACGTACTGGATCGAGTTCCGTCAGCCGACGGGCTTCGACGCGTTCATGGGCGCCGGCGCGACCGAAGGCGCCCTGTTCCACACGTCGTGGCCATCCGACTGGTCGTGCGACAGCTGCCTGCTCGACATGACGCCGGCGACGCCGACGACGTTTTCCGACGCCGCGCTGCCCGTCGGCGCGACGTTCGCCGACGCGACCACGGGAATGTCGGTCACCGTGCAGTCCAAGACGCCGGCACAGCTCTCGCTCAGCGTGACGACGCCGCTGCGGCCGACCTACGTCGACGTGCCCACGACGCACAGCGCTTACGCGGCGATCGAGACGCTTGCCTGGCACGGCGTCGCCGTCGAGTGCGGCACCAGCCCGCTGCGCTACTGCCCGGACGTGCCGATCACGCGCGCCGAGACGGCGGCGTTCATCGAGCGCGCGAAGCGCGGCCCGGGCTACGCGTTCACCGCCACCGGCACGCGCTTCGCCGACGTGCCGATCACGCACTGGGCGGCGAAGTACATCGAGCAGCTGCACATCGACGGCATCACCTCGGGCTGCGCGACGAGCCCGCTGCGCTACTGCCCGGACGGAAACCTCACGCGCGCGCAGATGGCGCCGTTCCTGCTGCGGGCCCGCTACGCCTCGACGTTCAACCCCGGCACGGCGTCGGGCAGCGTGTTCGTCGACGTGCCGACCTCGCACATGTTCGCCGCCTGGATCGAGCGCCTCTACAGCTACCAGGTGACGCTCGGGTGCGTGGCGACCCCGCGCCAGTACTGCCCCGAGGGCACGGTGACTCGGGCGCAGATGGCGCTGTTCCTCGTGCGGGCGTTCGGGCTCGCGCCACCGGCGCTCTGACGCGGCGCCCCCTCACCCCCGACCCCTTTCGCGCCTGACGGCCCTCACCCCCGACCCCTCTCCCACCTGACGGCGGGAGAGGGTTGGGGTGAGGGCGCCGGCGTTGCCGCGAAGTCCCCTGCTGAGCTTGATCGCTGATGAG
>Ga0209391_10000456_pt1 | contig 19144 bp, 17 predicted proteins | sample PPLLak3March2015_FD_187246 | JGI IMG/M metagenome (GOLD analysis project Ga0209391, IMG submission 187246) | Freshwater sediment microbial communities from Prairie Pothole Lake near Jamestown, North Dakota, USA - PPLs Lake P7 Core (1) Depth... | ecosystem: Environmental > Aquatic > Freshwater >...
AATCAGGTTTTTCAAAATCTTATCAATAATGCTATTAAGTATACTTTAAAGGGATACGTTGAAGTTTATGTAAAAAATCTTAAAAACGATAAAGTACAAATTGAAATCAGAGATAGTGGTATTGGAATGAGTGAGGAGTATCTTCAAAAAATGTTTATGCCTTTTTCGCAGGAAGATTCCGGATACAAGCGTGAATTTGAGGGTAATGGATTAGGTTTAGCGCTCGTTAAAAAATACATAGAACTTAACCGCGCAGAAATAAATGTTGAGAGTGAAAAAAATATTGGCTCTGTATTTTCAGTTGTTTTTGATAAAGAAACAGAGTTCACAACTTCTGACGAATCTGAAAAAAAATATAAATCATACAATTAAAAACTGTTTAGCCAGTCTTTCCTAGTTCTCAATCAGAAATCCTAATTCGTTTCTATTATACTTTCGCTAAAGTATTATATTTGCATTCTAAAAAATTATTCTTTAAAAAAATAATTGCTCTAATGTTTAAATGAATAAATATAAAGTTATATCGTTCTATAAATACGTGGAGGTTGAAAATCCTGAGTCGCTTGCAAAAGAGCATCTTAATTGGTGCTTAGCAAATGGCGTTAAGGGAAAAATTTATCTTGCCAAAGAAGGAATTAGCGGTTCCGTTTTTGGCTATGATGAAGTTACAAGTAAGTATAAAAATCATTTAAAGAGTTATAAGATTTTTGAAGATGTCTGGTTTAAAGAAACGCCAGCTGATCAGATTGCATTTAGTAAAATGCATGTTAGAGTTAAAGCAGAAATTGTAAATTCTGGTTTAACAGAAACATCTCTTGAACACACTGCACCAAAATTGACTCCAGAACAACTGCTAAAATTTTATGAGAATAAAAAAGATTTTGTAATTGTTGATGCAAGAAACTGGTATGAAAGCAAAATAGGAAAATTTAAAAATGCAATCACTCCGCAAATAACGCACTTTAGAGAATGGCCCAAAGTAGTTGAATCTTTAAGTGAGTACAAAGATAAAACAATAGTAACTTACTGCACCGGTGGAATAAGATGCGAAAAAGCTTCAGCTTATATGCGAGAACAGGGATTTAAAGATGTTTATCAAATTGATGGTGGAATATTAAACTATATACAACAATTTCCTGATACTTATTGGGAAGGCGGAATGTTTGTATTTGATGATCGCAGAGTTTTTGAACCAAATAGTAAAGAGGAATTAAAATACACTGCTAATTGTCATTTTTGTGGTAAACCTACTTCATATCATATTAATTGTCATAACATCGATTGCGATAAAATTATTGTTTGTTGTCACGAGTGTAAAATTGAAAGTGAATATTGCTGCAGCGATGAATGCAGGGTAAGTGAAAATAAAAGAAAAGAATATCACGGATAAATTTGCGCTTTCGCACCTCTGCGAAAATAGATTTTAACGCAGAGGTGTTTAAAACGCAGAATTTTATTTCTTCCAATCAGCTAACATTTGTTTCATCCTGTCAAAATCAAAAGGTGCATTTGGCATTTTGCCGCCAAGCTCAATTGCTTTTTCCATGGTAGAAATTGCTTCTGATTTTTTATTCATCTTACCATAATATTGCGCAAGTATTCTTGTGTTCCAATAGTTTTCATTTATTAATGATGATGCCTGAATCCATTTAAATCCTTCTTCAAGATTTGTATTGTTCTCCAAACAATAATTAGCACCAGCCATTAGCTGATTCCATTTAAAGGCATCGCGTGCTTTCTGTAAAGTAAGATCCTGAGTTTTTGCTTCAACTTTAAATGATACTTTTAGTTTTTCCCAGAGTAGATTTACAGTTACCGAATTATCAGTAGCATCTGTTAGAAGAAATGTCATTCTTTCCATAAAATGATGTTCTTCAGGTTTTACTTTAATCCTTAATGTTTCTTTCTTTGGATCCAATGTTGAACTTCCATCAACTGGGACATCCTTACTAAAAATAATTTCCCATTCATTTGCATTTGGGATGCTATGAATTGCATAAGTGCCTGCGACTAATTCATTTCCGTTAATACTAACAGCATCCGTAAATGTAATTGTAGTTGCTTCATTCGCACCAGTTCTCCAAACTTGGCCTAATGGAACAAGTTCACCCCAAACTTTTCTATCCTTAACAGCAGGACTACCGTAATCTATTGTGACCTTAGTGACTCCCACATATTGAGAAACGGTAGCATCCGGACTTGGACGTGGAGTTCTGAAATCCTGAGCAAAAGAACTAACGGTAAATATCATTACCAGGGAAAAAATAAATGCAGTTTTTCTCATAGCGTAACCTTCCTTTTTATTTGTTTATAAACGATTGAACGACGGGATTAGATTAGTTAATTTCACTGCGAAGTTAATTATCATTTTTTATTTAAGCAATTCTATGGATGATGAATTAAAGAAAGAAATTGAGCAAAGTTTAAAGAAATCTAAACCTAACACGAAATTCGATGAATTTAAAAAATGGATTCCATCAATTATCATTTTGCCTATTGCTATTTATTGGATATTAAATCGCGGCCAATATGGCTTAATTGATAACGTAGATTTGGTAATCCATGAAGCCGGGCATTTTTTCTTTATGTTCTTTGGGAAATATATTTACACGCTTGGAGGAACTTTGATGCAGATAATTCTTCCTTCAATTATTTTCTTTTACTTTTTTAGAACTGAATATCGAACCGGCATGCAGTTTTCACTTTTATGGCTCGGGCAAAACTTTATTAATATTTCTGTTTATGCTGCAGACGCACAGGCACGCAGATTACCTTTGCTCGGTGGAAATAAAGTTTATCACGATTGGCATTATCTCTTAAGTGAAATTGGTATGCTTCAATACGATGCTGAGGTAGGATATTTCTTTTTCGGGGTCGCAATAATCCTATTTGTTATAACCTTAATTATGCCTCTAATTACTCAGAATTAAATATTATCTTTTGCCACAAAAATTTATCAGGTTTTTTTCAATGAAGTTTTTTCTCTTATTAATATTTGTTTGTTGCACTATTAATGTGTCTGCTCAAGTAGATACCATTAAAACATATTTTACAAATGGAAATATTGAATCCGTAGTCGTTTATGAAAAAAATGTACGGCAAGGCGAAGCTGAATTTTACTGGGAAAATGGAAATATAAAAGAAAAAAGAAATTATGTTAATGATAAAGTATTTGGAACGGTTACTTCATTTTTTGAAAACGGAAAAATAAAAGAGCTTTACAGTATTGAAGATGGAAGGCGGGATGGACCGGCAACTTTTTATGATTCAACTGGAAAGGTAATTGAAGATGTAATGTTTGAAAACGGAGTGCGCAAGGGTCAGGAATTCTTATTAGTCGGCGAATATCGTGAAGAAGATTATCAAAAACTTTTAGCGCAATGGAAAGAAAGACAGGATCAGAGAGAAAAAGAAAATGGTAACGATGCTTTAAATCTTCCTCCGGTTGAAGAAGATAAAACCGATATGGAGGACGATCCAGCCTATTATTCAAATGTTGAAGTTATGCCGGAGCCAATCGGTGGAATGAATACTATATACAAAAAAGTGGTCTATCCGGTTCAGGCAAAAGAAAAGAAAATTGAAGGCACTGTAAAGATCAGAGCATTTATTGAAAAAAATGGTGAAGTATCTACAGCCGAGGTTGTTGAGGGCATTGGTTACGGATGTGATGAAAATGCAAGACTTTCTGTTTACTACACTCGTTTTAAACCGGGATTACAAAAAGGTAAGCGAATTAAAGTTCAAATGATAATTCCGATTGAGTTTAAGCTTGATAAAGAAATTAAGTAGATAATTTAAAGCGTAATTTTTTTAGAGTCTCTTTTATTGATTTACTAAGTCGGGTTGTTTCAATTGTATAGTTGTTAAACTCTCTTCGTTTGGGATATTTTTTCCTTTGTAAATCAAAATGCTTTATCCGTTTATCTATATCCATCATTATCATTTCTCGCATTTTAATGTCATCATTTTTAATTGAGTATATATTTGAAACTAAATTTTCCATAGCGTTTTCAATCTTATCTGAATTAATTAAACGCAATTTTGAATTTAATGGTGATGATAAGTCGAATGAAAAATTTTTCTCTAGCCCTAAAAACTCACAAAGAGAATTGTAAATTATTTTAGTTCCATTTATCTTGCCTTCGTAAGAATAACCCGCAATGTGCGGTGTTCCGATTAAAACTTTTTTTAACAATTCAATATTTACATCCGGTTCATTTTCCCAAACATCCAAAAGCACTTTTATTTTTTTCTTTTCGATAGCATTATGCAAATCCAAATTATTAATAACAGCACCGCGTGAAGTGTTAATAAGTATTGTCCCATCCTTTAGCTTTTTTAAATTATCAATATTGAGTAGATGAAAAGTTTTATCAATGCCATCAAGATTTAAAGGTGTGTGAAGGGAAATAATATCACAATTTAAAATATCAGCAAGTTCAACAAAATTTCTTTTATCACCGCTTCGTTGTAAAGGTGGGTCATTTAATAAGACGTTCATTCCAAGCGCTTCAGTAAATGCTGCAACTTTGCTTCCAACATTTCCAACTCCAACAATTCCTATTGATTTATCTTTAAGTGAAAATTCAAATCTAACAGCAAGATTTAATAAAGAAGCTACAACATATTCTGAAACGGAATAAGCATTGCATCCTTTAGCATCTGCAAAGAAAATATCTTTGTTGCTAAGGTAATCTAAATCGATATGATCAGTCCCAATTGTAGCGGTTCCAACAAATTTTACCGGGGTGTTTTTTAGAAGTTCCTCATTAACATTTGTAATAGAACGGACAATCAGGACATCAGTATCTATTAGAGATGAATTTGTAATTTCACGACCGGGCATTAAATTAACTTTGCCGAATTGACCAAAAGCCTTATCAGCAAAAGCAATATTTTCGTCGACTATTAATCTGAGCATATTTTTAATTCCGGATTGTATTTTCTAAATTTTTAATTGTGATTTGAACATAATACAATTATTTTTTGCAAGCCAATAAAACAATACAAATCTATAAAATGTAAAAACAAATTGTTTTCTCTAAAATAAGGATTTTCAGATGCTAAGCAGATTATTACAACCAGAAATCCAGTCTCTTATCGAAGAGAGACAGCTTGGTATCTTAAAGGATATATTGTTAGATTGGACACCCGCGGACATTGCAGAACTTCTTGTTGATCTTCCTGAAAAAGACAGAGTTATAATTTTCCGTTTACTTTCCAAAGAGTTAGCTGCCGATACTTTTGAGTACATGGATTTTGATACTCAAATGGAACTATTGAAACTTATGGGTAAAGAGGAAAGCGCAGTTATTCTTAATGAAATGGATCCTGATGATAGAACAGCTTTATTTGAAGAACTTCCATCTTCGGCAGCAAAACAATTAATTCAGTTACTTTCTCCCGATGAAAGAAAAATAGCAGTAACATTACTCGGCTATCCGGAAAACTCCGTTGGAAGGTTAATGACGCCAGATTACGTTGCGATCAAACCTTCATCAACAATACAGGGAGCTCTTGATTATATTAGAGAACATGGCAAAAATAAAGAAACTTTAAACATTGTTTATGTTGTAGATGATATAGGGAAGTTGATTGATGATGTTAAAATAAAAGAATTTCTACTTGCCCCTCTCGATAATAAAGTTGAAGATTTGATGGATGAAAATTTTGTTGCATTGCATGTATTTGATGATCAGGAAACAGCAGTAGAAGCATTTAAAAAATATGATAGAGTAGCGTTACCAGTTGTTGATCGTGCTGGAATGCTTATTGGAATTGTAACAGTTGATGATGTGTTTGATGTTGCAGAAGAAGAGACAACAGAAGATATCCACAAACAGGCGGCTATTGAAGTATTGGAAGAACCTTATGCAGAAATTTCAATTCCTGTAATGGTAAGGAAAAGAGCTCCTTGGTTATCTCTATTGTTACTTGGTGAGTTTTTAACAGCACTTGCAATGGGATTTTTTGAAGATGAAATTGCCAAAGTTGCAGCACTTGCAATTTTTATCCCCCTTATAATTTCGAGTGGCGGTAATTCAGGTTCACAAGCCGCAACTCTTGTAGTTCGTGCAATGGCACTCGGTGAAATTAATCTTAGAGATTGGTGGCATATTATGAAGAGAGAAATTTTTTCAGGATTATTGCTTGGTGTTATACTTGGTTCAATTGGGTTTATACAGGTTGCTGTACTCTCAAACTTTACCCCTGCTATTGCGCCACATTGGTTTCTAATTGGTTTAACAGTTGGAATAACTCTGATTGGTATTGTTCTTTGGGGAACACTTACCGGTTCTATGCTTCCGTTTATTCTAAAAAAATTAGGTGCCGATCCTGCAACTTCTTCTGCTCCATTAGTTGCAACAATGGTGGATGTAACCGGACTAATCATATATTTTAGTGTTGCCATATTAATCTTAAGCGGAACGCTGCTTTAATCACTTATTTCAAGTAATTTTAACCATTTTCCTAACTTAAAAACAGGATTGATAACGGTATTATTTTTATATTTACGTCATTATTAATAATCTGAAAGTTCAATTAGTGGATACAAAAAAGAATGTAAAAGGAATAATTTTAGCCGGTGGTTCAGGCTCACGACTTTATCCAATTACAAAAGTTTACAGCAAACAATTAGCTCTTATTTACGATAAACCATTAATCTATTATCCGCTTTCAATTTTAATGCTTGGCGGAATAAAAGATGTATTAATCATTTCTAACGAAGAAACAATTCCATTATACAAACAATTGTTTAATAGTGGCAGTACGATAGGAATGAATATTAGTTATGCAGTTCAGCCTGCGCCCAATGGAATCGCCGAAGCGTTTATAATTGGTGAAAAGTTTATTGGTGATGATGATGTTTGTCTTGTTTTAGGAGATAACATTTTTTATGGTGATTTAACTTTCTTTTATGAAGGGATTCTAAAAAACACAGGTGCAACTATTTTTGGTTATCAGGTAAATGATCCTGAACGATATGGAATAGTAGAATTTGATAAAGATGGAAATGCTATATCGATCGAAGAAAAACCCCAAAATCCGAAATCACAATATGCGGTTCCTGGATTATACATTTATAACAATGAAGTTATTAAAATCTCAAAAAATCTTAAACCATCATCGCGAGGTGAGTTAGAAATTACTGATGTAAATAAAGAGTATTTAAATAAAAAACAGCTTAGAGTAGAAAAAATTGGACGCGGAATAGCATGGCTAGATACAGGAACCCCTGAAGCATTACTTCAAGCGTCAAACTTTTTTGGTGTAATTGAAGACAGGCAGGGATTAAAAGTTGCCTGTATTGAAGAGATTGCATTTCACAAAAATTTTATAACTAAAGAGCAGTTTGCGGATTTGGTAAACTCAATCCCAAAATCATTGTATCGTACTTATCTTGAAAAAATATTAAAGGAAGGATAGTTAATTGGAGGTAATCAAAACAGAATTAGAGGGATTACTAATCATAAAACCAAAAGTTTTTGCTGATGAGCGCGGTTATTTTTTTGAGAGCTATAATGAAGATGCCTATCGTAAAGTCGGAATAAATCATATCTTTTTACAAGATAATATTTCCAAATCAAAGAAAGGTACAATCAGAGGGTTACATTACCAGGTTGGTGATAAGACGCAGGGTAAATTGTGCAAAGTAATTTATGGAAAAGTTTTAGATGTGGCTGTGGATATTCGTTTTGGTTCACCAACCTTTGGAAAATATTTTTCATCTGAATTATCTGAAGAAAACCATACGCAACTTTGGATTCCTCCAGGATTTGCACATGGGTTTTCTGTTTTATCTGATGAAGCAATCTTTTCTTATAAGTGTACTGCACTATACAGCAAAGAGCACGAACGAGCAATGCTTTTTAATGATTCCTCGTTAAATATTAATTGGAAAGTTGAAAACCCGATTGTTTCTGAGAAAGACTTGAAAGCCCCAATATTAAAAAACATACAAAAAGATTTTATTTATTAATTTTTTTATAACAAGGAAAATAAAATGCGAGTACCACTTTTAGATCTTAAACCACAATATCATTCATTAAAAAAGGAACTTGATGAAGCGATCATTAAAGTTGCAGAATCCCAATACTTTATTCTTGGTCCAGAAGTTACCGGAATGGAAAAAGAGTTTTGTGATTATCTCGGATGCAAACATGCGCTAGGAGTTTCATCTGGTACAGATGCTTTGCTTTTAGCTTTGATGGCAATAGATATAAAACCTGGCGACGAAGTCATCGTTCCAACTTATTCCTTTTTTGCAACAGCGGGTGTTGTTTCAAGATTAAATGCTACACCGGTGCTGATTGAAAATGATCCTGTTACATTTAATATGGATCCGAAAGATTTTGAAAGGAAAATTACTCCAAGAACTAAAGCAGTTATTCCCGTTCATTTATACGGACAGAGTGCTGACCTTGAAGAAATAATTAAAATTGCAAAAGCACATAACATCATTGTAATTGAAGATGCTGCACAAGCAATTGGAACGCAGTATAAAGGTGGAAGATTTGTTGGAACAGTTGGAGATATTGGATGCTTCTCATTTTTTCCCAGTAAAAATCTTGGCTGTTATGGAGATGGCGGATTAGTTACAACAAATAATGATGATCTTGCAAAAATTCTTACGATTAAAAGAGTTCATGGTGGTGATCCAAAATATTATCATAAAGTTATTGGTGGAAATTTTAGGATTGATGCTCTTCAAGCAGCAGTTCTTAGAGTAAAACTTCCGCATTTGGATAGCTGGTCTGAAACGAGAAGACATAACGCAAATCGTTATACACAACTTTTTGTTGAAGCAGGCTTGGCAGAGGAGACTGGCAAAACAAGTTTTGATGCAATGAATAAAGTCCTGCTTCCAAAAGCGGTTTATGAAAAATCAGGTACTAAGAATTATCATATCTACAATCAATATATAGTTCGTGTTGATAAACGTGATGAGATGAGAGAATTTTTGACGAAGAATGAAATCGGAACGGAAATTTATTATCCGGTTCCTTTCCATTTACAGGAATGTTTTAAAGATCTTGGGCATAAAAAAGGTGATTTTCCAATCTCAGAATTCTCTGCTGATAAATCAATTGCCATTCCAATATATCCTGAATTGAGTGATGAGCAATTAATTTATGTTGTTGAAACATTTAAAAAATTCTTTAATCAATAATATAAATGATATTAAAAAAAACATTTCTGTTTCTAGTTCTAAGCTCTTTTGCATTTGCACAAGTAGTTTATGAACCATTACAAAGAGATGTATATAAATTTCTATCAAGGCTTAGTCAAAAATCTGTTTTTGCGTTTGATGATCAAGTTAGACCAGTGAGTAGAAAATATATTGCGCAGAAGCTTATCGAAGCATCGGAAAAATCTTCTCAATTAACCTCATTAGAAAATGAAGAACTTGAATTTTATAGTAAGGAATTTAAATTCGAGTTTGACATGATTAACGATATTAAAATAGACTCCTCTCAGATAACAATAGTTGGTTATGATGAAGGAGACAGATTAAGATTGTTTGGCTATCGTAATAATTTTTTCAGTTTGAATTTAAGTCCCATATTAGGTATAAAGATAGGTTCTCGCGATAGTGAAAAGCTAACGCACTTCTGGAATGGGATTTATACGTATGGTTATATAGATAAATATATTGGATTTAGTTTTGATTTTAGAGACAATTTAGAGCAAGGAAATACTATCGATAAACATAAAGATTTTACACCAATAACTGGTGTTGATGCCAGAACTGATGAAAACATAATAGATTATCCTCCGAATAGGATGGAGTATAGTGGATTGAATGCTGTTCTTGCCACTGATTGGAGTTGGGGATCATTTTCTTTTGGAAAGGATTTTCTTGAATGGGGTTATGCTGAAAGTGGTTTACTGGTATTATCTCAAAAACCACCATCGTACGGATTTATAAGATTGGATATTAAACCCGTTGATTGGTTTAGATTTAATTATATGCATGGATGGCTTTCTTCTGATGTATTAGATTCCAATTCTATTTTTTACACTGAGACAGGAACACTAAGTTTTGATTATAAAAATAAATATTTTGCTCACCATTCAATCACAATAACTCCAACCGAAGGTATGGATCTCTCATTGGGTGAATCAATCGTTTATGACGATGAACTTGAGTTTCTTTATTTAATACCAATCATGTTTTTTAGAGTTGCTGATCATCAACTAAGCAATCAAACAAATGAAGCGGGAGGAAACTCTCAATTCTTTTTTAGTGCTAGCTCAAGGGGGCATATTAAAAACACTCATCTTTATGGAACTTTATTCATTGATGAAATAACTTTAAATGGAATTTCTGATCCAGCAAAGCAAAGAAATCAACTAGGATTTACACTTGGTGGGTCGGTTGCAGATTTGCTCTTAGATAATCTTACTATTAAAATTGAATACACAAAAAATTTTCCTTTCGTATATAATCACTACACACTATCACAGGATTATAAAAGTTCCGGATACAATCTTGGACATTGGATGGGACATAATGCTGATTTGATTTATGCATCTCTCAATTATAGATTAATGCGTGGATTGCAGGCAACTCTATGGGGGCAATATATCCGCAAAGGCGAAGATGGCGATATAGATCAACAGTATATCCAACCTCAACCACCATTTCTTTTTGGATTAAGAAAAAATTATGGATACTTAGGTGCAGAAATTAAGTACGAGTACACTCACGAACTTTTTGCTAAATTGAATTTTCAAACAACAAACTCTTCAATACAACAGGAAGATTTAAGTTTTATTGATACAACATTAAACGAGTTTTATTTTTCAGTTTATTATGGATTGTAATTTTTAATGAATGATTTTAGTAACAAAAAAGTTTATCTGGCGGGTCATACTGGAATGGTTGGTTCTGCAATATTTAGAGAGCTGCAAACTCGTGGTTATAAAAATATCATTACAAAAGATTTATCTGAACTTGATTTACGAAATCAGTTAGAAGTGCAAAAGTTCTTTAGTAATACAAAGCCGGAATTAGTAATTATTGCAGCCGCAAAAGTTGGTGGAATACTTGCAAACAATACTTACCGTGCAGAGTTTCTTTACGATAACTTAATGATTGAAGCAAATCTTATTCACGCCTCTTATCTAAATAATGTTGAGAAAGTAGTTTTTCTTGGAAGTTCTTGCATTTATCCTAAACTTGCCCCTCAGCCCTTAAAGGAAGAATATCTATTAACAGATACTCTTGAGTTCACAAATGAGCCTTATGCAATTGCTAAGATCGCAGGAATAAAGCTTTGTGAAAGTTATTATCGTCAATACGGATGTAATTACATATCGGCAATGCCTACCAATCTTTATGGACCGAATGATAATTTTAACCTAGAAACCTCACACGTACTGCCTGCATTGATTAGAAAGTTTCACGAAGCAAAAACCGAAAAAAAAGAGTCTGTTACTATCTGGGGAACAGGAAAACCATTGCGTGAATTTATGTATGTTGAAGATCTTGCAAACGCAATCGTATTTATGATGGAAAGTATTGACGCAAAAGATCTATATGAAAATGGAATTACACATTTAAATGTTGGATCAGGAAAAGATATTGCAATTGCAGATTTAGCAAAACTGATTTCTGAAATTGTTGGATTCAATGGTAAGATTGAATATGATTCCACTAAACCTGACGGTACACCCAGAAAACTTATGGATGTAACAAGAATTAATTCACTTGGTTGGAAATATAGAACAGAATTGAAGGAAGGAATTATAAAAGCTTATAATTTCTTTAAACAAAAATATTCATAAGGAAAATATGAAAGCATTAATAACCGGAATAACTGGACAGGACGGAAGTTATTTAACAGAAATACTTCTTGAAAAAGGATATGAGGTTCACGGGATAATAAGAAGAAGTAGTTCTTTTAACACGGGAAGAATTGATCATCTCTATGAAAATCCGGAAATACTCAATAAGAAATTATTTCTTCATTATGGTGATCTTGTTGATACAAGCAATCTGAATCGCTTGCTTGAAAAAATTCAACCGGATGAGATTTATAATCTTGCGGCTCAAAGCCACGTAAAGGTTTCATTTGAAGTACCTGATTATACTGCACAGGTTGATGCTCTTGGAACATTAAGGTTTCTTGATGCAATACGTGAAGTTGGATTACGAAAAGTTAAATTCTATCAAGCATCAACATCAGAACTTTTTGGTAAAGTACAGGAAGTTCCACAAAGCGAAAAAACACCATTTTATCCACGTTCTCCTTATGGAGTTGCAAAACTTTATGGTTTTTGGATAATAGTAAACTATCGCGAGGCCTATGATCTTTTTGCCTGTAATGGAATATTATTTAATCACGAATCACCAAAACGTGGGGAAACATTTGTAACTAGAAAAATCACTCGCGCAGCATCTAGAATAGCTGCAGGATTGCAAAGCAATCTTTCTCTTGGTAATCTTGATGCAAAACGTGATTGGGGATATGCTCCAGAGTACTGTGAAGGAATGTGGAGAATACTTCAATACAAAAAAGCAGAAGATTTTGTGCTGGCAACAGGGCAAACAAACACGGTAAAGCAATTTGTTGAATTAACATTTAAACATCTTGGAATTGGATTGGAATGGAAAGGAAAAGGTGTAAATGAAAAGGGTGTTATTAGTAAGATAGATTTTGAAAAAGCAAAATCACTAATAAACTTCAATAGGAATTCTAAGTTATATAAATTCGATTTTACAACTGAACTTAAAAAAGGGAATACAGTTGTGACAGTAAATCCAAATTATTATCGGCCTACAGAGGTAGAACTATTAATTGGCGATCCAACAAAAGCGAAAAAACTATTGGGTTGGAAAGCAAAAACAAAGTTTGAAGATCTTGTTCAGATAATGATTAAATCTGACATGGATAAAGTTTTAAGAAGAGGATATTAAAAAGTTTTTATTCACTAAACATTCGAGGTTAATATGTTTGATGCAAATTATAAATTCACATGCGTTGATAGATTTTTAAAGTATGTTAAATACGATACACAATCAGATGAAGAATCAACTTCATTTCCAAGCTCGGAAAAACAAAAAATCCTTTCTAAAGATCTTGCAGAAGAATTAAAAGGATTGGGATTAAAAGATGCACATATGGATGAGTGGGGATATGTAATGGCTACGCTTCCATCAAACACTACAAAAAAAGTTGACCCAATTGCTTTTATTGCTCATGTTGATACTTCTCCAGCAGTAAGTGGAAAAGATGTTAAACCAATGATCAGAAAAAATTATCAGGGCGGTGATATTAAACTTGAAACTGGCGGATGGGTTATTTCTGTTGATGATAATCCTGATCTTAAAAATATGATCGGATTTGATATCATTACTACAGATGGCTCTACCTTACTTGGCGCAGATAACAAAGCCGGTGTTTCAGAAATTGTTGATGCCGTTAATTACATGCTTACTCATCCTGAAGTTAAACATGGTGATATAAAAATTTGTTTTACTCCAGATGAAGAGGTTGGAAGAGGCACAGAAAAAATTGATTTGAAAAAGCTTGGAGCTAAATACGCATATACAATTGATGGCTCTAGTTTGGGAGAATTGGAAACTGAAACATTTTCTGCTGATGCCGTGGTTATAAAATTTTTCGGTAAAAATATTCACCCAGGCTATGCAAAAAACATAATGATTAATTCTATAAAAGTTGCATCGTATTTTATTGATAACCTTCCCAAAGGTACGTTGTCTCCTGAAACCACCGATGGTAGAGAAGGTTATGTGCATTGCGGCTCATTTAATGGGAATGAAGAACTAACAACTATTAAAATGATTATTCGTGATTTTGAAACTGCGAAATTGAAAGAGTATGAAGAATTGCTTAAAAAGTTAGCCGAAGAAGTTGTTAAACAATTTCCAGGTTCAAGAATGGAATTCCAGGTTATTGAGCAGTATAGAAATATGAAAGAGGTTTTGGATAAACATACCCATGTTAATGATTATGCAATTATAGCAATGGAAAGACTTGGAATAAAACCAATTATGCATCCAATACGCGGCGGTACTGACGGTTCGCGTTTATCTTTTATGGGATTACCAACTCCAAATATTTTTGCCGGTGAGCATAGTTTCCATTCTCAGCTTGAATGGGTTGCCATACAAGATATGGAAATGGCGGTAAAGACAATTGTAGAAGTTGCAAAAGTCTGGGAAGAAAAAGCTTAACTCAATAGCACACGGATGACGCAGACCTGCATGACGTTAGACAGGTTTTACAGATCTGCGCTGATCAGTGCAATCAGTGTCATCTGTGTGCCATTTCTTTATTATGATAACTAAAAACAACAAACCAGAACTAATGGCTCCCGCAGGGGATTGGACAATGCTACGCGCTGCTGTTAATAATGGAGCAGATGCCGTCTATTTTGGTTTGGACAAACTAAATATGCGGGCAAAAGCCTCTAACTTTACTATTGAGCAGCTTCCCGAGATAATTTCATTCTGTAAAGAACATAAAGTAAAAACTTATCTTACCCTAAACACAATAGTTTTTGAAGAAGAACTTGCTGAACTTGAACAAATAATTATTGCAGCAAAGCAAAATGGAGTTGATAGAATAATTTGTTCTGATCTAGCAGTTGCAGATTTATGTCATAAACACGATTTTCCATTTTGTATCTCAACACAAAGTTCGGTTTCAAATTCACTTGCAGCAGACGTTTATAAAAGAATGGGTGCAGTAAGAATTGTTCTTGCACGCGAATGTTCTTTGGATGAGATTAAAAAGATTCGTGCAAAAACTGATTTAGAAATAGAAGCATTTGTTCATGGAGCAATGTGCATTGCAGTTAGTGGAAGATGTTTTATGAGTCATCATTTATTTTGTAAAAGCGCAAATCGTGGTGAATGCATTCAGCCTTGCCGAAGAGAATATGAAGTTTATGATACAGCGATAGACAAATCGTTAATTATCGGTGAAGATTATATAATGTCTCCTCAGGACTTATGCACGATTGAATTTATTGATCAATTAATTGAAGCAGGAATTGATTCCTTTAAAATCGAAGGAAGAAAACGCGCACCGGAATATGTTGCTAAAGCTGTTTCGGTTTATAGGCAAGCGATTGATCTTTATTTTGACGGCAATCTTACCAAAGAAAAGAAAAAGGAATTACTAACCGAACTAGAAAAAGTTTATAACCGTGGATTTTCATCTGGATTTTATTTTGATATTCCAAGTTCAGAAGAGTATGCAGGAGTTGAAGGAAGCAAAGCAACAACTCGTAAATCCTATGTCGGGAAAGTCCTGAATTATTATAAGGAAATTGAAGTCGCACACATTTTAATGGAATCAGGCCAGATAAAAATTGATGATGAAATTTTAATTATGGGTGAAACAACAGGTGTGCTTAATATCAAGTTGGGAAAATTTACTGTAAATGATATAGAAAATCCAATCGCAATCAGAGGTGATGAAATAACACTAAAGGTTCCTTCTCTTGTTAGAAGAAATGATAAAGTTTATTTGATAGAGAACATTAAGTAAATCGTATTGAACCTTTTTAATTAAATCTACGTTCAAATAAAATCAATTAATATTTTAATTTTAATATGAGTCCTATAGAAATAGTATTATACCTTATTGCTGGATTAGTTTTGCTTTTTATTGGTGCGGAAGGATTGATCCGAGGTAGTTCAAATCTTGCAATTAAAATTGGTATCACTCCGCTTGTGGTAGGTTTAACCGTAGTTGCATTTGGGACAAGCACACCAGAATTAGTTGTAAGCCTAAAAGCAGCTTTATTGGGCAACAGTTCAATCTCACTTGGGAATGTTGTTGGATCAAACATTGCAAACATTGCATTAATTCTTGGGGTAGCTTCACTTATCAGACCGCTTGATGTACATGCAAAAGTTATAATGAGAGAAATACCCATTATGATTGGAATCAGTGTTTTGTTGCTTCTCCTTTTAATTGATGGTGAACTTGGATTTATTGATGGGTTAATTTTTGTTGTGGGATTAATTGTTTACTTGGTTGTTAATGTTTTGATAGCTCGGAAAGAAAAAAACCCAGAGATAGATACTGAGTTTAGTGAGGGATTAAAAAGTAAACTCGGAATTCCTGTTTCTATTATTCTAATGATTGCAGGCTTAGGATTGTTGATACTCGGGGCTGATTTATTTGTTCAAAGTGCTGTAGCAATTGCAAAGATATTTAATGTTAGCGATGCAATAATCGGACTTACTATTGTTGCAATTGGAACTAGTCTGCCAGAATTAATAACCTCTATCGTCGCCGCCTATAAAAATGAAGCTGATATTGCAATAGGAAATGTTGTTGGATCAAATGTTTTTAATATTCTAGGAATATTGGGAATTACGGCACTAATAATTCCAATTAGTTCTGTTGGAATAAGCTATGTTGATTTAGGAGTCATGTTGGTTACTGCAATTATTCTTTTCCCTCTGAGCAGAAGTGGATTTTCAATTTCTAGAGTGGAGGGCATCTTTCTGCTTGCGGGATACGCGGGATATATCTATTACTTAATTCCCAAATAAATTTATTTTAATAATTTATCTCTTTTCTTTGAGTAAAGTTCAACTGCCTCATTAATAATCCTATAAGCTTCCTCTCGTCCCAGAAACTGCTCAACAATTACCTGCTTATGTTCTAATTTTTTATAGTCTTCAAAGAATCTTCTTAACTCTACAACTGTATGCGGCGGTAGTTCTGAAATATCATTTATATAATTAACTGCCATATCATTTTTTGCAACAGCAACAATTTTATCATCCTGCTCATCATCATCAATCATATGCATAACGCCAATTACTTTTGATTCAATTAAACTCAATGGATCAACATCAATCGAACATATAACAAGAATATCTAATGGATCTTTATCATCGCAATAAGTTTGCGGAATAAATCCATAATTGGCGGGATAATGAACAGATGAATAGAGTACCCGATCTAATCTCAACAATCCGCTTTCTTTATCAAGTTCATATTTACCTTTTGAGCCTTTGGGAATTTCAATTATTCCGTTTACAGTTTTAGGTATATCTTTACCGGGACTAACATTATGCCATGGATGAAATGGTTTTGAATACATTTTGTATTTTCTGTTTTAGATAAAAAGTAATTGAACTAAAATATATATTGGTAAAAGAACAATAATAGAAAACTTAAACATATAACTAAAAAAATCTGGCATCTTAATATTGTTTTCTTCCGCAACTGCCTTGACCATAAAGTTTGGTCCATTACCGATATACGTCATCGCACCAAAAAATACAGCAGCGGTTGAAATTGCTTTTAGTAAAAGCTCTGGAATCCCGGCAACTAAGGTTCCTTCAGTTATTCCAAGTCCTAAAGCCAATGAATGAAATGTTACTGCAGTTGGTGTGTTATCGAGAAAACTGCTGAGCAATCCTGTATAATAATAGAACTGCCCAACCGTTTGAACTCCTAAATGTTTTGCGTTTACTTCCAGATACAATAAAGCAGGAACCATTGTTACAAAAATTCCTAAAAATAAATATGCAACTTCTTCAATCGGATGCCAGGTAAAGTTGTTTGATGTTCTTAAAAGTTTTGGAGTAAACTGCATTGATAGAAATGCCATTAGAACGATAACAGCTTCGCGAATAAACTTGAAGTAAGGATTAATATTTATAAAAGAAAGATATTGTTCGTTTATAAAGGCGACAGCTAGAACAACGCCGACTAAAAAAATAAAATTTCTTTTTCCTTCAATTTTTAGTGGTTTTATATTTGTTAAATCTCTTACGATTGCAGATGCTGGTTCTTTCTTGTAAAAATATGTATCAACAAAAAAGTAAATAATAAGCAGTAAAAGATTTGTGAGCAACCATTCCGGGACTAACTGAAAAAACCAGGTAAATGGTGCTCCGCGCAAATACATCATAAATAATGGTGGATCACCAAGCGGTGTTAAAAGGCCGCCGCAATTAGCCACAATTGCTATAAAAAATAAAATTGTATGAACTTTAAATGTCCTTTCTTTATTCGTTTGTATTACCGGACGGATTAATAACATTGCAGCACCGGTTGTTCCCATAAAAGAAGCAAGTACTGCTCCGATGCCCATAAACAAAGTATTAACTTTAGGTTTTGCAGCGATATCTCCGCTTAAGTGAATTCCACCCGTGATGGTAAAGAGTGCTCCAAGTAAAATTAAAAATGGAACGTAATCAAAGATGATTGCGTGTTCAAGTTCGTGTATAAATCCATTTGCTAATAAATAAATTAGCACAGGTATGCTTAAAATAATAGCAACATAAAGTTTATTGCGATTCTTTTCCCAAAAGTGATTTAAGAATAGTGGAAAAACAGCAATTGATAAAAGCATTAAAACAAATGGTAATAAACTGAGGAGTGGAATTTCAACTTGATGTGCGTGTTCCATATTTTACTTTCAATAATTACAGAAATCTAAAAAAATTTACTTAACAAACTAAAGAAATTAATTTCAATTTCGCATCAGATAAATATAGATTTTATTGATTTAAAGTAAATTTAACCAACTTTGATAAGCCTCTTCAAATCAGTATTTTTCCAACCAAAATTTCACATCAAACAAAAATTATTAAGAAAAGTTATCTATGAGATTAAGTAAATATTTCGTTCCAACATTAAAAGAAGTTCCAAACGATGCCGTTGTTATCAGCCATATTTTAATGTTAAGAACGGGAATGGTTAGAATGCTTTCAGCGGGAATTTATTCTTTCCTGCCACTTGGCTACAAAGTAATGAGAAAAGTAAGTGAAATTATCCGCGAAGAAATGGACGCAATTGGCGGACAGGAATTTCATTTGCCGGCGCTTAATCCAAAAGAAATTTGGGAAGAAACCGGAAGAGTTGAAGCATTCGGAGATACATTATTTCATATAAAAAACCGTGAGTACATCTTAGCTCCAACTCACGAAGAGATTATGACTTATCATGCTCGCAATGTTGTTAAATCATATAAAGATATGCCTCAGATTTGGTATCAGATTCAAACTAAATTCAGAAATGAATCAAGACCAAGAAGCGGCGTTATACGCGGCAGACAATTTTTAATGAAAGACGCTTACAGTTTTGATACAAGCTGGGAAGGCTTAGATAAATCCTATGAACTGCACGATAGC
>Ga0209391_10000458_pt1 | contig 19115 bp, 4 predicted proteins | sample PPLLak3March2015_FD_187246 | JGI IMG/M metagenome (GOLD analysis project Ga0209391, IMG submission 187246) | Freshwater sediment microbial communities from Prairie Pothole Lake near Jamestown, North Dakota, USA - PPLs Lake P7 Core (1) Depth... | ecosystem: Environmental > Aquatic > Freshwater >...
TCCCAGTAGAAGTACTGGGTCGGATCCGGGCACAGGCTCGCCGCCGTCAGGCAGGCGTCGGTGGTGTTGGCGAAGCCGGCCAGCAACACCGGGTCCTTGCCGAGGGCGTACAGGTCGAGGAACCCGATCGAGGCGCCCGGTAGACTGAGGGAGCCGAGGGCCGCCTCCAGAGTCAGATTCCACTGCGTGGTCCAGAAGGAAGCGAACGCTGCAGTGCCGGGGGCGCCCGCGTCTATTCCCTTGAACTCGGGTGTGACACCGATGTCGGGAACGTTGGCTACGAGGAACTGCCGGCCGCCGGCGCCGTAGATGTCCGCAATCGACTTGACGATGCTGTTGATGCCGTTGGCCAGCGCAACCGGGTCGCCGAGGTTGTTTGCCACGTCGTTGCCGCCGATCATCACCGAGTACAGCGTGGTGGCCGACGGCGGTGCACCGGCCCCCAGGTACTGCCCGACCTGCTGGTCGAGCCAGGGCGCGGCGCCGGCCGCAGGATTCACGCCTGTGCGGGCGCCGCCCCAGGCGTAGTTGTTGCCGCCAACGACCGAGGGCGTGGCCAGCAGGCCGAGCTTCGCGGCGAACACCGTGGGCCAGGACGGGCCGAGGTAGTCGGACCACTGACCGCCGGTGCGGTCCGGACCGGCGCCGCTCGTGCCCTGGTAGTAAGGCGCCGGCGGGAAGCCGCCCGTCGCGTACCAGATGTTGCCGGTGTCCGAGAGGCTGTCGCCGAAGAACACGATGCTGTCGATCTTGGCGGCCTGGGCCGGTGCGAAGGCGACAAAGGCGACCGTCGCCAGCGTCGATACGAACCACTTGCGCATATGCATGGAATCCCCTGGACGTGAATTGTTTGGAGCGGACCCGGAACCAAGCAAAATTCGTGCCTCGCGACGCAAGGCATTGATACATAAGCTAGCCCTGCCACCGCGGACGAGCGGCAGTCACCAGACTGTAAAGAACGGCGACGGTCGCCCGGCCCCGGGGAGAGGCGCGCGGCTGAGGTTCGGCGCCGGGTCGGCGGATCGCTACCGCGTCGGCGCCCCGTGCAGAGTGACCGCCAGCGCGCCGTCGGCGGTGCGCAGTTCGAGGCGGTCCGCCTCGAGACGGGCCGTCGCCACGGTCTCGAGCGCCTTCAGGAACTGCTGCTCCTGCTCCATGACGCCTTCGGGGCCGACGCACATGCGGCGGGTGGCGGCCGTGGGACCGAAGCTGAGCGCCTTGCCGTCCTGCTTGAAGCTGCCGGTGTAGCGGTTGCAGCCGGCCGAGCCGGCGACCCGGCCGTCCGTCGAGAATTCCATCGTCAGCTCGGTGTCGTTGAGCACGCTCACGACAGCCTGCCGGCCGTTGTTGAAGCCGGTGACGAGCCACGCCGTGCCGGCGAGGCCCTCGGGCTGCGCGGCGAAGCGCGCCAGCACGGCGCCGTCAGCGCCGAGCAGCTGCAGTTGCCCGGAATCCATGCTGAACGCCTTGGTGCGGGTCAGGCTCGTCTTGAACGCCGTCGCCTGCTGCATCAGCTCGGGTGCGCAGGCCATCTGGGTCGAGATGCCGCCAGGCGTGAACTCGAGCCTCGAGCCGGTCCCGGTGTAGGCGAAGCCGTAACGATTGCAGCCGTCCGAGCCGCTGGCGCGGCCGTCCTCGAAGCGCAGCGTGATGCTGCTGCCGGGCACCCGTGCGTGGCTGGGCAGATCGGCGAGCACCCAGGCCGTGCCGTCGAGGCGGGGTGGATACGCTGCGGGAGACTCAGCGACCGGCGGCACGGCGGCACAGGCGGACAAGACGACGGCAAGAGACAGGCTGGCGATGGCCAGGCGAGTTCTCGACATGGGGGAGCATCCTCCTGCTGCACTCGGCAGTCATCGACGGGAGCATACCGGAGCCGACGCAATTCGCGCAGCGCAGATGTCATACACATGGAGTACGACCAGTCCCGGCATCGCGTCATCAGCCGGTTTACAAGCGGATTCACGCCGAGGGCCGCCGGTGAGAACGAGTCTGCGCGGGCAGGCTCATTAAGCTCGGCGCAGGGCATCGGGCGTGCGACTTCCGCGGAGTCTTCCGGCAGTTTCGTTATGTTAAAGAGTCGCGACGCATGCGAAGACGCATGCGAAATCGGCTGTTGAATTGTCATCTTCAGACAGCTAAGGTCCGGCGAAACAAACAGCCGATCGAGACTCGTGCCAGGGATGCGGCGCTTGGATCTTCGGGTCGCGCAGGGCGACCGATCTGGTCTCGTAGAACAAGTCACGCAGTCGAGTCCGCCAGAAGAACAACACTTCCGCGGCGGATCGATGAAGGGGAGTAACTGAATGAGTGATTCGAACTCCGGGGCTGCCGGCGACGGCAATCCAGCCCCGCGCCCGGCAACCGTGGGCGCAGTCAAGGTCACCACCGAGAAGCTCACGAGCAGCTACTGCAACGTGACGACGGTGAACAGCACGCGCGAGGAAGTCGTGCTCAGCTTCGGGCTGAATCAGGACTGGGACCGCGCGTCGCCCGAGCTCCAGATCGCGATGCTCAAGCGCATCGTGCTGAGCCCGCACGGCGCGAAGCGCTTCCAGCAGCGCCTCGCGCAGGTGCTCGCCGAATACGAAAAACGCTACGGCGAGCTGCAGGCCTGAGGCCTGCGTGTCGCGAACCGAGCGAGTGAACCGAACCGTGTAGCTCCATTGATCGAACGCATCGGTCGTGCCCGCGATCGAGGGCACGGCCACCCGGGGGGGTAGGCCATGGCGATTTCAATTTCCGATCTGTTCCCGATGCTGCGCTCCGCGAAGGGCAGCACGCCGCCGGCGTCGTCCGTGCGCCACTGGGAGCGCAACCTCGGTCGGCGCAAGGGTGCGCACAAGCGCGTCGCGGCGCCCCGCGCCAGCGCGATCAGCTTCGAGACGATCGAGCCGAGGGTGCTGCTGTCGGCGGACACGTTCGGCGGGGACCTCGCGAGCTACCTCCTGAATCCGACCTTCGGGGTCAATTCCTCCGCGGTCCTCGTCGACGACGGACTGAGTCTGCTCGAGGAGGTCGCCGACGACGCAATCGACGAGGAATCGCTGCAGGGCAAGCTCGACGTGGCGATCCCGGGCGTGCTGGTGCGCGACGGACTGCTGCCGGTCCAGTTCAACTCGCTGACGCTCGCCGAGGTTCTACTCACCAATGGCGATGAGCTCGGCGCCGACGTGGACGTCGGCGGCTACATCGACGACCTCCTCGACGGCCTGCCCGATTTCAGCGAAGACGACGTCAGCGTGCAGGACTTCGCCGATGCACTCGAAGCGCTGCAGATCGTGGACTCCGACGCGGGTATCACGATCGATTTCAACCTGCGCGACGCCGACCCGGACACCGACGGCCACCAGGATTTCCTGGTCGCGAAAGTCAGTGGCGACGTCTACGAGTACCTGTTCGACGTCGAGACGGTGATCACGCTCCGCGACGGTACGGACACCGCGCGGCTCGACCTGGGCCGCAACGCCGACGCCATCGAGCTCGGATACTTCGCCGACTTCCTCGGCACCGCGGCGTTGCCGGAGATCGCCTTCGAGAGCCGCTACGCGGTGACCGGGATCCTCGGCCTGCGGGCCACCATCGTCCAGACTGAGATCGACGCGGACAATGACGGCACGCCGGAGGCCATTTTCACGACGGTCACGCCGCAGACGGCTTTCCTGCGTGATCCGGCTCTGGCCGTGGGCGTCGCCTCCGACCAGCCGCTCGGGGGGTCGCCGGGACTGTCCTACGGATTCCTCGACATCGAGGGCACGGGCGGCACGGTCGACATCAGGATGGCGCTGGAGGCGAAGTACACGGGCACGTTCGACGAGGCCGACGACTTCGACGATGCCGCGCCGAGCGTGACGCCGGCGGCGGGCAGCAGCGTCGAGATCACGATTCCCGTCGCCATCGTGGACATCCCGGGATCGAGCTTCCTGGAGGGGTTCGAGGACGGCGACGGCAACTTGCCCAGCCCGATCATCAAGCTGTATTCGTCCGCGCCGTTCGACGCCGAGTTCCAGCCGGTCAAGACCGACTTCCCATACGACAAGGAAGATCCGCGCACCGCGCTGCTGATCGACCTGCAGCAGTTCGACAAGCTCGATCCCTTCCGCAACATCGACGCCACCGGCATGGCCGGGGTCATCGACGGCCTCGCCACCATGCTCCAGGAGCTACAGGCCAAGGCCGAGCTGTTCGGGGTGAACCTGCCGTTCCTCGACGCGACCAAGCTGTCGAACGTGCTCGGTTTCGACGACCCGGTCGCGGCGCTGTTCGGCGAGCTCACCACGCTGCGCAACGGTGCGCTGGTCCCGAATTTCGCCGACGTGCAGAGCTTCGTCACCAAGCTGCGCGACGGGCTGAACGCCATCCTTCCGGACGGCTTCGACATCGACATCCCCGGCATCAACCCGACCTACACGCAGGTCGGTGGCATCGACTCTCTGCTATTCAATATCCGGCTTCGCCACGCGCCGGATCCGCAGGCGCTCGAACTCGACGCGGATCTCGGCATCAACCTTGCGCCGCTCGGAAACATCGTGGTCGATGGCGACCTCAATCTCGATGCAGCGTTCGACCTGTCGTTCACACTCGGCATCCAGCTCAGCGAGACCCCCGACGTCGGCGTAGCAGCGCCGCCCGCACCGTTCACGCTGACCAGCCTCTACGGCGCGAGCGGCCTGAACCCGTTGCCGGCCGACGGCCAGCTGGAAGACGCGGCAAGGTTCCGCCTGGCGCTGGGCGGGCAAGGCACGATCGACGTCAAGGTCGACACCGATGGCAACGCGACCGTCGCAGACCTCGTTGAGGACCTGCGCAACGGCATCGACGCTGCACTCGGCGCCGCCGGTCTCGACACCGACCTGGTCCGGGTGGTCCTCGATGCGGTGACGGGCCGGCTCGAACTGTCGAGCACCGTCTACCCATTCCTGCAGATCATCAATGCAGGAACCAATGCCTCCGAGAACCTGGCGTTCAGCAGCCTCGGCTTCGCGGACGGACAACGCGCGACCAACTCCCGCCTGCCGGCCAATGGCGTACTCAGCGGCGATGCCAGCTTCGAGCTCACCGCCGGCGGGGAGACCCATGTGGTCACCCTGACGCAGGCGGCGACCCAGGCGGCCGCCGCCGATCCGAAGCCGCTCGAGGTCTTGCGCAGCCTGCTATCGGCGGCAATCAACGCCGCGTTCGGCGCCCCCGTGGACGTGGAACTCGTCGGCAACGCGGTCACCGGCTTCCTGCTTCGCATCTCCTCGGGCGACCGCTTCGTGCGCGTGGACGGGACGAACGAGGTGGCCCGACGGGAGCTCGGTCTCGCCGATGACGCAGTCTCCGCGCCGATGACCGTCGTCGGTGAACGCGAGCTGCAGTACGGCGTGAACCTTCAGTCGCGCGCGATCCCGACGAACGGCAACGTGCCTGGCCTCAGCTTCACGGTCGAGCTGGAGCAGGGCGGCGTCGCGAGCGGGGCGATCACCGTGAACGTCGCGGCCAGCGGCAACGCGGCTATCAGTAAAGAGCAGGCGGCCATCAACCTCGCCGCCGACATCAACCGAGCCTTCGGCGAGACCATCCTCACGGGCGATCAGACCCTTGGCACCGTGCTTCTTGCCACCGCCGTCGAGTTCCTCGACAACCAGGGCGAGGGCACCGGCGAGTTCGGCATCCGGTTCTCGCAGCCGGCGGCGACGCTCGGCACGTCGTTGCAGTTCGCCTTCGCCGACAGCATCACGGTCGGCGAGCTCGACGCGGACGACAAGATCGGCATGGGCAACGGCTCCGCGACCGCCTTCGGCCCGCGTTTCGACGGCTCCCTGGCCGGAGACGCCAGCTTCCGCATCAACCTCACCGGGGCCGCCGGCGCCATCACGTCGCAGGTCATCACGGTCGCGCCGGGCGCAGGCAGCATCCCGGCGCTGGTGGACGCGATCAACGCGCAGATTGCGCTCGGAGCCCTGGCGGGCAAGGTCGTGGCCGGCCTGAACGGTGCCCGCATCGTGCTCGCGGTCGCAGACCCGGACTTCAACGTCATCACGCTCAGCAACATCAACGCCCAGGCCGTGCAGCGGCTCGGCTTCTCGGAGGGCGTTTCGGCGCGCATCATCGACGGCGTCGACGCCTTCCTGCAGGACGTCGAACTCGACGCGAGCCTCGGCTTCTCAGGCAACTTCGCCGGCGCCGCGAACTTCGGCTTCGTGCGCCTGGACCTCGGCAACATTGCGGCGACGCTCGACGCTACCGTGGACATCGACTTCGCCGACGGCGAGCCGATCTTCATCAGCGACATCTTCAACGCCTTCAAACGTCCGATCACCGGCACCGGTGGAATCATCGACGTCCTCGAGGGCAGCGGCGGCAACGGCAAGCTGCTTGGCCTCGGCCTCAACGAAGCCACGGTGGGCGACCCCGCGGACTTCGAGGACGAGGAGATCGACATCCGCGGCAGCGCCAGCCTCGCCATCACCGGCCCGTCCGTGGCGGGGGGCGGCGGTGGCGTCGGCGGCCTCACCGGCGAGCTCGGCGAGGTGTCGGGGCCGTCGATCAGCGTCGCGCTGGCGGACATCACGAACCTCAAGACCCTCGCGGTCGACGCCGACCTCGGGTCGATCGAGGACTTCGCGAGCTTCGGCTTCAGCGACGTGATCGCGGCGCTCGAGGCGATCGCCGGCTTCCTGAAGGACTTCGCCAGCAATCTCAGCTTCTTCAATGACGAACTGCCGCTGCTCGGCATCTCGCTCGGCGACACGCTTGGATTCGTCGAGGACTTCGCCAAGGCGGTCAACGCGGTCAAGGGAAACCCGGCCGCGAGCCTGCAGGAGCTGATCGGGCGCCTCAACGAGGGCCTGTCGCAGTTCCCGCTGTTCGACGTCGCCCTCGAGTACGTCGCGAACAGCCCGGGCGTCCTGACCTTCGAGATCGGGTTCAAGCGGGAGTTCGCCAAGAACCTCCCGCTCGACATCGACCTCGTGAAGCTGCTTCAGGACAGCGGCATCAGCCTCCCGGACGGCGTGCTCAGCCTGAGCGGTGGCGCGAACCTCGCCGCCGACTTCGCCATCGACACGAACCTCGTGTTCGGCGTCAACGTGGGCGCCCTGTCGGCGGTGCTCGACAGCCCAGTCTCGGCGCTCGAGGACGTCCTCGACGCCATCTTCCTGGTCACCGACGACGGCGATGCGTTGACCCGCAAGGAGACCTACCTCGAGGTGACGGCCTACGCGGCTGCCGAGAACGTGACCTTCACGGGGGCGCTCGGCCCGCTCGGCGTGTTCGTGACCAACGGCGGTGCGGTGCTCAATGCCGACGGCGTGCTCGACAACACCGCGCCGGCGAAGTTCGCGATCACGCTGCCGGACGGCGACGATAACGACGGCCGCCTGTCCCTCGGCGACCTGACCGATTTCGGTGCTCTGTTCGACGAGATCGAAAGCGAGGATCTCGTGACGTTCACGCTCGGTGTCGCGGCCGCGCTGCCGATCGCGTTCCCGACGGCCTCGAATTCCCTCGGCAACCTCGAGTTCTCGGGTCTCATCACCAACCCGTTCGACCTCGACGCCATCGATTTCGAGCTCAAGTCGGTGCCGGACTTCTCCCGCGTCGATTTCAGCAGCCTCGGCCTGCTCGATACGCTCAATTTGTTCCTCGCAGGCGCGGATACCGTACTCGGTGCCCTCGGTGACCTGATCACCGGCGAGGTCTTCGGCGTCGAGGACGTTGCGCAGCTGCCGCTCGTGGGCGATGCGCTCGCCGATGCCGGCGCTTTCATCGAGGAGATCCGCAATGAGGTGATTCCGGGGATCACCGAGATCCTCGAGACCGCGCCGGAACTGGCGGCGAAGATCTTCGCGGACGTCGGCCAGGTGCTGCAGGACGCGCTCACGTCGCTCGGCTACCTCGGCTCGGCCGTCATGCTGGAGTTCGACGGCGGCGGCGACGGCAAGGTCATCGACTTCTCGGACCTCGACCTCGGCCTCCTAGAGAGCTTGCTGCCGGGCGCCCGCGAGTTCTCCTTCGTCATCGACCTCGACATCGACCTCGAGCTGAAGCCCGACGACGTGAACCTCAATCTCGAGGTGTTCGCGCTGCAGATCACGGACCCGGTCACGGTCAACCTGGGCGTGGACTTCACCTTCGGCATCGGCGTGAGCCTCGACGACGGGTTCTTCTTCCAGGTGGATCCGGATGACCCGGACCTGGGCATCACCCTGGGCGTTTCCCTGCCGGAATCGCTGAGCGCGCAGCTGTTCCTCGTGCAGCTGACTGCCCTCAACCAGCGGCCGGGCGAGAAGAACCTCGACGGCAGCTTCACCGTGGACGTGACCGGTGCCGACGAGAACGGCCGCGTCGCCTTTGCGGATCTGGGAGGCATCGGCTTCGACGTCGACTTCGGCGCGGCCGTCGCGCTCGACTTCGCGCTCGACCTCGGTGTCGCCAACACGCTCGACGAGTCGAGCGGACGCAGCCAGATCGGTTTCCCGTCGGTCGAAGCGAACCTCGAGTTCGCCTGGGGCTTCGGCTCGAAGATCGACGGGGCCCACCCGGAGAGCCCGCTGCTCTCGCTCGAGGACATCAGTCTCGACATCGGTTCGTTCCTCAAGGACACGATCGGGCCGTTCCTCTCCGACCTCTATGACGTGCTCGCGCCGATCGACCCGCTGATCGACACGATCACGGACCCGATCCCGGTACTGTCGGATCTGTTCGGGCCGACCTCGCTGCTCGACGTCGCCTCCACCTTCGGGATCGTCGATCCCTCGCTGGTCACGGCGCTCGAGGTCCTGGACCAGCTCCTCGACTTCGCCGAGCAGATCGACGGCATCAGCGCCGGCAAGTTCGAGATCATCGAGGGCAAGATCTCTCTCGGCGGCGGCGGGCTGGACCTGCGCGACATCAACCAGGTCGGCGGCCTGATCGATCCGTCCAAGGTGTTCGACGAGGTGCTCGGGGCACTCGGCGACCTCGGTATCGACCTGCCGGACGTGTTCGCCGACATCGCCAGCTTCATCGCCGGCGGCTTCAGCCCGGCCGACATCGCCGGGGAGTTCGGCGGCGTACCGGGCCTGAACGACCCCGAGGGCGGGTTCTCGTTCCCGTTCCTCGAGGACTACAGCCAGGTCCTCGGCCTGTTCTTCGGACGCAACCTCGACCTGGTGGCCTACGACTTGCCGCCGTTGTCGTTCGGCTTCGACTTCTCCGTGTACGTGCCGATCTGGGGGCCGCTCGGCGCCCGCTTCGCCGGCGGCGTCAACGCGACGATCGACCTCGCGTTCGGCTACGACACCGAAGGCGTGTTCCGCTTCGTGGGCAACGACGGCCGCAATGCGCTCGACCTGGCGCAGGGCTTCTTCATCTACGACGACAACCCGTTCGGCGGCCAGGCGGGCATAGACGTGCCCGAGGTGCTGGTGACCGGCCGGATCACCGCCGCCGCGGAACTCAACGCGGTGGTGGCCTCCGCCGGCGTCGGCGGCGGCATCTTCGCGAGCGTCGGCTTCGATCTGGCGGATCCCAATGAGGATCTCCGCGTCCGCCTCGACGAGATCGTCGCGAACCTCTACAACGGCCTGCAGAACGGCGCCGGGCCGTTCGGGCTGTTCGACGTGGACGCGCTGATCGAGGCGAAGCTGTTCGCCTACATCGAGGCGCTGTTCGGCGTCTGGCGCAAGGAGTTCCAGTTCGGCCCCTCGGTGCCGATCTACCAGGAGTCGTATTCCGTGCCGCGCAGCCCGGTGCTCGCCACCGACATGGGCGATGGCACGCTGCGCCTCAACATCGGCAAGTTCGCCGCGGACCGCGCCTACACGAACAACGGCGCGGACGAGCCGGTGGACGGCGACGAGACCATCTACGTAAAGCGCGACGGCGACGACTACCTGGTCTGGGGCAGCGGCCCGGACTACGACGTCAGCGAGGCGAGTGCGCAGCGCTATTCCGGCAGTTTCAGCCTGATCCTCGCCGACGCCCTGCAGGGCAACGACAAGATCATCATCGACCCGAACGTCGAGATCCGGGCCGAGCTCGACGGCGGCGCCGGCGACGACGAGCTGCAGGGCGGCAGTGCCGCCGACCTGCTGCGCGGCGGCGCGGGCAGCGACCGCATCGCCGGCGGCGCGGGCAACGACGTCATCGAAGGCGGGGCCGGCGACGACAGCCTGGCCGGCGGCCTCGGCAACGACCACATCGAGGCCGGCGACGGCAACGACGTGCTCGTTGGTGAAGACGACGACGACATCCTGCTCGGCGACGCCGGCGACGACGTCATGGCCGGCGGTGCCGGCCTCGACACGCTGCTCGGAGGCGACGGCCGCGACCTCATGAGCGGCGGCGCGGGCAACGACGTGCTGATGGGCCAGCGCGACAACGACCGGCTCTGGGGCGATCTCGAGCTCGTCATCGCGACGGGCGCGGACCTGCGGCTCACGCTGCAGCTGACGGGCGACGAGCCCGCGTTGACCTCCCCGGCCGCGCACGGCGACGACTACCTGAGCGGCGGTGGCGGCTCCGACGAGGTCCAGGGCAACGGCGGCACGGACCGCATCTGGGGCGACTCCAGCTTCGTGCTCGACGCGACGACCTTCGCGATGCAGTTCGCGGACGGCCTGCCGGTGCTGGTACTACCGCGCCTCGGCGACGCCGGCAACGACAACCTGTCGGGCGGCGGCGGCGACGACTGGATCTGGGGCGAAGGCGGCAACGACACCGTCCGCGGCGACAACGTCCGCGTGGACCTCGAAAGCGACGGCAGCCCGCTCACTTTCGCGGAAGGCGCCCGCTTCGGCGCCGGCACCGCGCACGCCGACCCCGGCGGCGACGGCAAGGACCGGATCTTCGGCGGGCTGGGCAGCGACATCCTGTTCGGCAACGGGGACGACGACGAAATCGAGGGCGGGTCGGATAACGACTTCATCTTCGGCAACGCCGGCGCGGACCGGCTGCGCGGTGACACCGGCATCGACGTGATCTTCGGCGACGACGGTCTCGTGGAGGTCTACCTCAAGGGCGACGCGGTGGACGGCGGCACCTATGCCGCGATCACCACCGACCTCAAGCGCCTGCGCACCGTGCTCTCCTCCGACGACGGCGATGACGTCATCGAGGGCGGGCAGGATGCGGACTTCCTGTTCGGCGGCTTCGGCGACGGACTCGCCGACGGCGAGGGACTCGATTCCACGAAGATCGAGGACTTGATCAAGGGCGGCGACGCCGACGACGTGGCCTTCGGCGACCTCGGCGAGGTCGCGTTCACCTACAAGCTGGCGGCCGGCGCCTCGTTCGCCACCAGGATCGAGTCGGTCGAGCTCGACTCCGGCGGCAACGACCAGATCAAGGGCGGCTCGGGTCGCGACTTCCTGATCGGCGGCAAGGGCGGCGACTACATCGAGGGCGACGTCGGCGACGAGCCCGCGGGAATCGACAGCCGCGACGTGATTGCGGGCGACCACGTGCGCATCGACCAGCAGATCGTGATGCTGCTGCGCAGCCCCGGGGAGGCCGTGGCGGACCTGTATGCGGCCGCGCCGTGGAAAGTCGTCTCGACGGAGACGGCAGCGTCCCAGGGCGGCGACGACGTGATCAGCGGCCGCCAGGGCAACGACTACGTCATCGGCGGGCCGGGCGCGGACAACATCGACGGCGCGACCGGCGACGATGTGCTGGTCGGCGACCGCGGCGAGATCCTCTTCGACCTCTCGGCCTTCGTGCCGCTGGAGGAAGGAGATGACGAGATTCCAGCCAGCGCGCTCTATGTCCTCGACCTCGTGCGCAGCACGGATCTCGAGGCCGGCGACATCGCGTTCACCGGCATCGACACCATCTCCGGCGGCGCGGGCGTCGACGTGGTCGTCGGCGGTGGCCGCGGAGACCTCCTGAGCGGTGGCACCGAGGACGACATCCTGGTCGGCGACAACGGCGAGGTGGACTTCCAGCAGAACGGCCGCCTCGCAAGCGTCCGGACGACCGACGTACTCGACGTGACGGGCGGCGACGACGAGATTTCCGGCGATGCCGGTGCGGACATCGCCTTCGGCGGCGTCGGCAGCGACGACATCTTCGGCGACAATGCCAGCGCGAGTTCGGGCGCGGCGGACCTCGACGACGTGCTGCTCGGCGACAACGGGCAGGTGCGGTTCGACCGCGACCTGACGCTGGCCCTCGCGTTGGCGGGCGGTACCCAGAACCTCGGCACGCTCGACCTGATCGAGTCATACACCGACGGCCTCGGTGGCATCGATACGATCTCCGGCAACGCCGGGGCCGACACCGCGATGGGCGGCACGGCCGGCGACGAGATCTACGGCGACAATGCCGACGCCAGCGGCGGCGTGCTAGACAAGGCCGACATGCTGCTCGGCGACAACGGCTCCGTGCAGCTGGTCGATCCGGCGCTCGACTCCGATGTTCCGGTGCTCGGTTCGCAGCGCATCCTGATCCTCGGCGGCGCGGTGGCTCTGGTGCGCAGCACCGACGAGGTTGCGAGCGGTCCAGATGGGTCGGTGTCGAGCGACACCGGCGGCATCGACACGATCTCCGGCAACGCCGGCGGCGACATCATCCTGGGCGGCGTCGCGGGCGACGTGCTGTACGGCGACCACGCGTCGCCGACGGCCGGCACGAATGCGCTCGACGGCAACGACATCATCCTCGGTGACAACGGCGCGCTCGAGTGGCTGTCCGCCGGCCGGCTCGATGAGATCACCGGCATCGACCTGCCGGCGACCAACGCCGACCTCGTGGCCGGCTTCGCCGTGAGCGACGCCAACCTCGACACCCTCGACCTCATTACCACCGAGCAGCCGAACAACGGCGGTCGCGACCTCATCTACGGCAACAACGGCCGCGACACGATCTTCGGCGGCACCGATGCGGACACGCTGTACGGCGACTCGGGTATCGAGGCCGGCGGCGGGGCGGGCATCAGCACCAATGGCAACGACCTCATGTTCGGCGACCACGGCCGCCTGTACCCGCAGTTCAGCCGCTTCATGGACGCCAGCGGCAACCTCTTCGTGGCCTCCGGCATCTACTCGCGCAACTTCTTCGCCATCGACATCGGCGCTGGCCACGGCGGCGAGGGCGACCGGATGTGGGGCGAGGAGGGCGCCGACATCATGCTCGGCCAGCAGGGCGACGACCGCATGTGGGGCGGCAGTGGCGACGACGACATGGTGGGCGGCCACAACGTCTCGGGCGGCGCGGACGAGCTGGCGGGTGACGGTGAGATCCAGGTCGTCATCAACGTCGACGCGTTCAACGACGTCATGGACGGCGGCAGCGGCAACGACGCGATGTCGGGCGACAACGCCACGATCTGGCGCCGCGACGACTCGATCGATCCGCGCTTCCGCACCCTCGAGGGCGCGACGATCTACTCGACCACCGAGGACACGATCACCGTCAACGTCACGCCGACCCACCGGGCCGACCCGGCCGGCACCGTAGGCCGCGACATCACGCTGCGCGACCACGCCGACGACACCGACGCGCTGCTCTACGGCCGCGACGTCATGGCCGGCGGTGCCGACCGCGACACAATGTTCGGCCAGCTCGGCGACGACCTCATGCAGGGCGACGGCGGCATCCGCGACGAGAAGAACGACACCTGGACGCGCTCGCTGTACGACGTGGACGTCGCGGATTTCGACGGCGGCACCGACCAGCTGCTCAAGTTCGACGTGCCGGAGGCCGCGACCGACGGCGACGACTACATGGAGGGCAACGGCGGCAACGACCTCATGTACGGCGGCCTCGGCCAGGACGACATGATCGGCGGCAGCTCCGACCTCTTCGGTCTCACCACGCGCGTGATGCGGCCGGACGGCAGCGACACGCTGTACGGCGGCGCGGGCGTCCGCCTCGGCCGTCTGGACACGGGCGACATCGCGGGCGACAGCGACCACGCCCGCGACTCCGACCAGATGGCGGGCGACAACGCCACGGTGTACCGGCTGGTCGGCGCGGCGGGCCCGCTGCTGACCTACAGCTACGACAACTACGGCGCGACGAAGATCGTGGTCCGCGGCGTCCAGCTGCTCGACTACACCCTCGGCGGCCCGGACTACGACCCGGCCTCGCAGGCACTCGACCGCGGCGCCGGCGACTACATCCGCGGCGAAGCCGGCAACGACTTCATCCACGGCATGGCCGGCTCCGACATCCTGTTCGGCGACGCCCACGACGACGATGTGATCGGCGGCTACGGCCACGACTGGATCTCGGGCGGCACCGGGCAGGACGGCGTGATCGGCGACGACGGAATCATCCGCACCAGCCGCAACAGCGCGATCGGCGAGCCGTTGTGGGGTGTCGCGGGCCTGCTGGCCAGCGACCCCAGCAGCAAGAACATCAATGGCAACGTGCTGAACGAAGTGATCTCGACGCCGGGCGGCATTCAGGTGGCGACCATCAACGTCGCCGGCCAGCTCACCAAGAGCATGGACCTCACGCCGCTCAGCGTTGACCCGGGCTGGGAGGCGCTGGACGACGAGTACGGCTACGGCGCGACCTCGAGCCAGGGCGGCGTGCCCTTCGCGGACGACATCATCTACGGTGGCATCGGCACGGACTGGCTGCACGGCGGCTCGGGCGACGACGCGATCTCGGGTGCCGAGGCGCTCGGGGTCTTCTTCGACGCGGCCGCGGCTGCGCTGCCGCACTTCTTCGGGGATCTCCCGATGAGCCGGCCAAGCGAAGGCACCGGCGATGCCTCGACCATCAACCCGGGCAACGTGCTGCGCTTCAACCCGGTCGACGTGGACGGCAAGGGCCCGAACCGCCAGCGCGCGGGCGAGTTTGCGCTGTACGACGAGTACAACCCGTTGCGTCGCATCCTGGTGAGCACGCCGAATGGCTGGTCGGGCGACCTCGTCGCGAGCGGCGGCAACGAGTTCATCCTCAATTTCGATCCAACCGAGGGCGAGTTCCGCGCGGGCGGCACGATCCCGAAGTCCACCGGCCAGCAGGCCGAGACCTACGGTCCGGTGAACGACGACGGCGACGACCGCATCTTCGGCGGCACCGGCAACGACTGGCTGGTGGGCGGCACCGGCAAGGACAGCGTGTACGGCGGTTGGGGCAACGACCTGATGAACGTGGACGACAACCACGGCACCAACGGCGGCCTCAACGACCAGCCTGACACGCACCCGACCTACGAGGACCGCGCCTACGGCGGCGCCGGGCGCGACGTGCTGATCGGCAACACCGGCGGCGACCGCATGATCGACTGGGTCGGCGAGTGGAACAGCTACCTTGTGCCGTTCGCGCCCTTCGGCATGGCGACGGTGAGCCGCACGCTGCAGCCGCAACTGCCCGAGTTCCTCTATGCGCTCTCGCGTGCCGACGGTGCGGACCCGACCATCGTCGCCGACGGCAATGGCAGCCCCGAGCGCAACGGCGAGCCGTTCGGCGAGCTGGGCCTGGTGCTGCAGAAGGACTTCGCCTGGCAGGACCAGACCGGCGCGCCGGCCGACCCGCAGGCAGGCAACATCCCCGGCGGCAAGCGCGACGTGCTGCGCTCGGCGGACTTCAACGACGGCAAGGCGCAGAGCTTCGTCGCCGAGTCCGGCAGCTGGACCGTCACCAGCGGCAAGTACCAGATCGCGCCGCTGGCCTCGAGCGGCACCACCGACGCGATCAGCCTGTTCAACGCCGATGCGGTGCTGCCGACCTACTTCGAGGTGGCGGCCACCATCAACGCCATCAAGCCCACCGCAGGCTTCAAGGCGAACGCGTACATCGTCTTCGACTACGTCAGTGCCACCAACTTCAAGTTCGCGGGCCTCAACCTCTCGACCAACAAGATCGAGATCGGCCAGCGCACGGCGGGCGGTTGGCAGGTGCTGAACAGCATCAACCTGATGATGAAGGCGGGCACGGAGTACAACGTGCTGCTGGCGGTGAACGGCAACGCCGTGACGTTCGTGGTGAACAACAAGCACTCGCTGAGCCACGCGTTCACGCCGCGCAGCGACGCCGACGGGTTCATCTACGCGATTCGCGACGGCATGTTCGGCCTCGGGGGCGACAACGCTCGTGCCCGCATCGACAACGTGCGCGTGCAGGTCATCCCGCCGGCCATCACCTACAGCGCCGCGGACCTCTTCGACGGCGCGACCTCGACGCTGCTCGCGGGCAACGGCGGCACCTGGAGCGTGGTGGACGGCCGCTTCGTCGGCCTGCCGGCGGCCGGTGCGCCAGCCGCGATCGCCTCCAACGGCATCGCGGTGGGCGTGAACTCGTTGCTGCAGCTCGACACCGTGGTGCGCACCGCGGCGACGGCCGGCATCGTCTTCGACATGTACTCGCCCACGGACTTCAAGTGGGCGGCCGTGTCGGTGGTGACGCAACAGGTGCTGATCGGCCACTACACCGCCAAGGGCGGCTGGGTGGTGGACGCGGCGGTCTCGCGCTCGCTGTCGGCGGGCACGGGCTACGCGCTCACCGTCGGCCTCAAGGGTCCGACCGTGAGCGTGATGCTCGACGGCCAGGCCGTGCTGAGCAAGGTGTTCAACTCGACCGTCGTCGACGGCGCCGCGGGCGTGTTCAGCCGGGGAGGCACCGCCTCCTTCGACCGCTTCGGCCTCGCGACCGACGATGCCCGGATCGCGGAGGCATCCGGGTCGAGCGCGGCCACGGGCTCGGCCAAGACCTCCAGGACCTCGACCGCCAAGCTGTCGCTGAATGCGACGGACTCGACGGTTGGTACGTCCGAGGGGTGGCGGATCGACTGGTCTGCGCTATCTTCGGTCACGCGTAGCGCGACCAAGGACGCGACGTTCCAGGGCAAGGCCAAGGCCTGGCAGCAGGACTTCGCGCTCAACCTGGGCGGGCGCCCGGTGAAGGACCCGAACTCGGCACTGCGGGTCCGACTGTAATCTGGCAACGACGAGGAAACGACATGGCTGATGAGGCGACAAAGCCGGCCGAGACGGCCGACAAGAAGGCACAACCCCAGGTGAAGCTGGACATGAGCCAGCTCAAGAGCTCGTACTGCAACGTCGCGAACGTGACCAGCACGCGTGAAGAGGTGGTGCTCAACTTCGGCATCAACCAGAACTGGGACCTGGGCCAGAAGGCGATGGACGTCGAGCTGCTGCACCGCGTGATCCTGAGCCCGTTCGCCGCCAAGCGGCTGAGCGGCATGCTGACCAAGCTGCTCCAGGAGTACGAGAGCCGCTACGGCGCGCTGACCTGAACCCGGAGCGCCGGGCGGGCCTGCGCCACGCGGCGGCGGGCTGCGCGGTGCGGCCCGCGGCGCGAATCCCCCGGAAGGTTTGATGCAAGCCGAGAGCTCCGTCGTCAGTCTCGCCCGCGGCGGCCGCGGCGCGGACTCGTCCTGGGAGGGCCTCACCTCCTCGGCGGGCGTGTCGGAGCTCGCCCAGTCGTGGCTCGCGCTGCAGTGCCGCTCCCTCGAGGCGCGCGCCGGCCTCGTGCTCTGGCGCCAGGACGACGCGAGCTTCGCACCGGTCGCGGTGTGGCCGAGTCTCACCCAGGACGTCACCTACCTCGCCCCGGCGGCCCGCCAGGCGCTGAGCGAGCAGCGCGGGCTGTTCGTCCGCGCGGCCCCGTCGGGCTCGGCGCCTGCGCACGGCGGTCGCGTCTTCATTGCTTATCCGCTCGCCACCAGCGAGGGCGTCATGGCCGCCGTGGCGGTCGTGGACCTGAACGTCGAGTCGGACGATCACCTGCAGCGGGCGATGCAGGCCCTGCACTGGGGCGCCGGCTGGCTGCAGGGCCGCGTCAGCCGGGGGGAGGCCGACGCGCTTGCCGCCTCGCTCGACCGCGCGCGCCTCGCCAACGACGCCATCGCCATCGTCGGTGAGCAGCCCGACGCCCAGGGCGCGATGATCGCGCTCGTCAACGAGGTCGCGCAGCGGCTCGGGGCGCAGCGCGCGCTCGTCGGCATCGCGAAGGGCGGTCGGGTGAAGCTGCGTGCGATCTCGAACACCGCCTCCTTCGACGCGCGCACGCAGGCCGTGGCGGCCGTCGAGAACCTGATGGAGGAGGCGCTCGACCAGGGCGAGTCCGTCGCGGCCCCGCTGCCCGAGTCGGGTCCGTTCCGGGTCAACGTGGCCCACGAGGAGCATCGCCGCGACGACGGGCTCGCCTCGGTGTTCTCGGCGCTGCTGCCGGGCCGCGACGGCCCGATCGGCGTGCTCACGGTCGAGCACGGGCCCTCCGCGGGCCCGATCGACGAGCGGCAGGCGCAACTGACCGAGGCGGTCGCGTTGCTGGCGGGCCCGGTGTTCGAGGACAAGCTCGAGCTGGAGCGCTGGTTCGCCGGGCGCGGGGCCGGACTCGTCGAGACCGGCTGGCGGCGACTCACCGAGCGCGGCCACGGCACGTTCAAGCTGGTGATCTCCGCGCTGGTGCTGCTGCTCGCCTTCCTCGCCATCGCGGAGCAGGAGTTCCGCGTCACCGCGCGCGCCGTGGTCGAGGGTGCCGTGCAGCGCGCCGCGGTAGCGCCCTACCAGGGCTACGTGGCAGAGGCGCCCGTGCGCGCCGGCCAGACCGTGGCGGCGGGCGAGGTGCTCGCGATCCTCGATGACCGCGACCTCGTGCTCGAGCGCGTGCGCTGGAGCGCCGAGCAGGAGCAGTACGCGCAGAAGTACCGCGACGCGCTGGCGCGGCGCGAGCGCGCCGAAGCCGTGATCCTCGCTGCGCAGCAGCGCCAGGCGCAGGCGCAGCTCGCGCTGGTGGAGGAGAAGCTCGCCCGCTCGCGGATCCAGGCGCCGATCGACGGACTCGTGGTCACGGGCGATCTCTCGCAGCGGCTCGGTTCGCCGGTCGAGGCCGGAGAGACGCTGTTCGAGATCGCGCCGCTCGACGCCTACCGGGTGGTCATCCAGGTGGACGAGCGCGACATCGCCTACGTGCAGGTCGGGCAGACCGGTCGCATCGCGCTCACCGGCCGCCCGGGCACCCCGATCGGGTTCAAGGTCGGCAACGTCACGGCCATCTCCGAGCAGCAGGACGGCCGCAACGTGTTCCGCGTCGAGGCCGAGGTGGACGCCTCGGACGTCGACCTGCGCCCGGGCATGGAGGGCGTGGGCAAGATCTCGGTCGGCGAGCGCTCGATCCTGTGGGTGTGGACGCACCGCTTCACCGACTGGCTGCGCCTCAGCCTGTGG
>Ga0209391_10000459_pt1 | contig 19105 bp, 17 predicted proteins | sample PPLLak3March2015_FD_187246 | JGI IMG/M metagenome (GOLD analysis project Ga0209391, IMG submission 187246) | Freshwater sediment microbial communities from Prairie Pothole Lake near Jamestown, North Dakota, USA - PPLs Lake P7 Core (1) Depth... | ecosystem: Environmental > Aquatic > Freshwater >...
CGTGGATCTTGTCCATCGCGGACACCAGCATCGAGGTGCCGACGCGGCAGGGCGTGCAGAACCCGCAGCTCTCGTGCGCGAAGAAGTGCGCGTAGTTGCGTGCCACCTCGAACATGTCGCGGCTCGCGTCGAACACCGTGAACGCGCCCGCCGTCGGCAGGTCCTCGAAGGCGATGCGCCGGCCGAACTCGGTGGCGTCGATGCACATGCCCGAGGGCCCGCTGATCTGCACGGCCTGCGTCGCGGTGGCGCCGCAGTCCTCGAGCACCTGGCGCACCGTGACACCGAAGGGATACTCGTAAAGACCCGGCCGCGCGACGTCGCCCGCGACCGAGAGGATCTTGGTCCCCGACGACTTGAGCGTGCCGAGCGCCCGGTACCAGTCGCCGCCGTGCACCGCGATCAGCGCGGCGGCGCACAGCGTCTCGACGTTGTTGACGATGGTGGGTTGCTGGCGATAACCGTTCGTCACCGGATACGGCGGGCGGTTGCGCGGCACGCCGCGCTTGCCCTCGAGCGACTCGATCAGCGCCGACTCCTCGCCGCACACGTAGGAACCCGCGCCCACGTGGATGCGGATGTCGAAGTCGAACCCCGGCTGGTTGCAGATGCCGTTGCCGAGCAGGTTCGCCGCGCGGCGCCGCTCGAGCACGGCCTCGAGGTGCTCGAGCAGGTGGCGGTACTCGCCGCGCAGGTACAGGAACCCCTGCCCCGCGCCGATGGCGTAGGCCGCGACCGTCATGCCGTCGAACACGAGGTCGGCGTGGCTCGCGAGCAGCACGCGGTCCTTGAAGGTGCCGGGTTCGCCTTCGTCGGCGTTGCAGACCACGTAGCGCGCGAGGCCGGTGGCGTGGCGGCACGCCTCCCACTTGATGCCGGTGGTGAAGCCCGCGCCGCCGCGGCCGCGCAGGTTGGAGCGCTTGATCTCCTCGAGGGTCGCCACCGGGCCCTGTGCTGCACCGACGTAGGCCTCGCGCCAGGAACGCTCGTTCGCCGCGTGCTCCGACCAGCCGCGCAATCCGCGCTGCAGGGCCGCCCGGATGGCGTCGCCCGGCGCGAGGCCGTGGCCGAGCAGGATGTCGGCGCGCCGCACGTTGTCCTGTACGGCGAAGAGCCCGGCCGGCCATTCGGCGAGCGGCGTGCGCGCGAGGATCAGATCGCAGAGCTGCCCGATGCGCGCCTCGTCGAGCGCCGGCACCGCGCGGCCGTTGACGAGCAGCGCCGGGCCCTGGTCGCACATCCCGGTGCAGGAGGTGCGGCCAACGCTCACGAGGCCGTCCTCGGAGAGCTTGCCGGGCTCGACCCACAGGCGGTGACACATCGCATCCATCAGCCGCTCGCTGCCCGCCATGCGGTCGGTGATGTTGTCGGAGAACAGCACGCGGTACTCGCCACGCGGTTCGACGGCGAGGAAAGAGTAGAAACTCGCCACGCCCCGCACCCGCGAGTAGGGAATGCGCAGGTATCGGGCGATCAGGCCGAACGCCGGCGGCGGCAACTGCCCGCAGTCCTCCTGTACCTCGCGCAGCACCTGCACGAGGCTGGTGGGATCGTGGCCCCAGCGGGAGACGACGCGGCGTACGCGCGCTTCGAGGTCGGGAATGGGTTCCGGCATGGCGCCCGCGCTGTGAAGCCCGGGCGGCCCATCCGTCCGGCCCGGCCAGACTGCACCCTCGCGGCGACCGATCACCATCGCGGAAAACCCCAAGATTTGCGGCGCTTCACGTCAGGCGTCCCGCAGGCGCGGCGCGTAATCGGCGGCCTGCGCACTGATCGGCTGCTCATCGAAGCGCCGCTGGCCCACGGGCGTCGAGAATCCGACCCGCTTGCGCAGGATGACTCCGACGGGACAGACCTCGGCCGCCTTGTCCGTGACCGCGATGGCGCTGTCGCGCAGCAGGCCCGAGCCCGAATTCACCACCAGGTGCTTGCCCATGCCGCGGCCGGCGAGCGCGAACACCTGCTTGCCGTCCACCTCCGCCGAGGCGCGTACGCACAACTCGCAGAGGATGCAGCGATTGAAGTCGAGCAGCAGCTCCGGGTGCGAGGCGTCCACCGGCCGGTCCGGGAAGAAATGGTCGAATCGCGGCGAGGTCATGCCGAGCTCGTAGGCCGTGGCCTGCAGCTTGCAGTTGCCGCTCTTCTCGCAGGACGGGCAGAAATGATTGCCCTCGACGAACAACAGCTGCACCAGCATGCGCCGCTCGGCATTCACCTCCTCCGTGTCGCTCTCGACGACGAGGCCTTCCTTCGCCGGCAGGGTGCAGGAGGTGGCGTGCCAGCCGCCGACCCTCACGGTGCACAGCTTGCAGCTTCCGTGCGGCCTGAATTCCGGGTGGTAACACAGGTGCGGGATGTGGCGCCCGGCGGCCAGCGCCGCCTGCAGCACCGTCTGCCCCGGGGTGAACGGGACCTCGGCGCCGTCGAGCAGGAAGACTTTCTGCGGCTCGCTCATGGTGCCTCCCCGAGGTGTGCGCCCGGGTCGTCGCGGCCCGTCATGCGGCGGGCGCGGGCCAGCGCGCCATCGAGGTCGAAGGCCGGCTCGACCGCCGACGAACCGAGGCGTCGCTCGTAGGCGGGGCGGAAGCGCCGCAGCGTGCCGAGCAGCGGCTTCGAGGCGGATTCGCCGAGCCCGCAGTGGCTCGCCTTGCCGAGCAGCCGGCCCAGTTCCTCGATGGTGTTGAGGTCGTGCTGCGAGCCCTTGCCGTCGCGGATCTTGTCCATGAGGTTGCGCAGGAGCGAGGTGCCGACCCGGCAGGGCGTGCAGAACCCGCAGCTCTCCTCGGCGAAGAAGTGCGCGAAGTGTCGCGCCACCTCGAACAGGTCGCGGCTCGAGTCGAAGACGATGAACGCGCCGCCGGTCTCGATGTCCTCGAAGGCGATGCGGCGGTCGAACTCGTCCTGGCCGAGGCAGGCGCCCGAGGGCCCGCCGGCCTGCACCGCGATGGTCGCCTCGGCGCCGCAGTCCTCGAGCACCTGCCGGACAGTGACGCCGAGCGGATACTCGTAGATGCCGGGACGCGCGCAGTCGCCCGACACGGACAGCAGCTTCGTGCCCGAGGAACGCGCCGTGCCGCGGCTGCGAAACCACTCCGCGCCGCGGAGCACGATCAGCGCCGCCGCGCAGTAGCTCTCGACGTTGTTCACGATGGTCGGCAGGCCGAGGTAGCCCTTCTCGGCGAGCCTCGGCGGACGGTTGCGCGGGATGCCGCGCTTGCCCTCGAGCGACTCGACCAGGGCCGACGCCTCGCCACAGACGTAGGAACCCGCCCCGACGTGGATCTCGATGTCGAAGTCGAAGCCCTCGCGGCCGCAGATCGCGTTGCCGAGCAGCCCCTCGCGGCGGCGCCGCTCGAGGGTCTGGCGCAGCGCGTCGAGCAGGTAGCGGTATTCGCCGCGCAGGTACACGAAGCCGCGCGTGGCACCGATGCCCCAGGCCGCCACTGTCATGCCCTCGAACACGAGATCCGCGTAGCGGCCGAGCAGGAGGCGGTCCTTGAAGGTGCCGGGCTCGCCCTCGTCGGCGTTGCACACCACCACGCGCGGCGTGACGGGCTGGCGGCTGCAGCTCTCCCACTTCACGCCGGTGGTGAAACCCGCACCGCCGCGTCCGAGCAGGCGAGCGGACTTGATCTCCTCGAGCGTGGCCTGGGGTCCGGTACCGTCCGAGTCGCCGCGTGCCAGCGCCGCGTGGATGGCCTCGCCGGGGCCCATCGGATCGGTGAGCATGAGGTCGGCACGCCTGACCTGGTCTTCGACCCGGAACAACTCGGACGGCCACTGCGCCAACGGGACGCGCGCCAGGATCAGGTCGCCGAGCAGCACGGCGCGCGCGGCGTCCACGTCGCCCACGGGCCGTCCGTTCACGAGCACGGCCGGGGCGTGGTCGTCGAGGCCGACGGAGGACGTGCGGCCGAGGCTCACAAGGCCGTCCTCGGAGACTTTGCCGGGCTCCGCCCACAGCCGCTGGCTCAGCTCGCGCAGGCGCTCCTCGGAACCGCGCATGCGGTCGGTCACGTTGTCCGAGAACAGCAGCCGGTACTCACCCGGCGGCTCGGCATACAGAAAGGAGTAGAACGCCACCACGCCGCGAACCCGCGCGATCGACACTCCGAGTGCGGCCGAGACGCGTTCGAGCGCCGCCGGCGGAAGGTAGCCGAGCGACTCCTGCGTTTCGCGCAGCACCTGCAGCAGGCGGGTCGGCTCGCGGCCCCATGCACCCACGGCCGCGTGCACGGCCGCCTCGATCAGGGTCTCATCGTGTATCTCGCGTCGCACGTTTCGGTCACCGGCAGCCTCCCATCGAGGCCGGCGCAAGGGTGCGATTGGCGGACAGCGGTGGCAATCTCGGAAAACCGCCGCCGACTGCGGTTACGCCCAACATCCCTCGACACATCGGGAGAGCAAATGTCCAAGACGATCTTCATCACCGGCTGCTCCAGCGGCATCGGGGCAGCCATGGCCCGCGAATTCAGGCAGCGCGGTCATCGGGTCTTCGCCACGGCCCGGCGGCGGGAGTCGCTGGCCGCGCTGGAGGCCCAGGGCATCGAAGGGCTCGAGCTGGACGTCGACGACGACGACGCCATCGGTCGCGTGCTCGAGGCGGTGGGCCGTCAGGCGGGACACATCGACGTGCTGGTCAACAACGCGGGGTTCTCTCAGGTGGGCGCGGTCGTGGACCTCGCGCGCGAGGATCTCAGGCGCCAGTACGAGACCAACGTCATCGCGCCGGTGATCGTCACGGCCAGGGCGGTGCCGTTGCTGCGCGCGGCGGTCGCGGCCAGTGGCAGCGCGGTCGTCGCCAACGTCGGCAGCATCGTCGGACTGTTCACCACGCCGTTCGCAGCCGCGTACTGCTCGAGCAAGGCCGCCCTGCACTCGCTCACCGACGCGCTGCGCATGGAGCTCGCGCCCTTCGGCATCCACGTGGTCTCGATCCAGCCCGGCGGCGTGCGTTCGAGCTTCGGCGCGCATGCGGAGGCCGCGCTGCGATTGCCGGCGGACTCGCTCTACCGCAAGGTCGAGGCCGGCATCCGCGCCCGGGCCCAGGCCGGCCAGCAAGGCGCCACGCCGGCAGAGGACTTCGTCAAGCCGGTGGTGGAGGCGCTGCTCACGAGCCCGCCGCCGCGCATCATCCGGGGTGGCGCCAACAGCGTGCGTCTGCCGTTGCTCAAGCGCCTGCTGCCCGGCGCGATGTTCGACGCCAAGCTGTCGAAGGCCTTCGGGCTCGACACCTTGCGCTGATCAGCCGAGTGCCGCGATGCGCTCACGCAGCCCGGGCAGCACTTCGCGCGCGAACCACGGGTTGATCTGCAGCCATCGGGTGTTTCGCGGCGAGGGGTGCGGCAACGGCAGGAACCCGGGCCCGTACTCGCGCCAGGCGCGGACCGTGGCGGTGAGCGTCGTCCCGCGACGCGCGCCGAGGTAGTACGCCTGCGCGTATTGCCCGACCAGCAGCGTGAGCTCGACCGCCGGCAGCAGCGCGCGCAGCCGCGGATGCCACAGTGGCGCGCACTCCGGACGGGGCGGCAGGTCGCCCGAGCGACCGCGACCCGGGTAGCACAACCCCGCCGGAATGATGGCGAATCGCCGCTCGTCGTAGAACGACTCGCGGTCCACCTGCAGCCAGTCCCGCAGCCGGTCGCCGCTCGGGTCGTTCCAGGGTATGCCGGTGGCGTGCACGCGCGTGCCGGGCGCCTGGCCGACGATCAGGATCCGCGCGCGCGGGTCGGCGCGCAGCACCGGGCGTGCGCCGAGCGGCAGGTGTGGCTCGCAGATGCGGCAGGCACGAACCTCCCGCAGCAGCGCCTCGAGCGCACCGGCAGTCGCAGCGACGGACTTCACACCGGGGAGCTTACCCGCTGCGCGGGACGGGGCAATTCACCGGCAGCGCGGGCGCGAGGCGGATCGCGCTTGCCGCGGCCCGTCTGTTCTCCCACCATCGATCCTCATCCGAAACGGTAGCGGTCCCGCCATGCGCGCCATCTTCCTCGACTACGGCACCGTCAGCTTCGACGGCGACCTCGATCCTTTGCCCCTGCACCGCGCGATGTCGGACCTCGAGCTGCGCGACCACACGGCGCAGGAGTCCGTCGCCGACGCCGTCACGGGCGCGGCCGCGATCCTGGTCAACAAGCTGCGCATCACGCGCGAGATCCTGGAGGCGGCGCCTGCGCTCGAGCTGATCGCGCTCGCCGCGACCGGCACCAACAACATCGATCTCGAGGCGGCCCGCGAGCGCGGCGTCGGGGTGTGCAACCTGCGCGACTACTGCACGGCGTCGGTCGTGCAGCACGTGTTCGGCGCGCTGCTCACTCTCACCCACAAGCTGCGCGAGTACGACGCGCTGGTGCGGGCGGGCGCCTGGCAGCGCGGGGGGCAGTTCTGCCTGCTCGACTATCCCATCCGTGAACTCGCGGGCCGCCGGCTCGGCATCGTCGGCTTCGGCGCGCTCGGCCGCGGCGTGGCGCACGCGGCGCGCGCCTTCGGCATGGAGGTGCTGGTCGCGAACCGACCGGGCGGCGAGCGCGTACCAGGACGCCTCGACCTCGATGAGCTGCTGCCGCAGGTGGACGTGCTGAGCCTGCACTGCCCGCTCACGCCCGCGACCGAGGGGCTCATCGACCTGACCCGGCTCGGGCGCATGAAACCGGATGCGGTGCTCGTCAACACCGCCCGCGGCGCGCTGGTGGACGGTGCGGCGCTGGCAGACGCGCTGCGAGCCGGCCGGCTCGGCGGCGCCGCCATCGACGTGCTGCCGCAGGAGCCACCCGTCGACGGTCATCCCCTGCTCGCAACCGACATCCCGAACCTGCTCGTGACGCCGCACATCGCCTGGGCGGCGCGCGAGGCGCGCCAGCGCTGCATCGACGAAATGGCTGCGAACGTGGAGGACTTCCGGCGCGGCGGCCGACGCGGCCGCGTGGTCTGACCTGCCCCCGGCTACTGGCTGCCCGTCGCCCGGGACTCGCCGTCGAGGTTCATCACCCGCGCCGCCCATCGCAGCACGGGCTTGACGCGCGGCGAGACGAGGGCCATGGCCTCGTCGTAGTCCACCCAGCGGAACTCGTTGTGCTCGGGGCGGCCGAGCTCGGGGTTCACCGGCAGCGTGACCTCCTTGGTGCACGTCACGGCCACGTAGTAGCAAGCCACCTTGCCATGGCTGTAAGGACCGGTGCGGGTCGAGGCCAGGCCCCACGCGAAGTCGAGGTCGTCGATCAGCGACTCCTCGCGCACCTCGCGCACGGCGGCGTCGAGCGGCTCCTCGCCAGCCTCGACCATGCCCTTGGGAAAATCCCAGTGGTTGAACGCGCGCAGCAGCAGGAAACGCCAGCCCTCCTCCGCCTGCCGCACCACGACGACGCCGGCGGAGAGCCGCGTGGATCGTGGGCTCATGCGCCGAGTATAGGGGAGCGGAGTGCGATAGAGGGGGGCTATGATGCGTCCATGAACCTCCGGGACCTGCGCTACCTCGTGGCCCTGGCCGACGAGCGGCACTTCGGCCGCGCGGCCGAGAAGTGCTTCGTGAGCCAGCCGACGCTCTCCGCCCAGGTCCGCAAGCTCGAGGAATACCTCGGCTCGCCGCTGGTGGAACGGCGCCCGAAGCGCGTCACCCTGACCGAGATGGGCGAGAAGGTCGTGCAGCGCGCACGGCGCGTGCTGCAGGAGGCCGATGCCATCGTCGAAGTCGCGCGGACGGAACGCGACCCGCTGGCCGGGCAGCTCAAGCTGGCGCTGATCCCGACCGTGGGACCTTACCTTCTGCCCCACGTGGTGCGGCCGCTGCGCCGTGCCCTGCCCCGGCTGAAGCTGCTGCTCTACGAGTACCAGACCGGTCCGCTGCTCGAGAAGCTGCGCGACGGCGAGATCGACCTCGGCATCCTGGCACTGCCCGTCACTGCCGACGGCATCGTCGAGGCGTCGCTGTATGAGGAGCCGTTCACGCTGGCCGTGCCCTCGACGCACCCGCTCGCGGCGCGCGACAAAGTCCGGATCGCCGATCTCGAGGGAGAAAACCTGCTCCTGCTCGAGGACGGCCATTGCCTGCGCGACCAGGCGCTCGAGGTGTGCAGCCGGGTCCACCTCGGCGAGGAGCAGGACTACCGCGCCACCAGCCTCGAGACGCTGCGGCAGATGGTCGCCTCGGGACATGGCGTGACGCTGCTGCCGGAGCTCGCCTCGGCCTCGCCCGTGGGTACGGCGCGGGGCCTGCGCATAAAGCCCTTCGGCAAGCCGGCTCCGTCGCGCAGCATCGGCGCCGTGTGGCGCAAGTCCACGACGCGCGGCAAGGCGATCGAGGCCGTGATCGCGACCGTCCGCGCGGCGATGAAGGAGGAAGGCCCGAAATGAAATCGCATCTGCCACGCATCCTGCCCGCGCTCGCACTCGCGCTTGCCGCCTGCGCGGCGCACGCCGGCGACGCTCCGGTCGTCTCGAATGCCTGGTCTCGCGCCACTGCGCCCGGCGTCGAGGTAGGTGCGGCGTACATGGTCATCGTGGGCGGCAGCAAGGACGACCGGCTGATCGGCGCGTCGAGCGACCGTGCGGCCATGGTCCACCTGCACGACGTCGTGGAGGAGGACGGCATGGCGAAGATGCGTTCGACGGAGGCGGTGGAGGTTTCCGCAGGGCAACGCGTCGAACTCGCGCCCAAGGGCCGGCACCTGATGCTGATGGGCCTCGACGCGCCGCTGGTCACGGGCGAGACGTACACGCTCGTGCTCAAGTTCGTCGTGTCTGGCGAGCAGACGGTGACCGTGCACGTCAGGCCGGCGACGGCCGAAACGGCGCACCCACAGCAGCACCACTGACGGCGCGGGGCGCAGCGACGCCCCTTTGCCGCGCCGGCGCCTGCCTCCCGGACCGACACCAGTCGGCAGATCCGGGAAATTCTTGAGCCCCCAGCCCGCAGTGACGTGAGAAAGCGCGATGGCCGTCACAGCTACGGCCCGCGCCCTCGGGAGAATTGCGCCTGCGCGAAGACTTGCGTCGGCTGGCAAGGCCCCCCGGGCCCGATGGCAACGCAAGTCCCGCAGTACGAACGCAACTCATCACTGCTTGCCTAGGAGTAAGAGATCACATGAACCGTAACCTTTCTCGCGCGCTCAGCAGCCTTGCGCTCGCTGCCGCGGTCGCGGTGCCGATGGCCGCCCACGCCGAGTCGAATTTCGTGACCGGCGGCGGCCCACTCAACGCATCCGCGCGCGTCGATTTCCAGATTAACATCCCGAACACGCTGTTCCTTCAGGTCGGCACGGGCACCCTGTTTGCCAACAACGGCGCCATCAACCTGATCGAGTTCAACGTCCCGGCGGCCGCCATCGGCGACGGCAACTCCGTGGCCGCGACGCTGGGCAGCGGTGACCTCGGCACCGGGGCAGTGACGGCTACGGTGCGCGCCAACGGTGGCAGCGCGACGCTCGGCGCCTCGACCGCGGGCGCGATCGGCAACGGTGCCGGCGACTCGATCAACTGGAACGAGATCACCACCACTGCTGCTGCGCTCACCACGGGTACCGTGCTGCCGGCCCCGGTCCTGGCGAACGGCCCCAGCGCCAACATTCCGCTCGCGGCAGTGGGTGGCATAGTCAACCAGGATGCCCGCTGGACGTACGCCTACGACAACACGGCCGTCGTCCCGGCCGGCGTCTACGGCGGCGTCAATGCCAACAACGGCCGCGTGACCTACACGGCCTCGCTGCCCTAAGCCACGGGGAATGCGCCCGGCGCCCGCAGAGGCGCCGGGCGCCCGGGAAGGGGCCGACGCAGAAAAAAAACCATGCGCGCGATCAACATAACGTCCCGAGCCGTTGCCGGCGGGGCCCTGGCCGTCATCGCCGCAATGTCCCCGGAGCCGTCCGGCGCCTTCACCGTCAGCATCACGGCGCGCAATCCGCGCACGCTCTACCTGCAGGTCGGCGTCGGCTCGTTCAACGGCATCTACACGAGTAACGGCACGCCGGCCAACAACGCCACGGTCAACGTCGTCTCGGTGACAGTTCCGGCCGCCCAGGTCGGCAGCGGCGCCGTGCAGACGATGACCACCAACAGCACCGCGTCAATCAGCTTCTACGACAATTTCGTGTTCTGCAACGCGCCGGCGCAACTCTACGTCGGCGGCTTCTACCGCAGCACGTCGAACACCGGGCCAGCGACACTGACCGCCACGTCGCCCCCCAACCTCGTGAACGCCAACGGCGATCGCATCCCGTTCAGCCAGATCAGCTGGACGAGTTCCGGCAACGGCGACAGCGGCGCCCAACCGTTCCCCGCCGGCACCTTCAACGGCGCGACGCAGACCATCGGCACCATCGCCCGCAACCAGTGGGCCGAGAGCTGTCACACGTTTCGCTACGCGAACAGCAACTTCGTGGCGAACGGCACCTACACAGGGCGCGTGGTCTACACGCTGAGCGCGCCATGAGGACCTTCGCCGCCGCCGCGCTCGCCGTCCTCGCCGCGACCGCGCTGGTCCCGGCATCGCCGTGCGCCGCGGCGACGCATCGCGTCGACGACAGCGGGACGCTGCCGATCGAGTCCACCGCCCTGCTGCGCTGGCGCCAGACGGCGCCCTCATCGACCCGGGACGACACGCTCGAAGGCGCGACCGCCGTGGCCGTCCGGTTGAACCTGGCGCCGTGGACCGACCGGGACGCGAGCCTTTACCTCGTCTTTCCGCAGCAGGACAGCGCGGCGACCCGGGTGCGCTGGACGACGCAGGGCCGCCTGCTGCCGGGCGAGATCTCCCCCGGCGAGCGCGTACTGGTCTACCGCGGCCCGATCACGAGCCCGGTGCTCGAGGAGACCCTCACGCTGCACATCGAGGCCGACGGCAACCGCCTCGCGCGCGTGCAGCAGCTCGACTTCCATTTCGAGATCGACACGGACTGAACCGCATGAACAAGCTCCGACTCATCCTGACGTCCACCGCGCTGCTCGGCATGCTCGGTGCGGCTTCGGCGCCACGCGCGCAGGACTTCGCCGCGGTGGTTTCACCGCCGCGATTCGAGATTCGCGCCGAGCCGGGCCAGCGCATCCGCCAGGTCGTGGAGATCACGAACGCCGGGCCGCGCCCATCGCGCTACCACCTGCGCACCGCGGACTGGACGCTCGGCGCCGACGGCGGCGTGACGTTCTCGGAGGATCCCACGCCGGACAGCTGCCGCTCGTGGGTCGCCATCGAGCGCCATGAGATCGAGGTGCCCGGCGGGGGACGGTATCGCTACCGCTTCGAGGTGCAGGCGCCGCCCGACGCAACCAAGGGCGAGTGCCGTTTCGCGCTGATGATCGAGGGCGATCCGCAGACAGTGCAGACGGGCAACGGCCTGCCCGTGCCAGTCAGCGGACGCATCGGCGTGATCGTCTACGTGACGGTGGGCGAAGCCTCGGCCGACCTGAAGATCGCCGATACGAAGGTGACCGACACCTCCGGCGGAATCCTGCCTGCGCTTTCGGTGCACAACGCCGGCAACGCGCACGCGCGCCTCAACGGCTTCCTGTCGGGTACCGACGCTCGGGGCCGCCGGCTCGAGTTCTTCCCCTCGACGCTGCCCATCCTGCCGGGCGAGACACGCCTGATCCCGCTCACGGCCGCGATCGGGCCGGATCCGGTCACCGACCTCGCCTTCCCGGTGCGCGTCGCGGGCGTGGTCGAGTGGGGTGACGGGCGGCGCATCGAGATCAACCAGCTCTTCACTCGGTGAATGTCGCGCCATCAATGGCCCACGGCGTGCTGCTGCTGTGCACCTGCACGGCGGCCGGCGCGGCCGAGCCTGCGGTGGCGGCGTACCAGGACCGGCTCATTGATGGAGGCAACCTGCCGGTCGAGCTCGACGTGGACGACACCGCCGGCCACAGCTCGGCGGGCTGGCCTCGCGCGATGTATGCCGAGGCGGTGGCAAGCCGCGTCAGCCGCGACGATGCCAGCACCAACGAGGCCGGCGTGCGATTCGGCGCCATGCTGGATACCCCGGACTTCGGTGCGTTCACGCTCGATGCCACGGTCCGGGTGACCGGCAGCGAGGACCAGGAGACCGGCAACATGATCACGCTGATGCAGCGTGGCATGCCGGTCAGTGCTGACTGGTCCATGAACAGCACGGTCGGCGTGGCCTACTCACCGATGGGCGACCTCGCCCGAAGCCAGGCGCGGTTCTTCGTGCCGGCCATCCAGATGAGCGGCACGTCCGTCGAGTGGCGAAAGGCGGGCGCGATCCAGGCGTTCGCCTCCTACGGCGAGCCGGCGGTCTACTCGGGAGTCTTCATTCCCACGGTCGAGAACCTCGGCGGCCGACAGGCGGGCGCCGGGCTCCAGTTGAACCTCGCCGACCACTGGTCGATCGCGGCGCAGGCGGTGGACGTGAGCAACGTCCCGATCGGCCTCGAGAAATCCTCGCCCCGCATCTCCTCCCGTTCCTGGTTCGGGGCCGTGGCCTCGGCGGCGGGCGGCGCACGGGCGCAGATCAACGTGGCCGGCAGCAGCATCGAGGAAAGCGACGCTGCTGCCGGCGCATGGCTGGATGCCGCGCTCGAGAGTGGTCGCACCGTCCACTCCTTCGGCGGCTTCTACCTGGAGCCGCAACTCGTCTGGGGAAACCAGCAACTCGCGAGCGACGCCGCCGGCGGCTACTACCGCGCCTCGTACCGCAGCCAGCGGTGGACGCTGGACGGCGGGGCCGACTACGTCTCGTCGGTGTCCGGCGATTCGAGCGACGTGGTGTTCGGCACGGGCTACGCGCGTTACCAGCACTCGATGCGGCTGGGTTACGGTGGCGGCGCGAGCGTGCGGCAGAACCTCTCCGATCCCGATTCGACGCCGGTCTCCGGCCCCGCGATCGGGGCGGACGACCACCGATCCACGGCGTGGTCCGCCTTCGGCTTCGTCGACGCCTCGAACCGCTGGGGCATCGGCCGCGGCCAGCTCGATTACGCCGAGGACAGCGAGCGCGACAGCGCCCAGTTCTCGCTCGACCAGACCTGGAACACACGCGTCGGCCAGCGATTGAGCACCTCGATCCTGTACGGCCGGACCGACTTCGGGTCGCGCACGGAGAACTCGGCGGGCCTCGCGGTGTTCGGCGGCGGCAGCTTCGGCCGGAATTTCTCGATCGACGCCAATGCACGCTGGAACAAGGCGTTCGGCGGTGCGGATTCGGACGACCTGTTCGCGAACCTCGCGCTCAACTGGGGCTTCGCGCGCGGCTGGCTGGTGAGCGCCAGCTACTACCAGAACCGCAGCGACGGGCGCTTCCCGCTCACCGTCGAATCGCCGGTCGGGATCGATCCGACCTACGAACGGGTGGACCGAAGCGACTCGGGCCTCTACCTGAAAGTGCGCTATGACTGGCGCGCGGGCGTGCCTACCGTGCCACTCGGCGGCGGCCCGGGCATGGGCTCCGGACGCATCAACGGCGTGCTGTTCCTGGACGAAAACGACAACGGCCGCCTCGACGCCAGCGAGACCGGCGCGGCGAACGTCATCGTGCTGCTGAACGGCCGCTTCGCAGTACGGACGGACGCAAGCGGCCGATTCGAGTTCCCCACCGTGGTCGCGGGCAATCATTCGCTCAGCGTGGTCCCGGACAACCTGCCGCTCGCCTGGAACGTCCCCGCCGAGACGAGGTTCAACGTCCGTGTCGGGGTACGCGGCCAGACCCAGGTCGAGCTGCCGGCGCAGCGACAGCGCTAGAGCCCGGCGTCGGCCGGACGGCTGCGGTTGCGCGCAGCATCAGAACGGCTAAAGTGCCGCGAGCCGCAGCCGATCGGATCCTCGAGGCAATGCAACCCACCGACACGTCGAATCCCGACTACTTCCACCGGGTCGTGGACTGCCAGTGGGCCTGCCCCGCGCACACCGACGTGCCGGAGTACATCCGCCTGATCGCGCTCGGCCGGTTCTCCGACGCCTACATGGTGAACCGCGAGTCGAACGTGTTCCCGGGCATCCTCGGGCGGGTCTGCGACCGGCCATGCGAGCCCGCCTGCCGACGCGGCCGAGTCGAGGAAAAGCCCGTCGCCATCTGCCGCCTCAAGCGCGTCGCCGCCGACCACAAGGACTCGATCACCGACCGCCTGCCGGTCGTCCCGGCGCAGAAGAACGGCAAGCGTATCGCCTGCATCGGCGCGGGCCCCGCCTCGCTCACGGTCGCGAACGACCTGCTCCCGCTCGGCTACGAGGTCGTGATCCTCGAGCAGTGGGACAGGCCGGGCGGCCTGATGCGCACCAACATCCCCGCGTTCCGCCTGCCCGAGAGCGTGATCGACGAGGAGATCGGCTACATCACCGCGATGGGCGCCGAGATCCGCTACAGCTCGCGCGTCGAGAGTCTCCGCAAGCTGCTCGCCACCGGCGGCTTCGACGCGGTGTTCGTGGGCTCCGGCGCGCCGAAGGGCAAGGAGCTCGAGCTGCCCGGCCGACGGGAGGGCGAAGCGAACATCCACATCGGCATCCAGTGGCTCGAGTCGGTCGCTTTCAAGCACCTCGAGAAGATCGGCGAGAAGGTGCTGATCATCGGCGTCGGCAACACGGCGATGGACTGCTGCCGCTCCTCGCTGCGCCTCGGCGCCAGGGACGTGAAGGTGATGGCGCGCAAGCCGCGCCAGTTCTTCAAGGCCTCCGAATGGGAGCTCGAGGACGCCGAGGCCGAGAACGTCGAGATCGTCGTCAACCACTCGCCAAAGGCGTTCGTGGTCGAGAACGGCCGCCTCAAGGGCATGCTGTTCGACCGGATGGAATACGACCTCGACGCGCGGGGAAGGATCACGGCCGAGCGCATCGTGGGCGAGGAGTTCTTCCCCGCGGACGACGTGATCCTCGCCATCGGGCAGGAGAACGCCTTCCCCTGGATCGAGGACGACCTCGGGATCCAGTTCGACAAGTGGCACGTGCCGGTGGTGGACGAGAAGACGCACCAGTCGACGCGCCCCGACGTGTTCTTCGGCGGCGACGCCGCCTTCGGCCCGAAGAACATCATCTGGGCAGTCGAGCACGGCCACCAGGCCGCGATCTCCATCCACAATTTCTGCATGGGCCAGCCGGTCACGAACCGGCTGCCGCCCACCCTGAACCTCTCGAGCCGCAAGATGGGCCTGCACGAGTGGTCGTACAAGAACGACTACAACCCCGTCGAGCGGCGGCTCGTGCCGCATGTCGGGCTCAAGGAGCGCTTCAAGCAGATCAGCATCGAGGTCGAGCTCGGCTTCGATCCCGAGCAGACCGCGGCCGAGGTGCAGCGCTGCCTCAACTGCGACATCCAGACGGTGTTCGAGGCGAAGCTCTGCATCGAGTGCGATGCCTGCATCGACATCTGCCCGACCGACTGCCTGACGATCACCCGCGACGGCGAGGAAACGGATCTCGCCACGCGCCTCAAGGCGCCACGCCGCAACCCGGCGCAGGCGCTCTACGTCTCCGAGCCGCTCAAGCAGACCGGCCGCGTCATGGTCAAGGACGAGGACCTCTGCGTGCACTGCGGACTCTGCGCCGAGCGCTGCCCGACGGCGGCCTGGGACATGCAGAAGTCCACCATCCACCTGCCCCACGCCGCAGACCACACATGGCCCAGCCCGCAAAAGCGCCAGACCGCATAAACGACTTCGTCATCAAGCTCGCCAACGTGAACGGCACCGGCTCCGCCAGTGCCAACACGCTGCTGATGAAGTCCATCTTCCGCATGGGCATCCCGGTGATGGGGAAAAACTACTTCCCCTCCAACATCCAGGGCCTGCCCACCTGGTACGAGATCCGCGTGACGAAGGAAGGCTATGTCGCCCGCTCGGGGCGCGTGGACCTCATGGTCGCGATGAACGCGGAGACCTACGCCAAGGACGTGCGCGAGGTGTCGGCGGGCGGCTACCTCATCTACGACTCGACCTGGCCGCGCTCGGCCGTGCTGTCGCGCGAGGACATCACGATCCTCGGCGTGCCGCTCGCCCGGATCTGCAACGAGAACTTCGTCGGGGTGCGCAACCGCATCCTGATGAAGAACATCATGTACGCGGGCGTGCTCGCGGCGCTGCTCGACCTCGACCTCGAGGTGATCCGCCAGCTGCTCGGCGAGAGCTTCGGGAAGAAGCAGGCCCTCGTCGACGCCAACATGAAGGCGGTGCAGCTCGGCTTCGACTACGCGAAGGAGCACCTGCCCTGCCCGCTGCCGCTGCGCGTCGAGCGCATGGACAAGACCGCGGGCCACGTCATGATCGACGGCAACACCGCGGCCGGGCTCGGGGCCGTCTACGCCGGGGCGACCGTCGGTCCCTGGTACCCGATCACGCCGTCCACGTCGCTGATGGACGCCTTCAAGAGCTTCTGCCAGAAGCTGCGCGTCGATCCCGAGACCGGCAGGAACAACTACGCGGTGATCCAGGCCGAGGATGAACTGTCGGCGATCGGCATGGTGCTCGGCGCCAACTGGAATGGCGCGCGCGCGTTCACCGCGACGAGCGGGCCGGGCATCTCGCTGATGAGCGAGTTCATCGGGCTCGCCTACTATGCCGAGGTCCCGGCCGTGATCTTCGACATCCAGCGCGTGGGCCCCTCGACGGGCATGCCGACTCGCACGCAGCAGTGCGACCTGCTGCTGTGCGCCTATGCCTCGCACGGCGACACCAAGCACGTGCTGCTGTTCCCGTCGAATCCCGAAGAGTGCTTCTACATGACCGTGCAGGCGTTCGACCTCGCCGAGCGCCTGCAGACCCCGGTGTTCGTCATGTCGGACCTCGACATCGGCATGAACGACTGGATGTGCCGGGACCTCAAGTGGGACGACGCCTACCGGCCCGACCGCGGCAAGGTGCTGACCAAGGAGGAGATCGAGGCGCTGCCGAAGTTTCACCGCTACCTCGACAAGGACGACGACGGCATCCCCTATCGCACCATCCCGGGCGTCAGCGCCAAGGGCGCGTACTTCACGCGCGGCTCTGGCCACAACCAGTACGGCGGCTACACCGAGGACTCGACCGAATACCAGGTGGTGCTCGACCGGCTGCTGCGCAAGTTCAAGCGCGCGAAGACGATGGTGCCCCCGCCCGTGATCGAGGCGACCGGCACGAGCACCATCGGCCTCGTCGCCATCGGCAGCAGCCGTGGCGCGGTCAACGAGGCGCGCGACATCCTCGCGCGGCGCGGCATCGCCATCGACTACATGCGCATCAAGGCATTCCCGTTCACCAAGGAAGTCGAGGCCTTCATGGCGGAGCACGAGAAGATCTTCGTCGTCGAGCAGAACCGCGACGCGCAGCTGCGCTCGCTGCTCACGCTCGAGACCGACGTGCCGAAGTCCAAGCTGCACTCGATCCTGCACTACGACGGCCTGCCGATGACCAGCAAGGGCATCGTCGAGGCCGTCGTCGCCGAGCTCGGCGACGCCCGGCGCGCGTCGCTGAGCGCCGCCCAGTAATCATCCGGCAACGACCATGTCCTTCATCAACAAGCCGAAAGTCCGCCACCCCGACCTGCCGAAGAACGAGCTCGGGCTCACTCGCCGCGATTACGAGGGCGCGATGTCCACGCTCTGCGCGGGCTGCGGCCACGACTCGATCACCGCCTCGATCATCGAGGCGCTGTGGGGGCTGAGCCTGCGGCCCGAGCAGCTCGTGAAGCTGTCGGGCATTGGCTGCTCCTCGAAGACGACGGCCTATTTCGCGAGCGGCTCGCACGGCTTCAACGGCGTGCACGGCCGCATGCCCTCCGTGGCCACGGGCGCGAACGCCGCCAACAAGGAGCTCTACTACATCGGCGTGTCGGGCGACGGCGACTCGCTGTCGATCGGCTTCGGGCAGTTCGCGCACGCCATCCGGCGCAACGTGAACATGCTGTACATGTGCGAGAACAACGGCGTGTACGGCCTCACCAAGGGCCAGTTCTCCGCCTCCGCCGACATCGGCACGAAGTCGAAGAAGGGCGAGGAGAACCTGCAGGCGCCGGTGGACCCTTGCCTCGCGGCGCTGTCGCTCGGCGGCACCTTCATCGCCCGCAGCTTCTCGGGCGACAAGGAGCAGCTCGTGCCGCTGATCCAGGCCGGGCTCATGCACAAGGGCTTCGCGATGATCGACATCATCTCGCCCTGCGTGACCTTCAACGACCACGTCGGCTCGACCAAGAGCTACACCTTCACCCGCGAGCACTACCACGAGGCCGTGCACGCCGACTACATCCCGCCGCGGCAGGAGATCACCGCCTCGTACGCCGAGGGCGAGGTGCTGCCGGTGCAGATGCACGACGGCAGTCGCATGCTGCTGCGCAAGCTCGACAAGGAGTACGACCCCACGCACCGCGGCAAGGCTTTCGAGTACCTGCGCACCCGGCTGCGTGAGGGCGAACACGTCACCGGGCTGATCTTCGTGACGGAGAGCACCCAGGACATGCACGACATGGCCAGTACCGTGGACGTGCCGCTGAACCAGGTGCCGTACGAGAAGATGCACCCGGGCGCGGAGGGACTGGCGAAGATCCTCAAGCGCTACGCCTGAGGGCGGGGCGGACACGGCAGAGCCGTCCGTCAGCGGCGGACGTGTCATTGCAGGCCATTTCAAGCTGGCTATAATGGCCAGATGAAGAAGGTCTCCATTTCCGAGCTCAAGAATCAGCTCAGCGCCTACCTGCAAAGCGTGCGCGGAGGCGAAACGGTGGTCGTTTACGACCGCAGCCGTCCCGTCGCCCGCATCGATCGAGTGGCGGACGAGGACGACGAGGACCGCGTCGTCCAGCTTCAGCGCACCGGCCAGCTGGCCCCGCCGGTGGACCCGCTGCCGCTCGACCTGTTGCGCAGTCCCGCGCCGCGAGCCAGCGCGAGCGTGCTCGACGCCCTGCTGGAGGAGCGCGAGGAAGGGCGGTGAGGTTCTGGGACTCGTCTGCCATCGTGCCGCTGCTGCTCGAGGAGCCCGCGCGCGAGCGGATGCTCGCGGCCCTCGACTCCGATCCCGTGATGCTCGTCTGGTGGGCCACGCCCGTGGAACTCGTGTCGGCGTTGTCGCGCCGCGAGCGGGACGGCGGCCTGACGCTCGATGACGCCACCGCAGCGATCGAGCGCATCCGCTTGCTGGAGCGAGCCTGGCAGACGGTGCTGCCGACCGATGTCATCCGCGCGCGTGCCCAGCGATTGCTGCG
>Ga0209391_10000460_pt1 | contig 19099 bp, 24 predicted proteins | sample PPLLak3March2015_FD_187246 | JGI IMG/M metagenome (GOLD analysis project Ga0209391, IMG submission 187246) | Freshwater sediment microbial communities from Prairie Pothole Lake near Jamestown, North Dakota, USA - PPLs Lake P7 Core (1) Depth... | ecosystem: Environmental > Aquatic > Freshwater >...
CCTCCTCGGGCGCCGCGCTGATACGCTTCATCCGCCCCCGGCCGTCCAGGCGTCGAGGAACTCCGCGAGGTGGGGCCGGGCGGCGGCCCCGAGCCAGCTTCGCACCAGCGCGCACTCGCGCTCGTGTTCCTCGGGCGTGAGCCGCCCACGCATCAGCTCGAAGCGCAGGTACACGAGGTACGTGTTGATGACGTCGGTCTCGCAGTAATTGCGGATGTCCTCTATGCGCCCCTCGAGGAAGGCGTCCCAGACGAGTTCGCCCGACATGCCGAGCTTGCCCGGCAGTCCGAGCAATTGCGCCATCTTGTCGAGCCCGACGCGGCCGCGGCCCTGGAAGCCCGACAGCACGTCCATGAGGTCGACGTGGCGCCAGTGGAAGCGGCTGATGTAATTGTTCCAGCGGAAGGACTGGTCCTCCTCGCCCATCTCCCAGTAGCGGTGCGCCTGCACGCCGTGGCGCAGCGCGCGGTAGTGGAGCACCGGCAGGTCGAAGCCGCTGCCGTTCCAGCTCACGAGCGTCGGGCTGAAGCGCTCGATGCCCTCGAAGAAGCGCCGCACCAGCTCGGACTCCGGCGCGTCGGGCTCGCCGAGGCTCCAGGCCTTGAAGCCGTCGCGGGTGCGCATGGCGACCGAGATCGCCACCACCCGGTGCTGCTCGAGCGAGAGGAACTCCGACCCCGTCTGCTCGCGCTGGCGGGTCTGCATGACGTAGCCGATCTGCTTGTCGGTGAGCCCCTCGAGCCCGTGCAGGCGGCGGCCGAACTCCACGTCCGGCACGGTCTCGATGTCGAAGGCGAAGACGTTGCTGATGGTCACTTGGACTCCTTGCGCATGAGCACGGCGACGGCCACCACGAGCCCCGCCTCGTCGGTGAGGGTGACGTGGCCGTCGCCGGCGCCGAGTCGGTCGCGCAGCGCGCGGCCGCGGTCGGACCAGATCGGCTCGGGGCGGCCCCAGGCGTTCGGCGCGATGCCGACGTCGCGGATCCAGATGCCATGCGCGAAGCCGGTGCCGAGCGCCTTGACGAGCGCCTCCTTGGCAGCGAAACGCATGGCGAGGAAGCGCACCGGCCGCTTGTAGCGGCGGAACGCCTGCTCTTCCTCGGGCATGAGCAGCCGGCGCACGAAGTGCTCGCCGTGGCGGGCGTACACCTCTTCGATGCGGGCGACCTGCACGACGTCGGTGCCGATGCCGAAGATCACGCCGGGCCCTCAGCCGCCGGTCGCGAGGCCGTGGCGTGCGGCGGTCATGAGTACCTTCATGTCGCGCACCGCCGTCGCCATGCCGTCCACGACGGCACGCGCGACGATGGCGTGGCCGATGTTGAGCTCGACGATCTCGCCGATGGCCGCCACCGCCTGCACGTTGTGGTAGTGCAGGCCGTGGCCGGCATGCACCGTGAGGCCGATGCGCGAGCCGAAGCGCGCCGCCGCGACGATCCGGGACAGCTCGAGAGCCTGGCGCTCGCCGGTGGCCTCGGCGTAGGCGCCGGTGTGCAGCTCGATCACGGGAGCGCCGGCCTCGAATGCGGCCTCCAGTTGCGCGGGCTCGGGATCGACGAACAGCGACACGCGGCTGCCCGCCTCGCGCAGCGACGCGCAGGCGTCCCGCAACCGGTCGAGCTGAGCCACGACGTCGAGACCGCCTTCCGTGGTGAGCTCCTCACGCCGCTCGGGCACCAGGCAGCAGTCCTGCGGGCGGACGCGCCGCGCGATGGCGATCATGCCGTCGGTCGCCGCCATCTCGAGGTTCATGCGCGTCTGCAGCGCGTGGCGCATGCGCTCGACGTCGTGGTCCTGGATGTGACGGCGGTCCTCGCGCAGGTGCAGCGTGATGCTGTCGGCGCCCGACTGCTCCGCGATCAGGGCCGCGAACAGCGGGTCCGGGTAGCTCGCGCGGCGAACCTGGCGCAGCGTGGCCACGTGGTCGATGTTGACGCCGAGTCGCAGGGGATGGGTGAGCACGTGTCAGCCTCCGGGTGCGGTTCCGCCGTGGGCGCGCATCGCCCGCATGACCTCGCGCGTGCGCAGCGGGCGGCCGTCCAGGCACTGCTCGAGGGCGGCACGCAGCAACCGGCGCGCGTCGGCGAGGCTCCGCGGGTCGGCGAGTTCCTCGCGGGCGAGCGACAGCAGCGAGGCGCCTGCGAAGATCATCGCACCTTCGGCGACGCCGTCCACGGCCTCGGCGCCGCCGTCCACGCGGTAGCGGTAGGCGCGCCCGGGCTCGATGGGCACGCCGCTGCCCGCGTCCTGGGCGAGGTCGAGCCCCCAGCCGAGTTCCTCGAGCAGGCGCTTCTCGAACAGGCGCAGGGGGCGGGCCGGATCGCCGGCAACGTCCTGCAGCCCGCCGAGCAGCCGCTCGTAGGCCTCGTAGAGCCCCGGGTGTGGATCCTGGCGCGGCAACAGCTTGAGCAGCAGCTCGTTGACGTAGAAGCCGCTCATCAGCCGATCCCCGCCGAGGAAGACGGGCGGACGGACGGTCTCCGCGCCGGTGAGCTGGCCCGCCTCGCCGCGCGCGCTCCAAGAGACCAGAACCTCGGCGAACGGCTGCAGCGCGGCGGGCAGCGCCGAGCCGCCGCGGCGGGCGGCCCGCGCGAACAGCGAGACCCGGCCGTGCCGGCGGGTGAACAGCTCGAGGATGCGGCTCGACTCGCGGAACGGGTAGTGGTGCAGCAGGAACGCGGGCTCGAGCTGCACCCGGCGCGCCGCGACCGTCACGTCTCGAACCCGAAGCGGCGCAGCGCACTCTCGTCGTCGGACCAGCCCTCTCGCACCTTGACCCACAGCTCGAGATGGACGGGCTGCCCGAAGTGGTCCCGGAGCTCGAGTCGCGCGGCACGCCCGACTTCCTTCAGCAGCTCGCCGCCCTTGCCGATGACGATGGCCTTCTGGCCGGTGCGCTCCACCCAGATCGCCGCCTGGATCACCAGCTTGCCGGGCTCGTCCTCGGCCTCGCCGAGGCCCTCGATCTCGACGAACAATCCGTACGGCAATTCTTCCTGCAGGCGACGCGTGAGCTTCTCGCGGATGATCTCGGCCGCCATGAAGCGGTCGCTCGCATCGGTGAGCTGGCCGGGGGGATAGAGCTGCGGCGACTCCGGAAGATAGCGGCCGATCACCTCGGGCAGGCGCTCGAGGTTGTTGTGCTTCAGGGCCGACAGCGGCAGGACCTCGACGAACTCCGCCTTCGCCGTGACCTCGGCGATGAATGGCAGGAGGCGCTCCTTCGGCCGGGCACGGTCCACCTTGTTGATCACGAGGATGACCGGACGGCCGGCGCGGCGCAGCTCCGCGAGCGCCCGCTCGTCCTCCTCGGTCCAGCGCAGCGCCTCGATTACGAACAGGTTCACGTCCGAGTCGGCCAGCGAGGCGAGCGCCGTGCGGTTCATGTAGCGGTTGATCGCGCGCGGCTGCTTCGCGTGGATGCCGGGAAGGTCGGCGAACACGATCTGCAGCCCGGGCCGGGTGAGCACGCCGTGGATGCGCGTGCGGGTGGTCTGTGGCCGCGGACTCACGATGCTGACCTTGCGGCCGAGCAGCGCGTTGAGCAGCGTGGACTTGCCGACGTTCGGCCGCCCGACCAGCGCCGCGATGCCGCAACGCCCGCCCTCGCCGGTCTCCCGCCCGTCGTTGCCGGAAACGTTCACGGCGCACCCGCCGGCCCGGACAGCGCCTCGAGCACTCGCCGGGCGGCTTCCTGCTCGGCGCGACGGCGGCTCGATCCCTCGCCTCGAGCCTCGACCTCGAGCGTACCGACCTCGCAGCGTGCGACGAACCACTGCTCGTGGGGCTCGCCGCTCACCGCCTCGACCGCATAGGCCGGCAGCGGCAGGCCGCGTGCCTGCAGTTGCTCCTGCAGCCGCGTCTTCGGATCCTTGAGCTCCTGGGCCTGTGGCAGCGCATCGAGCCGGCCGGCGAGCAGCGACTCGATCACTGCGACGGCCGCGCCCGTGCCGCCGTCCACGTACACCGCGCCGAACAGCGCCTCGAGCGCGTCGGCGAGGATCGAGCTGCGGCGGTGACCACCGCTCTTCATCTCTCCGCCCCCGAGCCGCAGCTGCTCGCCGATACGCAGCTCGGCGGCGACCTCGGCCAGTGAGCTGCCGCTCACGAGCGCGGCACGGTAGCGGCTGAGCTCGCCCTCATCGGCGTCGGGGCACTCCCGATAGAGCAGCGCGGCGACCGCGAAGTTGAGCACCGCGTCGCCCACGAACTCGAGCCGCTCGTAGTTGCGCCGTCCCGCGCTGCGGTGAGTCAACGCCGCCTCGAGCAACGCCGGGTCGCGAAACTCGTAGCCGAGCCGCGCCCGGGCCCATTCACCCGCGGTCAGCAAGCCTGCCTCACTGCGGTATCGTGACGGACTTGTCGAACTTCGCGAGCAGGTAGACGTTGGCCACGAAAGGCTGCTCGACGTCGTAGGCCGCGCGCACGTCATACCCGTCGTTGCTCTTCTTGATCTCGACTTCCTTCCAGCCGATGCCCTTGATGTCCTCCACGTCCCAGCGACGCTCCAGGGAGTTGCGGATCAGCTGCGGGTTGGAGTCGATCGCGGAGTGCTCGTCGCGCACCTGCTCGAGCGCGCGCGCCACCTTGGTGTATTCGAGGTAGACCGGCACCAGGCGGATGGCCGCATACAGGCCGGCGCCGAGGATGAGGAGGATGGTGACCATCCCGAGGAAGGTCGCGCCGCGCTGACGCTGTTTCATGCAGGGCTCCATGCAGGACTGCGGTGGATCTTCAATGGATGGCGCCGCCGATGCGGCTCCAGATGGGTGCGTTCGGGAGGTTCCAGTTCATCCAGATCCGCACGGCCTTGCCGACGATGAGGTCCTCGGGCACGAAGCCGACCTCCGGAAAGCGACTGTCGCGGCTGTTGTCGCGGTTGTCGCCCATCATGAAGAAATGGCCGGCGGGCACCACGGCGTCGAAGTCGTAGGAGGGTCGCCCGGGGATGTACAGCACCCGGTGCGGCACCTCGCCGAGCTGCTCGAGCGCCACCTGCGCGCCGGTGTGGCCGAACCCTTCGTAGATGCCGTCGAGCGTGATCGCCTGCGCCTCGCCGTTGACGTAGACGCGCTTGTCGCGCACGACGATGTGGTCACCGGGCAGGCCCACCAGCCGCTTGATGTAGTTGGTCGACGGGTCCGAGGGCAGGCGGAACACCACCACGTCGCCGCGCTGCGGAGAGCCGAGGCGCACCACCTCGGTGTTGGCGACCGGCAGGCGCAGCCCGTAGGTGAACTTGTTCACGAAGATGAAATCGCCGTCGAGCAGCGTCGGCATCATCGAGTCCGAGGGGATGCGGAACGGTTCGAAGAGGAACGAACGGATCACCAGCACGATCAGGATGATCGGGAAGAACGAGCGGGCGTACTCGACCAGCACCGGCTCGCCCGGCGGTGCGCCGGACCCGGCCCGGGCGAAGCGCCGTGGCTTGAAAAGCCAGACGTCGACCGCCCACACGAGGCCGGTCACGAGGGTGGCCACCACCAGCACGAACGAGAAGTCGAAGATCAAGAGTCACCTCACGCGGGCTGCGCGAGTATTGTGCAATTCACGCGTCCCATCAATGCCTTGCGTCACATCCCGGCGGGTCTCGGGATCAGTCTTTGCGCCCCACCTGCAGCACTGCGAGGAACGCCTCCTGCGGGATCTCGACCTGCCCGAGCTGCTTCATGCGCTTCTTGCCCTCCTTCTGCTTCTCGAGGAGCTTGCGCTTGCGGCTGATGTCGCCGCCGTAGCACTTGGCGATGACGTTCTTGCGCAGGGCCTTGACCGTGGAGCGGGCGATCACGTGCGAGCCGATCGCGGCCTGGATCGCCACCTCGAACATCTGCCTCGGGATCAGCTCCTGCATCTTGTCGACGAGCTCGCGGCCGCGCTGGTAGGCGCTGTCGCGGTGGCTGATGATCGAGAGGGCGTCCACCTTGTCGTCGTTGATGAGGATGTCGAGCCGCACCAGCGGGGCGGCCTGGAAGCGGTCGAACTCGTAGTCGAAGGAGGCGTAGCCGCGGCTGCAGCTCTTGAGGCGGTCGAAGAAGTCGAGGACGACCTCGGCGAGCGGCAGCTCCCACTGCATGGAGACCTGGTTGCCGAGGTAGAGCAGCTTCTTCTGCACGCCGCGCTTCTCGAGGCACAGCTTCATCACCGGCCCGACGTAGTCCGGCGGCAGCAGGATGTTGGCGATGATGATCGGCTCGCGCAGCTCGCGGATCTTGTCCACCGGCGGTAGCTTGGTGGGGTTGTCGACGTTGACCACCTCGCCGTCGCTCGTGAGCACCTCGTACACCACGGTCGGCGCGCTGGTGACCAGCGACAGCTCGTATTCGCGCTCGAGCCGCTCCTGCACGATGTCCATGTGCAGCAGGCCGAGGAAGCCGCAGCGGAAGCCGAAGCCGAGCGCGGTCGACACTTCGGGTTCGTAGTGCAGCGCCGAGTCGTTGAGCTTCAGCTTCTGGAGTGCGTCCCGGAAGGCCTCGTAGTCGTCCGAACTCACCGGGAACAGGCCGGCGAACACGCGCGGCTTGATCGCCTTGAAGCCCGGCAACGGCTCGGTGCACGGACGGCTGTCGAGCGTGATGGTGTCGCCCACCGGCGCGCCGTCGATCTCCTTGATGCCGGCGATCACGAAGCCGACCTCGCCCGTGTACAGCGCCTCGGCCACCAGCGACTTCGGCGTGAACCGACCGAGCTTGTCCACCTGGTGCGCGCGGCCCGTGGTCCAGACCCGGATCTTCTGCCCGGTGCGCAGCGAGCCGTTGACGACGCGCACCAGCGAGACCACGCCCACGTAGCTGTCGTACCAGGAGTCGATGATCAGCGCCTGCAGGGGGCCGTCGGGTTCACCCTTGGGCGGCGGCACGCGCCGCACCAGTTCCTCCAGCAGCTCGTCGACGTTCTCGCCGGTCTTGGCGCTGACGCGCACCGCATCCCCGGCCTCGATGCCGATGATCTCCTCGATCTCCCTGATGACCTTCGCCGGATCGGCCGAAGGCAGGTCGATCTTGTTCAGCACCGGCACGACCTCGAGGCCCTGGTCGAGCGCCGTGTAGCAGTTGGCGACGCTCTGCGCCTCGACACCCTGTGCGGCGTCCACCACCAGCAGCGCGCCTTCGCAGGCCGCGAGCGAGCGCGACACCTCGTAGGAGAAATCGACGTGCCCCGGGGTGTCGATCATGTTGAGCTGGTAGAGCTGGCCGTCGCGGGCCTTGTAGCGCAGCGACACGCTCTGCGCCTTGATGGTGATGCCGCGCTCGCGCTCGAGGTCCATGGAGTCGAGCACCTGCGCCTGCATCTCGCGGTCCTGCAGGCCGCCGCAGATCTGGATGAACCGGTCGGCGAGCGTGGACTTGCCGTGGTCGATGTGCGCGATGATGGAGAAGTTGCGGATGAGGTTCATCGGTGCGGGCACTCCGGCCCGGCGCCGGCGCAAAACGCGGGATTATACCCGCAGCACACGCCGTACTTCGGCCCCATCGTAAAACCCCTCGCAGAGCACCTCGCCGCCCGCCTCCAGGACCGGCACGCGCAGGCCGAAGCGCGAGGCGAGTTCCACGTCGCGGTCCACGTCCACGACGGCCAGTTGCTCGAAGGCGGGCCCCAGGTCCACGGACAACTCGACCATGAACTGGTCACAGAGGTGGCAACCCTCGCGCACGTAGAGCACGAGCCCCGGTAGTTCAGGTGGCATGACCGGCCTCCCCCGCCGCGCGCACGGCGATCCGGGGCGGCGAGCGGCGCAGCCAGGCTCGGGCCACAGCCCAGCCGAGCAGCAACCCGGACAGGGCCGACAGCAGCACGGGCAATTCGCCGCCGCCCGCGGCCGCACCCGCCAGCAACGGTCCGGCGAGCAGGCCCGCAAGCGGCGGGAGGTAGGTGCGCGCCGCCGCGCCGAGGAGCTCGCCTTCCTCGACCTCGACCGTCACCCGCAGACCGGGCGCGAGCCGGACGCCATCCGCGGCGTGCGCCGCAACTTCGAGCCGGGAGTGACGGCGCCCGATGAGGCGCTGCAGGGCGCAGCCGCCCCGGGAGGCGCAGGCCGGGCAGGACGCAGACGCGGCATCGCACTGCAGGCGCGCCCGCTCGCCGTCCACCTCGAGCACGCGGGCGACCGCTTTCATCCTGCCGCAGTCGTCAGCGCTCGCCTGGACCGGTCGGTGGAGTCGCCGGTGGCGACCCTGTTGCGACCGGGGCCAGCGAGGTAGCGATGTCACGCACCGTTTCGGCCGGCACCTCGCCCACCGCAGTCACGACATGGCCGCTCATCTGGGTCGTGAAGGCGTTGGCGGATCCTACTGAGGCGGACTCGGGCGGCGCCGGGCCCTTCTCCGCCGCCGGCTCGATGAACACCGAGACGGACGCGAAGCCGTCGGAGAAGATCAGATGCTGCATCGGGATCGGCGAGCCTGGCACCGGCTGAGATCGGGACACCACGAGCCGGAAGCCCGGCGGCATCTTGCGCGGCAGCCATCCGGCGGATGGCGGTCCAGCCACGCGCGCTTCGGCCCGGCGGCCCGCGCGGATCCACTGGAAGCCCGTGGTGTCCACGGCCGGCTGCAGGTCCTTGGGATCGATGGGCTCGTCGATGGCGAGACGCGTGAAATGGATGGCCTCCACCGTCGACCCGGATCCGTCCAGCACCTCGGAGCGCAGTGGCATCGCGCTGCGTTCGTCGAGCCAGAGCCGGTAGCCATAGCGGTAGTGGTCGCGCGGGCGGACGTCCACGACGCGGACCTCGCGTCCGAGCAGGCGGTGACCCTTGCGCAGCTCGAGCGTGTAGAGCGAGTCGAGTTCGGGGCCCGGAGCCGGCAGGGTCTTCAGCAACGAGCCCTCGTCCCGGCGCGGCTCGACCAGCACGACGCGGCGGTCGGGCATGTACAGGTGGACCTCACCCGGCGTGCGGACGATCTCGCGACCGTTGCCGTCCAGAGAGACCAGCCTCTCGACGCTGCGACCGTCTTCCATGCGGTGGACGATGCGCATGGTCTCGGACTGGTTGCCCGCGGCGTGGGTGAACAGGCCGTCGTAGTCGCGCGTCGCGAGCGCCTCGGTCATGCGCTCCAGCCATTGGCGCGCAGTCGACTCGGCGGCCGCGGCGCCCGACCCGCCCAGGACCGCCAGGCCCGCGAGGGCGAGCGCCAGCATCCGGCGCATCAGGGCCTCTCGGCAGTCTCTAGGGCGACGCGAGTGATGCCGGGGTCGGCGGCGAGCGCAGCCGACCAGGCATTGCGGCGCCCGATCGGGCTGGCGTACTGGCCGTGCGCAACCAGATACCCGGCGAGTCGCTGGTTCTGCGCCGGGGTCGGGCTCGCGCCGCCCGCCGGCAGGATCGGCGCGTTGACCTGGACCGACCCCATGCCGCTCCCGGCCAGCCGGTTGCCGCTGCGCTCACCCGCCGGGACCAGCAGGACCGCTGCGAGCGCAGCCCCGGCCGCCACGGCCACCCCGGCCAGCGGCCGCGCCCAGCGGCGTGGACTGCGGGCGTCCGCGGTTGGCGCCACCGCCACCTCGACCGGCCCGTCGTCGAGCGCAGCGCCGACGCGGGCCGCGAAACCCGGGCTCGCCAGCAGCGCACCGGGCGCCCGCAGCGACTCACCCGCGAGCACGTAGTGGCCGAAGGCCCGGCGCAACTCGGCGTCGCGCTCCATGCGTCGCACCAGCAGGCTGATCTCGCCCGAGGCGAGTTCGCCGTCGAGCAGCGCCGAAATCTGTTCGCGAATCTGGTCTGTCATCGGTGTCCGTTCAATCGAGCAGTGGCTTCAGGTGACGGTCGATGGCCTCGCGGGCCCGGAAAATCCGCGAACGCACGGTGCCGACGGGGCAATCCATGGCCGCGGCGATCTCCTCGTAACTCAGGCCCTCGATCTCGCGCAGGATGATCGCCGTGCGCAGATCCTCGGGCAGTTCCTCGACGGCGCGGTTGACCGTGTGGTGGATCTCGTCGGTCAGGGCCGCCGCCTCGGGAGTGTCACCGTGGCGCATGCGCGACTCGACCGCCGACTGCTCCGACTCGCTCAGGTCCGCCTCGTAGTCGAGTGGCCGGCGCTGACGCGACGCCATGGTATTTCGGGCGGTGTTCACGGCGATGCGGTACAACCACGTATAGAAGGCACTGTCGCCGCGAAACGAACCGATGGCCCGGTAGGCCTTCACAAAGGCTTCCTGGGCGACGTCCTCGGCCTCAGCCGGATCCCGCAACAACCGCGCCACGAGTTTCACGACCCTGTGCTGGTACCTGAGGACCAGCAGGTCGAAAGCACCGCGCTCGCCCCGCTGGACCCGCCTGACGAGTTCGAGATCGCTCTGCTCGACGCCGGAAGCCGGACGCTCGTTGCCATCTCGAGGCTCGTGCCCGTCGATAGACCCGTCGGCTGGGGGAAAGTTCGCCATCGGCTTCATGTTCCGGCCATCGGATGGTCGGGCACCGTCACCTGGCCGCCGCCCGGCCGGCCTGCACTCGCACGCGTATCGCACGCAGCACATCGCGCGGCAGGTCGGCCGGGGTGAGCCACGCCGTCCCGCTCACGCCCGCGTCCCGCCAGTGCAGCACGACCGAGCGGCCGAGCACGCGCGCCCGCGGCCCCGTCGCCGGGACGGGCACGCCGCGACCGGCCGGCTGGACTGCGACCCCGCCCAGACCGATCGCGATCCGGCTGGGCCGCCGCTGCACGCGTCGCCACTGCCACGCCAGCAGCAGGCCGCCGGCCACGAGGCCAGCCCCCAACGGCATTCCCGGATGCCGCGCGAGCGTCGACTCGATCGCGACGGCGCAGGCCACGGCGAGCGCAACGCTCAAGCGGTCGGCCAGCAGCCGCGCCGGCAGCTCAACGGTCATGGCGGATCCTGGCGAGGACATGGCGCAGCCCGGCGTCGGTGGAGGAGTCACGTCCGACAAGATACCCGAACAACTCCGGGTCCTGCAGGTCGAGAATCCGGGCGAATGCAGCCCGATCGGCAGGCGAGGCGGCCGGGTATTCCCGCTCGAGGTAGCGCAGCAGCAGGACGTCGAGTTCCTTCATGCCGCGCCGGCAACGCCAGCGCAGCCGCCCCACCTCGCGAGTCCCGTCCGCCGTCGGCGCCGGGTCCTCCGCGCTCAGTGCTGCCGCTCCGCGATCATCTTCTTGATCCCGGCGATCGCGCGGGCCGGGTTGAGGTCCTTCGGGCAGGCCTCGGCGCAGTTCATGATGGTGTGGCAACGGTACAGTCGGAACGGGTCCTCGAGTTCGTCGAGCCGCTCGCCCGTCGCCTCGTCGCGCGTGTCCACGATCCAGCGGTAGGCCGCGAGCAGCGCGGCAGGGCCGAGGTAGCGGTCGCTGTTCCACCAGTACGACGGGCAGCTCGTCGAGCAGCAGGCGCACAGGATGCACGCGGACGGCTGGTCGATCTTCTCCTGGTCCTCCTTGGACTGCAGGCGTTCGCGGTCCGGCGGCGCCGGCGTGCGGGTCTGCAGCCAGGGCTTCACCGAGGCGTACTGCGCGTAGAAGTTGCTGAGGTCCGGAACGAGATCCTTGATGACCGGCATGTGCGGCAGCGGGTAGATCTTCACCTCGCCGCGGATCTCGGCCGTCGCCTTGGTGCAGGCGAGCGTGTTCACGCCGTCGATGTTCATCGCGCACGAGCCGCAGATGCCCTCGCGGCAGGAGCGGCGGAAGGTCAGCGTCGAGTCCACCTCGTTCTTGATCTTGATCAGCGCGTCGAGAACCATCGGCCCGCAGGCGGCCATGTCCACCTGGTAGCTGTCGATGCGCGGGTTCTCGCCCGAGTCCGGGTCGAAGCGGTAGATGCGGAACGTGCGCACCTCCTTCGCGTCTGCCGGGGCCGGATGGGTCTTGCCCGGCCCGATCCGCGAATTCTCCGGAAGCCTGAATTGCGCCATGTCAGTAGGTCCTCGCCTTCGGCGGGATGGCCTCGACGTCGCTGGTGAGCGTCGTGAGGTGCACGGGCCGGTAGTCGATGCAGACCCGGCCGGCCTCGTCCGCCCAGGCCAGGGTGTGCTTGAGCCATTGCACGTCGTCGCGATCCTTGTAGTCCTCGCGGGCGTGCGCGCCCCGGCTCTCCTTGCGGTTCTCCGCCGACTGCATCGTGACCAGCGCCTGCCCGAGCAGGTTATCGAGTTCGAGGGTTTCGATGAGGTCGGTGTTCCACACCAGCGAGCGGTCGCTCACCTGCACGTCGGCAAACGAGGCGTACACCGCGGCGAGCTTGTGCACGCCCTCCGCCAGCACTTCGCCCGTGCGGAACACGGCGGCGTGGTTCTGCATCACACGCTGCATGTCGAGCCGCACCTCGGCCGTGCGCCGGCCGCCGCGGGCATTGCGCAGGCGATCGAGGCGACTCACGGCAAGATCGGCGGAATCCTTGGGCAGCGCCTTCTGGGTGGCTCCCGCGGTGGTGGACGCCGCGCAGTGCCGGGCCGCCTCGCGGCCGAACACGACGAGATCGAGCAGCGAATTCGAGCCGAGGCGGTTGGCGCCGTGCACGGAGACGCAGGCCGCCTCGCCCACGGCCATCAGGCCGGGAACGACGGCGTTGGGGTCGCCGTCGCGCAGCGTCACGACCTCGCCGTGCACGTTGCAGGGAATTCCGCCCATGTTGTAGTGCACCGTCGGGAGCACCGGGATCGGTTCCCTGTTGACGTCCACGCCCGAGAAGATGCGGGCCGTCTCGGCGATGCCGGGCAGGCGTTCCTTGATCACCTCGGGACCGAGGTGCTCGAGGTGCAGGTGGATGTGGTCCTTGAGCGGGCCGACGCCCCGGCCCTCGCGGATCTCGATGGTCATCGAACGGCTGACGACGTCGCGCGAGGCGAGGTCCTTGGCGTTCGGCGCGTAGCGCTCCATGAAGCGCTCGCCCGCGGAGTTCGTGAGGTAGCCGCCCTCGCCGCGCGAGCCCTCGGTGATCAGGCAACCCGCGCCGTAGATGCCGGTGGGGTGGAACTGCACGAACTCCATGTCCTGCAGCGGCAGGCCCGCGCGCAGCACCATGCCGCCGCCGTCGCCGGTGCAGGTGTGCGCCGAGGTGCAGGAGAAATACGCGCGGCCGTAGCCGCCCGTCGCCAGGATCACCTTCTGCGCCCGGAAGCGGTGCAGCGTGCCATCCGACATGTCGAGCGCGACCACGCCGCGGCAGGCGCCGTCCTCCATGATCAGGTCGATGGCGAAGTACTCGATGAAGAAGCGCGCCTCGTGCTTGAGCGACTGCTGGTAGAGCGTGTGCAGCATCGCGTGGCCGGTGCGGTCGGCCGCGGCGCAGGTGCGCTGCGCGATGCCCTTGCCGTAGTGCGTGGTCATGCCGCCGAAGGGCCGCTGGTAGATGCGACCGTCCTCGGTGCGCGAGAACGGCACGCCGTAGTGCTCGAGCTCGATCACCGCCGCCGGCGCTTCCTTGCACATGAACTCGATGGCGTCCTGGTCGCCGAGCCAGTCCGAGCCCTTGATGGTGTCGTAGAAATGGAAGCGCCAGTCGTCCTCGCCCATGTTGCCGAGCGCCGCGCTGATGCCGCCCTGCGCCGCGACGGTGTGGCTGCGAGTCGGGAACACCTTGGTGAGGCAGGCGGTGGCGAGGCCCGCCTGCGCGAGGCCGAAAGTGGCGCGCAGCCCGGCCCCGCCCGCGCCGACCACGACGACGTCGTAGGTGTGGTCCGTGAACGTGTAGGCGCTCATGCCGCGACTCCGAAGGCGATGCGCAGCACGGCGAGCACGCCGATCACGGCGGCGACGGCGAGCGCGAACTTGATGGCGAGGAGCACGCCCACGCGCGTGCCCTTGTCGGCGACATAGTCCTCGACCACCACCTGCAGGCCGAGCAGCGCGTGGTAGGCCGCCGTCAGCACCAGCAGCACGGCGAGCGCCGAGGCGATCGGCGAGGACAGCCACTGCACCACACGCGCGTGGGAGGCGCCGCCGAGCGTGGCGAGCGAGACGACGAGCCACAGGCCGAGCAACACGAGCGCCACGGCGCTCACCCGCTGGGCGTACCAGTGGGCCACACCGCCCTTGGCGGAACCGTGGCCGGTGACGCGCCGCAGGGGACTGCGCAGGCTCACGCCGCACCCCCGAGACCGGCCCGCACGGCGAACCACAGGATGACGCCGAGCAGCAGCGCGCCGATGGCCACGGCCCAGCCGCTGGCGCGGGCGGTCCCTCGCTCGAAGCCGTGGCCGAGGTCGAAGAACAGGTGACGCACGCCGTTCAGCAAGTGATAGCAGAAGCTGAACGCGGCACCGAGCAGGACGAGCTGCGCGAGCGGCGAGGAGAGCGTGTCCATCGCCGCGCGGTACCGTTCGGCCCCGGCCGCGACCGCCGCGAGCCAGTAAACCAGCACGAGGTAACCGAGGCTCAGCAGCACCCCCGTGATCCGGTGCAGGATCGAGAGCGTGTTGGTGTACTGCCAGCGGTAGTGCAGGAACGGGGATAGCGGCCGCGCGCGCTGCGCCATTTCGATTACCTCCAGGGGGATGCCGCTAGAAATCGATGCAGCGTCCGTTCTTTTCCCAGTCGCCGTAGCGGGTCGGCTCGGGGCCGGTCCGACCGCCGATTTCACGGGGCTTCGGCTCCTGCTGGCCGGGGACGGACGCCTCGTCCGCCGGACGCTGCTCAGGCTGTTTTTGCTGCAATGCATCCATGGCGACGAGGCGGGAGTCTGCCAGATCCGCAACCCATTAACCATCTTGAAATCGCAGGCAAAATCTTTTGCAAATCAATCGCAAGTCCGCAGCGCGACGGGTCCCGCGCACGGCGACCATGCTCCATGGCGAGCGGGTAAACTCCGGCCCCACCCGGATCCGCCCCACCGTTCACATGCCATGACCTACCCCGACCGCGTCGATCCTCCCACCCCGCTGCCGTTCCTGTCCGTGCTGCGGTTCGAGGGCCCCGACGCCGCGACTTTCCTGCAAGGCCAGGTCACGCACGACACGCGGCTGCTCGACGACGGCCGCACCCTGCTCGCGGCCGTCAACAACCCCCAGGGCCGCGTCGTCGCGTTGTTGCGGTTGCACGGGAGCCCGCAAGGCATCGATGCGCTGCTGCCCGCCGACCTCGCGGAGGCGGTGGCCGCCCGCCTGAGAAGGTTCGTCCTGCGCGCCAAGGTGGATGTCCGGGTGGCCGCAGACCTTCGCGCCGTGGGGGTTCGCGCCGACCGGCCGCCGCTTCCGGCGGCGGCGACCGGGGCGGCGACCGCCTGGTTCGACTACGGCCCGGGCCGCAAGGTCCTCGCGGTGCCCGAGGGCGTCCTGCACGAGGTGCTGGACGCGCCAGCCGGCGAGTCCGCCGAGGATGTCGAAACGCGCTGGTGGTCGCAGGACATGGCCGCAGGCATGCCGCAGGTGTTCGCGGCGAGCTCGGAAGCGTTCGTGCCGCAGATGCTGAACCTCGACCTGCTCGATGCGATCAGCTTCAGCAAGGGTTGCTACACGGGGCAGGAGATCGTCGCGCGGACCCAGAACCTCGGCCGCATCAAGCGACGCACCGCCCGCTTCCGCCTGCCGGGCGGCCCGCCGCTGCGGCCGCTGGCCGGTCTGTCACTCGACGGCGCCAAGGTGGCCGAGGTCGTGATGAGCGCGCGCACGGGAGACTCGCTCGAGCTGCTCGCCGTCACGAGCCTGGAGTCCTGGGGCCGCACGTTGCGCTCGGAGGACGGACGCGAGGCCGTCCCGCAGGCCCTGCCCTACCCGATCGCCCCGGCCTGATCAGATCTCCGGCCGCATGTGCGGGAACAACACCACGTCGCGGATCGACGGCTGGTCGGTGAGCAGCATCACCAGCCGGTCGACGCCGATGCCGAGGCCCGCCGTCGGCGGCAGGCCGTATTCGAGCGCGCGGATGTAGTCCGCGTCGTAGAACATTGCTTCCTCGTCGCCCGAGCTCTTGCGCGCCGCCTGCTCGCGGAACCGCGCCGCCTGGTCGTCGGGGTCGTTGAGCTCGGAGAAGCCGTTGGCGAGCTCGCGGCCGCCGACGAAGAACTCGAAACGGTCGGTGATGAAGGGGTCGGCGTCGTTGCGGCGCGCAAGCGGCGAGACCTCGGCCGGGTAGGCGTACACGAAGGTCGGCTGCCGCAGGCTCTCCTCGGCCGTCTTCTCGAAGATCTCGATCTGCAGCTTGCCCGCGCCGTCGGCCGCAGTCGGCTTGATGCCGAGTTGCTCGCACACGCCGCGCAGGTACCCGACCTCTCGCAGGCGCCCCCGCTCGATGCCGGGATTGAAGTGCACCACGAGGTCCTCGACCGTCACGCGGCGGAAGGCGGTGCCGAAGTCGTACGTCTCGCCCTGGTAGGCCACCTGCCGCGTGCCGAGCAGCGTGTCGGCGAGTCCCTGGAACAGCCGCTCGACGAGGTCCATCAGGTCGCGGTAGTCCGCGTAGGCCTGGTAGAGCTCGAGCATGGTGAACTCGGGGTTGTGGCGGGTCGACAGCCCCTCGTTGCGGAAGTTGCGGTTGAGCTCGTAGACGCGCTCGAAGCCACCCACCACCAGCCGCTTGAGGTACAGCTCCGGCGCGACGCGCAGGTACATGTCGAGGCCGAGCGCGTTGTGGTGCGTGACGAAGGGCTTGGCCACGGCGCCGCCCGGGATCACCTGCATCATCGGCGTCTCGACCTCCATGAAGTCGAGCGCCTCGAGGAAACTGCGCAGGTACTGCACGATGCGCGTGCGCTTGCGGAACACCTCGCGGCTCTCGTCGCTGACGATGAGATCCACGTAGCGCTGCCGGTAACGCTGCTCGACGTCGGCGAGCCCGTGCCACTTGTCCGGCAGCGGGCGCAGCGACTTCACCAGCAGGCGCAGCCGCTCGACCTTCACCGTCAGCTCGCCAGTCCGGGTCTTGAAGAGGGTGCCCTCGGCGCCGAGCACGTCGCCGACGTCCCAGCCCTTGAATTCGTCGTAGGCGGCGCCGAGCACCGCCTGCTGCAGGAACACCTGGATGGCGCCGCTGCGGTCCTTGAGGCTGGCGAAACTCGCCTTGCCCATCACGCGCTTGGCCATCATGCGGCCGGCGACGGTGACTCGCGTCGGGTGGGCCTCGAACCACTCGGGCGGGTGCCCGCCGCAGGCGAGGTGCAGCTGCTCGGCGGTCGAGTCGCGCCGGAAGTCGTTCGGGAACGCGCCGCCCCGCTCGCGCAGGCGTTCGAGCTTCGCGCGCCGCTCGCCGATCAGGTGGTTGACGTCGGCCTCTACCTTGTCGTCGCTCATGTCACAGTCCCTGCTTCAGGCTGGCCTCGAGGAAGTCGTCGAGACCGCCGTCGAGCACCGCAGTCGTGTTGCCCACCTCGACGCCCGTGCGCAGGTCCTTGATCCGCGACTGGTCGAGCACGTAGGAGCGGATCTGGTTGCCCCAGCTGACGTCGGACTTCGCGTCCTCGAGCACCTTGGCCGCGGCGTTGCGCTTGTTGACCTCGAGCTCGTAGAGCTTGGCCTTCAGCATCTTCATCGCCGTGGAGCGGTTCTTGTGCTGGCTGCGCTCGCTCTGGCAGGCCACCACGATCCCGGACGGCAGGTGGCGCAGTCGCACCGCCGACTCGGTCTTGTTGACGTGCTGCCCGCCGGCGCCGCTCGAGCGGTACACGTCCATCTCGATGTCGGCCGGGTTCACTTCGATGTTGATGTCGTCGTCCACCTCGGGCGAGACGAACACCGAGGCGAACGAGGTGTGGCGGCGGGCGTTCGAGTCGAACGGCGACTTGCGCACGAGGCGGTGCACGCCGGTCTCGGTGCGCAGCCAGCCGTAGGCGTACTCGCCCTCGAAGCGGATCGAGCAGCTCTTGATGCCCGCCACTTCGCCGTCGCTGATGTCGGTCACCTCGGTCTTGTAGCCACGCTTGTCGGCCCAGCGCAGGTACATGCGCATCAGCATCTGGGCCCAGTCCTGGGCCTCGGTGCCGCCGGCGCCGGCCTGGATGTCGAGGAAGCAGTTGTGCGAGTCCATCTCGCCCGGGAACATGCGCTGGAACTCGAGTCGCGCAATCTCGCCTTCGAGCAGGTCGACGTCCGACTGCACGGACTTGACCATCCCCTCGTCCGCGTCGGCTTCCGCGAGCTCGAGCAGCTCGGCCGCTTCGTCGAGGCCGGTCTTGAGCTTGTCGAGGGTACCGACCACCGCCTCGAGCCGGGTGCGCTCGCGACCGAGCTCCTGGGCGCGTTCGGGCTGGGTCCAGACGGCGGGATCCTCGAGTTCCCGCAGCACCTCGGTCAGGCGCTCGCTGCGGCCCTCGTAGTCAAAGAAACCCCCTGAGCGCCACGCAGCGCTGCGCGAGGTCGTCGAGGGAGCGGCGGATCGGGTTCGTTTCCATGCGTCGGTCGGTCCGGGTGCAGAGGGGCGCGGGAGTCTAGCATGGCGTAACCGACGGCCCGGCCGGCCCTCTCCACCCTTACGGCCCGGTCGCGCTCTCGTTCACCGGCGCGAGCCATTCCGACACGAGTTGGATGCGGCGCGCACCGCCGTACTCGTCGAGCCCGGCTCGATACACGAGCTCGATCGGCTCGTGCGGCTTCACGGCCGGCGCCCGCGGATCGTCGAGGTACCTGAAGGCGATCGCGTCGACATCCTCGCCCGCGGCCGAGCGCAGCCGCAGCTTGAGATGGCGCCCGCCGACGACGCGCGTGTCGAGCACCGCGAAGCGTCCGTCGAAGGCGGGCTCGGCGAAGCCCGATCCCCACGGCCCGCCCTCGCGCAGCGCCACGGCGGTGTCGGCATTGAACTCGCCGGCCTCGAGCGGGCCGTCGGTGTGCAGGTCGCCCGACAGCACGTCGTCCCCGGCTGCGCAGGCGACCTCGCGGGCGAACGCGGCCCGGAATTCCTCGAAGCGCCCGGCGTGCAGCGTCATCCCGGCGGCCATCGCGTGGCCGCCGAACTTGTCGAGCAGTCCCGGGTGATGCGCCGCGACCGCGTCGAGCACATCGCGCACGTGCAGGCCCGGCACCGACCGCGCGGAACCCTTGAGCCACCCGTCGCCGGCCGGCGCGAACGCGATCACCGGTCGCTGCAGCCGCTCTTTCACTCGCGAGGCCACGAGCCCGATCACGCCCTGGTGCCAGCCCGGATCCTGCAGGCACAGTCCCGCCGGCAACTCGCCCTCGAGCGACGTGAGCAGTGTCTCGACCTGCTCGA
>Ga0209391_10000461_pt1 | contig 19078 bp, 12 predicted proteins | sample PPLLak3March2015_FD_187246 | JGI IMG/M metagenome (GOLD analysis project Ga0209391, IMG submission 187246) | Freshwater sediment microbial communities from Prairie Pothole Lake near Jamestown, North Dakota, USA - PPLs Lake P7 Core (1) Depth... | ecosystem: Environmental > Aquatic > Freshwater >...
TTGCCTGTACGGCGCCTGCCCCCTGCAGGATTCTCCCGACCGCGAGCAGCGGCACGAGCCACTCGCTGTCGTTCTCGGGGAAGAACCCGACCAGCCGCAGCAGGATCGGCAGGACCTGCAGACCCGCCCAGGTCACGGTGCCGAACAGCAGCCCCGCCCGCTTGCCGTAGCGCCGCTGGAATGCCGGCGCGGCCAGCAGACCGAGCACTGCCCCGATGGCGTAGGTCGGCGTCAGCAGGACAATGACGCTGCTCGAAAACTCCCAGAAGTAGGTATACATGTAGATGTCGAGCGCCGCGTTGGTGCCGATCATCAGGTACACGAGCAGGACGCCGCTGAAGAGCCACCGGAAGTCCGGCAGGCGCAACGCCTCCGCCATGTCGACGAACGTGCGCCTCAATGCCTGACCAACGGACACCCGCTGGTCGCTGACGGGAACCGACAGGTAGGGAATGAACCGCCGCGTGCCCCACGCAGACCAGGAGATCGAGACCACCATGATGAGGGCGAGCGTCGCCGCAAACGGAGCGTAGGCACTGCCGTTCATCTGCCCGACCGGAAACTGGGCCGACGGCGCAAAGAAGAACTGGAAGCCGATCAGCGTCGCCGCGAAGCCGCCGACGATGTTGAAGAACATCCGGAAGCCCACCAGGGAGACGCGCTGGGAGAAGTCGTTCGACAGCTCCGCGCCCAGCGCCAGGTGTGGCACGTGATAGGCCGTCATCGCAGTGCGCGTGACGTTGACCAGTACCACTATCCAGATGAACAACGGCCAGTCACCGCGCACCGGCGGCGCGAACAGCAGGAAGAAGCTGACCCCGAGCGGCACCATGGAGGCCACCATGAACGGGTGGCGGCGGCCATACTTCGACCGCCAGTGATCCGACAGCGAGCCCGCGATCGGGTCGGTGATCGCGTCGATGAAGAGTGCCGTGCCCACCGCCAGGCCCGCGAGCGTGCCCGACATGCCGAGCACCTGGCTGTAGTAGAAGATCAGGAACGTACCGAGGGCGCCGTTCTTCAGGCCCTCGGCAAGCTGCCCCGCGCCGTACGCGAGCTTGACCCCGAATGTGAGTTTCGGGAGGGCCGTTCTGCTGCTCATGTGATCACGGACTGCCTGACCTCACCCGTCGGTGCCACTGGGTTTGCCAGCGCCGCAAACGGGCGGCAGCCGGACGCCTCGGCCGCAGGCCGGGGCGGCGGCGAGCTGGAGCACCCGACGGCGTGGCGCCGCAGCGTGCCGAACACCACCAGGATGGTGTGTCGCGGTGGGGTGAGTTGCGCGGACAGGCGCTTAGTCCTCGCTGATGGACACGTGGTTCTGCAGCGCCCGGTTCGGCACGTGGTACTCGCCGACCTCGACCGCCACGGTGTGGATCCTGCCGGTGAAGCTGAATGGCAGCGTGTAGCGGTCGCTGCATGGGCTGCCGTCGTCGTAGCCGCAGTAGACGCCGCCGGCGGTCGGACTCAGCGGCCACATGCCACTCATCTCGATGCTGCCGATCGACCGGCCGTCGCACGTGAGTGTGGCCGTGCCGGCACAGGCGGCCTGCAGGCGGAACTCGAATGCCAGCTCGTGCCGGCCCGGCGGCAGAGGTGCGGACGACTCGACCACCCAGCGCCGGTCGGGACCGAGGTACTCGTGGACCAGCCGACCCTGCTGGATGAACAGGACGTAGCCGCCAGCCCGGCCGCCGACGGCCATGATCACGCCCTGCGTGTCTCGCACCAGATCGACATCGGCAACGATGCGGTATGAGCGATTGCCTACCGCCGGCGCTACGTAGCCCGAAACGCGGCTCATCCCCTGCTCGAACACCCACCGCTGCCGCGGCTGCCCCCAGTAGGTGAACAGACCGCGCTCGCCATCGCGGTCATCGAGCGGCAATACCTGATTGCGCTCGGCCTCCGCGTGCCAGAGCGAGACCAGCGCCGCGAGCTTGTCGGGATACTGCTCGGCCAGGTCCTCCGACTCGGAGAAGTCGCTGTCGAGGTGATAGAGCTCCCAACGGTCGTCCTCGAAGTCCGTGCCCTTGAAGTGGCGGGTCACCGCCTTCCAGCCGTCGGCCCACACGCCGCGGTTGCCCATCAGCTCGAAGTACTGCACCCGCTTTCGTGCCGGCGCCAGCGGCTCGTCGAACGTGTACGCGAGGCTGGTACCGTGGATCGGCAGCTGCTCGATGCCCTGCACCACGCCCGGTGCCTCGATGCCGACGGCCTCGAGCACCGTGGGCGCGATGTCGGCGCAGTGACAGAACTGCGGGCTGATGAGGCCGCCCTGCCGGATCCGCGTGGGCCAGTGGACGATCAGTGGATCGCGGACGCCGCCGCCATGCGTGTGCATCTTGAACCACTTGAGCGGCGTGTTGCCGGCGTGTCCCCAGCCGCGTGGATAGTTGTTCCAGAGGAACTCCGATCCCAGCCGGTCGATCCCGGCCAGCTTTTCCTCGAGAGTCTCCTCCAGCATCTGGTAGTGCCGCCGGATGTTGATGTCGCCGAAATCACCACCCTCGGCGGTTGCGCCGTTGTCCGAGAGGACGATGATGAGCGTGTTGTCGATCAGCTCGCGCGACTCGAGGTAGTCGACGAGCCTGCCGATCTGCTCGTCGGTGTGGTCGAGGAACCCGGCGAACACTTCCTGGTGCCGCGCGCAGAGTCGCCGCTGGTCGGCACTCATGGAGTCCCATGGCCTGACGTCCTGGTTGAGAGGTGTAAGGCGCGTTCCCGGCGGCACGATGTCGAGCTCGAGCTGGCGCTCGAACCAGCGCTGGCGGACCACGTCCCAGCCGTCGTCGAAGCGACCCTGGTACTTGTCGATGTTCCGGCGCGGCGCCTGGTGCGGCGAGTGGCAGGCGCCGAGCGCGAGATAGGCGAAGAATGGCTTGCCCGGCGCAGCGGCCTGCTGGTCGCGGATCATGCCGATCGTCTGGTCGACGAGGTCCTCGGTCAGGTGATAGCCCGGGCGACGGGGCGTGGGTATCGCGTGGTTGTCACAGACCAGTTCCGGATTCCAGTGATCCATCAGCGAGAACAGGAAGCCGTAGTAGCGCTCGAAGCCGCGGCCGAGCGGCCACTGGTCATAGGGGCCGCCGGCGGCCATCTCGCGCACCCGCGTCAGGTGCCATTTGCCGATGGCGAAGCAGCTGTAGCCGCTCGGGCGCAGCATCTCCGCGAGCGTCGCCGCCCGCTTCGACACCTGCCCCTGGTAGCCCGGGTAGCCCGTACTCCAGTCGGCGATCATGCCCATGCCCACTGCGTGATGATTGCGGCCGGTGAGCAGTGACGCCCGGGTCGGTGAGCACATCGCGGTGGTATGGAAGTTGTTGTAGCGCCTGCCGCGTGCAGCGAGCGCATCGATCCGCGGCGTCTCGATGCTCGAACCATAGCAGCCGAGCTGCGCGAACCCGACGTCGTCGAGCACGATCACCACGACGTTCGGTGCCCCCTGCGGCGGCCGGACCACCGGCTCCAGCCATGGCCGCGAGTCGCGGTAGGTCTTGCCGATTGTGCCGCGGAAGTTCCCGGTCGCCATATCTCCCTCTCCGATCATGCCGGCAGGGCCAGCCGTTTACTCAGGGGGCATCGCGGTAAATTCTCCCGCGGGCACGCACCGGGTCGAGCAGCGACCAGTCGCCCTGCTCCACCTCGAAGCCCTTCGGGAACGGCGGTCGCACCTCCATGTTCAGCGACTGCATCACCCGGTCGTCGCGGTAATAGCACCTGACGATCACTGTGACCAATGCCGACAGCAGCGGCAGGTCGCTGACCGCGAGCTTCATCAGGGTCACGTTCCTGGCATCGGCCGCGAGACCGGCGAACGAGCCGTCCGCAAGCTCGTCCAGGCGCTGCAGGCCTTTGCGTACTGCATCGGTCTCGCGGCCGAGGGTCGAGGCGATATTGGCGAAGATCTGCTCGTCATCGGCACCGGGCACACGGTACTCGTCGCTGGCCGGGATCATGTAGCCGGCAACACAGCGCAGCGCCTGGGCCTCGTCGGCCGTCAGTGGCGGCCCGCTGGTCGTGGACGTCACGTAGTTCATCGGGCCCTCAGTCGAACAGGTTGGCGAGGCGCTGCTTGATGTTGTCCGCGATGTACAGCGCAAGCGCCTGGATCGTGGCGGTCGGGTTCACGCCGGCAGACGTGACGAAGATGCTGCCGTCGACGATGAAGAGATTCTTCACGTCGTGGCTGCGACCCCACTCGTTGACCACCGAGCGCTCCGGATCCGTCCCCATCCGTGCCGTACCCATCAGGTGCCATCCTGCATGGGGCATGGGCGCCGCGGTGGCAACATCGTATGCGCCGGCCGCCTTCAGGATCTCGGTGCCCCGCGCGAGCGAGAAGTCGAGCATCTTGCGGCTGTTTTCGCTGATCGCGTAGCGGATCTTCGGCGCCGGGATGCCGTGCGCGTCCTTGAGCACCGGATCGATCGTGACGGTGTTGTGTTCTTCCGGCAGGTCCTCGCAGATGGACACCATGCCGGCGGTGTGGTCGAACACGCGCCGCATCGCACGATGATGCTCGTGGCCCCAAGGTATCCGCAGTGCCGTCATGCCCATCAGCGCGGCGTACACCGGGCCGGCGCCGCGGACGAACTGGTACGTGTAGCCACGCACGAAGCCGCGGGAACGATCGGTTTCGTAGAACTGCTGGCTCCACGTGCCGATGTGCGGGCCGCGGTACCCGTCCATCGGCTCGTCGAAGAAGCCGGTGATCGAGCCGTACGGATGCAGCATGAGGTTCCTGCCGACGAGCCCGCTCGAGTTGGCGAGGCCGTTGGGGAACCGCGACGAAGCAGAGTTCAACAGCAGCCGCGGCGTGCCGATGCCGTTGCAGGCGACGATCACGATCTCCGCCGGCTGGTGGCACTCCTTGCCCTCCGCGTCGTAATAGATGACGCCCGAGGCCATGCCATCCGCGTTCGTCGTGATCTCGCGCACGCGGCAGCGGGTACGCACCTCGACGCGCGCGCGCATGGCCTCCTGCCAGTAAGTGATGTCGGTGCTGGCTTTGGCGCCCTGGGCGCACCCAGCGATGCAGTGCCCGAGGTTGATGCACTTCGCCCGGCCCTCGTAGTCCTCGGTAGCGATCGCGCTGTCTGCAGCCCACCAGTGCCAGCCGAGCTTGTTCATCCCCCGCCCCAGCACCGTGCCGGTCTTGCCGAGCGGCAGCGGTGGCATGACCGCCTCCTTGGGCGGATAGGCCGGATCGCCGGCCAGTGCGGCGACGCCCATCATGCGGTCGTTCACTGCAAAGTACGGCTCGAGCGTCGCATAGCCGATCGGCCAGTCGTCCGCGACCCCGTCGAGCGTGCGCACGCGGAAATCGGACGGATGCACGCGTGGGAAATGCCCGGCGTACAGGATCGTGCCGCCGCCGACGCCGTTGAAGTTCGCCACCTTGATCGGCGACTCGTCCTCGTTGATGGGGTAATCGGCGAAGTTGGCACGCCTGTTCGGGTTGATGCCGAAGTCGCCCATCTGTCGCGTTTCCCAGTCGCGGTAGTTGGCGGGATAATCGCTGGAGTTCACCCAGTCGCCCTGCTCCAGGCAGACGATGCGCATGCGTGTCTCGGCCAGGCTCCAGGCGACGGCTGCGCCGGAGGCACCGGCGCCGATGATCAGCACGTCTACGGGTTCAACCTTGCTCATCGCGGCGCACTCACGACTGCGTCCGGGCCGCGTTCATCAGCCCGTGGGCGACCAGCGGCGGGTGCGCCCGCAGCGCTGCCTCGATCGGTTCCGTGCCCCAGCCCGGCCGGTCGGGTATCACGAGGTGCCCCTGCTCGTACACCGGCAGGTGCGTGAACAGCTCGTGGTCATGGGCGATGCGGTCGATGTCGACCTCCATGATCCTGAGGTTCGGCACGGCGGCGCAGAAGTGTGCGTTCATCATCGTGCACAGGTGCCCGTAGAAATTGTGGCAGGCGACGTTGACCTCGCGCGCCTCCGCAGCCGCGGCGATCTTCATGGACTGCCAGACGCCGTTCCACGGTGTGTCGACGATCGCCACGTCCACCGCCTGCTCGCGCAGGTACGGCAGGAACTGCTGCAAGCCGATCAGCGTCTCGCAGGAGGCTATCGGGTGCGGGCTCTGGGAGCGCAGGTACGCGAGCGCCCTCGGGTCCAGCGTGTCGATCTCGACCCAGAACATGTCGAGGTGGGCGATCTCGCGCAGGATCCTGAGGTAGCCCTCGGTCTTGGCGTTGAAGTTGAGGTCGAGCAGGATGTCGACGTCGGGGCCTGCGGCCTCACGCATGAGCTCGAGGTGCTCGCGCAACCCCTTGAGCAACCTGCGGTCCACGTTGAGTTCGGGCGCGAACGGAAACGCGAAGCCCGGCGCCCAGCCGCGGATCTTGTCGTCCTCGTAATACCAGATGTTCGTCTTGAGCGCGGTAAAGCCTTTGTCGCGTACCTCGCGGGCCAGCGCACGCACGCCTTCCTTGTCCGTGATGATCGGCTGGTAGTGCGGCACGCGGCCCGCGCGCCAGGTAACGCAGTGGGACCAGTAGACGCGCAGCCGGTCGCGGATCTTGCCGCCGAGCAGCTCGTAGCATGGCAAGCCGAGGGTCTTGGCCTTGGCATCGAGGAGTGCGTTCTCGATCGCACCGAGCGCCTGCCCCACCACGCCACCCGAGCCCGGGCGTGTCACGCAATGCAGTTCAGCGTAGATCCGCTCGTGTTCCATCACCGACTTGCCGACCACGCGACCGGCCAGCTGGTTGATGACGGCCCCGACGCCCGGTGAGCCGAAGCCCTCGTCGAACTCGCTCCAGCCGACGATGCCGTCGTCCGTCGTCAGCTTGACGAAGTAATAGTTGCGCCACGCGGCCCCGCAGGACAGCGTCTCGATGCTGGTGATTCTTGCCTTGGTCGCCATGTTGGTTGCCGGCTCGCCTCACTGCGCCCTGTTGCCATACGTGATAAGCCCGACCGGGAAAGCCACGTCGTTCGGCGGATGCGCGCGCAGCGCCGCCTCCACCGGGTCCGTGCCCCAGCCCGGGCGGTCGGGTATCACGAGGTAACCGTCCACGATCTCGGGACCATGCGTGAACAGCTCGTCATCCCAGGCGATGCGGTCGACGTCGGTCTCGACGATGCGCAGGTTCGGCACCGCGGCAGCGAAGTGAGCGTTCATGAACGTGGCCAGGTGGCCGTAGAAGTTGTGCGGCGCGACGTTGATCTCGTGCGCCTCGGCGGCGGCGGCGATCTTCATCGATTGCCAGGCACCATTCCAGGGCAGGTCGACGATCGCGACGTCCATCGCCTGGCGGTCGAAGAACGGCATGAACTCCTGCAGGCCCATCAGGGTCTCGCACGAAGCGACGGGATGCTTGCTCTGGCGGCGGATGTAGGCGAGCGCATCCGGGTCGAAGATGTCGAGCTCGACCCAGAGCATCTCGATGTCCTCGAGCGCACGGATGATCTCGAGGTAGCCCTCGGTTTTCGCATTGAAATTGAGATCGAGCAGCAGTTCTACCTCCGGGCCGGCTCCATCACGGAACGCCTCGAGGTGCTCCCTCAGTCCGCGGGCCACCTTGGCAGGGACGTTCAGTTCGGGCTCGAAGGGGATGCCGAAGCCCGTGGCAAAGCCGACCGGTCTGCCGTTCTCGTAACGGTAGATGTTGGTCTTGAGCGCCTTGAAGCCGCGCTCGCGGACCTCGCGACCCAGGGCCTTGACGCCGTCAAGCGTATTCACGACGGGCTGGTAGTGCGGTGGACGGCTGATGCGCCAGGTGCCGCAGTGTGACCAGTAGACCTGGGCACGGTCGCGGACCTTGCCGCCGAGCAGTTCGTAGCACGGCACGCCGAGGGTTTTCGCCTTGGCATCGAGCAGCGCATTCTCGATCGCCCCGAGGGCCTGGCCCACGACTCCGCCCGTACCCGGACGCGTCGCGAGCCTCAGCTCGAAGTGCAGGCGCTCGTGCTGGCTCACGGGTCGGCCGACGACGCGCGGCTTGAGCTCCGCGATGATCGCGTCGATGCCGGGGTTGCCGAATCCCTGGTCGTACTCGCTCCAGCCGACGATGCCGTCGCTCGTGGTGAGCTTGACGAAGTAGTAGTTACGCCAGCCCGCGCCGCACGCGAGCGTCTCGACGTTGGTGACAACTGATTTCACGATTCCCATCCACTTGCCATGGCATACCGGTGACTTCCCGGATCATCGGCGGCCGGGGCAGGCACGCGCCCCGGCCGCACCTTGCAGCCGCCTAGAACTTCATGCGCAGGCCAACCCGGTAGTTGCGCCCGAGCACGTCGGAGGTCATGGCGTCATAACCCTCCGGGAGCCTGACCATCTCCGGATCCTCGTCGAAGATGTTGCTGACGGCGAGCGTCAGCGCCACGCTGCGGGGCAGATCGATTACTGCCGCAAAGTCATGCAGCGTGGTGGCACCGATCTCCTGGTCGATGAGTTTCCCCGTCTGCCCGGCCGGGTAGACGACCTGCCCCGGTGCGGCCAGCGTCCGCTGGTCGGTGTAGGACGAGTTATACCTCACCGACCAGCGCACGTTCACGGGGCCGTAGCTGTAGTTGATGAAGCCGCTCCACTTGTCCTCGGGCAGCGTGTAGGCGAGCGTGCCGGCATTCAGGTAGCCGACCGCGTCGAAGCCGGCGATCCCCAGGCCGGCCACGGTGAAGGGGTCGAACTCGAAGTTGAGGGTCTTGTTGCCCACGGCCTCCAGCGTCAGCGCGCCACCGAAGACTTCGTCGAAGCGGTAGCTCATGCGCAGGTCCAGCCCGTCGAACATGGCATCCGGCCCGTTGATACGCAGCAGCTTGACCTTCGACAGGGTGGTCCGCCCGCATGCGCCGGAAAACTCGAAATGATCGGCGATGAACTGCGGGTCGAGCGTGGCGCAGTTGTCACCACCTGCGGGCGGGAACAGCGCATTCACGATGGCGTTCTGCGGCTCGGTCGTCAGGATGTCACTGATGTCGTAGTGGTAGTAATCGAGGCTGGCGTCGAAGTTGCCCGCCTGGACGACCATGCCGACGCTGAACACGGTGGCCTCTTCCGGATCCAGGTCGGGATTGCCGATCGTGTCGAGTGCCGTGGGCCGCCCGTTGATGTTCGGGATCGACCCGACGGGATTGGGCGCCAGCGAACTCTGCGGCGGCGCGCGGAACGACGTGCTGACCGAGCCGCGCAACGCCAGCCAGTCGAGTGCCTGCCACTTGCCGCGCATCTGCGGCGTGAAGGTACTGCCGCCGTCCGAGCCGTAGTCCTCGAAGCGACCGCCGATGGTGACGTTGCTGCGGTCGGTGAACGGCAGCATCGCCTCGGCGAAGGCGGCGTAGATGTCGGAGTCGACGGCCGTCGGGAAGAATGCGACCGAGAGGCCCAGCGGCGTGTAGGGCGTGGGCGTGCAGACGTCCGCGTTCGGGATGTCGAGCGGCGAGTTCAGGCAGGGCACCCGGGTGCGGTTCGCATACTCGGAGTTGTGTTCTTCGTACGAGAGGCGGCGGTACTGCAGGCCACCAGCCCACTTCATGGCCCCGCCACCCAGCTGCCACCGCTCCAGGTCACCGTTGAGCACGTAATTGACTTCGGTCGTGGTGCCCATGATGAAGCGCTCCTGCGAGCGCATCAGCCAGTTGTACAGGTCCGGGTTGTCATTGGCGGTGGAGGCAACGTAACCGGGGTTCGTGGCCACGCCGTTGATCGGCGCGCCCGGGATCGCCGTCGACATCGGGTTCAGCCACAGGCAGCCGGGGCTGCCCGGCGCGGCGGTCTGCCAATTGCAGTTCGGTCCCCCGAGGCCGCGCAGCGCAAGCTGGGTTTCAACGCCCGTCTGGTCGAAGCCGAGCAGGTAATGGCTGTTCTGCCCCCAGGTCACGTTCGCGTCCCATTCGATCGAGCTGCCGTACGTGCCGGTCAGGCCAGCGGAGAGGCGATACTGCTCCTGGTCGCGGCGCTGGATGGCGGAATTGTCGAGCTTGGAGCCGAAGAACGGATTGCCGCCCAGCAGGTACGGGCGCCACTGCCCGATCGGGATGAAGATGCCCGTGGTATTCGTCGGGAACTGCCCCGGATTCGCCGCGGCATAGGCGGCAAGACCCGGGTTGGCCAGCGGCACGAACCAGTTGCCGAACAGGCGCGGACTCGTGCCGGGCTGCCAGCTGGCCGGATTGATGTTGCCCGGCAGGACCGTCTCCGTCACCGGCTTGGGCTGGTTGAAGCTTGGCGGATAGTCCACGGTCGCCAGCGACTTGGAGTACAGGCCCTCCAGGTGCAGGTCCATGTCGTCGCCGAGCTTCATGTTGAACTCGCCATACAGCTGGTAAGTGCGCGCCGGATTGACGAGGCTCTGGTAGCGCTGGACGTTATTGATGCAGAAGTCCGTTGTCCCGAACCGGACCACGGTGCTGCCGAGCGTGCGGCAGCCGGCGTCGAGCTGCCGGGTACCGGTGGGCGCCAGCACGCCGTTGGCGCCCACGGGACCCACCGGCACGAACGCGCTCGGGTTGGCGGAGAAGTTCCAACCGGCATCGGGATTCACCAGGTAATCCGGCGCGGACCAGTCGCGGTCCTTGACCCACAGCCGCGACGTATCCTGGAAGCCACCCGAGAGCATCACGTTCCACGTGTCGGTGACCTTGCCCCACGTGGCGTCGACCTTGTAGTTGCCGTCGCTGTCGTCGATGAAGGTGTAGTCGCCGCCGAGCTCCAGCCCCTCGAAGTTGCGCTTGGTGATGAAGTTCACCACGCCCGTCATGGCGTCGGAACCGTAGGTCGAAGCTGCCGAGTCCTTCAGCACCTCCATACGCTCGATCGCCGACCACGGCAGCAGGCGGGTATTGACCCACGCGCCCCCGAGCAGCGGCAGCCTCTTGCCGTTCAGCAGCACGAGGTTGCGGTCCGGGCCCAGCCCGCGCAGGTTGAAGTTCTCCGCTCCCTCGTTGCCCTGCCCTTTACCAGCCTGCGACGAGTTCGCGTTGCCGAGGGCGGCCGCGACCTCCGGCATCGCACGGATGACCTCCAGCAGCGGCGGGGCGCCGGACAGGCGCACGTCCTCCACCGACAACACTCTGATGGGGAGCGCCCCGGTCTGCACCCCCGTGCGGATGTGCGAGCCGGTCACCACGATCTCTTCCAGGTCCGGGCTGGCCGCCCTGGCATGGGCACTGAGCACCGCGAGGACGGCGGCGGACAGCGCTGCGGCGTGCCGCGGGACGCGAGTGTTGTCTGTCATGATTCCCCCTTGCTGGCTTTAACCCGGCCGTATCCGGATTTCCGGTCGGCATTGGTGCACAAACGTTTGCGCACTTTCACCGGATACTGCAACCCGCCGCGCACCGTGTCAAGTCGGACGCCGGCCACGGACCATGTCCTGCAGCCGGACAAACGTTTGCCCAACCGCGGACGCGCCGCCCGTGCCCGAGCCGGGCCGGACCCGGAGCGCCGTGGCCAGTCCTGGTCGTTGCCGGCATAATCCCCGCGAAGCAGGCGACACCAGCATGAAGGACAGGCAAGTCATAAGACTGAAGGACGTGGCGGACGCCGCCGGCGTGGACACGTCGACCGCCTCGCGCGTGCTCAACAGCGAGGCCGGCCACCGCGTCGCGCCCGAGACCCGCGGCCGGGTGCTCGCCGCAGCGGAGGAGCTCGGTTACCGACCGAATGCCATGGCTCGCGCGCTGCGCACCGCACGCACATACACGCTCGGCATCGCCGTGCCGCAGCTCGACAATCCCGTGTTCCCGCAGATCATCATCGGCGCGACCTCCGCGGCGCACGCGCGCGGCTACGAGCTGCTGATCTCGCTGGTCGACCAGGCCTCGGACAGTTCCAGCGTCTACGAGCGTCTGGCGCTTGCGAACCGCGTCGACGGGCTGCTGGTCTCGACGATCGAGGAAGATGCCACGCTCCGGCGCATCCTCAAGCGCACCTCGGTGCCGTTCGTCCTGGTCAACCGCAGGCTGCGCGGCGTACCCAACTTCGTGGTGCACGACAACTTCGAGGCGGCGAAGACCTCGACCGAATACCTGCTGTCACTGGGGCACCGCCGCATCGGCCACCTGGCCGGCAGGATCACCGGCTACAACGGCTCCCAGCGACTTGCCGGGTACGAGGCTGCACTGCGCGCGGCGGGCATCGCGCCGGACCCGGCGCTGATCTCGGAGGCTGGTTACACGCAGGAAGGCGGCGTGCGCGCCACCGAGGCAATGCTGGCCGCCCGGCGACGCCCGACGGCGATCCTCGCTGCAACGGTCATTTCCGGCTCCGGCGCACTGAAGGCCCTGCATGCCGCCGGCGTCCGGGTGCCTCAGGACATGTCGGTCATGAGCATCCACGACCTGCCGATCGCCGAGATGCTGCAGCCGCCACTGACGGCCCTGCGCCTGCCGCTGCAGGAGATGGGCGAGGTAGCGACCAACGGCCTCATCGACATGCTCGACGGCAAAGCCAGGGTCGTATCGAGAGTGCTGCCCCCCGAGGCGCTGGTCGTCCGCTCCTCCACCGCCCCGCCCAGGGCTCGCGCCTGACGGGCCCGCGGCTCAATCCATCTGCGTAACGAACTTGGTGTTGAGATAGCCGTCGAAAGTCTCGACGCCGCCCTCGCTGCCGACCCCGCTGTCCTTCACGCCGCCGAAGGGCGTTTCGGCCAGCCCGTGACCGAAGTGGTTGATGTTGACCATCCCCACTTCGAGCCCATCCTGGATCGCCAGCGCATCGCGCGTGCTGGTCGTGAACGCGTACGCCGAGAGGCCGTATGCCAGGGAATTCGCGCGCCGCAGCACCTCGTCAGTGGTCTCGAACGGAACACAGGCCGCGATCGGCCCGAAAGGTTCCTCGGTCATGGCGAGGCTGTCGTCCGGGGCGTGCGTGAGCACGGTCGGCGCGAAGAAATTTCCCTGTTCGCCCAGCCTTTCGCCGCCAGTCGCGACGGAGGCACCGCGGCGACGCGCGTCGTCGACGAAGCGTTCCATCACCGGCACGCGGCGTGAGTGCGCGAGCGGACCCATGGTCGTGTCCATGAGCAGCCCGTCGCCCACCTTGACGTTCCGCGTGGTCGCGACAAACTTCGCCACGAATCGGTCATAGGCCGCGCGCTGGATGTAGAACCTCGTCGGGGCGACGCACACCTGCCCCGCGTTGCGGAACTTCAGCGTCGCCAGCATTTCAGCGGCGCGCTCGATGTCGGCGTCGTCGAACACGATCACCGGCGCATGGCCACCCAGCTCCATTGTGACCCGCTTCATGCGCGCGCCGGCCAGGGCGGCCAGGTGCTTGCCCACCGGCACGGAGCCGGTGAAGGAGATCTTGCGCACCACCGGTGAGTCAATCAGGTACTCCGACACCTCCGACGGGACGCCCCAGACGACGTTGAGCACACCCGGCGGCAGGCCGGCTTCGTGGAACATCCGGGCGATGGCGACGAGCGAGCTCGGCGCTTCCTCCGCGCCCTTGATGATGATCGTGCAGCCGGCACCCACCGCGGCCGAGATCTTGCGGATGGCCTGGTTGTACGGGAAGTTCCAGGGGGTGAACGCCGCGCACACGCCGACGGGTTCCCGCAGCACCATCTGGCGCACGTTCGGCAGCCGCGGGACGATCACGCGACCGTAGATGCGCCGGCACTCTTCCGCATGCCAGTCGCAGTGCTCCGAGCAGGCAACGACCTCGCCGATGGCCTCCAGCAGCGTCTTGCCCATCTCGAGCGTGATGTTGCGCCCGATGTCCATCGCGCGGGCACGCGACAGCTCGGCAACCTTGCGCAGGACCTTCGCGCGCTCGACCGGCGAACTCCTGCGCCAGGACCCGAACGCCCGCTGCGCAGCGGCCAGCGCGTGGTCGAGGTCTTCGCGCGAGGCGTGCGGCAGCCTGCCAACGACCTGCCCGGTGGCCGGATTCACGATGTCCTGCTCGCGGCGCCCGCCTTGCTTGATGAACTTGCCGTCGATGTACAGGCAGAGGTCTTCATAGGCAGGTTGCCCGGCGGACCCCTGCGGCGGCTGGCTGACTGCATTCATGCGCGGTTCCTTGCGTAGTCGAGGTGGAGCGCGCAGCCGGCCGGCGCGACAGCTATTGCGCAAACGTTTGTGCTGCCCATAGGATGGTGTGGTGACCCACCCGTGTCAAGCCGGCCGGGGCGCGCGGTGATTTGACGGGATCGCGCGGCGCTGGCATCCTGCTGCCATTGCGCAAACGATTGTTCTAATGCACAAGGCGGACTTCCGGGAATTCCGGCCCGGCGTATGCAGGGACAGATGAAGCAGTTCGAGCCCCTTGGCCGCGATCCGCAGCCGGCCGGCGACGGTCCGCAGGCGCCGCCGTGGCCGGTGCAACCGTCCACGATCGCCGATCGCCAGCGGGACCGGGCGACGCCCGGCTGGCTGCCGGAGCTGCGCGCGATCGTCGGTCCGCAGCACGTGCTGATCGAAACCGCGGACCTGTGGGCCTACTGCCGCGATCGTTCGCCCTACGCGGTCTTCAGCGCGCGCAACTCGCGGGTACCCGCGACCCTGCCCGCTGCAATCGCCTGCCCCGGCAGCGTCGCCGAGTTGTCAGAAGTCGTACGCCTGAGCCGTAGACTCGGCATCCCGGTCATTCCGTTCGGCGCAGGCTCCGGAGTGATGGGTGGCGCGTTGCCGGTCGCAGACGAGCTGGTCATCGACCTTAAGCGCCTGAACTGCCTCATCGATCTCAACGAGACTGACGGCACGGCGACGGTTCAGGCGGGCATGAATGGCGGGCAATTCGAGGCGGCACTGAATGCCCGGGGCTTCACGTCCGGACACCTGCCGCAGTCGCTGCACATGTCCACCGTGGGCGGCTGGGCCGCGTGCCGCAGCGCCGGCCAGAGCTCGACTCGCTACGGCAAGATCGAGGACATGGTGCTCGGGCTCGAAGTCGTGCTGCCGGACGGTCAGCTGCTCAGGATCAGGCCCGCTGCGCGCCGTGCCGTCGGGCCTGGCCTGCAGGATCTGTTCATCGGCTCCGAGGGCGTCCTCGGCGTCATCACGGAACTCACGCTCCGGGTCTGGCGCCTGCCTGAGGTGCGGCACGGCGTGGTCCTCGCCTTCCCCTCGCTTGAGGCAGGGTTCGGAGCCTTGCGCCAGGTCATGCAGTCCGAGCTGCGGCCTGCCGTCGCGCGTCTCTACGATCACGAGGAGTCCCAGCAGCGCACGGGAGGCAAGGGACTGTTTGTCGCTCGTCCCTTCCTCGCGATCCTCGAGTTCTGCGGCTCGGCCAGACTGGCCGGGCTCGAGCGCGATCTCACGCTCGAAATCTGCAAGGCCGCCGGGGCCGCGCAGAGCGACGACACGCTGTACCGGGAGTGGCTGAAGCACCGTTACCTCTCGTACTCGACGCCGTGGTACGCGCGCGATTACTTCAACGACACCATCGAAATCACGGGCCGCTGGTCGGCGTTGCCCGGCATGCACGTCGCCATGCATGAGGCGGTACGGGCCATTGCGCCCGAGGCGCAATTCAGCATGCACTGGTCGCATTTCTATCCCGATGGAGCCTGCCAGTACATGACGCTGCGCCTGCCGCCCATGCCGGAGGAGCGGGCGCTCTCGGCAATCCGGCTGGTCTGGGACGCCGTCACGTGCGAGTGCCAGGCCCGAGGCGGCTCGATGAGCCACCACCATGGGGTCGGCCTGTTCCGCGCCCCCTGGATGAGCGCTGAGCACGGCACGGGCTTTGAACTGTTGAAGGCCCTCAAACAGCATCTGGATCCCGCGAATCTCTTCCTGCCGCACAAGCTGGGTCTGAGCGCGGCCCTCGGCGCGAAGACTCGCAGGGACCCCGGATCGTGAACGACGCACACAACATGCTGCGCTTCTGCGTGTGCTGCCCCGCGCCGTGCCGCAGCGCGATACCAGCGCATGATTCGATGCAGGCCGAATCCGTTACGCCTACGGCGCTGGCCATGATCGCGCTCGCGGTCATGGACGACCAGCTGCCTTTCGACGCGGGCACTCGCGCGGCCCTCGCGCGGCTGTCGGGTGCACGAAGCTGTGTCGCGGCCTGCCCATACGGCTACGACATCGCCTCGGCCATCGCCGACTTCGTGGCCACGCGGACTGCAGTGGCGAACCCATCCTGACGCTCGAACCGGCCGCGTCCCGTGCGTCGGCCGCGCTGTGCCGCGGCCGGTCGTTACGGTTACGATGCCCTCCCCTGTCCGCCGATTCCTTGACGCAACCTGACGCGCCGAATGCCGCAGCGATTGAATCCTGACCTGCGCGACACGTGTGTCGTCGGCATCGACCTCGGTGCCGGCAGCTTGAAGGTATGCGTGGTGGACGGATCCGGTCGCGAGCTCGGCTCCGCGTCATGCGGCTACCCGACCCGGTCGCCACACCCTGGCTGGAGCGAGCAGGATCCCGGGGATTGGTGGCGGGCGCTTTGTGAAGCTCTCCCGCGCGCCCTGGATGTGGCGGGGGTATCGGCCGGCCGCGTCGGCGCAGCCTCCTTCAGCGGCGGTGCCCATACGCCGGTGCTTGTGGACGATTCTGGCTCCACGCTGCGGCCAGCGATTCTCTGGAGCGACCAACGCAGTGGCGATGAGGCGCGCGAGCTGCGCGAACGGCACGACGCGGCAATCCTGCGGACTGCGCTGAACCGCCCGTCCCCGACCTGGACGCTGCCCCAGCTCATGTGGCTGCGGCGCCACGAACCAGGGGTGACCAAGGCAACGAAGCGCGTGCTGGTCGCGAAGGATTGGTTGCGGTGGCGACTGTCGGGTGCCTGGCATACCGACGTCACCGACGCGGTCGGCACCATGCTGTGGGATTACGGCGCGGCGCGCTGGTCGGATTGGCTCTGTGAACTGGCAGGGTGGGACCCCGCCACCCTGCCACCCGTGGTGAGGTCTGCCGCAGTCGTCGGCGAGGTCACGACAGAGGCGGCCGCGCAGTGCGGCCTCGCTGCGGGCACGCCGCTGGTTTGCGGCACTTCCGATACGTCTGCCGAGGCCTACGGAGCCGGCGCCGACGTGCGGGGCGCGGGAGTACTCAAGCTGGCGACCGCCGCGACGGTCAGCATCGTCGACGAGTCGCCGCACATCCACCCGACGCTGATCAACTATCCCTTCGCCATCCCGGGGCTCTGGTACACGATTTCCGCCACCAATAGCTGCGCCTCTGCGCACCGCTGGCTCCGTGACCAGTTCTTCATGCGGGCCGGCGACGATGGCGCTGCGGTGTTCGCGGCAATGGACCGGCTTGCGGGCGAAGCGCCGCCAGGCTCGGACGGGCTGCTGTTCCATCCGTACCTGCTTGGCGAGCGCGCGCCGTACTGGGATCCGCGGCTGCGGGCGGACTTCGTTGGAATCACCATGCGCCACGACCGCCGCCACTTCGTGCGGGCACTCTACGAGGGAATCGCGTTCTCCCTGCGCGACGTGCTCGGCCAATTCCACGACCAGGGCCTCGGGCTGCGCGAGGCGCGGATCATCGGCGGCGGTGCACGCAGCTCCCTCTGGCGCCAGATCGTCGCCGACGTGCTGCAGCTGCGCGTGGTACTGCCGGAGAAGTCCGACGCGTCCTTTGGCGCCGCGTTGCTCGCCGGCGTCGGCGTCGGGATATTCGCCGACGAACGGGCGGCGGCGCGGCTCAACCAGGGCGAGCGAGCGGTGCACGAGCCTGATCCAGCGCGCGCAGAGCGCTACACTCAGCTCTTCGGCCTGTATCGGGAATCGAAGACGTGCCTCACGGAGATCAACTACCGGCTCGGAGCATTCGCGCAGGAGCAGTGACCGAACGGTCCCGGCGCGGTTGGCCGATCTCGGCGACGAGGTCCTGAAGTGGGCAGTGTGCTCAGTGGCCTGCGGATTGCGGGGTTCCCGGGACGCTACCTGCAGGGACCGGGCGCGATCGGCGCGCTGCCGCACATCGTCCGCGAGCTCGGCGGGCACTCGGCCATAGTCGTTTCCGACGACTTCGTCGAGCAGGCTGTAGGCACGCGCGTCCGCAACCAGCTGCAGGCAGACGGTCTCGCGAGCCGGCGCCTGCGCTTCCCGGGCGAATGCACGAGGGCAACGATTGATGCGCTCACCTCACAGGCAGCCGACGCGCGCGGCGCCGTCGTTGTGGGCCTCGGTGGCGGCAAGACCATCGACACCGCCAAGGGTGTCGCAAGGGCTGTTGATGCGCGGCTGGTGATCATGCCGACGATCGCCTCGAACGATTCCGCGACGTCGAGCCTGATCGTGCTGTATGACGACTCCCATCGCGTGATCGCAGCGGAAACTTTGCCGAGGAACCCGGACGTCGTGCTGGTGGACACGGCCGAGATCGTCCGTGCGCCTGTGCGCTACTTCCGCGCCGGCATCGGTGACGCGCTGTCGAAGACCTTCGAGGCCAGGCAGTGCCGGGAATCCGGCGGCCTCAATTTCTTCGGCGGACGCCCGCCCGAGGCCGCAGGCCTGATGGCGGACCGCTGCTACGCGGCGATCAGCGACTGTGGCGCCGCAGCAGTGCAGGCAGTCATGCGGCAGGAGTGCACGGGGGAGGTCGAGACAGTCACGGAGGCCACCGTCCTGCTGAGCGGCCTGGGCTTCGAGAGCGGGGGGCTGTCACTGTCGCATGCGTTGATCCGCGGCTTGAGCGGCGTCCCGGGCCTCGCGCGTGCGCTCCACGGCGAGATGGTGACTTTTGGCACACTCGTGCAACTGGTGCTGGAGGAGCGCAGCGCGGCGCAGATCCAAGCGCATCTCGCACTGCTCGAGCGGATGGGCATGTCCGCGACGCTCGCGGCCCTCGGACAGGCGACGCTGAACGCGCAGGAACTGTTGACGATCGCTGAGTTGACGCTCGCCGCCCCTTACACACGGAACTTTGTGCGTGCACTCGACGCCCCGTCGATAACGCGGGCCGTCCTCGACGCCGACCGCCTCGGCCGGTCGACGTGGGAATGATAGGGATTCGTACAGGGACACCGCGGGCTTGGGCCAAGACCCGCTGAACAGAATAGTCAACATCGTGGCGCTGCTGCTGGTGCCGCTGCTGTAGGAAGTGCGCCTAGGACGGTCCTCGCGGTGGCAGAGCCGCCGCAGGCAAGCGTGATCCGCCGCCGGCCGGTATGATCCACGGCCCTCCGCACCCTCCGTGACCATGAAAA
>Ga0209391_10000462_pt1 | contig 19040 bp, 17 predicted proteins | sample PPLLak3March2015_FD_187246 | JGI IMG/M metagenome (GOLD analysis project Ga0209391, IMG submission 187246) | Freshwater sediment microbial communities from Prairie Pothole Lake near Jamestown, North Dakota, USA - PPLs Lake P7 Core (1) Depth... | ecosystem: Environmental > Aquatic > Freshwater >...
AGCTGGTGGCAGCGCGGGATACCCCGGAGGGCCTCTCGGTGAGCCTGTCCTGTAACCCCGATACCGGGATCGAACTAATGCAGATGTACCAGGACTCGGGCAGGACCTGCGTTGCCATCGGCCAGGTCCACCCCGAACTTCCTTACATGGAAAACGACGCCGAGATCGGGGTCGGCAGCTTCGACCTGCTGGTGCGCAACCCGCAGTATGACAAGACCCTGTTCGCCGTGCCCAATGCCGCGGTGCCGCTGCAGGACTACGCCACCGCTCTGCATGCCAGCACCCTGGTGCCTGATGGCGGCACCCTGCAGATCGGTATCGGTGCGCTGGGGGACGCGGTGGCCTATTCCTGCATCCTGCGCCAGCAACACAACAGCGATTACCGCAACGCCGTGGCGGCCCTGGCCACCCTGCCGGCGGCAGGCGCGCACAGTGAACTGTTCGAGCAGGGGCTCTATGTCTCCACCGAGATGTTCGTCAACGGCATGATGCACCTGATAGAGCAGGGCGTGGTGAAGCGCAAGGTGTATGACAACCTCAGCCTGCAGCTGGGCCTCAACGGCGGCGCTATCGGCAATGACATCGACGAGAGGCTCTATGATTACGGCCGCCGCAGCGGCTTGATACCGGCGCGCCTGGATGAGCGCACCCTGGAGGAACTCAAGCACTGGGGCATTCTCGACCCATCTGTCGTGTTGGCCCAGGGCGGGCTGTCCATTGCGGGCCGGGAGTTGGCCAATGACATGGACGACCCCGCTACCCGCGCCGCGGTGCTCGCCCAGGGCAAGGGCAGGCAGTTGCGCCATGGCAGGATTCTCCACGGGGGATTTTTCCTCGGCCCGGCCGACTTTTATCGGAAGCTGCGCGAGCTGGATGCGAAAGGGCAGGAGCAGATCTGCATGACCGGTGTCAGGCGCACCAACCAGTTGCTGCTGGATTACCCACTGTACTGCGCCCAGCGCCAGAAGGCGCGCTTTATCAACACCGGCATGATGGTTACCCTCACTGGCGCCGTGGCCTCCGATGCCCTGGAGGACGGCACCGCGATCAGCGGGGTGGGGGGGCAGTACAACTTCGTCGCCATGGCCCACGACCTGCCGGGCGCGCGTTCAATACTGTGCATTCGCAGTACCCGTGGCAGCGGCAAGGAACTCAAATCCAACATCGTGCCCTTTTACGGCCATATCACCATTCCCAAGCACCTGCGGGATATCATTGTTACGGAATATGGCGTGGCTGACCTGCGCGGCCAGAGCGACTCGGAGAATATCAAGCGCCTGGTCAATATCGCCGACTCCCGCTTCCAGCCCGAACTGCTCGAATTCGCCAAGCGGCACAACAAACTGGAAGCGGATTACCAGATACCGCCCCAGGCCCGCAACAACACGCCCGAGCGCCTGCAGGAGGCACTGGCGCCGCTGGCGCGCAAGGGGCTGCTGCCGGCCTATCCTTTCGGCACCGACCTCACCGAGCAGGAACTGGCGCTGGCGGCGAGCCTGCGCAAGCTCAAGGCCCTCAGCGAGGAGCCCGGCCAGTTTATCCGGGCCGCCTTCAAGGCCCTCCTGCACCATGCGGACGAAGCGGCGGCGCGCCCCTTCCTCGAGCGGGTTCACCTCGAGCACCCGGAGACCACAAAGGATTTCCTGGTCCAGCAGTTGTTGCTGCTGGATCTCGAAGAGCGGGGTGCATTGAAGGTCAGCTAGTAGCGGGCCTCGACAGCGGGTATCCTTGCCCCATGCCGCAAACCCTTAATGACAGACTGGTTATCGCGATCTCCTCCCGCGCCCTGTTCAACCTGGACGAAAGTCACCAGGTGTACCAGAGCGAGGGCCTGGAGGCGTATTCCGCTTACCAGGTGGCCCGGGAAGAGGATCCGCTGCAACCGGGCGAGGCCTTTCCTCTGGTGCACAAGCTGCTGCGCTTGAACCAGCGCCTGGGGGGAGAATCCAGGGTGGAGGTGGTGTTGTTATCGCGCAACAGCGCCGATACCGGGCTGCGGGTATTCAACTCGATTCAGCATTATGACCTCGACATCAAGCGCGCCGCCTTCTGCGGAGGCGAGAGCCCATGGCGCTATATCAATGCTTTCGGCTGCCAGCTGTTCCTGTCCAACGAGGCGGAGGACGTGCGTTACGCGCTGGATTGCGGCGTGGCCGCCGCGACCCTGGTGTCCAGCAAGGGCGCCGGCTCGGACAGTGACCAGCTGCGTTTCGCCTTCGACGGCGACGCGGTGATCTTTTCCGACGAGGCGGAGCGCGTCTACAAGAGCGAGGGCCTGGAAGCGTTTACCGCCAGCGAGAAGGCGGCCGCCCGGGAGCCCCTGGCAGGAGGGCCGTTCAAGCCCTTTCTCGCCGCCCTGCAGCGCCTGCAGCAGGCGTTTCCCGCCAGCGAGGCGCCCATCCGCACGGCGCTGGTGACGGCCCGCTCGGCACCGGCCCACGAGCGGGTTATCCGCACCCTGCGCGCCTGGAATATCCGCATCGACGAGTCGATTTTCCTCGGCGGCCTGGAGAAAACCGAGTTCCTGCGGGCCTACCAGGCCGATGTATTCTTCGATGACCAACCCGCCCACTGCGCCTCGGCCAGCCCCCATATAGCCACCGGCCACGTGCCTCACGGTATCGCCAACGGCTGAAGCGCAGGCCACCCCGGTTATTACTGATATATTTGGCCTTTGCCGGGTTTAATGGCTATTCTTCATAAGTAACAGTTTCCCCGGCACCGGGGCGATTTCGGAGGATGGCATGAAACTGCAGCAGCTGCGCTATATATGGGAAGTGGCGCACCACGATCTCAATGTGTCAGCGACGGCCCAGAGCCTGTACACCTCGCAGCCGGGTATCAGCAAGCAGATCCGCCTGCTCGAGGACGAACTCGGGGTGGAGGTCTTCGCCCGTAGCGGCAAGCACCTGACCCATGTGACCCCGGCCGGCGAGGCCATCCTGCAAACTGCCGGTGAGATCCTGCGCAAGGTCGAAAGCATCAAGCAGGTGGCGCAGGAGTATTCCAACGAGAAGAAGGGCTCCCTGTCCATCGCTACTACCCACACCCAGGCGCGCTACGCGCTGCCTGCGACTATCAGGAAATTCATGCAACGCTATCCCGATGTCTCGCTGCACATGCACCAGGGCACGCCGATGCAGATTTCCGAGATGGCAGCGGACGGCACCGTCGACTTCGCCATCGCCACCGAGGCCCTGGAGTTATTCTCCAACCTCATCATGCTGCCCTGCTACCGTTGGAACCGTTGCATACTCGTGCCCCGCAATCACCCCCTGACCCAGCCCTCCAGGCTCAGCCTCGAGGACGTGGCCGCGCACCCCATAGTGACCTATGTATTCGGCTTCACCGGGCGCTCAAAACTGGATGAGGCCTTCGTGCAGAAAGGCCTGGAACCCCGGGTTGTGTTTACCGCCGCCGATGCGGACGTGATCAAGACCTATGTCCGCCTGGGCCTGGGTATCGGCATCGTCGCCGCCATGGCCTACGACGCAGACAAAGACGCCGACCTGGTGGCTCTCGACGCCAGTCACCTGTTTGCCAGCAGCGTCACCCGTATCGGCTGTCGCCGCGGCACCTTTCTGCGCGGCTATATGTATGAATTTATCGAGGACTTCGCGCCGCACCTTACCCGCGACGTGGTAAAGGCCGCCTTCGCGCGACACAGCAAGGCGGAGCTCGAGGAGCTCTTCTCCCACATAGAATTGCCCGTCTACTGATTTTGCCGGCCGGGGCTTGTACCCCCGGCGGCAAGCCGCTAGATTGTGCCGCTCGATTTGCCTGCCCGCCCCGAGGAGACTGATTCATGGAACTTGCCTGCCTGGACCTGGAGGGGGTTCTCGTCCCCGAGATATGGATCGCTTTCGCCGAGAAAACCGGTATCAAGGAACTGCGGGCGACCACCCGCGACATCCCCGACTACGACGTGCTGATGAAACAGCGCCTGCGGCTGCTGGACCAGCACAATCTCAGGATCGGCGACATCCAGGAAGTGATCGCCACCCTGGAGCCGCTGCCGGGCGCAATCGATTTCGTCGACTGGTTGCGGGAGCGCTTCCAGGTCATCATCCTGTCGGATACGTTCTACGAGTTTTCCGAGCCGCTGATGCGCCAGCTGAAATGGCCCACCCTGTTCTGCCACCGCCTGGTGACGGATGACAGCGGCCGGGTGGTGGATTACAAGCTGCGGCAGAAAGACCCCAAGCGAGCCTCAGTGATGGCCCTGCATAGCCTCAACTATCGGGTGATCGCCGCCGGGGACTCCTACAACGACACCACGATGCTGGCGGAGGCCGATGTCGGCTTCCTGATCCATGCCCCGCGGAACGTGATCGAGGAATTCCCCCAGTTCCAGGCCGTGAACACCCTGGAAGAATTGAAGGCGGGTTTCGTTGCCGCCAGCAACCGCAGGCTCACCCTGTAGTGGCCAGGGTGGCTTGTCATCTGGTCAAAACTTGTAAGTCGCGTAAACCCTGACCGTGCGCGGCTCCAGGATATGGAAGTGAATATCCTCCACGCCGCCAGCAGGCTCGCCCGGCAAGCGTGATGCGTAGTAGTAATCGATATCGTGATCATCGCTGTCCAGCAGGTTCAGCACATCCATTTTCAGCTCCCAGTCTGGTCCTTGATAGCCGGCGCGAAGATTGAGCACTGTCGTGCTGTCTGATTTGACGCTACCGTCCTCGATCAGGGGCCGCTCGCCGAAGTAGCGCAGGCGCAGGCTGCCGAACCAGCCGTCAAGAAATTGCCCACTGAGGCCTGCCTGCACGACCTGCTCTATCGATCCGGGAATGTTGTCGCCCTCCGGCGCAAAGTCTGTAAACTTCGCATCGGTATACGCATATTCGATATCGGCGGTCCAATAGTCGTTGAGGCGGTAATAGGCAGTCACTTCCACACCCTGGCGCTCGGACCCGCGAGTCGCTTCCGTGTTCCCGGCATCCCCGACAAAGAGCAGCTCACTGTCGAGTTCCAGGGACCACAGGGCAATCGAGGCATTGAGGCGCTCGTTCCAGAAGCCGCGCAAGCCGACTTCATAGCCGAGCGAATCCACCAGCGGGTCAACCGGTTCGATCGCACTGCCATCGGCGGGATCAACCACCGTGGTCGCACCTCGCGCATCGTTGGAATGCAGGCCCTGACCGGCGGAGAAATATGCTTCCCATTCGGGATTGAAGGTATAGATCAGGCTGCCCTTGAGGGATAGTTTGTCATCGTCGGCCTGGCCGCTATTGCCGGTCAGGTCGACCCCGTTGATGTTGCTCTCAATCAGGCTGTCCACGTCGAAGTCGAAGTACTCGTAGCGGGCGCCCAGTACCGAGCGGAAGCGATCACTCCAGTTGAGCTGGTTTTCCGCGTAGACGCCGGTGCTCCACTCCTTGACCCGGTCGCTGCGCTGCGGTCCCAGTTGAACTCGTTCGCGGGTTTTGTAGAGGCCGACCTCATCGATGTCGTCGTAACGCGTTTCACCGCCAAAGCGGTTCAGCATCGGCAAGCCGAGGATGGAAGACTCCAGCCTGTATTCGGCCCTGCCACCGTACAGCCAGCGCTCGTCCTTCTGTTGGAACTGGTCGCCATTGACTTCGTCATCCAGGAAGTAGGTAAAGTTTGACCAGAGCTTGAGTTCGTAATTGATGGCATAGGCAGAGATATCCCAGTGAGTGTCTTTCCAGGCCCCTGCCAGGCTATAGCGGCTCGAGTTCCCGCCTACCGTGTCGTCAATCGACCCCAGTTCATCTATCAACCCGCTGTCCACCGCGCGGCTGGGGATCTGGTCGGGGCTGTTCCATTCGTTGTCATAGCCCATGAAGCTCATGCTGGCATCGCCATCTCCCAATCTCGTCGCATACTTGAGCATCAGATTCACTTTCTGAATATCTTCCTTGATATCCCGCCACGGACCGTCATAACTGTTCAGCTCCAGGGCATAGGAACCATTACCGGCACCGATAGCAACACTGTCGAGCAGCAACAGGCGGTAGAACTCGTCTTGCCCCGCAGCCACCTCGACTGCCCCTTTGTCAAAGCGGTCCGCAGTCGCTATATGCGCGCTGCCGGCACTGCTGAAATCACCGACATCGGCATAGTAGGGGCCTTTCTTGTAGGCGAGGGTGCTGATGGTTTCAGGGATCAGAAAATTGAGGTCGCTATAGCCCTGGCCGTGGCCATGTGTGCGCATATTGACCGTCATGCCGTCGACGTAGGTCGCGAAGTCGGTGCCGTGGTCCAGGTTGAAGCCGCGCAGGAAATACTGGTTCGCCTTGCCGCCGCCACTGTGCTGTGTTGCGACCATGCCGGGCACCAGTTCAAGAACATCACCTGTGCGCAGGATGGGACGCAGCGCAATCTCCTGTTGGCTGACCAGCCCCTGTGATGCTGACTGGGCCTGCCCAACCAGATTGACGCGGCGACCGGTCACCGTCACTTCCTCCAGCTGCGGGCGGGAGTCCGCAAGCACGCTTGCCGGTGCGAGCACCATCACCCAGATGACATTTCGTATCGACATTACGGACATGCTCAGCAACTCTCCTTTCCTGGTCCAGATTTCGCGGATGCAGTGCCTGCAGGATGTTCCGGTGTGGCCCTGTTTTGGGCGCCCTTGACTGCATTGGCGATTGCGTTATTGTGGCGCCGGAATCGCCCGTGACGGTATTTTTTGCACCGCCTTATGTCAATCAAAATACGTATATAGATCAATAACATGGATCAATTTCTCGCAAGCCGTACCGGTCCGGGCAAGGGCACTGAAACACCGAGCGGCGCTCGGTCTTTGACTGGCTGGCAGTGGTGAGGAGAAAGCCCGTCAGCCTGAGCAATACACTGCCGCAACTGGGCGAGCTGGAGCTGGCCCTGCTCAAGGCACTGTGGAGAAGACCGGAGCAATCGGCGCAGCAACTGCGACAGCAATTGCCGGGGCCGCAGCAATGCAGCCTCAGCACGATACAAAGCACGCTTGAGCGCCTGCACCGCAAGTCACTGGTCCGGCGTAAAAAATGCGGTCACGCCTTTGTCTACTGTGCCCACCTCGACCGTGCTGAATTATTGGGTAAACTGCTGGGTGGCGTGATCCGGCAGCTGCACACGGGCAGTTTGGATCCCATACTTTCGAGCTTCGTGGATTTCGCCGATAAAATTGATGCAAGTACCCTGGACCGGCTTGATGAACTGGTGCAAAAGCGCAGGCTCTCACGCCTCGAGGAAGATTGATGCTGCCGCTGCTGTCCTCAATCCTGTTGTGCGTGCTGGCGTTGTGGCTGCTGTTTGGGGCCCTGACGGCGCTGGTCTATCAGCGGTTGCGGCCGGCACTGCTGGCCATTGACCCAGCCCAGGCCAGCAATCTCCTGCTGGCCTGGCTGGCTTTGCCGCCTTTTGCGGCTGTACTGGCCGCTTGCGTACTGTATTCGCCTGATCTTGCCCAATGGTTCGTCACCGGGCACTGCCACTTCGACATTTGTGGCCAGCATGGGCCGCAGTCCACCCTGGCTATCGTTCCGACCGGCCTGCTATTGGCCTGGACGGCGTTCGCCCTCGGGCGCTGCCTGGTGCGGCAGTGGCTACCCGCGCACCGCCTGGGCAAGCAGTTGCGCAGCGCAGGCGATGACAGCGGCGACTTCATCAGTATTGAATCCGCTGCTCCCGCGGCATTTACCCTGGGTTGGTTCAGGCCCGGGATATTTATCTCAACCGGGATGCAGGCGGTTTGTTCCGCCGCGGAGATAGACTGCATTCTGCACCACGAGCGAGCCCACCAGAAACGCTACGACAATATACGGCTGCTGATGGCATGGCTGTTCACCGCGCCTTTGCCCAGGGGCTGGCCAGGCACGACCCTGGAGGATATGAAGTTTTGCTGTGAAACGGCCTGCGACCTGAGCGCGGCGCAGAGGCTTTCCCGGGAAGCGGTCGCTGCCGCCATCATCCGGGTAGCAAGAATCCAGCAGACTGCCTCCCCCGGTGCCAGCCTGGCCTTTGTTGGTGGCAGGACCGAGCAACGGGTGCTCGCCCTGCTTGACCAGCCAAAAGCGCCGATGGCCAGTGAGCTTGTGTTTGTCTCTGCCGCGGCGACGCTACTGGTAATCCTCGCCCTGATCAATCCGGTGCACCGCACTATCGAACTGCTGCGTTGAGGTCTCCTGCCGCGAGCTTGTGCAGGTAATAAAATCAGGCCATTTTCTCCGGTAAGCCAATTGCCTGACTATAATCCACGCAGTGTCGCATGCGGGACTTTCTCAATAACTATCCCAATAACAAAGTTGCTTAACAGGTGAGGCTCATGATGAAGATACAGGCGATGCTAGGCCGTATGCTGTTGATACTGCTGTTGGCAAACGGTTGGGTGGGTATGGCGCTGGCAGACGCAACCTCGGTCAAGGTCGACGACAGCACGTTTCAGTGCATCCGGGAAATGACTCCGGTCAGGCAATTCTATGTGGACAACCTGCTGGGTAACCTCAAAGGCACGCTGGCCGCCGCCAACGCACCCGAGGGCGCAATCTATCCGCCAGGCTCGGTGGTGCAACTGGTGCCCACTGAGGCGATGGTCAAACGGGAGACCGGCTTCAGTCCCGCCACCGGCGACTGGGAGTTTTTTGAACTGGAGGTCAGTGAGCAGGGGACCAGCATCGGCAAGCGCGGGTTTGCGGAAGTGAACAACCGCTTCGGCAAGAATTGCTTTGCCTGTCATGCCCCTGCGCGCGACCCCTGGGACTTTATCTGTGAGACCGACCACGGCTGTGAGCCTATCCCGATCGACCACAAAATGACTGGCGCGCTGCAGCGCTCGGACCCACGCTGCGGCCCGGCGGAACTTCAGGACGGCGACAGCATTGCGCTGCTGAAGCTGAAGGCCATAGTTGTACTCGGCCAGACGATGACCTGGGCGAAGGAACTGTTCTGAAGGCGCGCCAGCGCAGTTGATTCGGCGCTGCGCGCCCGGAGAGATGATTCGTCGCTGCGCTCCTCACCCCTCAAGGGGGTCGCTCGCTCACTGCGTTCGCTGCGCGCTGTCTCGGCCGACTGCGTCGGCCTCGGCTCGAACTGGGGAGTTCGAACCAATTCCCCAGACCCTCCAAACACAAAAGGGCCCCTCTTCGAGGGACCCTTTTGTGTTTGGCGCGCCCGGAGAGATTCGAACTCCCGACCAACTGGTTCGAAGCCAGTTACTCTATCCAGCTGAGCTACGGGCGCGTGGCGTGGATTGTACAGGCTCCGCGCGGGAATATCTGCCCTCGGGCCTTATCATTTCTCTGATTCCATTGCTGATCCGTCTCAGCCAGTCTGGCCCATGCCTTCCAGCAGGCTGAGGAAGCTCCCGACCTTATCCCAGGTCTCCTGGTACTCCTGCTGCCACACCGAATCCGCGACGATGCCGCCGCCGGCCCAGCAGTGAATCCGGCCTTCCATACAGAGCAGGGTGCGGATGGCGATGTTGCTGTCCATGCGGCCGTCGGCGCTGATGTAGAGCAGGGAGCCGCAGTAGACCTGGCGCGGGTCCGGTTCCAGTTCCGCGATGATTTCCATGGCACGGCGTTTAGGCGCACCGGTGATCGAGCCGCCGGGGAAGCAGTCCCGCAGGAGTTCCGTTGCACCCCGATCCGCTCGCAGTTCGCCGCTGATAGTGCTCACCAGGTGGTGCACGGTGGGCAGGCTCTGTACTTCAAACAGCCGGTCGACGTGGATGCTGCCCGGCACGCAGCTGCGCCCGAGGTCATTGCGCAGAAGATCCACAATCATCAGGTTCTCGGCCCGGTCCTTGCGCGAGGCGCGCAGTTCCCGGGCAGCCTGGCGGTCTGCGGCCGGGTCCTTGTGGCGCGGCCGGGTGCCCTTGATCGGTGCGGTCTCCACGTGGTGACCGAGCAATGACAGGAAACGCTCCGGTGACAGGCAGATCAACGCGTTGTCCGCTGCCAGCGCGAGGTAGGCCGAAAAGGGCGCCGCCGCGACCGCTCGCAGCGCCCGGTAGGCGTGCCAGGGGTCGCCACGAAAACTGGCGCTGAAGCGCTGGGCGAGGTTGACCTGGTAGCAGTCGCCGGCATGAATATAGGCCTGGATGCGCTCGAAGGCGGCCTGGTATCCCCGCGCGCTGAAGTTGGACGTGAATTTTCCCTCGAGACGAAACACGCCACCGCCCCTGCCTGTGCCCCCGCGCAACCTGGCAAGCAGGTCCGCGCGCACAGGGTCCGGGACACCGGGCTGAGTCACCAGTGTGGCGCGGCGCAGGAGGTGGTCCTGGATCACGCACCAGTCATAGGCCTGCAGCTGCACCGCGGGAAGCCTGTTGCTGGCCGTGGTATCTACTGCAGGTTTGGTAACCCGATTCAGGGCGGAGCCGCAGTCGTAGCCGATGTATCCGAGCAGGCCGCCGCAGAAGGGAATGTCCTGGGATACCGGCTGTATACCTGCATAGCGCTCCCGGTGATAGCGCGCCACTTCATCGAAAAACTGGCGCGAACATGACTCGCTGGCATCGTGGGGCAGGGTCGGCAGGCACTCGGCGGGGAGCGCCGTCAGGATGTCATAGCGCCCGGCGGTGGAGTGGGGAAAGCTGCTGTCGAGCAGCGCCGCGCCCGGCAGGTCGCGGATACGTTCAAACAGCTCACAGCTGTCCCGCTGGTAGGGCAGCTCAACAAGGTGCACCGCTTTGCTCATGCCGACTACAGGTTTCAGATAGAGAGTGAGCGCAGTTCGGGATCTTCGCTGCTGTTGCGCCACAGCTCCTCGAAAAGGTCCAGGTGGCGCCGGGTCGATGATCGTGAGGAAGGCTCGTAGAAACCGTCGTGGTCACTGTCCCCGCGCTTGTACAAAACACCGTCGCGGTCACAGATGACGATGGTCTCGCCTTTCCATTGCGGGTGTTCCGCCAGCTTGCGGATCTGGACGGAGCTGGATATGCGCCGGGCGAGCAGCAACAGCCGGTGACCGCGGGAGACCATGGCACGGGTATCGGCAACAATAATGCGCACCCGGGTCTGGCGGCTGCTGCGTATCAATATGCCCAGGGCATCGGTCAGCTCGCTGTTGTCAAAAACCTCGTGATCCAGGGCAGGGCTGAGGATGCAGACCTCGCGGGCGGCGGAACCGCACAGCTCCACCGCGAGCTCGTCGAACGGGTGGGGATACTTCACCCCGGTAATGAATTCACTCGACATCGATACCCCCGGCGTGCAACAGGTAGCCCATCATCCTGGCCGTCTCCGCCTCTGCAAGACCGCTTGCCAGGGCAGCGCCTTCCACTCGCCCGGCGGTGCACAGCGCCACCAGGCTGCCCAGCACGCCATCACTGAACAGGGCTGCTTCGCCGTTGCAGAATACCATAATGCCTGACTCCTCCTGCTGCCAGGCGACCCGCGCAGCGCTTGAAAGCTCAAGCAGCGCCGGCCCATCCGCCAGCAGGGCCATGGCGTGGGCGAGCTGGTCATCGTCCCGGCCGCAATCGTAGCGCGGCTCGGTAACCATCGCGCCGAACCAGTGATTGTCCATGGCCTGATCGAGCGCGGCGCTGACCTGGGCGCGCGCCCGTTCGAGATCACGCGGCCGAATCTCCCCGGCCCGCGTCGCCGGACCCATATCGCCATCAGTGTAGAAAGTTTCAGGGTCCAGCCGCTCCAGCAGGCTGTCAGCCCAGCGCGACACCATGTCATTGATTCGCGGCGCTCGAAAACCGATGGAGAATGTAGTGCACTCGCCCCGGGCCACCCCCCAGTGGGCCATGCCCGGCGGCACATACAGCATATCTCCCGGCCCGAGTACATAGTCTTCCGTGCAGGCGAAGTCGGCCAGTATGCGCAACTCGTCGTGGGGCAGCAGCGGCGATCGGGAATTGCAGAACTGCCCGAGCTGCCAGTGGCGCTCGCCCTCGCCCTGGAGCAGGAAGACATCGTAATTATCGTAATGAGGGCCAACGCTGCCACCGTCCACAGCATAGCTCACCATGACGTCGTCCAGGCGCCAGCTGGGCAGGAAATCCACCAGTTGGCGCAATGCCGCCACGGCCGGGATGTAGTGGTCAACAGCCTGCACCAGCAACGTCCAGGGACTGTCGCGTTTGAAATCCTCGGCCCTGAATGGGCCGTGCTGCAGACACCATTGCCCATGCCGGTACTCGATAATGCGCGATTCGATGTCTTCTTCAAGCGCCAGGCCCGCCAGCTCGTCCGCCGGCAGGGGACTGGCAAAGGAGCCGATGGCGTTGCGCATCAGCAGCGGTTTGCGTTGCCAGTACTCGGCGAGAAAAGCCTTGCTGTCGAAATTGAGCCCTGCTGCATACATCGCGGCTACTCTATCGACCTGGCCTGCGCCACGGCGTTGCCGATATAGGCGGCCGGTGTCAGGGCGAGCAACTCGCTGCGGGCCTCCTCAGGAAGCTCAAGGCGGGAAACAAAATCCTGTATCAGCCGGGCGCTCATGGCCTGGCCCCGCGTCAGTTCCTTGAGTTTTTCGTAGGGCTTTTCGATGCCGTAGCGCCGCATCACGGTCTGGATCGGTTCGGCGAGCACTTCCCAGCTATTGTCGAGGTCCTCCGCCAGGCGCGCTGCATTGAGCTCAAGCTTGCCAATGCCCTTGAGCGCCGACTCGTAGGCAATGAGGCTGTAGGCGGCGCCCACGCCCATGTTGCGCAGCACGGTGCTGTCGGTCAGGTCGCGCTGCCAGCGACTCAACGGCAGTTTGGCGGCCATGTGCTGCAGGACTGCATTGGCGAGGCCGAGGTTGCCCTCGGAGTTCTCAAAATCGATCGGGTTTACCTTGTGGGGCATGGTGGAGGAGCCCACCTCGCCGGCCACCGTCTTCTGCTTGAAGTAGCCCAGGCTGATGTAGCCCCAGATGTCCCGGTTGAAATCCACCAGGATAGTGTTGAAGCGGGCCAGGGCGTCAAACAACTCCGCCATGTAATCGTGAGGTTCGATCTGGGTGGTGTAGGGGTTCCAGGCAAGGCCCAGTGAGGTGACGAATGCTTCGGCGTTGGCCTGCCAGTCCACCTCGGGGTAGGCGGCCAGGTGGGCGTTATAGTTTCCCACCGCGCCATTGATCTTGCCAAGGAACTCGATGCGCTCCAGTTGCTCCAGCTGGCGCCGCAACCGCGCCACCACGTTGGCTATCTCCTTGCCCATGGTGGTCGGGCTCGCCGTCTGGCCATGGGTACGCGAGAGCATTGCAGCCGCCGCCGAGTCATGTGCAAGGTCGGTCAATTTCGTTGCGATCGACTGCATCACCGGCAGCAGCACTGTGTGCAGGCCGTCGCGCAACATCAGGGCGTGGGCCAGGTTGTTGATATCCTCGGAAGTGCAGGCGAAATGAACAAACTCTGCGATGGTTTTCAATTCGCGGTTGCCGTCGAAGCGCTCCTTGATAAAGTATTCGACGGCTTTCACGTCGTGGTTGGTGGTCGCCTCGATATCCTTGATGCGGCGGGCGTCAACTTCGCTGAACTTCTCCGCGATGTTATTCAGTGCCCGGGTGGCTGCCCTGGACAGGCCCGGTACCTCGGGAATGCCCTCGTGCGCGGCCAGGCACTGCAACCACCGCACTTCCACCAGCACGCGGCGTTTGATCAGTCCGAACTCGCTGAACACCTCGCGCAGCGACTCCGTCCTGCTGCCATAGCGGCCGTCAATGGGTGACACTGCTGTCAGCGCTGAGAGTTTCATCAGATGCTCCGAAAACCGGTAGGCGGGGATTTTACACCACGCCAAGCCCGCGCGACAGTTGCTGCGAGGTGTGCAGCAGTTGCTTGCGCTGCAGCAACAGCTTCCAGCGGCGACCTCCGAGCTGCCGCCACAGGAACGCCGAGCGAATTCCCGCCAGCAATAACGCGCGGATAATATCGGCATTCTTGGGGTTTTGCAGGTGCTGGGAGCTTCCGCTCACCTTGATCCGGAACTTGAGTTTGCTCAGCGTATCCTGGTAGATGCCCGAGATGCTGTGGCACAGGTCGGGCAGGTTGTTGGAGAAATGTTCAGCGCGGAAGCTGGCGTGCTGCAGCCGGGAGTGTACCACTGACATCATTGCCTGGTCGGCGGCGAACTGGCGCTCGAGATAGAGTATGGCAAACACATAGCGGGCCAGGTCGCGATTCTCGTCGGCCTGGCGACTGGCCAGCAGGCTGCTGAGGTTGTTGAGGCCGAGCTTCAGGCCCGCAATACCCCCGTATATCTCCTCGACCGAGTCAGCATCGAATTGGAACAGGCTGCTGATGGATGGACCCAGGAACTCCAGCGGGTAGCTGCCCGTCTTCGAAACCTGATCCACCAGGCGAGCGGCCTGGGCGACTCCGGCCAGGGCGAGGGTCTGTTGCTGCAGCGCGGGGAGCTTGTTGGCGTTTTCCATCACAGGACCGTGCGCTCGATAACACCGCCGCCCAGACAGCGCTCCCCCTGGTAAAACACGACCGATTGTCCCGGGGTCACAGCCCGCTGCGGTTGCTCGAAGTCCACCCGGTAAACCGTATCCCGGCCCTCTCCCTCGCGTCGCAGGACGCAGGGCTGGTCAGCCTGGCGGTAGCGAACCTTGGCGCTGCAGGCCAGGGGCAGCACAGGCTCACTGCCGGCGACCCACAGTATCTGGCGGCTCAAGAGGCTGGACTTGAACAGGGCAGGGTGGTCGTTGCCCTGCACTACCAGCAGGACATTGCGTTCCAGGTCCTTGTCGACCACATACCAGGGCGCCTCGTCATGCCCGGCCAGGCCGCCTATGCCCAGGCCCTGGCGCTGGCCGATGGTGTGGTACATCAGGCCCTGGTGGCGGCCGAGCAGGGTGCCGTCGAGGCTGTGGATCTCGCCGGGCTTGGCCGGCAGGTACTGTTGCAGGAAGTCCGTAAAGCGGCGCTCGCCGATGAAACAGATGCCGGTGGAATCCTTCTTCTTCGCGTTGGCGAGCCCATGCTGCTGCGCCAGCCTGCGCACCGCCGGCTTCTCCAGCTCACCCAGGGGAAACAGGGTCTGCTCCAGTTCACGGTGCCCGACGGCGTGGAGGAAATAGCTCTGGTCCTTGTTGGCGTCGCGCCCTTTGAGCAGGGTGCCCTGGCCATCCGACTCACCGCGGCGGGCGTAGTGCCCGGTGGCGATGGCATCGGCACCCAGCGCCCGCGCGTAGTCCAGGAATGCGCGGAACTTGATTTCCCGATTGCACAGGATATCCGGGTTGGGCGTGCGCCCCGCCCGGTACTCCTCGAGGAAATGCTCGAAGACATTGTCCCAGTATTCTGCGGCGAAATTGGCCCCGTGCAGGGGAATACCGAGGGAGTCCGCCACTGCCTGTGCATCCGCATAGTCCTGCCTGGCAGTGCAATACGCGGTGCCGTCGTCCTCGTCCCAGTTCTTCATGAACAGCCCTTCCACCGCATAGCCCTGCTCCCTGAGCAGTACTGCACAGACGGAGGAATCGACACCGCCGGACATGCCGACGATTACTTTGGTAGAGGCGTTCAGGCTCATGGGCTGTAGATCAGGTCCAGGGGATAACACAGGCCACGCCGATGCCGTGCGATGGAGGCAAGCACCAGCGGGCTGCGCATTCTAGCAGAGTTGGCGACGATTGCCTCGTAGTCCAGCCAATGGACAGCGTGGATATCGGGGTCAGGCGGAGTCGCGTGCAGCTGGCGCAGCGGTTTGCCCAGGAAGGTCGTGCGGTAGTAGGTGATTTCGTTGCCAGGGGCGGTATACAGGGCGGTACCGAGGATGCCCAGCAACTCTATCTCCCAGCCTGTTTCTTCCAGCGTCTCCCGCAACGCGGCATGGGCCAGGGTTTCCGCCGGCTCCAGGTGGCCGGCGGGCTGGTTGAACACCAGTTCGCCGTTGAACTTGTCGCGCTCCTCCACCAGCAGGTAGCGGCCCCGCTCCTCGATCACGGTGGCGACGGTGACATGTGGCGCCCAGTCCTGCATTCAGCTACTCCTTCGTTTTACGGGTTTTCCCCTGCCGCTGGCCTGTTTCGGCGCCCCGACCTGCAGTGGCACCTCAACATAGCGAAATTCGCCAGGCTGAAGCTCGCTCAGTGACCAGTCGCCAATGCGCATTCGCACCAGGCGCAGGGTAGGGTATCCCACGGCGGCAGTCATGCGCCGCACCTGGCGGTTGCGGCCCTCGCAGATACTCAACTCCAACCAGCTGTCCACCACGGTCTTGCGCGCCCGCACCGGCGGCTCCCGCGGCCAGAGGTCCGGAGGGTCTATGCGCCGGGCCCGCGCCGGCAGGCTGACACCGTCCTTGAGTTGCACGCCTGCACTCAAACGATGCAGGCCCTCGTCGCTCACGCGGCCTTCGACCTGCACCCAATAGGTCTTCCAGCGCCTGTGGCGCGGATTGGCGATCTGTTGCTGCAAAACGCCGTCATCAGTGAGCAGCAACAGCCCTTCCGAGTCGTAATCCAGCCGCCCCGCTGCCTTGAAACCGGGGGCCGCAAGATAGTCCGCAAGTGTGGCCCGGCCCTGCTCATCAGTAAACTGGCTGAGCACCTGGTAGGGTTTGTTGAAGAGGATAATCCTGGGCATGTAAGCGATGAACCGTATGGATACCGTATGGATAGAACGACCACGGCCCCCAAAAAAACGTGGACACCGCACAAGAATCGAGGGCAATCGTGCTACACTAATCGCCGCTTTACCAGCGGTGAAGCGCCCGCTCACCACCGCAACTATTTCAAGAATCCTACAGCAGCAATGGAGTACATTATGGGCTACAAGCATATTCAGGTTCCCTCTGAAGGTGAGAAGATCACCGTCAATGAAGATTACAGCCTGAACGTCCCGAACAATCCAATTATCCCCTTTATCGAGGGCGACGGAATCGGCGTCGACATCAGCCCGGTGATGATCGAAGTGGTGAACGCGGCCATCAAAAAGGCCTACAAGGGCGCGAAGAAAATTTCCTGGATGGAGATATATACCGGTGAGAAGGCTGCCGAACTGTACGACGGCGACTGGTTTCCGGAAGAAACCCTTGCTGCCATCAAGGAGTACAGCGTAGGCATCAAGGGCCCTTTGACCACGCCGGTTGGCGGTGGTTTCCGCTCACTCAACGTGGCCCTGCGCCAGGAGCTGGACCTGTATACCTGCCTGCGTCCCGTGCGCTGGTTCGAGGGCGTACCATCGCCGGTGAAAGATCCCGGGGCCTGCAATATGGTTATTTTCCGCGAGAACTCCGAAGACATTTACGCCGGCGTGGAGTACCAGGCCGGTACGGCCGAGGCGAAAAAGGTGGTGGACTTCATCATCAATGAAATGGGCGCCACCAAGATCCGCTTCCCTAACATGTGCGGCATCGGCATCAAGCCGGTATCGGAGGAGGGCACCAAGCGCCTGGTGCGCAAGGCCATCCAGTACACCATCGACCAGGACCTGCCCTCGGTCACCATCGTGCACAAGGGCAACATCATGAAGTTCACCGAGGGCGCGTTCCGCGACTGGGCCTATGAACTGGCCCGCGAGGAGTTCGGCGGGCAGCTGCTGGACGGCGGCCCCTGGGTGTCCATCAAGAACCCCAACAACGGCAAAGAGATTGTCATCAAGGACGTCATCGCCGATGCCATGCTGCAGCAGATACTGACCCGTCCGAAGGATTACAGCGTCGTTGCCACCCTGAACCTGAACGGGGACTACCTCTCCGACGCGCTGGCGGCCCAGGTGGGTGGCATCGGCATCGCCCCGGGCGCCAACCTGTCCGACACCATCGCCCTGTTTGAGGCCACCCACGGCACCGCGCCAAAATACGCCGGCCAGGACAAGGTGAATCCCGGTTCACTGATTCTTTCGGCGGAAATGATGCTGCGCCATATGGGCTGGAACGAGGCGGCGGAACTGATCATAAAGGGCATGAACGGTGCGATCCAGAAGGGCACAGTCACCTATGACTTCGAGCGACTGATGGAGGGCGCAACCCTGCTGAGCTGCTCAGAATTTGGCCAGGCGATTATCAAGTCCATGGATTAGTTTCTGGTCGAACAATCAGTCCGGGAGGGCTCGTGGGGACACGGGCCCTTTTTCTTTATGGCGCAGAGCTCTGCTGATGGTTTACGGCGGGGCGGTTCCGGTCTCGCCGTTGCCCCCTATTGAAATCCCGTATAATGTAGCCATATAGAGAAATTGTGCTGTTAAATTTACGCATCAAAGCGAGTATGGTTTTAGTGAAATACATCCGGCCGGGCCATATCTGGCGTATGAGTAAGGAGGAGGGTGACTCGGAGGGCGGGCTTGCGCTGCAGGAGTCGAAGCCTGAACTAAAGCGACCCCCGCTGTTCAAAGTGATACTGCTCAACGACGATTACACCCCGATGGAGTTTGTGGTGGAAGTGCTTGAGGTGTTTTTTCGTATGAACCGGGAGCAGGCCACTCATGTTATGTTAACCGTGCACACCAAGGGAAAGGGCGTGTGCGGCGTTTACACCCGGGACATTGCCGAAACCAAGGCAGCCCAGGTCAACCAGTATGCAAGGGAAAACGGACACCCCTTGCTATGTGAAATCGAGGCATCGGAGGGCTGACGGCCCCGGGAGCGGTAAATGCTGAGTAAGGACCTGGAACAAACGCTGAACGATGCCTTCCGGGGCGCGAGGAGCAAGCGCCACGAGTTTATGACGGTGGAGCACCTGTTGCTGGCGCTGCTGGACAACAACGATGCAATTCGGGTGTTGAAGGCCTGCGGCGCCGATATTGGCGGCCTGCGCGGCGACCTGGTGGAGTTCGTCGATGCCACCACGCCGCTGATTCCCGCTGATGACGATGACCGCGACACCCAGCCGACCCTCGGTTTCCAGCGGGTCTTGCAGCGGGCGGTGTTTCACGTCCAGTCCTCTGGCAAGAGCGAAGTCACCGGGGCCAATGTCCTCGTGGCCATTTTCAGTGAACAGGAAAGCCAGGCGGTCTTTTTCCTCAAGACCCAGAGCGTTGCCCGCCTGGATGTCGTTAACTACATTACCCACGGCATCTCCAAGGTGTCGAACGAAAATGAGCCCGGCGAGCCCGGCCCTGCCAGCACCGGCGAGGCGGGAGCGGAGGAAGGCGAGGCAAATCCCCTGGACAGTTTCGCGACAAACCTGAACCAGGAGGCGAA
>Ga0209391_10000463_pt1 | contig 19033 bp, 12 predicted proteins | sample PPLLak3March2015_FD_187246 | JGI IMG/M metagenome (GOLD analysis project Ga0209391, IMG submission 187246) | Freshwater sediment microbial communities from Prairie Pothole Lake near Jamestown, North Dakota, USA - PPLs Lake P7 Core (1) Depth... | ecosystem: Environmental > Aquatic > Freshwater >...
CTTGTCCTCGGGGACGACGGTCATGATCATCTCAAGACTTTCCTGCTCGCTGAACATGAAGTGCGCTTCGCGGATGCCATGGTGTCCCTTGCCGGACAGGTTGCCGATGATGGTATAGCCGGACGCTTTCACGCGATCCAGCAACTCGGTCACGAAGGCCTCGTGTTCTCCCGCGACGATCACGCGGATCTCCTTCATCGGATGCAATGTCAACGCGCCCATCTGTGTGCTCCTCCCTTATCTGTGCCCACGTGAGAATGTCCGCTCGTTAGAGAGTCCCGTCGATTCGAACCCATTCGCCCGTGGGGCGATACCGATACCATACCTGGTCATCGGGGTCGAGGGCGACGAGGTGTACCCACTCGTTGTGATAATAGTGCCGCAGGATTTCGTGCCGCTCGATCAGCTTGTCGATGCGTTCGCGCGGCGCCTCTACGATGCTCAGGAGCCGCATCGGTTCATGGTAGGGGACGTCACCGTTCATCACCGTCTGTCTGGCCAAACCCAGCCGGAGGTCGCTCCAGGGGCCCGACATGATCCCGATCCGCCCCACGACGTTATGGTAGATCTTGCTGCCGCTGCCGTACACGTCGTTGTCGACTGCGGAAAAATAATGCTCCATGTTGATCCATTGCGCCACGACTTGCGGGCCGGTCAACAACACTTCCAGGAGACGGCCGTTCGAATCCTGGCGCGCATCGTAGGATTGCAGGAATACCCGTCCTTCGAGGTTGAGCCCCTTCGTCAGCTCCCGTCGTCCGATCACAAATGCCGTATTGCTCGAGAGTCCCCATTCCGGCCGGACCTGACTCCAGTCTACACTCCGCTTCCGCACGTGCGATTCAGCTGCTCCCTCGTCCAACGGCTGCTCAACCTCAGGGAAGCGCGTACACCGTTCCTGACTTGTCAGGGTGGAGGCTTCCTTCAGATCTTCCTGTAGCCGCGCCAGGTCGGCGCGATGGGTGGGCGGCACATCTTCCAGGTCGAAGAGCCGGACCTCGTCGGTCGTCGTATCCATCTGACCGGCCAGAAAGTGGGTGTCGGGCGGAATCACCAGTTTATTCTTGGCCAGCCGCTCCCGTACTTTTTGGTTGTTCGCCATCATCGCCAGGACGCGGGCATTCGGTTTTCCTTCGTTGCCGCCGCAGGCGCCGCAATCCAGGGCCGACTCATAGGGATTGTTCTCCGACGTACTGCCGTGGGCGCAGATCAAGACCAGCCGGGCCAGGTTGTTCGTCAGCCCCATCATCCGCAGCGCCGTGTCGACCGTGAGGGTCTGTTCCTCGAGAGTGAACCCGGTGCGGGTGATCCGCTCCTTCTGACGAGAGGCTGCGCGCGCGGTGAGGTCGTATTGGCGCCGCAAGATGTCGACGAGGGGACGCAATACTTCCGGCGAAAGCTCGGCCGGCTTCGCCGCGTCCACGAGTGACGAGTCCAGGTCGACCTGGCCGTTCAGCGCCTGTTGCCGCAGGGCTTCGACGAGGGCCGGGGTGATGCGCGAGCTGCGCAATCCGCCATGCTCTTGCAGCACTTTTCTGACAATGGCGTGGTGTTCGGCCGCCAGCATCTCCGCGGTCTCGGCCGGAGCCATCTTGTCGACGGTCAGCGTCGTCGCGATGCCTGGCACAAACAGGCGCCGCAACCAGGAGGTCCAGCGTTGATAGAGCGACGGCAGGAGGGTCTTGCCGAAGATCGGGAGGCCGTAGAACCAGCCGAGCGATTCCACCATGACATAAGGCGTCACGACGTTTTCTTTCAAATCGTGCAGCAGCGTATGGCCGGCATGGACCCACTTGGTGCGGGATTTGTGTTTCGACACTTTGTGATCGAGGTAACTCCGGGGAATCTCGCGCACCTCGTTCTTCGCGCGCATGATCACGGGGAACTGCTCGGTGTCGTGTTCCTTCCCCCAGGCGCGAAAGCGAATGAAGGCGGCGAAGAATCCGGCGAAGCCGTAGGTCTCGTGCGGGCCGGTGGACTCCAGGTGCCGGCGGAACGGCTCGGAGCGCACGTCGATACAATAGACCGATTGCGAATAGGGCCGGTTCGTACCCGGCTGGTCTGCCGGCAGGGTTCGCTGCTGCGCCGGTATCCGCAACTGGGCGAGCAGACGCTGCTGGTAGGCGGCTTCCAGTGCTTTGAGCCACACCGGTCCATGGTCCGATTCGGGAAATGACTCCATCCAATCGAAGAGCTGCTTCAGCGTGGCGTGCGGCGTCCCGGCCAGGACTGCCGGATCCAGTTCCAAGGAGCGAGCCAGCGCCACGAGCCGCTTGGCGGCGCCGCGCCGTGCGGCAATTTCCTGCCGCGGGACCACGTCCGTCCCGTAGCGCTCGATGACGAGTCCCCAGCCCTTTCCCTTGTGGTGCCGGAGCCGATCCACTTCTTCGGCATACAGCGCGGGCAATCGCCCGGCGACCCGCTGTCTTCTCAAATAGTATTCGTCGGGGTGCTCGCGCATATAGGCGACGACGGCGTCGTAGCGCCCCTCGATGTTGAGTTCTTCGCGGCAGGTTTTCTGAACCAGTTCGCTGGCGTACCAGAGGCGGATGGCGAGAAATTTGACGAGGCCGACCGGATAGGCTTTCTGCCAGGGATAGTCCCGTTCTTCCGCGCGCCACTTGATGAAGCCGGCCCATCCCGGCAGGGCGGTCAATTGCAACGACAAATAATCCTGGCGCAGATCAGAGGGAATCCCGAGCGCATCCAAACTTTGCAGCAACGCATCCTCTGGAAAATCGGGCAGCCGGGAGATTTTGTTTCTGCTGTCGGGGATCCCGCAGGGAGACCATTCCTGCGCCGCCAGGTCTTTCCAGGCCTGGTACAGCCCCTTCTCCCGTCCCGGCATAGGCCAGGTTGCATGGCCTTCGTCCAGGAAGGCCTCGCACCACTTAATGAGTTCGTGGTTGATCTGCTGGACGATCTGCGTCCCGAACGTGTCGTCGCACCAATGCGACAGCGTGAGCCAGCGGCCCAGTGCCGCCTGGTCGCCTTCCACAATGAGGTGAATCCGTTTGCGGAGATCGGGGAAGGCCCACTCGGAAGACAGACTCGCGGCCACGACGTCGATCACGGCTTGCGCGGGATCGTGGAGTTGATCATCCAGCGGCTCTGTCGCCGGCGCACAGAGTCCGTCTGTGAGACAGGCTCGCAGCACGTCGCCGTGCGGGATCCGGCGCGAGCCGATCGTGACCGCCTGATCCAGCAGGAGCGGCTTCAAGGCCACGTCGAGATGGGCCGCCTCTATCCGGCCCTTCTTCAGATATTCGCGATAGAGCGTGCCGGGGAGATAACTATGCCCTCCCATGAATTGCTTGCCGCGACGGGCCGTCTCTTCAAAGGGGAGATATTCGAGGCTGTGGAGCGGATTGTGGTGGACAAAGGTCCGCATCGGCCAGTACTGCGCAATCACTTCGCCGGCGAGTTGGACCACGCCGCGCAGCTCCATCCGTCTGGATTCGATGTCGATCGACGGGTTTATCGGTTCCATACAAGCGATCCTGAGTTGGCGCCGGTTGTGGCGGTTATCCGGTCCGGTCCGAAGAGACTGATCGGGGCCACGCCCAGCGCGAGCAGGGTCAAGACGAGAATGATCAGGGACACCAGTTCTGTCTGGAGTAAATCGGCATGCCTCAAATCTGTCCGCCGCGCTCCGAACAGGAGCCCTTGCACGAGGGCTAGAATGTACCAGGATGCCGCAAGCCAGGCACAGACGAGGACCACGATGCCGGCGGAGAAAGCGGCCGTCGATGACAGTAGCAATCCCATGAACCCCGCGAAGACGCCGAACGGCGGCAGACCCATGGCGGCCAGCGCCAGCAGTGACAGCAGCACGGCATACTGGGGCATGGTGGAGGCCAATCCGCTGATGGCTTGCGGGTCCACGTCGTCTCCGTAGCGGGTGCGGATGATCTGCCAGGCCACCAGCAATCCGCACATCACCAGGCCCACGGCGCCGACAAAGAGCGCGGCGCGTGGCGTGGCCGACCGTGTGGTCACCACACACCACCAGAGCATCGAAAAGAATGAGAGACTGCTGTAGGCCAGCAGGAGCCGTACGCGTGACTGTGCCAGCGCCTTGATCGCGCCATAGATGGTGCCGGCCAGGGCGAGGAAGCTCATCATCCAGACGACGGGATCCGGCAAGGTCGCCGCGAGGGGGGCCAGACTATGCAGGCCGAGCGCCGGAAAGAGCAGGACCATGAACGACGGCAAATTGCCGGGCAGCCGGGTCAGCGCGGTGAGATGGCCGTCGTGAAACGGCACGACTGGTAAGAGAATCGTGCAGGCCAGCAACGCCGCCATCGATGACAGCGGCGGCGGGGCCACCAGTGTCAGCAACAGGCAGAGGGCACCGAGCGTGTAGGCCCCGAGGCCCCACCAGGAAATGGGCCAGAGCGGTGTGTGATGGCGATAGAGCAACACGATGACGAAGCCATGGATCACCATCAGGAACAGTTTGCCGATGACCGGATGGCTCGTGAGGGCGCCGAGGCCCAGGCTCAGAAATATCAGAGTCAGGACCCAGGATGCGCGATGGTCCCGGTGATGAGGTTGGCCCAGGAGCGACACCCCGGCGGTGAGCGGGAGCAAAAAAAGAAGAAGCAGGCCTTCGGGCGAAGCCGTCACATAGCCGGCGAATCCCGCGACGGAAGCCAGGCTGACGGCGCAGACGCCGACCGACCAGGCCATGAGCCGGTGGGGGTATGGCCAGAGAGCCGGGCTCAAGGCTGCGCCCAGCAGGGGAACACCCGCGAGGATCCAGGGAATCAGGGTCGCGTCGATCATCGAGACCACCCGCGTTCGCGTTTGTCCAAGCGATGGACGGTGCGCATGATGGTCCGTCCCAGCAGTTGATAGAGCTCGTCGGCATACAGGCGGTTCATGAACAGGACATACAATCCGTTTCGTCCACCTTCGATCCAGCGTGTGACCCACTGCGGCATCCAGATCGTCCGGCCGTGTGCCTGCATGTAGAGATAGCACCAGCTGAGGACGGTCATGACGGTGGCCATGAGGACGATGCCGTCGAACATCCAGTTGGGAAGATCCGCGGCCTGGAAGTAGGAGGCCACTTCTGCGGGGTTCGGATACAGGAAGGCGGTGAACGATTCGACGGCGAACAGGTAGACGAAGACGACGAAAAGCAGCGTCAGGAGCATCGCGGAGGACACTTTCCAGGAGGCAATCGCGCGCAGTCGCGTGAGCGTCAAAATGGCCTGTGACGAAGTCAGCCAGATAAAGAACAGGAAGATGACCGTGCCCTGCGATTCGAGCAGCGGGATGCGCAGGACTCCGTGGGTGACCAGCAGGATGACCAGGGGAATCACGAGTGTCGTCACAAATCCGGTCGACCAGGTGAGCGGGGAGAAGTGCTCCTCCTCTTCCTGAGGGTCCGCAGGGGGGACATGCGGTTCCTGTCGGGCTTTATGAATGACGTTGCCGCAATTCAGGAAGACGGTGGCTTTGAAGAGTCCGTGGGCGATCAAATGGAACACCGCCAGCGAAAAGGCGCCCAACCCGCATTCCATAATCATGTAGCCCATCTGGCCGATGGTCGAGAAGCCGAGCGTTTTCTTGATGTCGTTCTGCGCCAGCATCATGGTGGCACCCAGCACCGCGGTCAGAGTTCCCACCACGAAGGCCACATGCAGCGTCGTCGAGCTGAGTCCGAAGAGCGGCGCCAGCCGGTTGATCAGGAAGCCGCCCGCATTGATGATTCCGGCGTGGAGCAAGGCGTGCACCGGCGTCGGCGCATAGAGCGACCGGGGCAGCCAGAAATGGAGAGGAAACTGCGCGGATTTCCCCATGGCTCCGACGAAGATGAGCAGGGTGACGGCCGTGGCGGCACTGATATCCATCCCGGGCCAGAGCGAGAGCGCGACCTCCCTCTCCGCGGCCCGCGCGAAGAGTTCTTGAAATTCCAGCGTGCCATAAACGCGATATGCGAGGACGATTCCCGCCAGAAATGCGGCATCGGCGACGCGCAACAGCGTAAAGGTGTTGAAGGCTCCCTTGAGCGTTGCCGCATGCTCATGATTGTGTGCGAGGAGATAGAGCAGATAGCTCAAGATTTGCCAAAAGAGAAACAGCATCATCAGATTCGCGCTGGAGACCATGCAGATCAGCACAAAATCCGTGAAGCAGATCAGGGCCAGATACCGGCGCATGTGGCGATCCTGGTACATGTAGCCGGTCGAGTAGACAAAGATCAGGGTACTCACGCCCGCGATCAACGTCATCATAATGGCGCTCAGCCGATCAATGTAGAAACCGATCGGGAAAATAAGCGCGGCCGCCGACCCTGGATCGTAGAATCGAATGGAAATGGGCCCCTGCACGGCGACGACATAGAGGGTTCCGATGGCGCCGCAACAGGCCGCTCCGATGGGATAGGCGGCGATTTTCGCACGAAGGTCGCGCGTGTCATCCGGGCCGATCAAGACGATCAGCGCCGCGGCGAGCAAGAGCAACGGGATGAGAAGCACAAACGACACGGGCACTCCCTGACACCGGAACGTGATGATCTCTCTTCTGCCTTCGCGCCGACCCGGCATCGGGCGGTCGCAGACCGCCTCAGAGGGTCCTCGCGGCGTCCATCATTAGTACGTTGCCTAGACTATCGTCAAGCACGGAGTCGGCCAGATTTCTTCCCGGCGGACCTGACGTCGTTCGCGCGCATTCTTCCCACGGGGCTCCGGGGGAATCCGCGGCCTTATCGTTCGGTGCGTCTGTCGAGATGACGAGCGGTCTGTGCGATGGTCTGGCCGAATCGATCGTAGAGCCCGTCCACATACAACCGGTTCATAAACAGGACGTAGAGTCGGATCCGCAGGCCTTCAACCCAGGCCGGCGTCCACACGGTCCGGCCATGGGCGCGCAGATAGAGATAGCACCAGCTGAGGACAGTCATGACCGTGGCCAGCAGGATCATGAGATCAAAGAGCTGGCTGGGAAGCGCGGCGGCTTTGAAATATGCCGCGACCTCGTTCGGATCCGGATACAAGAAGGCCGTAAAGGACTCGACGGCGAAGAGATACATGAACACGACAAACAGAAGCGTGACCAGCATGGCGGCCGACACTTCCCAGGAAGGCACCGCTCGCAGGCGGGTGAGCGTCAAAATGGCTTGCGAGGAGGTGATCCAAATAAAAAAGAGGAAGATCACGGTGCCTTGGGATTCCAGTAACGGGATGCGTAGAACGCCGTGGGTGACCAGCAGGATCACCAGGGGAATCATCAGGGTGGTCACGAAGCCGGTCGACCATGTGAGGGGGGAAAACGCCTGCACCTCTTCCTGCCTGTCCGCATGGGGGAAATGCGCTTCCTGTCGGGTTTTGTGGATCACGTTGCCGCTGTTCAGGAACATCGTGGCCTTGAAAAGCCCGTGGGCGATCAGGTGAAAGACGGCGAGTGAGAAGGCGCCAAGGCCGCATTCCATGATCATGTAGCCCATCTGACCGACCGTCGAGAAGCCGAGGGTCTTCTTGATGTCGTTTTGCGCCAGCATCATCGTGGCGCCCACGATCGCCGTCAGCGTCCCCACCACGAAGGCCACATGCAGCGTCGTCGAACTCAGCCCGAACAGCGGCGCCAGCCGGTTGATCAGAAACCCTCCGGCGTTGATGATGCCGGCATGGAGCAACGCCGTCGCCGGCGTCGGGGCATAGAGATAATGGGGGAGCCAGATGTGGAATGGAAACTGCGCCGACTTGCTCATCCCGCCGATGAACAGGAGCAGCGTCACGGCTGTGGCGCCGCTGATCTCCCATCCCGGCAGGAGCGACAGAGTCACGGATGATTCGGCCGCCTTGGCAAACAACGCCGGAAACTCCAGGGTTCCATAGAGGGCGTGCGCCAGAACGATCCCCGCAAGAAACGCGATGTCTCCGACCCGCAACAGCGTGAACGTCTTGAAGGCTCCTTCCAGCGTGCCCGCATGGGTATGGTTATGGGCCAGGAGATACAGCAGATAACTCAGGAGTTGCCAGAAGAGAAACAGCATCATGAGGTTCGCACTGGAGACCAGGCAGAGCAGGACGAACAGCGCCAGGCCGATGAGAGCGAGGTACCGCGGTTCGTGAGGGTCCTGATACATGTAGTCGATGGAATAAGCGTAGATGACGGTGCCGACGCCGGATATGAGGACCATCATGACGGCGCTGAGCCGGTCGATATAGAAGCCGATCGGAAAGGTGAGCGAGGCCGTCGAGGCCGGGTCGTAGAAGCGAACGCTGATCGGCCCCTGCGTGGCCACAACATAGAGGATGGCGACCGCGCCGCAGAACGCCGCCCCGATCGGGAAGGCGGCGAGCTGGGTGCGGGCGCGGCGTGAGCGTTCGTCACCGACTGCGACCATGAGTGTCGTCAAGAGCGGGAGCAGGGGAAGCAGGATGGCGTACACAGGCACCTCACGGCTTCAGAAACACAAAAGCCAACCGCGCACCTCGACGAACGGTCGATGTCGCACGGTTGGCTTGTACTGCAACCGGCCCGAAACGTGCCGGTCACCCTACCGCCTCAGTCCTTTTCAATGCGAGGAGTTCCAGGTGACCGCGACCGACAGGGACCTCCATCGGGCACGTTCAGGCCCCTTTATCCGGTATCTGTCCCTGGGTAGTCAAGGCATCGGGTACATTGTCCACCCGAATCTAGGCCTTCGGGCCCACGCGTCCTGCCTTTCGGCCCAACGAGTCGGCTTTGTCCTTGTGGCCTCCTCAGCGGCACCTCTATAATCGACCCCTATCATCCGGTTGAAAGGGCTGCGTGATGAACAGAGGACTGACCAAAGGCGAAATCGAATCGGCGATCCGGAACGCCATTATTAAGTTCGAACAGGAATTTATGGGGCGTGGCCCGGAGGATGTGCGGGCCTATATCGTGCGGGATCTCGTCGTCGTTCGCCTGAAGGGCGTGCTCACGCCGGCCGAGCGACAACTCGCCAAGACCGCCGAAGGCGTCGACATGGTCAAACGAATCCGGCAAACCCTCATTGCCCAGGGACGCGAGAAGCTCTTCGAGCAGGTGAACGACATTACCGGAGCCAAGGCGCTGGCGCTGTTCACCGATATCAATGCCCAGATCGGCGAGAAGGTGCTGGTCTTTACAGTGGATCGGGACCTGGAAGGGCTTGGCCGGTAATGGCTCGCCGTGCATTGGAAACACTCTCGTTCGATAATTCCTATGCGCGTCTGCCTGAATCATTCCACGCCAAGCTGAACCCCACTCCATTTTCGTCGCCCCCCTATCTCATCAGCTTCAATCGTGCGGCCGCGGAACTGATCGACCTGGATCCGGCGGAGGCGGCGCGTCCTGAATTCGCCGGCGTCTTCGGCGGGAGTCTGCTCGTGCCGGGGATGGAACCGTTGGCGATGCTCTATTCCGGCCATCAATTCGGCACGTATGTCCCGCAGCTCGGCGACGGCCGCGCGATCTTGTTAGGTGAAGTCCAGAATGACCGGGGCGAAAAATGGGATCTGCAACTCAAAGGCGCGGGGATGACCCCGTTTTCGCGCGACGGCGACGGCCGGGCGGTCCTGCGATCCACGATCCGCGAATATCTCTGCAGCGAAGCCATGCATGGCTTGGGCATTCCGACGACGAGGGCTCTCTGCATCGTCGGCAGCGATCATCAAGTCTATCGTGAACAGGTGGAGACCGGCGCCGTCGTGCTGCGCATGGCGCCTTCACACGTCCGGTTTGGCTCGTTCGAAGTGTTCTACTATCGCAAGCAGCATGAGCAGCTGAAAGTCCTGGCCGACTATGTCATTGCGCAGCACTATCCTCATCTGGTCGAGGTCTCCGACAAGTACGCGCGGTTCTTTACTGAAGTGGTCGAGCGGACAGCGAAGCTGATCGCCCAGTGGCAGGCCGTCGGCTGGGCCCACGGTGTGATGAATACCGACAACATGTCGATTCTCGGAATTACACTCGACTACGGACCGTTCGGATTCATCGATGACTACGATCCCGGCTTCATCTGCAACCACTCCGACCACAACGGCCGCTATGCGTTTAATCAACAGCCCTACATCGGTCTCTGGAATCTGAGCTGTCTGGCGCAGGCGCTGCTGCCATTGGCTGAGAAGGACGCGCTGAAAGCAGCCCTCGATTCCTACACGCCGCTCTGCGAGCGACGGTACATGGAACTGATGCAGACCAAGGTCGGATTGACTGAAGAGCATGAGGATGATGCGGCGTTGATTCAGGATCTGCTGGGTCTCATGCAGCAGAGTCACGTCGATTACACCAACTGCTTCCGGACTTTGGGAGCATTTTCATCAGTGGAGGGCTCGCTCAACGAATCGCTCCGCGATTTCTTTCTCGACCGTGCGGCGTTCACTGCCTGGGCTCAGCGCTATGCCGAACGGTTGCGCAAGGAGCAGAGCCGGGACGAGGAGCGGCGCTCGCGAATGGACCGGGTCAATCCCAGATACGTATTGCGAAACTATCTGGCCCAGACCGCCATCGAGAAGGCGCAACAGAAAGACTATTCAGAAGTCGACCGCTTATTGACCTTGCTGCAAGATCCCTACATCGACCAGCCGGGCATGGACGCCTACGCGGCTGCGCCCCCCAACTGGGGCAAGCATTTGTCGGTCAGCTGCAGTTCCTAGCAGGCTGTTAAGAAAGTCCGCCAGCGGCGTTCCCGCGGCACTCAGAGGCTCACCATACGGCAGAGAGTTTGCCTTCGCCTCTTCTCTTACTGCGGCTTTGCTGAACAGCCTGCGACGGATTCTGAGTAAGCCCCTGGCTTCCCAACATTGCGCATATCCAGATTGCTCAGGTAGTTTGTCAACATCTCGCTAAGCGGCTTGTAGCATCCAATCTTGCGATTCCCCTCGTTGTTTGTTGTACAGTGGCTCAATTGTCCGGTCTTGAGGAGTTTGACCTGTGGCGAAATCTCGCGGTGATTCGAAGCTGGCGGTGGCGGGCGCGTTGACGCTCGTGTTGGCCATTGCCGGTGTGCTGCTGGTGAAAGAACCGCTGCGCAGTTCGCGGCCGGTCGGCACCGGGTTGGAGATGAAACAGAGCACGGGCGAGCAGCTGGTCCGTGCGCGGCTGTGGGAAGATCCGGTGGCGGCAGTGGAGCGGGCTATCCGGGAGAAGGGATCCCCCAACACAGCGTCCCTTGCAGAATCACCGTTGGCCCAACGGCTCAGGCCCCTCCGGCAGGCCATCGTCGAACGGGTCAAGAGCGGGCAGAGGCTCACCGTCTTACTGACGACCACGAGCGGAGGCCCGTATGTAGAAAGCACTGAGTCGCGGCTTCGCGACCGGTATGCGATCGGTACGGCGCTCGGCGTGGCCTGTTACGCTCCGGAAGACGAGAGCCATCTCTCTTTTATCGATTGGGAACGGCAAGGCCCTGTTCAGGGGTTGCCATATGAATGGTATCGCCTCAGGAAGACCCGTAACTGTGGTGAAGCAGGGTCGCGTGCTGACAGCGTGCTCGTCGTCTGGTTGCCGGACGAAGCCCTCAAACGCGGATTCCTGGCTACATTGACGTCACTGTCTCAAGGGCTTGTCTGCCAGGAGACCGGCAAGGGCGAGTGTGTGCTCGCTGACGACAAGCGCAAGTTGGTGCGGCTGAATGCATCCTTGCAGCAGGCGGTCACCTTTAAAATCATCGGCCCCCGCAGTTCCTCGGCCTATCGAGCCCTGCTGGATGAAGCCGGGACGTTATACGGCGATCCGCATGACGGGCTCGGGGTCTGGCCGAACGCCGACGGGTCGATCGAGCTCTACTCGCCCTGGGCCAGTGCCATGAAAGGGCTCCTGGCCTATGGACTCAAGGCGGAGTCCGGCAAAGGGGCGGCCTGTACCATCTATGCAGATTGCGAACAGGAGTTTTATCGGCGGCTGGCCGATGCGCATGTGCGTCTCGTCTACGATGTCGGCTCGGATGAGCAACGGTTCGAATCGCTGATCGCTGAACTGGAACGGCGACAGGTCCGGCTCGGTTGGGATGCCGTGATTCTCATCGGTGAGTGGGACTCTTTCTACGGACGAGCCCTGCCCATCGAGTTCCGTGCGGCCGCCTGTGCCAAGGTGGCGACGTTCACTGATGAGGATCTCAACCGGATCCAGGTGCCGGTCGACATCAAGCGCTGGTGCCCGACCATTCCGCAGGCCGTCGATTTGCAGATCCAGCGGCCCGCCGACTACGAATCGCTCACCCTGAACGTCTTTCGCTACAGCTATCTGGGCGGGCTGGATGGAGAAGTGCCGGGCGATGACGCGGCGAGAGCCGCCCGGGCAGCCAAGGCGGTGGCCGGCAATCAGGCCGTCGACGCGACGCGGGACCGCCCGGAAGGCACCAGCCAGCTCGATTATGTGCGCGCGCTGGTCGCGCGCATTCAGGAGGAGGGGGAAGGCGCCAGAGCGATCGGCATTCTGGGGACGGACCCCTACGATGCCTTGCTCATCATCAAGGCGCTCAGGCCCGCCTTTCCCTATGCGATCTTCTTCACCGTGGATCTCGACGCGCGGCATCTCCACCCGAGCGAATACAAGTCGACGCGCAATATGGTGATCGCTTCGCCGTTCGGGTTGCAACTGGATGGAAGCCTCCAGCGAGACGTGCCGCCGTTCCGCAGCAGCTATCAGACCTCGGCCTACTTTGCCGCGCTGCAGGCTCTGCAGCACGTCGTCTGCCGGCCGGACGGGCAGGAGCGGAGTGCAACGGGGGCCTGCACGACGGGCTACCACATATCGCTGACGCCGGAGGATCGCACTTATGACGCCGGGTCCCACCCGAGACTCTTTGAAGTAGGCCGGTATGGAGCGGTGGATCTGAGCGTGGTTGCTCAGGAGGGGATAAGAACCATCCATCCGCTACGGCCGGATCTTGCCCATACCGATCAGTACGGACAGCTGAAGCAAGGGGTCGGGTTCAACAATACGGCCGTTGCGGCCGGTGTCGTCTTCGTGCTTTTGATCGGCACGATCGTGGCCTGGAGCAATCAACGACTCTGGCTCTGGGTCGCGGGGCATCCAAAAATATTGGGAACGCTGTTGATCATCCTCCTGGCCTCCTTCTCGGCCTTCGTGGCCTTCGGCGGCGCGACGGCGTTGCTCGCCGGTCATGACGAAGGCGAGCCGTTCTCCTGGACCGCCGGCATCAGCATCTGGCCGAGCGAATTGCTTCGTCTCCTGGTGGTGCTGCTGTGTCTTGTTCTGCTGGCGAAAGGTATGCGGGATCTCACCAAGAACAGCGACCTGATCGGCCAGGATTTTCTGTTTCAGGATGAGTCCGGCAGCAAGCGGTTTTCACCCGGGACTTTCTGGACCAACCTCAAGCGGGTGTTCCATCCGGCCGAGACGATGACGGCGACGACGGTGGATCAGACCTGGTCCTGGTATCGCGAGGCCGGTCAGCCTGCGCAGCGTGCGGCGCGAACCATACTCCTGTTTCTGCTGTATTTCGCAGTCATAGGGCTGCTGAAACATTGGGTGTTGGACGAGGAGATGATCCATCCCTGCCGGGGGCATCTGAGCTGCACGGTGGATTGGGTTCTGACACTCGGCAGCGTGGCGCTCGTGGCCCTGCTCAATCTGGCGGTCTTCGACGCGGTGATGCTCTGCCGGCGGTGGATCGGCTGGGTGACTGCCTCGACCGGCGGCTGGTCCGATCAGGTGCAGGAGGAATATCTCCGCGACTACGGCCTGGGCCAGGCTCAGAAAGCGGAGTTTGAGAAATTGAAGTACCTGGCGGTGGTCGATCTGATCGGGCAGCGGACCGAGGTGGTGAATCGCCTGATTCGCTATCCGTTCTTGGCGCTGCTGATCATGATCGCTGCCCGGAGCGACTACTTCGATATCTGGAACTACCCGCTTCTCCTCCTGTGCTTCTGGGCGCTGAACGTGCTGCTGGCGTTGCTGGCGGCGCTGCTCCTCTACCGGGCGGCGAGCAGGGCGAAAGCCGCCATGCTGACCGGGCTGAGCCGGCAGATGGTCCAGGCCCTGGGGATCGGACAGGATCGTGATGTCCGGATGAAGCAGGTCCAGTTCATCACCGACGAAGTCGAAGCGAACGAGCAGGGGGCGTTCGTCCCGCTCTACCAGCAGCCGGTGATCGAATCATCGCTTTATGGCATCGTCGCATTGTTGCAATATTTGTATATGAGGTAACGGATCACTCATGCGCGAAGAACAGATCGGCGGGTTGCGGGCGCGAATGACGGGCGGCACGGACGGCAAGGGTGGAGGTCGAGGACCTCTCGTCCTGCTGCTCCATGGCTTCGGTGCGCCGGGCGACGATCTCGTCCCGCTGGCCGATGCCCTGAACGTGCCGGCCGGTACGAGGTTTGTGTTTCCCGAAGGCCCGCTCTCGCTGAGCTTCGGACCGGGGGATGCGCGGGCCTGGTGGCTGATCGACATGGCGCGTATTGCTCAGGATCGGGCAGCCGGACGGGTGCGCGATCTGTCGCAGGACATTCCCAAGGGTCTTGCGCCTGTACGCGAAATGATGCTGGCGTTCTTGAAAGAGATCGAACAGAAATTTTCCGCAGACCCGCGCAAGACGATTCTCGGAGGATTCTCCCAGGGGGCGATGCTGTCCTGCGACCTGATGCTACGTACGACGCAGCCTTATGCCGGGCTGGTTCAACTGTCCGGAACGCTCCTCGCCGCGCAGGAATGGGGTCCGCTGCTTCAGAAGCGCAAAGGCCTGCCGGTCTTTCAAAGCCACGGAGTGCAGGATGAGATCCTGCCCTACCTCGGGGCGGAACGATTGCGAGATACGCTGGTCCATGCGGGACTGTCCGTTGAATGGCACAATTTCCGTGGAGGCCATGAGATTCCGAGAGTGGTGCTGCAACGGCTGGGGCTGTTCATCACCAAGGCGGTCACTCCTACATGAGCGACCTGCACTCATTCGAACTTGCAGCTACCGACGGCAAGCTGATCCGCGGCGATCGCGCGATGGGGAAGGATCGGCAGATTCTCTTCATCACGGGATTTCTCTCCAAGCGCTGGGGGAATAAGAGCAAGGCTCTCGCGCAATGGTGTCAGGAGCAGGGCTGGGGATTTTGTTGCTACGATGTGCGCGGGTTCGGCGATTCGGAGGGAACGTTCACGGACTACAGCCTGTCAGATTGGGTTGCCGATGCACGGACGGTGCTCACGATGCTGACGGACCGTTCCTTTCTCACCCGCCCACCCCAGGCATCATCGCACCCTCCCGCCCCGAGCCTGCAAAGCCAGGCTCCTTTTCCCGGGGACGCGCCTCTTCCCCGGGTGACCATCGTCGGCAATTCTCTCGGCGGCTGGATTGCCTGGCTGATCGCGCAAGAGTTCGAGTTCGTCGACCGGCTCATTCTCATCGCCCCGGCGTTCAATATGATGGGCGTTCGTGCAACGCAGATTGCACCGGAGCGACGACAGGCCTGGCAGAACACCGGCTGGATGCCATGGGATGACGACCCGCTGCATAAGGATTGGGCGCTGTCATGGAAGTGGGTCAAGGAAAGCGAGGCCTACTGGCAGACCACGTTCGACCGGCTCAGGCCGGTGCAGACGACGATCCTGCACGGATTACAGGATACGGTGATCCTGCCGGACGGGAGCCGGGAGTTTGCCCGGCTACTGCTGGCCAAAGTCCCGACCTATCCGATCGACCTGAACCTGATCCCCGGCGACCATCGGCTCAGCAGTCCCGAGCATGTCGAGCGATTTCATCGGTTGGTGCTGGAACAACCATAAAGGAACCACAATGCTGACTCTGATCCATAAAGAATGCGGCGGGCCGGCGCTTGATGAATCACCCGTCGGCGAGGTCTGCGCGATCCCCGTCAATCAGTTCCCCTTTCCCTGCTTCACCTGCCTGGAAGAGATCGTCGACGAATCGGAAGTCCGGCTGTCGCAGGAAATGGGCTTCTAACCAGACTGATCCGGTCATGGCATTGGTTTGGCAGAGGGCGGAAGGAGTTGAGTTGTGCGGGAATGAGGCGGTCTGCTAAGTTGTGCGGCTCAGGAACGTGAATTACTAGCGGAGGATTCCAAGGATCATGGCCACGACCAACGACAAACAAGTCATTTTCTCTCTCGTCAATGTTGGCAAGGTATTTCCGCCGAAAAAGCAGGTTCTGCGGGAGATTTACCTCGGATTTTACTATGGCGCGAAGATCGGCGTGCTCGGTTTGAACGGGTCGGGCAAAAGCTCGCTGCTCAAGATCATTGCCGGCGTGGATCCGAACTACACCGGGGAGATCACCCGCTCGAAAGGCTACAGCATAGGCCTGCTCGAACAGGAACCGCAGCTTGACCCGAACAAAACGGTCAAGGAAGTCGTCGAAGAGGGGAAGGCCGAACTAGTCGCGCTGCTCCATGAATATGAAGCGGTGAGCAACAAGATCGGCGAAGTGGGCCCCGATGAGATGGAAAAGCTGATCGAGAAGCAGGCGCAGATTCAGGAAAAGATCGAGGCGGCCAACGGCTGGGAATTGGAGAACGAACTCGAGGTCGCCATGGACGCGCTCCGCTGTCCGCCGGCGGATGCGAAGGTCGGGGTGCTCTCCGGCGGTGAAAAGCGCCGCGTGGCGCTCTGCCGTCTGATGATTCAGGAGCCGGATATTCTGTTGCTCGACGAGCCGACGAATCACCTGGATGCCGAATCCGTGCAATGGCTGGAGCAGCATCTGCAGCAATATAAGGGTACGGTCATCGCGGTGACGCACGATCGCTACTTCCTCGACAACGTGGCCGGCTGGATCCTGGAACTCGATCGCGGACACGGGATTCCCTTCCAGGGCAATTACACCTCCTGGCTGGAGCAGAAGAAGGACCGGCTGGAAAAGGAAGAGAAAGCCGAATCGAAGCGGAAGAAAACGCTCGAGCACGAGTTGGAATGGATCCGCATGTCGCCCAAGGCGCGGCAGTCGAAGGGTAAGGCGCGTTTGAACCGGTATGAGGAACTCGTCAATCAGAAACAGGACCAGGTTGCGGACGATCTCGAAATCTACATTCCGCCTGGACCGCGCTTGGGCGATGTGGTCATCGAAGCCAATGGAATCAGCAAGGCGTTCGGCGACAAGGTGCTCTATGAGAATGTGAATTTCAGTCTGCCCAAGGGCGGCATTGTCGGTGTGATCGGACCGAACGGCGCCGGCAAGACAACCATGTTCAAGATGATTCTCGGCAAAGAGAAACCCGATTCCGGCACGATCAAGATCGGCGAAACGGTGAAGCTCGGCTACGTGGATCAGGATCGCAGCCTCGACGGCAACAAGACCGTGTATGAAATCATTTCCGACGGCCAGGACACGATCAAGCTCGGAAAGGTTGAAGTGAATGCCCGGGGCTATTGCGGACGATTCAACTTCGCGGGAACCGATCAGCAGAAGAAAGTGAAGGAGCTGTCCGGCGGCGAGCGCAATCGCGTGCATCTGGCCCGCATGCTGAAAGAAGGGGCCAATCTGATCATCCTCGACGAGCCGACGAACGATCTCGATGTAAATACCCTGCGCGCGCTCGAAGAAGGGTTGGAGAGTTTTGCCGGCTGCGCGGTCGTCAGCAGTCACGACCGGTGGTTCCTCGACCGATTGGCGACCCACATTCTGGCCTTCGAAGGCGACAGCAAAGTCGTGTGGTTCGAGGGGAACTACAGCGATTACGAAGCTGACCGCAAGCGGCGACTGGGCAAAGAAGCCGATCAGCCGCACCGGATCCGGTATCGCAAGCTGACGAGGAATTAATCTGGCTTCCATCCGAACGGCCGGTGAGTCCGTATTGCTAGAAGGATGGTTCGCTCTACGCACAATCATATGATCTTGAGGTCGACGGGTCGATGAATGCCTCGTCGGCCATTGTTACCTTTCTCCTCCTTGGACTTGCGGGCTGTGTTTCGGCTACGCCAAGTCCCCTCGCAACGGTTGTTTCTTCACCTACCCGCGCTAATCAAACGCTCGACCAAGAAGCCCAACGTGATGGCCGATTCATTGGACTGGCCATCTCAGGCGGGGGCAGTCGGGCCGCCGTGTTCGGCGGAGCGATGCTCCGGGAATTGCACCGGCTCGGATTGTTGCAACAGGTCGATGTGCTCTCCGCCGTTTCCGGCGGGGCGTTGCCCGCTGCGTACTACGCGCTCGATGGATATGGCTCTGTCGATTTCGAGAACGGTTTCCTGGAACGGATGGGTCACGACTTTCAGAGCGATATGCGAGGTCGCTTCTTGTCGCCCGGTACCCTGCTTACCTACTGGTTCACTGATGCGACAAAGTCGGACGCCGTTGTGCAAGTGCTGGACGAGCAGCTCTTCCACAGCGCGACCTATGCCGATCTCAATCCGTCTCGTCCCAAGTTGCTGCTGAATGCCACTAATGCGCTCACCGGCGATCCCTTTGTGATCTCTGACGAAAGTTTCGCGACCCTCTCCTCTTCGCTGTCGTCATTCAGTGTCTCGAGAGCGGTCTACATGTCGGCAGCCTACCCCGGTGTGTTCGATCCGGTCACGCTGCCCTCATCCGAACCGGCATTGCATCCGGCGGTGTTGGCTTATGATGGGGGGCCTGCCGACAATCTTGGAATCAAGACGCTGGTGAATCTTCTCGGGAAGGCGGACCAGCGAGCGGCACTGGCTACACGGTTTCCCAAGGGTTGTTTGATTATTGCGGTCGATGCCACCCCACGGATTACGAGCGTGAATAATCAGCCCTTGTCGGCCTCTACGGTCTTGCTGAAAAGCCACCGGCGCGAGGTCCTGGAACGAGTCGGTATAGCCCAGGACCAGCAGGATCGGGCCATGTTCAGCACGTTCACGGTGAATGGAAGCCAAAGTGTCTGCACGTTCTGGCATCTTGCGCTGCGGCAGTTGCCGGACGACGATCCGCTGGGCGCCCGGGTGACCAGAATCAAGACGAGTTTCGGATTGGAGTCGACGGATCAAGACGCTTTAATCAGTGCCGCCCGTCAGCTGATCGAGCAGGGGATCAAGATCTCCGGGGAGACGGAGATAGGTCCTGCTTTCTTGCGTGAGGCCGGTAGTCCGGCGACCACGAGTCGGTGAGGGATGATGGCGTCGCATCACATCGTC
>Ga0209391_10000464_pt1 | contig 19020 bp, 23 predicted proteins | sample PPLLak3March2015_FD_187246 | JGI IMG/M metagenome (GOLD analysis project Ga0209391, IMG submission 187246) | Freshwater sediment microbial communities from Prairie Pothole Lake near Jamestown, North Dakota, USA - PPLs Lake P7 Core (1) Depth... | ecosystem: Environmental > Aquatic > Freshwater >...
TCGAGTAGCGGTCGCGTGAGGCCCGGTAGGTTCCCATGAACCCGAACTCGAGGTTGTCCAGGATGTCGGAGAAGCTGAGTTGCGTCTCGGCGACGACGTCGCCGATGCCGACCGTGCCGTCCATCGCAGAACCCCAGAGATAAGGGGCGAGTTCGTGCTTCCACTCCGCGGCACCGGCGGGGACAGCTGAGACCAGCAGGGCGAGCCCCGCGATTGCCTGGCGCAGACTGGCTGACATCTGGATCTCTCCGTTGGATCGAACGGCCGTACGTCGAGCAGTCTCCGCGGCTGCCCGCGGTTGCCGCAATAAGGAGAAACGGTAGTCCGTCCCGGTGCCCCGTTCTTGGCCTGATAAGAGTGGCCAAGCCTCGAACCTACGGCGGGTCGGTTCGGGTCGTGTCCTGGTCCTCGAGTTCGATCTCAGCCGACGGCGGCAACTTCGCGATGACTTTCACGAGCATGCCGAGGTGCTCGACCTCTTCGTCCTGCAGTTCCTCGGACAACGCCTTGACGCCCGGCGGGTCCACGCAGTCGAGGGCCTCGTGGCAGAACGCGACGGCCTCCCGCTCCGAGAACAAGGCGAACTGGTAAGCCTTGAGCGCCGAGATGTTCCAGCGTACGTTACCGCTGGCGGGCGCCTCGACGTCGAAGATGTCCTCGAGCTTGACCCTGGCCCGCGGGTCGCCGAATAGAGCGAGCCGGCGCCCGGCGATCTCCTCATAGCGCTTGTTCTCGTTGACGTCCATCGAGCGGAACACTCAGCCGGCGGCGTCGACACCGCGACCGCCAAGTGATGCCGCGAACTCCGTGTAGCGCTTTCGCACTTCGAGCTCGATCAGCGGGGCGAGATCGAGGGCGTCCATCAGGGATATTCCGGAAGGATCGAGTCTCGTGGACGTTGCGTTCCCCCCTTCATCACCACGCACCGCGTCAAACGGACGTGGACTGTCTGGCAGTGGCGAGCGCGGGATGGGCACGCATGTCGTATCTTACGGGCTGGCTGAACGACTCGGAGCGAGCCCGACCATGCCCGTCAGGAAGGACACCCCCGACCACGCCCGCCTCGACAAGGTCGTCGCCGACGCGCGCCGCGCCCGGGACGAACGCGACAAAAGCTACCGGGGCCAGGCACTCAAGATGTACCCGTGGATCTGCGGTCGTTGTGCACGCGAGTTCAATCCCGGCAACGTCCAGGAGTTGACGGTCCATCACAAGGACCACAACCACGATAACAACCCGCCGGACGGCAGCAACTGGGAACTGCTCTGCGTGTACTGCCACGATAACGAGCACCAGCGTTACGTGGATCAGCCCACGTCGCTCGCGGGGCGACCGGGCGACCGTCCCAGCTCGACGCACACGCCCTTCGCCGACCTCGCTTCGCTGCTCCGCAAGGACGAATGACCCGGCGCAGCGTCACCGCCGCTTCACGGCGAGGACGCCGTCGCCATTCAACTCGGCATCGAACCCCGCGTGCCGCAGTCGCTTCGCCACTTCATTCGGCACGTCGCGGCCACTGGTGAGCTTGTTGGGCGTGCCCGTGTAGTGGAACAGCCGGCCTCGCCGCTTGAGTACCCGCGCGAGCTGATCGTAGAAGGCCTGTGAGTACAGCTCGCCCGCGGTGCCGAAGCGCGGCGGATCGTGCAGCACGGCGTCCACGGACTGGTCGGGCAGTCGCGCGACCTCGACGGCAAAGTCAGCCTCGGTCAGCGTCAGTGCGGCGCATGGCGCAGGCGACCAGGGATTGAGGCCTCGCAGCCAGATCACGTCCGGGTTCTTCTCGAAGGACAGCACCTGCGCGGCCCCGCGCTGCAGGCACCAGGCGGCGAAGTAGCCGAGGCCGCCGCAGGTGTCGAGGATCACCTTGCCCGCCGGGCGGATCAGCTCGACCTTGCGCCGTGCGTCATCAAAGGGGGAGGCCTGCGCCGTGGGCAGCATCTTGATGCCGTCGATCTCGAACGTCGGCGGCCCCCATTCGGTGGGCACGAGCTTCACGAGCGAGCCCGAGTACCGCGACACGGGCTCGAAGGCTTCACCCGTCCAGTAGTAGATCGTCCGCGGCTTGCAGGCCTGCAGGAAGGGATAAGTGTGGCCGCCGCAGGTGAACGCGCCAGCGCTCACGTCGACCGTGATCGTGGTGAGGTCAAGGTCGAGCGAGCACTCGAGCATCCGAGCGCCGGCACGCGCAGCCGCCACGAGCCGCTCGTGGACCTGCAATGTGAGCAGCGGCGGCAAGAATCCCCGGGGCCGTCAACCGGCGAGGCCGGTTGCCCACTCGTCCACCACCCGCGCCAGCACCTCGAGCGGCATCGCACCGCCCTTGAGCACCGTGTCGTGGAACGCGCGCAGGTCGAAACGCTTCCCGAGTTTCGCCTGGGCTGCGGCGCGCAGGCGCACGAACTCGAGGTGGCCGATCTTGTAGCCGCAGGCCTGGCCCGGCCAGACGCAGTAGCGATCGATCTCGCTCTCGACCGCGCCACGCGCGAGGCCCACCGTCTCTGCCATGTAGTCGGCGGCTTTCTCGCGACTCCAGCCCTTCCAGTGCATGCCGGTGTCCACGACGATCCGCACGGCCCGGTAGAGGAACGACTGCAGCATCCCGAGTCGGCCGAGCGGGAACTCGCGATACATACCGATCTCATCGGCCAGTTGCTCGGCGTACAGCGCCCAGCCCTCGATGAAGGCGTTCATGAACAGCGTCCGGTGCAGCATCGGCGTGCCCTCCGCCTCCAGGGCCAGCGTGAGCTGCAGGTGATGCCCGGGCAAGCTCTCGTGATAGGTCAGCGTCGGCAAGGTCCACTTCGGCCAGATCGCGGTGTCCTGCAGGTTGATGTAGAAGGCCCCGGGGCGAGCGCCGTCGAGGCTGCCGGTCTGCGCGTAGCCGCGCGGCGCGCCGAGCTCGATGTCGGGCGGCACGCGCCGTACTTCGACCGGCGTACGCGGCAGCACCGTGAAGAGCTCGGGCAGGCGACGGCGGATTGCGTCCACCTGCACGTTCAGGTCGGCGAGCAGCGCGGCACGACCCTCGTCGTTGTTGGGGTAGAGCCCGCGCGGATCCGCGGTGAGCGCCGCGAGGCGCGCGCCGACCGGCCCGTCGGCGAGGCCCTGCGCCTTGAGCAGCGCATCGGCCTCCGCCGAGATCTCGGCCACTTGCGCGACGCCGATGGCATGCGTCTCGTCCGGAGTCGCGCGCGTGGAAGTCTGGTAGCGCAGGCACAGCGGATAGTAAGTCTCGCCACCCGGCCGGCCGCGCACGCCCGCCTCGTGACTGGCGCGGGCGCGCTGCTCGGCCACGAGTGCGATCTGCGCGTCGAGCGCGGCGGCGATCGGTTCGTCGACGATGCGTGCGGCACGCTTGCCCCAGTCGCCCGCGATGCCCTTCGCGGCCGTGCGCCGCACCAGCGAACTCGCGAGACCTGACTTCTCGCCCGACTGCGCACGCAGTGCCTTCAACTGCGCCACCGTCTTGTCGCAAACGAAGTCCGGTGGAACTGTGCCGTGCTTGAGGTCGTCGCGTGCCCGGGCGGTCTCGTGGCCCAGCTCCCGCGCGAAGGCATCGAGCCGAGCGAGGTACGCCTCCGCGTCGGCGGCGGATTCGATCGGGTGCTTCGAGGCGAGGAAGTCCGGCGTGGACTGGTAGACGCCCGTGAGCTGGCTCACGACATAAGGTACCGAGTAGGCATAGGAGTCGATCCCGCCGAACGGATGGGCGTCGACCTCGCGGCTGATCGCCGCGATCCACGCGACGGTCTCGAAATCCGAGCGGTCGCGCCCGGCGAGACGACCGGCGTCGATGGCCTGCAGTTGCGGCCAGGCACGGATCAGCGGAGCGAGTTCGCGCAGGCGTCCGGCGGGCGAGCGATCGTCGAGGCGCGAGCGCGCGGCGGCGTTGACACCGGTGTCGAGCCCGAGCGAAGTGGCAGTCTGTGGCGAGGCAACGAGCAGGTCGGCGAAGATCGCTTCGTAAACCACCCGAGCCCGGGCCGCCTCGGAACCGGCGTCGGCCGCGACAACGGGTGATCGGAGGATGCCGGCGACCGTCAGCGCGACGCTCGAGGCGAGGAATTCCCTTCGGTCCATGATTTCTCTCCCAGTTGGGGACGGCCGTCGACGGCGAGTGTGGAGAGCGGCGGCGCGCCTGCCAAGCGAGACGACTTCATCGGCCGGGCTGGCCCAGCTGTCGCCGGCAGCAATCGAGCAGCGATTCGGGCTCGCCGGCCTCGGCAGCGCAGCGGCGCCCGGTCCGGTTGGCTTCGACATCTTCGCGTGACGCGTCGCCGCCGCCCATCGCGTCGCGCGCTTCCTTGCCCCAACCTGCGAGCCACGCCTCGAAGCGGCTGCACTGCAGCGCGATACCGGCGGACGCGAGGCAGTGCTTCTCGAGGTCGTCGAGGCCGGGGGGCAACGCGGCGACCACCGCCTCCGCGCAGCCGACCGTTGAGGCCGCCGGCCGATCGGGACTCGCCGCGCAGCCTGCGAGACAGACGATGGCCAGGCACGCAGCGTGGATCGCGACTTTCGCCTTCACGCCCCATATTAGTGCGTCGCGACGATTCCTCGCCGGGCGCGCATCGCAAGGGCGTGCAGGCGCCTGCTCCTCCCGCCGCCGCCTTTCCTGCTAGTCTCTGCGCGATGTTCGGGAACCCCGTCGCCCTGGCCGAACGCACGACGACCCTTCGATCACGGGGGCGGGATGCTGCGCGGTGATTGAAGACACGGCCGCAATGACCCGGCCCGTGTCGTGGTCGGCGGAAGTCCTGTATGGCGCCATGTTGTTCACCGGCGCGTTGATCGCGCTCGGCATCGCCTGGCCCGCGAGCCGGCTCGACGCTACCGCCTGGGCTCACGTGCTGTTTTTCATCGCATTCGGGCTGTTCACGATCTCCATCGGCTACGAGCACCCGAAATTCGGGTATGTCTCCTTCGATCGCGTGGCGCAGGTCTCGAGCATCCTCGTGCTCGGCCCCGTGGACGCCGCCTGGATCAACGGACTCGCCTCGCTCATCTACCCGTGGCACCGGCTGCGCAAGGGTGTGCCGCTGCGGTCGGTCGTCAGCGCCGCGCTGACGAACTCGGGACTGATGACGCTGATGGTGCTGGCCGGGGGCCTGCTGTTCGTCGCGCTCGGCGGGCCGTTGCCGCTGGTGCACCTCTCGCCCGGGTCGTTCGCCATCGTGCTGTTGATGCTGCTGGCCATGCAGGTCATCAACGAGGGCGGATTCATGGCGCTGGTCCGCATTCGCGGACAGGTGGCCCGGGATTCGCTGAGCCTGTTCGACACGGCCACGGAGCTGACCGCGGGGCTGATCGCCGTGCTGGTCGCGATCACCTGGAACAGCCTGGAGGTCGACGCCCTGCTGCTGTTGCTCGTCGTGCTCGTCGCGGGGATGCTGGCGCTCAAGCGCTTTGCCGAGATGCGGCTCAGGCTCGAGCGACTGGTGGCGGAACGGACCGAGGCGCTGCAGGACAAGACCCGCCAGCTCGAGGAACTGGCCGCGCAGGACACGCTCACCGGGCTCTACAACCGCCGACGGGCCGACGAGGTACTGCGCCGCGAGATCGCCCGGGCCGCCCGCACCGGGCACCCCCTTTGCATCGCACTCGCGGACATCGACCATTTCAAGCAGATCAACGACGGGCACTCGCATGGCATCGGCGACCGGGTGCTCGAGCGCGTCGCGCGGATCTTCGCCGAACGGATGCGCGAGTCGGACCTCGTGGCCCGCTACGGCGGCGAGGAGTTCCTGTTCTGCTTCATCGGCGCGCGCGAGCTGGACGCCGCGCGAGTCTGCGAAGAGCTGCGGCTCGCGGTGGAACGCGAGGAGTGGCACCACTTGGCGTCGGGACTGCGGGTAACGATGAGCGTCGGCATGGCTTCTTACCGGGGCGAGCCGGAGATGCAGGCCCTGCTCGATCGAGTGGACAAGCGGCTCTACGAGGCCAAGCGTCTCGGCCGCAACCGGGTCGTTGCGCAGCCCGACCGGCGTGGCACGGAGGACGTGGAGATGCCGCTCTCCGGACTCTGAGGCGCATGCCCCCCACCCAGGCACCCAAGATGCAGGTTGAGCGCTTCGCCGGCAAGGTCGTGGTCATCACCGGCGGCGCCAGTGGCCTCGGGCGCGGGCTGAGCGAGGCGCTGGCGCGCGGCGGCGCGAAGCTCGTCGTGGGAGACATCGACTTCGCTGCAGCGAACGCGCTGTGCGACGAACTGTCGCGTGCCGGCGGCTCGGCCATGGCGGTTGCGGTGGACGTCACGGACGCCGCGAGCGTCGAGCGCCTCGTCGCTCACGCCGTCGCGCTGCACGGTCGGCTCGACTACATGATCAACAACGCCGGCATCGCCGCCGCCGGCGAATTCCAGGACGTGTCGGCGGACACGATCCGGCGCGTCGTGGAGATCGACCTGCTCGGCGCCGCCTACGGCACGCTCGCGGCCTACAGCCAGATGGTTCGGCAGCGCGGCGGACACATCGTCAACATCGCCTCGATGCTCGCGCTGTTCCCGAACCCGCTCGCGGCCGCCTACGTCGCCGCCAAGCACGGGCTCGGCGGCCTCACGCAGTCGGTGAGCGCCGAGGCGGCCGCTTACGGCGTTTCGCTCACGCTGGTCTGCCCGGGCTACATCGCGACCAACCTGTTCAAGGCCGGCACCTTCGAGGGCGGCCTGCGATCCGACGACGTCATCGAGCGCATTCCCTTCCGCTTCATGGATGTGGACACTGCCGTGGCGCGTACGCTCGAGGCCGTGCTTGCCCGCAGGTCGATCGCGGTGTTTCCCTTCTACGGCCGCGTGCTGTGGTGGATTCACCGCCTCTCGCCAAGTCTCATGGCCGGCCTGCTGCGCCTGATGATGCGCGACCAGCAGCGGCGGTTCGGGACGGGCGGTCCGGGTTGACCGTGCGCTGCGCCCGTCGCGCGGCAATCGTGCTCGCCGCGCTGCAGGTGGGTTGCGTCGGCCAGTGGGGGCACTCGCCCGCGCCGACCGTGCAGGCCGCGGCCGAAACGACGCCGGTGTCGTCCTTCGGCGACGCCGCGGACGACCCGGCAATCTGGGTGCACCCGACGGATCCGGCCCGCACGCTGGTCATCGCAACCGACAAGAGGCGCGGGCTCGAGGTCTACGCGCTCGACGGCTCGCTGCGCCAGAGGCTGCCGGTCGGGCGCATGAACAACGTCGACTTGCGCGACGGTTTCGCGCTTGGGGCGCACCGGGTGACGGTCGTCGCCGCCAGTGATCGCGACCACGACGCCATCGCGCTTTTCGCGATTTCCCCGGACCGACCGGATCTGACCGACGTGGCCGACGGGCTGCGCCGGACCGGGCTCACCCGAATCTACGGCCTGTGCATGTTCGCCGATCGCGCGAGCGACCGGCTCTACGTCTTCGTCAACGGCAAGGACGGCCGGTTCGAGCAGCATGAGTTGCTGCCGACCCCGCACGGGCGGATCTCGACCCGCGTGGTGAGGACATTCCGGGTCGCGACGCGGCCGGAGGGCTGTGCGGTCGACGACGAGCTCGGCTGGCTGTACGTCGGCGAAGAGGCCGTGGGTTTCCACCGGTTGGCGGCCGCCCCGGACGCGCCGGCCATTCTCGAACTGGTCGATCGTGTGGGCGGCGGCCGGCTGGTTGCCGACGTGGAAGGCATCGCAATCCACCGGCAGGCGGACGGCCGGGGCCACCTCGTCGTCTCGAGCCAGGGCGACGACGCCTTTGCGGTGTACCGGCGCGAGCCGCCCAACGAGTTCGTCGGTCGCTTCCGGGTCGCCGAAGGGCTCGTGGACGGCACGTCCGGGACCGACGGCCTCGAGGTCACGAGCCAGCGGCTGCCCCCACCGTACGAGGAGGGACTTCTGGTCGTGCAGGACGGTCGCAACACGGGACCCGGCGCGCGCCAGAACTTCAAGCTCATTCCGTGGACCGACGTGCGCCGCGCGCTGTCCGAGCCGCCGCAGCCGAGGTAGGCCGGGATCACCCGGCCGATGCGAAATATTCCCGTCGGGGGCACGGTCTGGTTACATAGAGGGCACGTGCGCGGGGGAAACCCTTGCGGACGGACCTCGGTAACCGAGAACCCATTACCACGAACCTCTGGAGGAATCACCGATGAACCTGAAGAACCTGGCCCTTGCGGCCGCTGTCGGCAGCCTGGTGAGCATGGGCGTGACTTCGACGGCTTTCGCCGGCGAAGCCAAGGCCGACAAGGAGAAGTGCTACGGCGTCGCCAAGGCCGGCAAGAACGACTGTGCCGCCAACGGCCACTCCTGCGCCGGTCAGTCCAAGATGGACAACGACCCGACCGAGTGGAAGTACGTGCCGAAGGGCGAGTGCGAGAAGATGGGCGGGACGACCGACGCCGGCAAGAAGATGTGAGATCCGAGTGAGTTCGAGCCCCACGGCGAACTCGAGCAGGCCGGTCCCGGCAGGTGCCGGGATCGGCCTGCGCTCCGCACACCACGAGGCGCTGGTCCGCGACCGGCCCGCGGTCGGCTGGATCGAGGTGCACACCGAGAACTACTTTCACGACGGCGGCCCGCACCTCGCGGCGCTGGAGCGGGCCCGCGAGGCCTATCCGCTCAGCCTGCACGGGGTCGGCATGGGCCTGGGGTCCGTCGATCCGCTCGACCGGGCGCACGTCGCTCGCGTCGCTCGTGCCATCGAGCGCTTCGAACCCGCACTCGTCTCCGAGCACGCGTGCTGGGGCAGCCACGCCGGCGAGAACTTCAACGACCTGCTGCCGCTGCCGTACACCGACGAAGCCGTCGTGCACCTCGCCGACCGCATCGCCGAGGTGCAGGACTTGCTCGGTCGGCAGATCCTGATCGAGAACCTGTCCTGCTACCTGAGTTACTCGAGCTCGCGCCTCACCGAATGGGAGTTCCTCGCGGCGGTGGTCGAGCGCGCCGGCTGCGGGCTGCTGCTCGACGTCAACAACGCCTACGTCAACTCGGTCAACGTCGGGCTCGATGCCAGGGCGTTCATCGACGGTCTGCCGGCCGGCGCCGTGCAGGAGATCCACCTCGCCGGCCACACGCGGCGGCAGGTCGGCGGGCGCACCATCCTGCTCGACGACCACGGCTCGCGGGTTCCCGAGGCCGTGTGGCGGCTCTACGAACATGCCATCCGGCGCTTCGGCGCCGTGCCGACGCTGATCGAGTGGGACACCAACGTGCCGGATCTCTCGGTGCTCGCGGACGAAGCGGCACGGGCGCAGCGGCGACTGGAGGGTGTCCGTGGCCTCGCTGCCTGAACTCCAGGCGCGCTTCGCCGCGGCACTGCGCGGCGACCCCGGCCCGATCGAGCACGACGTCGTGGGCGACGGGCTCGAGGCGGCCGGGCGCCTCGACATCTATCGCAACAACGGACGCGCCGTGTTCGAGGGTGCGCTCGAGCGCACCTATCCGGTGCTGCGCCGGCGCGTCGGCGAGGACTATTTCCGCCAGCTCGCACACGGCTACCGCGTGCGCTTCCCGTCGCGCAGCGGCGACCTGCACGGCGTGGGCGAGCACTTTGCGCACTACCTCGCCGAGACCGAGGCGGAATCCGGCTACGCGTGGCTCGCGGAACTGGCCGAGCTCGAATGGGCCTGCGAGTGCGCATTCGTCGCCGCTCGCGAGCAGCCCGTCGGGCCGCAGGCGCTCGCGAGCCTGTCGCCGGACGCGCTCGGCCTCGCGCGCCTGCGTCTGCAGCCTTCGCTGCGCGGCGTCGCCTCGTCCTTCCCGGTGCTCGATGTCTGGCGCGCCAACCAGCCCGAGGCCGACGGCCACGCGGTGGACCTGGCGCGCGGCGGACAGTGCATTCTGGTGAGCTGCGGCGCGGACGGACTGGAGCTCGTCGAGGCGACCGCGGCTGCGCTCGCGTTCACGCGGCAGTTGCAGGCGGGCGCTCCGCTCGGAAACGCGGTGGACGAATCCGGCCTCGACCTCGCCGAGCTGCCGCGCGTCCTCGGGATGCTGTTCTCGGGCGGCCTCGTCACCGCAGTCACCGGACCTTCGTTGGAGAGCGACCCGAAATGATCCGCCTGCAATCCGCCATCCGGCTAGCCGAGCGCGCCACCCTGCCGTTCGAATCGCTGCTGCTGCTGGCGACGCGCGTGTACGTCTCGTGGCAGTTCCTGAAGTCGGGCTGGCTCAAGATCGGCGACTGGGAAACCACGCGATTCCTGTTCGAGGAGGAATATCACACGCCGTTGCTGCCGCCCCTGGTGGCAGCCATCGCAGGCACGGCCGGCGAGCTGGTGTTCCCGGTGCTGCTGATCGTCGGCCTGCTCAGCCGCTACGCAGCGGCGGGCCTGTTCGCCGTGAACGTCCTCGCCGTCGTGTCGTACTCGCACGTGCTGCTCACCGAGGGCTTCGAAGCCGCGCTGGGACAGCACTATCTCTGGGGTTTCATGCTGCTCGTCGTGATCGTCATGGGTCCCGGTCGCTGGGCGCTCGACGCGATGCTTGCGGGCTCGGGCCGGCCGCGACGCTAGCGGCGCGAGGCCGATCCCGGTGAGTCACAACTGGGACCTCGTCGTGATCGGCGCGGGCGCCGTGGGCAGCGCGGCGCTGCGGGCCGCGAGCGAGTCCGGGGCGAAGGCGCTCTGCCTCGAGCAGCACGCGCCTGCGCACGAGCGCGGCTCGAGCCACGGCCTGTCGCGCATCTTCCGTCACGCGTACTTCGAGCACCCGGACTACGTACCGCTGCTGCGCCACTCGACTGCGCGCTTCGAGTCCCTCGAGCGCGAGTCGGGAGTCGACCTGCTCCACCGCTGCGGCATGCTGGTCGCCGGGCCGCCCGGGTCCGAGGTCGTGGCGGGCTCGCTCGAGTCGGGCCGGCGCTGGAACCTCGCGGTCGAGGCGCTGGACGCAGCCACGCTGCGGGCGCGGTTTCCGTGGTTCGCGTATCCGGACGATGCCGTCGGCGCGTTCGAGGCGAATGCCGGCATCGTGCGACCGGAGGCCGCGGTGCATGCGGCGCTGGGCGCCGCGCGGTCCCGGGGCGCGGAACTGCGGATCGGCACACGCGTGCGCGCCATCGTCGAGGACGCGACCGGCGTGTGGGTCGAGACCGACGCGGGACGCGAACGGGCAAACGCGGTCATCGTCGCGGCCGGCGCGTGGACGTCGCGCCTGCTGCCGGAACTCGCGCACTTGCTGACGGTGACGCGCCAGGTGCAGGCCTGGGTGGCCGCGGCCAGCGGCATCGACGCACGGGCGATGCCGTGCTGGCTCGTCGATCGCGGCCGTCTGGAGCACGCGCTCTACGGCCTGGCACCCGACCCGGTTGCGCCGATGAATGTCGCAGAGGGATCGTCGCCGGCGCATCACCCGAAGGTCGGGCTGCACGGCTCCAGCGACCTCGTCGATCCGGACTTGGGCGCGGCGCCGGTCGCCGACACCGACCTCGAACGGCTGTTACGCGCGTATCGCGTCGTCGCGCCCGCGCTCGCCGGCCGGGTGGTCGCTGCCGCGACCTGCCTGTACACGATGTCGCCGGACGGGCAGTTCCTCGCGGGCACCCGCCGTGGCGCGCGACGCATCCACTTCGCGGCGGGACTCTCCGGCCACGGCTTCAAGCTCGCGCCCGCCCTCGGGGACGCGCTCGTGGACCTGGCGATCGAAGGCCGGACGGAGCTGCCGATTGGCTTCCTGTCGCCGGCGAGATTCGCCGAAGTTGGCTCCAGGAGCTAGCGGACCAGCCCGTCCCGGCGCAGCCGCTCCGCGATCGGATCGGCGATTGCAGCAAGGGCGGTGTCGCGCGACTCGAGATTCCCCACGGTCGTCTCCATCGTGTAGATGTGCGTCGGACCCTTGGTTTCCCAGACCTTCGTGGTCACATGCGCGGTGCCCTTCACCGTGGTGATCGATGACGCCGTCTGGAACTCTCCGTACACCACCGGCACGCCGTAGACGCCGTAGTAACCCGTCGAGTACCCGGCATCGGTCGCCTTGTACATCCCGCCGCCGCGATCGTCGCGGCCGGCGCCTTCCTTCGTACCCCAGTCGACGGAGACGAGCGTGGTCGCCACGACGGCATCGGCCTGCTGCGATGCGACGGCTTCGTCGATGCTCTCCCGCGTGAGCGGGTTCTTGGCCTTCACGACGTCGCAGCTCGCGATCGCCTTCACCGAGGCACTCATGATCCGCGACGCCAGGAAGTGCTCGAAAGCGCAGCGCTGGTTGATGTCCGGGCTGACGCCGACGATCAGCACCTTCGAGAACGTCTGGCCGCTGGACGCGCCGCCCTGCCACGCGCTCGACACCGAGGGCTGGCTGGCACAGCCGGTCAGCCAGGCGGCGGCGAGGAGCATCAGGCCGCGCACGGCGGGTGCGCTCAGGGAAGCCAGGGGACGGACGACGGGAGTCTGCACTGCACATTCCTCTCAATGAATGGGTCGCGTTTGGTCTGTGGCCGCCCGCGCCCAGCCGGAGGGCCGGAGATCGGGGCGCAGCATAGTCCGTGCGCGGCCGTTCGACGAGGATCTTTGGAGCCCGTCGGAAGGCGTCGCCAACCCGGCCGTTTCTCCGTAGCATCGCGCCGCAACGCAACGGGGATCCGATGGACGCGCTCAGGGGCTTCGTCAGGGCGGTGGACGCGCTCAACGACTGGATCGGTCGCACGGTGGCGTGGCTCACGCTCGGCTGCGTGCTCACCTGCTTTGGCGTGGTGGTGCTGCGCTACGCCTTCGACCTCGGCTTCCCCTGGCTGCAGGAACTCTACGTCTGGCAGCACGCCGCGGTCTTCATGGCCGGCGCCGGCTACACCCTGCTGCACGGCGGGCACGTCAGCGTGGACGTGCTGTACGGCAGGGCGAGCGCCCGCCGCCGCGCCTGGATCGACATTGGGGGCACGCTCGTGTTCCTGTTCCCGTGGCTCGCCGTGGTCGCGACCGCCTCGGCTCCCTTCGTGCTCTCGTCGTGGGGAATCCGCGAGGGCTCGGGCACGGCCGGCGGCATGCCGGCGCTCTACCTGCTCAAGTCCCTGCTGTGGATCTTCTGCGCCCTGCTGTTCTTGCAGGGCCTCGCGCTGATCGCGCGGCGGGGCCTGTTCCTGGCCGGGCACGACGCGCCGGACGCGGCTGACCCGCGCGATGGGGTCGTGCCGCGATGAGCACGGTGCTGATCGGCGAGATCCTGTCGGTGGCGATGTTCCTCGCCACCATCGGCGCCGTGCTCGTGGGCTACCCGGTGGCGTTCACGCTGGCCGGCACGGCGCTCATCTTCGCCGCGCTCGGGATGGCGACGGGCGTGTTCGATCCGGCGATCCTTGCGGCGCTCACCGGGCGCTACTTCGGCACCATGACCAACGAGACTCTGGTGGCCGTGCCGCTGTTCGTCTTCATGGGCGTGATGCTCGAGCGCTCGAAGATCGCCGAGGCGCTGCTCACGACCATGGGCGAGCTGTTCGGCGCGCTGCGCGGCGGCCTCGGCTACTCGGTGGTGATCGTGGGCGCGCTGCTCGCGGCGTCGACCGGCATCGTCGGCGCCACCGTGGTCACGATGGGCCTGCTGTCGCTGCCCGCGATGATGCGGGCGGGCTACGACCCGAAGCTCGCGACCGGCACGATCTGCGCCGCGGGTACGCTCGGGCAGATCATCCCGCCCTCGACCGTGCTGATCTTCGTCGGTGACATCCTCCAGGGCGCCAACCAGCAGGCGCAGCTCGAGCTCGGCAACATGGCGCCGGCGCCGATCTCGGTCGGACAGCTTTTCGCGGGCGCCATCATCCCCGGCCTCGTGCTCGTGGGCCTGTACCTCGCCTGGATCCTATTCAAGTCGATCGCGGACCCGCGCTCCTGCCCGCCGCTCGAGATGAGCGACGAGCGGCGCGCCGGCCTCGCCGGGCGCGTCGCGGGCGCGCTGGTGCCGCCGCTGCTGCTCATGCTGGCAGTGCTGGGCTCGATCCTCGCCGGCATTGCGACGCCGACGGAGTCGGCCTCGGTCGGCGCCATGGGCGCCATGCTGCTCGCCGCCCGCAGGAGCCGCTTCGACCTGCCCCTGCTGCGCGACGTGATGCGCACCACGCTCGGCATCACCTCGATGATCTTCGTGATCCTGCTTGGCGCCAGCGTGTTCAGCCTGGTATTCCGCGGGCTCGGCGGCGAGAACCTCGTGCACGACGCCCTCGCCTCCCTGCCCGGCGGCGTCGTCATGGCGGTGTTCGCGGTGATGGTCGTGATCTTCGTGCTCGGCTTCTTCCTCGACACGTTCGAGATCATCTTCATCGTCGTGCCCATCACCGCGCCTGCGCTCATCAAGCTGGGCGTGGACCCGATCTGGCTCGGCGTCATGATCGGCATGAACCTGCAGGCGAGCTTCCTGACGCCGCCGTTCGGCTTTGCGCTGTTCTACCTGCGCGGCGTCGCGAGCACGCTGGTACGGACGGTGGACATCTACAAGGGCGTGGTGCCGTTCGTGGCGCTCCAGCTCGTGGGCGTCACGCTGGTCGCGCTGGTGCCGGGCATGGCGACCAGCCTGCCGGCGCGGTTGTATGCACAGGAGACTCCGGTGATGGATCGCCGCGCGCCCACGGACGTGGCGACGACCCCGTCAGGCTCGCCGGTGGCCGATGACTTCAGCGACCTGCTGGAAGAACCCGTGCCCGGGCGCAACCCGCCCTATCTCGACGACTTCGAGGAACTGGTCACCGAGTGAGCGCGGCGAGGCTTCACTGCACGCTGCCTCCGCCGAAGTGCTGCTTGAACGATGTGCGAGCTTCGCGGATGAACACCAGCAACTGGTCCTCCCGCACGCGGACGACGGCAATACCCACGCGTTCGGCTTCCGCCGCCAGGGTGCGGTCGAACTGACCGCTCGGGAGGATGAGGGTCTGCGGAAGTTCCCGCCTGTGCGCCTTGGCTTCCTCGAGCAAGCGCCGGACCTCCATCATCGACGGTTCACCCTCTCCTGCAGGCGCGAAGGCGTTGCCGAGAATGAAACCGCTGGCGGCATCCATGAGTGCGATACAGTCGAAGTCGCCGTCCGAGTCGGTGCAGATCGGCGTCTCGTTCAACTTGAACGCGAGCCAGGCTTCGCTGACGTCAAATTGAGAGGGATGAAGCATTGAACCTCTTCGAGTTCCTGCTGGTTTTTGTATCGATACTGCTGGGCTTGGGCATCACCGAACTTCTCAGTGGGGTGGTGCGCATTCTGCGGGGCGAATTGCCAGCGGGCAGGCTCCACACGTTGTGGATACTGATCGTATTCCTGGTCCAGGGTCAGATGGCTTGGGGATTGTGGCTGCTCCGCTCTGTGGACGAATGGCGCTACCCTGAGTTCCTGTTGCTGATGTCTGGGCCCATAGTGCTTTACATGGCTGCGGCGGTCCTCTTTCCTGCAGCTGCATCGAGTGGGAATCTCGATGCCCACTTGATGCGGCGTCGACGGGCGTTCTTCTCGCTCATGCTTGCCTATGTCTGCTTTACTGCTCTTTTCGAATTCTTCCTGCTCGACAATGGCTTTGAACTGGCCCCTGCCTTGCTTCGCCTGATCGGTGCCTCTTTGTTGGCAGCGCTGGCGATCAGCGAAAGGCGCGGACTTCACTGGGCCATGGCTCTGGCGGTGCTGGCCTCACAACTGTGGTTCACTTATTCGTACACATTTGTCCTGGCGGCCGGTCCAACGGTGCATCTGGAGGCGGCCGGTCAATGACCTTGCCGCACACGACTATCTCCCGCGTGTCATAACCCATGACACTCCAAACTTTAGCCGCCACGCCCTCCGATTTCGATTTCATCATCGGAGACTGGCGGGTGCGGCATCGTCGCCTCAACACCCGGATGACCGGCTGCACCGACTGGACGGAATTTCAGGGCACGTCGTCGACTCGGAAGATTCTGGGTGGGTTCGGCAACCTCGAAGACAACGTCTTGAAGTTTCCGGACGGAGAAGTCAAAGCCGCGGCCTTCCGCTCCTTCAGTGAGAAGTCCCGTACATGGGCCATCTGGTGGCTGGACGGTCGGTCCCCCCACCACCTGGACGTACCCGTGATCGGCAGCTTTGCGGGGTCCATCGGCACCTTCTTTGCCAGCGACAGCCTCGACGGCAAGCTGATCACCGTTCGCTTCATGTGGCACGCCAATCCGGGCGCCAACCCGGTCTGGGAGCAGGCGTTCTCCGGGGATGACGGCAAGACCTGGGAAGCGAACTGGGTCATGGAGTTTGTGCGCCAATGACGCCTGACCCCGCGCTCGAGCATTCGGGGGATGATCCCGTTCACACTCTGGCTCTGAGTGGCGCGTCAGGTCAGCGGTGCACCCGGTCCTTGAACATCGACAGAGGAGTCGAGTCCGCGTGAATGAATACCTGTTGTTGATGCACGGTGACTCGCGCGACCACCAGCTTGCCGGGAGCGGCGAGCAGTGGGAGCGTTACCTCGGGGTGCTGCGGGCGTCCGGGCGCTTCGATGGGGGTAGCTCGGTTGGTGCTGGCGCGCTCTACAGAAAAGGGCAAGAGCCCATGGCCGCAATAGGTGGCGTTTCTGGGTTCTTGCGGATCAGGGCTGCAAGCCTCGATGAGGCTTCAGGTTTTCTTGCTGGCAATCCGGTCTTCGAAGCCGGAGGTACGGTTGAGCTCCGGGAGCTCCCGAAAGATTGAGAATGCCATGCCTTCTGAGCGTGCCGATCCAAGCCGCACCCTTCCATTGGCAGCCGGAAGCATCACGCGCCAGCGGCTGCTGGTCGCCAGCCGGGCGCTGAGGTCGCTGCTGCTGGGTGCGGCGGCCATCCTGGGTGCCGTGCTGCTCTTTCGGCAGGGCCTGCTGCCACTGATTGACGCGGTGTTCCAGCCAGGGGCCGTATGGCTCAGTGCATACAGGCGCGTGGGCATCCTGCTCGTGGCCGTGGCGGCCTACTGGGCCTACGTGCGCTGGCATGAAAAGCGTGAAGCGACCGAGCTGCGACTGCAACCGCTTCGCCTGGCGCTCGGTGGCGCAAGCGGCGCAGCTCTGGTGGGGCTGCCGATCGCCGCATTGTTCGCGCTCGGTGCCTATGAGTCGACGCTGTTCCGCGGTTTCTCGCCAGCGCTATTGGGCGTGGCCGGCATCATCGGCATCGCGGCTGTCCTGGAGGAGCTGCTCTACCGTTGCCTGTTGTTCCGTGTACTGGAGCGGGCCTGGGGTACGGGCGTGGCGCTGGCAATGCAGTCTGTAGTGTTCGCCCTGATGCATCTTGCCAATGTCGAGCAAGGCGGGGCCGGCGACGTGGTGGCGATGCTGGTGTCGGTGACCCTGCTGGGCCTGCTCTGGGGCGGACTGTTCGTCCTGGCGCGCAACCTGTGGGTGGTGGCCGCCCATCACGCGGCATGGAACTTCACCATCGTGCTCAGCGGCGTGCCGCTGTCCGGCAACGAGGACTGGCGAGCGCTGGCACCGATCGAAGGCCGCTATGCCGGACCTGATTGGTTGACCGGCGGGATGTTCGGCCCGGAAAGTTCGCTGTTGGTGATGGTGTCGATTGCCGTCGCGGTCGTGCTGCTGCTGCGGTCGGCACGGCGGCGTGGAGCATTCTTCTCGCCGGCTTCCGAGGCGTTGAGATGAAGCGAAAGGGAAAGTTGATCTTCGTGTGCGGGAAGATGGCGGCAGGCAAGTCGACCCTCTCGAAAGAACTCTCCGGGCGAGAGGATGCGGTGCTACTGGTACTCGACGACTTCCTGGAGCGGCTGTATCCCGGTCAGGTCGTTGACGTCGCGAGCTTCGTGACGTACTCGACCCGAATAAAGGATGCCCTGGCGCCCCATGTATGCTCGCTACTGTCGATGGGCATCTCGGTGGTCCTGGATTTCCCCGGCAATACGAGGAAGCAGCGGGCCTGGTTCCGTCAGCTGTGTGAGCAGGCCGGTGCCGAGCACGAGCTCCATTTCATCGAGGCCGCGGACGACGTCTGCAAGCGGCAGCTCAGGGAGCGCAGCAGGGATCTTCCCCCGGGCACGACGTGGACCACGGATGCCGAATTTGACGCGATCACGGCCTATTTCGAGCCGCCCGCAGCCGACGAAGACTTCAACGTCGTTCATCATGAACGCGCCTGACACCGCTTGCCGTCGCCAGCGGCCGACGCAATCCTGCCCCGGCTAAGCCTTCAGCTTGAACTCGAACGGCAGCCGCCGCGCGTTGAGATACGCCTGCTCACCGATGCGCGTCCACGGGATGATCTCCTTACGAAACGCGAGGAAGTCCACGATGATCCGCTGCACGATGCGATCGGGCGAGCGGTCCGCCGCGTAGATCTCGTTCAGCACCTCGTTCGACTTCTCGCCGCAGGCAATCAGCACGTCCTCGGGGAAGGGCCGCACGATCACGCCGTGGTCCTTCACCAGCGTGCGCAGCGCCGGCCCCGAACGGGCGTTGTACTCGCCCAGCATGTCGCGCGTCGCGGCGTCGGCGGCGGTGCGAACGATGGCCTGCAGGTCCGGGGAGAGCGACGCCCAGGCGCGCTCGTTGATCATGAGCTGCAGGTTGGGGCCAGGCTCGTGGTAGCCGGGCGCGTAGTAGTGCTTGCACACCTGGTAGAAGCCCAGCGCGAGGTCGTTGTACGGGCCGATCCACTCGGCGGCATCGATCGCGCCCGACTGCAGCGCCGGGAAGATCTCACCGCCCGGCAGGGTCACGGGCGTGACGCCGAGCTTGGCGAGCACGCGGCCCTGGTTGCCCGGTGCGCGGAACTTGAGGCCCTTCAAGTCCTCGAGCGAGCGGATCTCCTTGCGGAACCAGCCGAGCATCTGCGTACCCGTGCTGCCGGCGTGGAAGGCGCGAATGCCGAAGGGCGCATAGAGCTCGTCCCACAGCTTCTGGCCATTGCCGTGCTTCACCCAGGCATCGAGCTCGGCCGTCGTGAAGCCGAAGGGGAACGCAGTGAAGAACGGCGCGCCCTCGGTCTTGCCCGTGTGGTAGTAGGCGGCGTCGTGGCCGAGCTGCGCCGTGCCGTTGGCGACCGCGCCGAAGCACTCGAGCGCCGGCACGAGTTCGCCCGCCGCATAGACCTTGATCGTGAGGCGGCCGCCGCTCATTGCGGTGATGTTGGCCGCGAGGCGTTCCGCGCC